>Ga0272446_1002751_pt1 | contig 23357 bp, 20 predicted proteins | sample YNPCB0061_FD_194587 | JGI IMG/M metagenome (GOLD analysis project Ga0272446, IMG submission 194587) | Hot spring microbial mat communities from Yellowstone National Park, WY, United States - YNP-CB-006-1 | ecosystem: Environmental > Aquatic > Thermal springs > Hot (42-90C) > Sediment | place... | reverse complement strand
AAAAAATCCGTTTCCCAGCCCTGAAACCCTTACGGGGTAAGCTTGCGAGGGATTTTACGCAAAAAGTGCATTTGAGCCACATTCGGCTACCCTTCGCAAACCCATGATACAAAATTAGCAAAACTACCCCAAGTCAATTCTTTTTCGGTAACACTACCTTGATAGCCAGTTCCTTGAGTTGACTCTCTGCCACAGGACTAGGAGCATCCGTAAGCAAATCCCGCGCCTGTTGGGTTTTGGGAAATGCCATCACCTCCCGAATCGAATTTGCCCCCGCCAACAGCATCACCAATCGATCGAGACCGTAGGCAATGCCCCCATGGGGTGGCGTTCCGTATTCAAATGCCTCTAATAAAAAGCCAAACTTTTCCTGCGCCTCTTCCGCAGACAGATTGATCGCCCTAAACACCTGCTCTTGAATTTCCCGTTGATAAATCCGCAAAGAACCACCGCCAATCTCTGTGCCATTGCAGATCAGGTCATAGGCGATCGCCCTAGTGTGCGCCGACACGGGCAAATCCTCAGGATGGGGACGGGTAAAGGGATGATGCATTGCCTCAAGGCGCTTCTCTTCCGCATTCCATGCAAACATGGGAAAATCCGTCACCCACAGCAGGTCATAGCGCGATTCATCAATCAAATTTAGTTCCTTCCCTAGATGCAAACGCAAGCGATGCAAAGACTCATGGACAATAGCAGGGTCCCCCGCCCCAAACAACAACAGCGTGCCCGCCTGTGCCCCCGTTCTCCTCAACAGTTCCGCCCTACGCTCAGGGGACAAATTATCCTTAATCGCTGGAATAGAATCAATTTCCCCATTTTCCTTCACCCGAATATAAGCTAAACCCTTAGCGCCGTATTCCGCCACCAAATTCGCCAAATCGCCACCGGGCTTAATGCGGGTATTAGAAATCACCCCGTCCCCATTGGGAATAGGAATAGTTTTGACAATGCCCCCACTGGCAACCGCATTCGCAAACACCTTAAACCCAGAATCAGCAAACAAATCCCCCACATTCACCAATTCCAAACCAAAGCGGGTATCAGGACGATCGCACCCAAACCGCTCCATCGCCTCTTGGTAAGTAAGGCGCGGAAAAGGTGGTAACTCAATCCCCTTAATCTCCCGAAACACATGGCGGATCAGCTTTTCATTTAGTTGTAATACCTCCTCCTGATCCATAAAACTCATTTCCATATCCAACTGGGTAAACTCTGGTTGCCGATCCGCCCGCAAATCTTCATCCCGAAAGCAACGGGCAATTTGATAATAACGATCGCAACCCCCCACCATCAACAACTGCTTAAATAATTGGGGCGACTGGGGCAGGGCGTACCATTCCCCCTGATAAATGCGACTGGGCACTAGATAATCCCTTGCCCCCTCTGGGGTAGAGCGGCACAAAATCGGCGTTTCCACCTCCATAAACTGTTCCTCATCCTCCAAATAACGGCGCAGTACCTGCACCACCCGCGCCCGCAGACGCAAATTACGAGTCAATTTCTCACTGCGCAAATCCAGATAGCGATATTTCAGGCGCAATTCCTCCCGCACCGTATCCGTATCACAAATCTGGAACGGTAAATTCTTGTGGACCCGATTGAGAATTTCTAAGCGCTCAGCATAAATTTCAATATCCCCCGTAGCAATGCGCGGATTACGGGACTCACTCGGTCTCTGGGACACTATCCCCGACACCATCACCACAAATTCATTGCGAATTTCCCCAGCGATCGGGTAAGAATGAGGCGTGCGTTCGGGGTCGCTCACCACCTGCACCACCCCCGTATAATCCCGTAAATCCAGAAAAATTACGCCCCCATGATCCCGATATCGATCGATCCACCCATAGAGAGTGACATATTGATTTTGATGACTAAGATCGAGGCGACCGCAATAATGAGTGCGCATAAGCAAGAGCCATAGGACAACAGGAAACTAACCTATCATACGCCCCCCATCACCAATTTGTTCACGCTAAATTAGCCATGCGTTGAGCCTGAGCCATTGCCCCCATCAGTCCCACATCGGGATTGAGAATAATAAAAGTAGGCACGGTAGCCAATAACTGGGACACTTTATCTTTGTTGAGCATGGCACTGATAAATCGCTGATTTTCCGTAAATAGGGAAAGATTTTGGCTGGCAATGCCCCCCGCCACATACAATCCACCTGTGGCTAAAATTTTCAGGGCGAGATTGCCCGCTTCTGCCCCATACGCCGATACAAATAGTTCCATAGTCAAAGTAGCTAATCGATCGACTCCTACGGCACTGGCGATGGCGGCGGCTTTGTCGGGGGCTTGACTCAGGTCAAGGGTGGGGCTGATTTGTCCCCGATAGTAATCCCCCAAAAAATCGTAAATATGGCTAATGCCCTGTCCCGATACCACCTGTTCTACCACTGCTTGGGGGTAGGTTTGCCACAGGAATTGCAGTAAGGACATTTCCAACGGATTAGTGGGTGCAAAACTGCTGTGCCCCCCTTCGCTGGTGTGCACCTGATAACCTGTACCTGTCCATGTCAAATAGGCTTGTCCCAGTCCTGTACCTGCGCCAATGACAGCGATCGAGCCTTGGGGTTGGGGTTTGCCCGCTTGCAGACAGTACAAATCCTGCTCCTGCAAATGAAAAATGCCGTAGGCGACCGCCCCAAAATCATTGATTAACTGCACCTGCTCTATGCCCAGTTTGTGCCCCAGTGCTGTCCCGTCCAAGTGCCAACCCACATTGGTCAGGGTGGCGCAATTGTCCCGCACTGGCCCTGCCACCCCCAAACAGGCAAATTGTGGTCTGAGCTGGGCCCCCGTTTCCTCTGCCACTCCATGCAGAAAGGTATGCACGATCGACTCCAGATCGGCAAAATTTTGGGTGAGGTAGCGTTGTCTATAACTGTAATTGCCAGAGGTCAACTGCAAGAGGGTCTTTGTGCCCCCAATGTCTCCCGCCAGTAAAGTAGTCATGCCATGTGAGGGGGGGTTACTTTGCGAATGGTTCTAATTTTATAGCTTTGGCGTTGATTGTGCAGATCGATGGTGACCGCCTCAAATGCCACCTCCATACAGCCCAAAGGCACGGTAATCTGGGTGTGGCTCTCTAGTGTCCCGTCGTGATTCTCAAAATCTACCAGCCAGCGGGGACCATCCAAAATGCAACGGGTCTGGCAATCCTTGAGCCAAAGTTTAATGGATTGGGGTTCGGCGGAAGCGGGCAGATAAGCCATGATGGGAATGGGAATACCCGCAATCAGTTCCCCTTCGGGAATATCCAAAATGGGCGCAGATAGGGGCGAGTGGGCAGGCGGTGTAAATACATTGGGCAGACGACGGGGTTTGGCTGGGGGTGGTACTTCTAGTTGAGGTAACAGTTGGCAAAATTCCTCATCCATAGGGGCAGATTGTCCATGATCCAGTCCATGCTTAAACTGCATCAATCGATCGAGGGCTGGATCAAACCCACCATCGGTTGTAGGCACATAGGGAGCAATGTGGGCATGGGGATTGATCCTGGGCACAAGGGGCGGTAATTCTTGCCAGCACAGGTTGGGCGGGAGAATGTGGGGCGGATAGGTAACCGTAATGGCTTGGCATTGATCGCCAAACTGTACTGTACCCATCAGCACAGCCACGGGCGGTTTGGGGGGCATGGCAATTTCTAGGTTCAGTTTGCCCCCTTGCCATAGATAGCGACGAATATCCAGCACTGTTTGCAGGGTGTCGGGGTGTTTGAGCTGTACCGCCAATTCCCCTGTACCTTCTAGCACCATGGGTAAGGTAATCATGCCTCGATCGTTAACGGTAAATTCAGTCTCTGCCAGTTGTAATAGGTATGGGGAAGGTTCGGGCACAGATAGGAACTGCACCACTACTAATTGCACTTGACGGCGCAGGTTCAGGGGCACAATTAAACATTCTATATGCCACTGCCCAACGCTCAATTCCCGAAAGGGCATGACCACCATCAATCCGTCGGGATTAGTCCATTTCTCATATTCTTCTATCTGGGGCGCTCCCTCAGCTTCATATTGCAGGCGCAGGTGTACTAGGGTTTGCTTATATTGACATTTGACCACCAGCCGATATTCCCCCGCCCCAATCTCGATCGAGGCAGGGGTTGTGCCATTGGTCTCTAGGTGCAACCAAGCTCGATCGCCGCGTTTTTGCAAATAAAATTGCCATCCTGCCATAGTCTTTCCCCAAACAATGGATGGCATTGTAAGCAACAGGAGCGAAAATGCCCAGTATTTCCACCGATTTCATGACAATTCCAGACTTTCCCCGACAGATGATTGTCAATTAGGCTCAACCAAGCCTACACCAGCACTAAGTGGCTTTGGTGGGGGCACTCTCCCCCTTGAGATACTTATACAACCAAGCACATCCCCCCAGACAGGTGCGCTTATCTTCTTCCGACACATTGGTACTGGTGCGCAAATACTCCTGTAGCCACTGACAACCCCGCATGAGCAAGTTATCCAAATCCAAGTTCCATAAAATCACCGATCGATCGGCACTGGCGGAAAATAAAGTCTTGCCATTGGGACTAAAACAAACTGCCTTCACCCCTGCGGTGTGATTGCTAAAGGTGCGCAATAAAGTGCCGTCTATGCCCCAAAACTGCACCGTATTGTCTTCACTGGCGGAGGCGATGGCTTTGCCATCGGGACTAAATGCCACACTGGTAATCTCGGCACTATGACCGTTAAAGGTTTTGAGCAATTTGCCGTCCGTCTGCCACAATTTCAGGCTCTGATCCACACTGCCCGACACGATCAATTTGCCATTGGGGCTAAATGCCACAGTGGTCACCTCGGCGCTGTGGCCATCCAAAGTACGCAGTAAAGTACCGTCCCAACTCCACAGGTTGATCAGCCGATCCTTGCCTGCGGTGGCTAACATACTGCCATCGGGGCTAAATGCCACCCCATACACCTCGCTGGTGTGCCCGCACAGGGTCTGTAACCATTTCCCATCCCCTGTCCAAATGCGAATGGTACTGTCAGCGCTACAGGAAGCAAAAACCTGCCCATCGCAACGAAAAGTAACTTGATGCACTTCCGATCGATGACTGCTCAGGGTATCAATCAGGCGACCGTCTTCGGGGTGCCAAAATTTAATCGTAGAGTCCACACTGCCCGATACCAGAATTTTACTGTCAGGACTAAACGCTACCGTGCGCACTCGATCGACATGACCTTCTAAAGTGCGGGCAAGGGTGCCATTGCTATGCCACAGATACACTAGGCGATCCCGACACCCCGTAGCGATGTATTTGCCATCGGGACTGATGGCCACACAACAGACCTCATCCCCGTGCCCCGTCAACGCCCGCAAAGGCGTACCCCGAATACTCCAAATTTTTACCGTGGTATCCCGACTGCCAGAGGCAATAAATTTATTGTCAGGACTAAATGCCACCGTATTCACCACATCCCCATGCCCCGCAAAGGTGTGCAGAATACCGCCCTCCACATTCCATGTCTTAATGGTACGGTCGCCACTGGCAGAGGCAACAATTTTACTATCGGGGCTAAAGGCTACCCCCCACACTCGATCAGTGTGGCCTGTAAAGGTTTTCAACAGGGTGCCCTCGGCATTCCAGAGTTTGACCGTTTTGTCCCGCCCCCCTGAAACAATCATTTCTCCCTTGGGGTCATAAGCCACACTTTCCACAAAGCTGTCGTGCCCCTTGAGGGTTTTCATCACCGTTCCCTGCATATTCCACAAAATCAGGTTACGATCGGCACTGCCCGACACAATCATCTTGCCGCTGGGATGCCATGCCACACACTGCACCCACCGTTCGTGCCCGCCCCGAAAAGTTTTCAACAAAGTACCATTGAGTTTCCAAATCCTGACCGTCGTATCTTCACTGGCGGAGGCAATCAACTCCCCATCAGGGCTAAAACACACATCTAACACTGGCCCTTCGTGTCCCCGCAGGGTAGCCGCCGCCGTCTCATTAAATAAATTATTGCGCTGATCCAACATCCACACTTTGATCATGTTGTCCCTGCTCCCAGACACCAGATAGCGCCCATCGGGGCTAAAGGCAAGGCAGGTCACCCAGTTGGTGTGCCCCGTTAGGGTCTGCAGGTGCTCCCCATGCACACTCCACACCCGCAGGGTACGATCGCTACTGGCAGAGGCAATCATTTGCCCCTTGGGATGATAGGCGACCCGATTCACCCAAAACCCATGTCCCTCTAGGCGATTGTATTCGTGAATACCATAGACCACCTGTTCCAGAGCCGTAATGGTGCGATTTTGGGTATTGGCTTTCAGATTAGCTAGGGCACTGGCAGAAACTTGGGTGGTGAGACGGCGCAGTTGTACCCCCCCAATCACCCCCGCAATCAGCGCCTCAATCAGGTTATGGGACTGAAACAGCGCCTCAGCCGAGATGGTGCGGGCAATTATTTTTTCGTTGATTTCCCCCATTTCCGCCACCATGCGCTGTTGGCGTTCCAGTTCCACCGTCTTTTCTAGTTCCTGCTTTAACTTTTCTAAGCGATCGGCATCTGCCGCCCGTGCCGCCAGAAAAATTTCCCGTTCATGGATGCGTTTACTGGCTTCTAAAAAGTCGTGCTCTACCCGACTCAGCCCGGGGCGATTTTTGGCCCAAGCTAGGGCTTCCTTGAGGCGCGTCCCCCGAATCAGGGCGGAGTCGTCCTTCTCTTCCGAGCGAATCCATGCCTGGAGCGCCTCTTGAAATGGACAATCCCGCTGGCTAGAGATGGGAACCTTTCGATCGAGCTTAATCACCACAATGGACACATCATCTTCGGGCACTTCCCGTTGGGTAAATTGGTCTAGACTAGCCTTCAGACCATTGAGAATGTTAATCGCTGGCCGATCGGCAAGGGTGATAATTGCCCGCCGCAGGGGCGAAATGCCATCCAAGTCAGGCTCCCCAAATTCCTTGCCATAGGGGCTGACCGCCTCAAATACCCCATCACTGCAAAAGACCGCCACATCCCCCTCCTCCAGTTTGCGTTTGGCGGCACGGTAGGTGGTGTCAGGGTAGCGCCCCAAGGCAATGGCAGGGCTAATAATCTCTTCGCAATTGCCCGTCGCTTTGCGATAGATAAACGGTCCTGGAATCCCCGCATTCCCCAAACTCAGTTCGTAGGTATCCAGATCGAGGGCGGCATAGGACAGTGCCACCGCATCCTCAGTGCGGGTTTTGCACAATAGCTGATTGAGGGAGGTAAGCACCACAGCAGGATTTTGCAGTCGTCCCTGCTGGGCATAGGCATCCAGTTGTCCCTTAAACAGGGCGGCATGAATTGCCCCAGCCACCGATTTACCCGACGAGTCAGCAATGGCGATCGCCAAGGTGCCCGGTTGCTCTAAAAATTGGTAATAATCTCCCCCCAAGTCCACCGCTGTCCACAAATCCGCCGCCACATCCAGCCCTTGGTATTGGGGTAGGGACTGGGGAAGCAGACTGCGTTGTAACAGCCGACCATTGGTTAGATCATCAGATGGATTGGAGGAGTAGGTGTACACTGGAAATACAGTGGTAACTGGTATGGGTGCAATTCTTTTATCATAACCTGTCTGTAGGGAAATTTAATTTGCGCTTTGTCCCCCAGCCCCTTACCCAGTAATTCCATAAAGTAACTATTTTGAGTGCTATTCATGTTGTGGTTCCGTCGTTTTCAGCCCAGAATCGCCCGCATTGAACTGAGTGGGGTCATCTCTGCCCCCGCCCGCAGATGGATATTAGAGGCTTTGCACAGGGTAGAACAGCACAAATTCCCCGCCCTAGTCCTGCGCATTGATAGCCCGGGGGGGACAGTGGGGGATTCAGAGGAAATTCACAGTGCCATCTGTCGCCTGCGCCGTCAGACCAAGACCAAAGTGGTTGCCAGTTTTGGGAATATCGCCGCCAGTGGCGGGGTGTTTGTGGGGGTAGCCGCTGACTACATCGTCGCCAATAGGGGCACTATCACGGGAAGCATCGGTGTCATTCTCAGGGGCAATAACCTAGAAAAATTGCTCGATCGAGTGGGGGTATCGTTCAAGACTATTAAGTCAGGGAAATTCAAAGACATTTTGGCTTTCGATCGTCCCCTAGAGCCAGAGGAAACGCAAATTTTGCAAAGTTTAATTGATGACAGTTACGAAAAATTTGTACAGGTGGTGGCTGAGGGACGCAAATTGAGCACCGCCACCGTTCGCTCCTTTGCCGATGGACGGATTTTTACAGGAGCACAGGCACTGGCACTGGGACTGGTCGATCGTCTGGGCACAGAAGAAGATGCCCGCATCTGGTCAGCGGAATTGGCAGGGCTAGACCCCAAAAAAGCCAAATTTTATACCCTCAAACCGCCCAAATCACTGGCTAGTCGGCTCCTGCCTCGATCGATGGTGGCTGTGACTGAGCGGCTGGAATTTGAATTACAGACCAATGGTATACCCCTGTGGCTCATGCCTAGTCAATGAAACCCATCAAGTTATAGGAGTCATCAATCACATTGGAAGCGACGGGGCGCTCACCCATACTGGCATAGCTACTGCTGATGACCAAACCGCCCGATACCACGGGTCTTTCCCCAGAGGAATAAAATTTTTCCACCACAGTCAAACCACTGGCCATGACGGGGCGCTCCCCAGAGGACATGAATTTTGCCACTACTTTCGTGTGGTTAGAAGTGATAGGACGAATGCCACCATAGGTAGCATAGCTATCTACCACCGCCAGAGTACCAGCCATGACTGGGCGTTCCCCCGCCGTAAAAAAGGTCTCCTTGACCGCTAGGGTAGCGCTGGCAATGGGTCTTTCCCCCGCACACAAAAAAGTCTCTTTTACTTGTAAAGCTCCCACAGGACTGGGCACGGGTTTAGTTTCGGTGGGTACGGCGAGGGCAGAATGTTCAGGTTGCATATTTTCTTCGGACATGGGCTTAACTCCTTAGGGCTTCCTACATTAAATGGGTAACATTTGGTCGCCGTCTGGAATTACCAATTCCATAAATTTAGCTGTCGCACCACCCAAGTGTGACATCAAACTAAATCTAGTTATTGCCCCTAGACAGCAGACTAAATTTACGCTGGATAATCAACATGATTAAGAAATTATTATATTTGACAATAACAGGCTCAGGTACATTAGGTGATCAAAATTCCTTATACTTTAAGCCACTATTTTTTATCAAATAGTTTTGCTTGCAGTTACCGCCCCACAATTAACCCCCATGGGGCTAACACCGATCGACTAAAATAAACCTTAATTGATGGATAACGCAGACATGGATATTGTGATTGGGCGGGGTAAGACCGCACGACGGGCATACGGCATTGATGAAATCGCCCTTGTGCCAGGTAAGGGTACGATCGATCCCCAAGTGGTGGATAGTTCATGGGAGTTGGGGGGCATTCACCGACCCATCCCGATTATCGCCAGCGCCATGGATAGTGTGGTGGATGTGCAGATGGCGGTACACCTATCCCAGCTAGGAGCGTTGGGGGTGCTGAACCTAGATGGTTTACAGACCCGCTACCCCGATCCCCAGCCGATTTTGACGGAAATTGCCCAGGTGGGCGTAACAGAATTTGTGGGGCTGATGCAAAAACTCTATGCCCAACCCATCGATCCCCAGTTAATCAGTCGCCGCATCCAAGAGGTCAAGAGCCAAGGGGGCATTGCCTGCGTCAGTGCCACCCCTGCCAGCGCCATCAAATACGGACAACTGGCGGCGGAAGCTGGCTGTGACCTGTTTTTCCTCCAGTCCACCGTAGTTTCTACCACCCACCTCGCCCCTGCGGGTATCCCCGCCCTCGATCTAAGAGAATTTTGTCGATCGATGCCCATTCCCGTAATTATGGGTAACTGCGTCACCTACGATGTGGCCTTGGAACTCATGCAAGCGGGCGCGCAAGGCATTTTGGTAGGCATTGGTCCTGGAGCCGCCTGTACCTCCCGTGGGGTGTTGGGGGTGGGGGTGCCCCAAGCAACGGCCATCGCCGACTGCGCCAGTGCCCGGGACGATTTTTATCAGACCACAGGGCGCTATGTGCCCATTATTGCCGATGGCGGTCTGATTACGGGGGGCGACATTTGTAAATCCATCGCCTGCGGCGCAGATGGGGTAATGATTGGCTCTCCCCTTGCCCGCGCCAAAGAGGCACCTGGTCAGGGGTTTCATTGGGGCATGGCGACCCCCAGCCCTGTCCTGCCCCGCGGGACACGCATCAAAGTCAGTACCACTGGCTCGATCGAGCAAATTTTGTGTGGACCAGCAGGACTAGATGACGGCACCCACAACCTATTGGGGGCACTGAAAACCAGCATGGGCACTGTAGGGGCAAAAAACCTCAAGGAGATGCAAAAGGTAGAAGTGGTGATTGCCCCCTCCCTGCTCACGGAAGGCAAGGTATATCAGAAAGCACAACAGCTAGGCATGGGGAAATAAATGACCGAGCAGGCTCCGCGTCTATTGGTGGTGGACGACGATCACATGAATCGGGAAGTCATGCGCCGATACCTGCGTAGCCTTGGCTATACCCAAATTGTCATGGCAGAAAATGGCAAACAAGCCATGGACCTATTGGCAGAACAGGACTTTGATATTGTGCTCTTGGATGTGACCATGCCGATTATGAATGGTCAGCAGGTACTGGCAGAGATGAAAAGTTCCCCCCAATACAAACATATCCCAGTGGTAATGATTTCCGCCCTAGACGAGAGTGAGCGGATTGCCGCTTGTATTGAGGTGGGGGCTGATGACTACATTACAAAACCTTTTGATCACACCATTCTTAGGGCAAGGGTCAGCGCCTGTCTCGATCGTAAACGCCTGCGCGATCGGGAAGAAGAGAATCGGCGGGAATTAGAATTAGCCTACCGTCGTCTGGAGGAGGCGTACAAGGACTTAGAAATTGCCAAAAATAAACTGGAGTTAATGAGTCGTCAGGACGGTTTAACGGGCATTGCCAACCGCAGTTATTTTGACATTACTCTGGAGCGGGAATGGAAAATATGCGCCCGTAATCAGGAAATTTTTTCGTTAATTATGTTTGATATTGACTGTTTCAAGCAATTTAATGATACCTATGGGCACTTGGCGGGGGATGAATGTTTGCGCAAGGTAGCCCAGACCGCCGCCCAACTGGTACAGCGCCCTAGGGACATTGTGGCGCGCTACGGGGGCGAAGAATTTGCCGTAATTCTCCCTGATACCCCCTGTGACGGTGCGCTCATTGTGGCAGAACGCCTGCGCCAAAGTGTTGTGGCACTGGCAATTCCCCATTGCAAATCCTCAGTGGTCGATCCTCCAGTGGTGACCATTAGTTTGGGAGTCGCCTCCCAACTGGCTGACCATCAGCAATCCCCCAGTGCACTGGTGGCGATCGCTGACAAAGCCTTATACTCAGCAAAAAGAGAGGGGCGCAACCGTGTCAAAGTCAGCAATTCATGAGATATTGAAAGAGACTGCCTAAATGCGAGACCAGTATGACAGAACCCAGCCTCCATGTCCTCATCGTTGATGATAATGAAATGAACCGTGATACCTTGGCGCGCCGCCTGCGCCAACAGGGTTGCGGCTATGATATGGCAGTGAACGGTCGTGAAGCTATCAATATGATTGAGCCTCGTAAATACGACCTAGTGCTGTTAGATATTATGATGCCCGAGGTGGATGGTTATACCGTCCTGTCCCATCTCAAAGCCGATCCCAACCTGCGGGATTTACCCGTAATTATGATTTCCGCAGTGGAGGAAATGGAAAGTGTGATGAAATGTATGGAACTGGGGGCAGATGACTACCTCACCAAACCCCTTGACCCTAGCCTCCTCAAAGCCGCCGTCGATCGATGCCTGCGCTCCAAACTAGCCAGTGCCCCCCCCCCACCCCCCCGCCCCCTACCCGAACCTGCCGAGGAACGCACAGGCGGTCAGCCCAACAATCAAAGTTTATCGATCGAGGAAGTGGTCACCCGTCTGGTGAACATGGAGCGCATCAGTCGCAAAGGTTATTTATTTCTCAGCAAAACCATCATGAATACCATGTATGCCAAACGGGGCTTATCCGAGGTAGAGCGGGATCAAATTTTCCGGGTTTTTGATGGCATCGTGGCAGGCAGAATTAAAATAGTAGATTGACCAAACTGTGCTAGACTAGAAAAACACAAATTACAGGGGGAGAGGAACCTCGCTAACACCCCACAGGTACAACCATGGCAAAACGAATTTCGAAACGACTCCAAGCGGCGATCGCCAAAGTAGAAAAGCGCCCCTATTTACCCCTTGAGGCACTGCAACTGCTCAAGGAAACCGCCACCGCCAAATTTCCCGAATCAGCGGAGGCCCATGTCAGGTTAGGCATCGATCCCAAGTATGCCGATCAACAACTGCGCACCACCGTGGCACTGCCCAAAGGTACAGGACAAGTGGTACGGGTAGCCGTCATTGCTAGGGGCGAAAAGGTGGCAGAAGCCCTCAGTGCAGGGGCAGATATGGCGGGTACAGAAGATTTAATCGACCAAATCAGCAAGGGGATGATGGACTTTGACAAATTGATTGCCACCCCCGATGTGATGCCCATGGTGGCTAAACTAGGTAAATTACTGGGTCCGCGGGGCTTAATGCCCAATCCCAAAGGGGGCACGGTTACCTTTGACCTGAGTGGAGCCATTCGGGAATTTAAGGGCGGGAAACTGGAATTCCGTGCCGATAAGGCGGGCATTGTGCATATTCTCTTTGGTAAAGCTAGTTTCTCAGCCGAAGACTTGCTGGTAAACCTGAAAGCGCTACAGGAGACGATCGAGCGCAACAAACCCCCAGGGGCAAAGGGGAAATACTGGCGTTCCCTCTATGTATCTGCCACCATGGGGCCATCGATCGAGGTGGACATCAATGCCCTCAGGGACCTGAAACTGGGAGAAGCGGCATGAGGCATAGTCTGCTAGAGCGCCTAGCAGTGGGCAATACCATCCACAATTTTGGCGATCGCATCCCCACCTAACCCTATGGCACAGATGAAACATACCCTCTCAGTAGTGGTGGAGGATGAAGCAGGGGTGTTGACCCGTATCGCCAGCCTATTTGCCCGTAGGGGTTTCAATATCGAGAGCCTAGCGGTGGGCAACTCAGAGCAGACGGGTTATTCCCGCATTACCATGGTGGTACCGGGGGACGATCAAGTGATTGAGCAAATCACCAAACAGTTGAATAAGTTGATCAATGTGATCACCGTGCGCAACCTGACCGAAATTCCCTGCGTGGAGCGGGAGTTAATGTTAGTCAAGGTAAGTACCACCACAGCTAATCGATCGGAAGTGCTAGAAATTGTCCAGATATTTCGCGCCCGCATTGTGGATGTATCGGACGACTCCCTGATTGTGGAAGTGGTGGGCGACCCAGGCAAAATGGTAGCCATCTTGAAAATGCTCAACAAATTTGGCATCCGTGAAATTGCCCGCACGGGGAAAATATCCTTGACTAGGGAATCTGGGGTCAACACCGAGTACCTGAAAATGGGCCATGAATAGTTCCGATCCCTTGTCCATCTTGTTTCAGACCATCTGTGAACGCAGGGATCAACCCCACCCCGACTCTTATACCTGTAAATTATTGGCGGGGGGAGATAATAAAATCCTCAAAAAAATTGGCGAAGAGGCGGTGGAGGTGGTGATGGCTTGTAAAGATGACTGTCCCGAAGCGATCGCCAACGAAGTGGCAGACTTGTTTTATCATACCCTTGTGGCTATGGCGTACCATAGGGTAGATATAAATCTGGTGTATGCCGAGCTAGAACGCAGGCGCACCCCGCCTAAATTGCCCCCATGTACCGCTATGTGATTTTTCACAAACCCTATGGCGTATTGCCCCAATTTACCGACCGCTCCCAGCGCCCTACGCTGAAAAATTTTATCCCCATTCCCCGCATTTACCCTGTAGGCAGACTAGACCTGGACAGTGAAGGGTTAATGCTACTGACAGATCACGGGCAATTACAACACCAGCTCAGTGATCCCCGCTATGCCCATCCCCGCACCTATCTGGTGCAAGTGGAAAATGTCCCCACCCCTTTCGCCCTTGAGCAACTGCGCCAAGGAATTGTTTTCAAGGATTTTCGCAGTCGCCCCTGCCAAGTCCAGCTCTTAGATGCGCCCCCGCCCGTACCCGATCGAGACCCGCCCATTCGTTATCGCGCCCGTATCCCTACCGCATGGCTAGAGATCACCCTCACGGAGGGGAAAAACCGCCAAGTACGGAGAATGACCGCCGCCGTTGGCTTTCCCACCCTGCGCCTCATTAGAATTGCCATTGCCAATTTACGGTTAGACAATCTGGCACAGGGAGCCTATCGGTTCCTCGATCGAGCAGAGGTGAACGAGCTGAAATTGCGGATTGCCCAAGCCCAAAGCAGTGGAACAAAGAGCTATGATCCAAGTCATTGACACAAAACTTAACTTTTGTAGTTAATCACTTAACCATTTTCCAAGGAGACCATCATGTACGGCATATTCAAGCATCGTTTGATCGGTTTAGGGGCATTGACCCTTTCGGCGGTGGCAGTTACAGCCATTACCCTAGCTCACAAAGACCAAACTGCCAATGAACTGGTGGCGGCTACCCAAGTACAGGTTGGAGCTCCTGCGCCCAACTTTACTGCCGTAGATAGCAATGGCAAAACCCATAATCTCTCTGACTTTAAGGGTAAAACCGTTGTCCTAGAGTGGACTAACCATGAATGTCCCTTTGTGCGCAAGCATTACGACACCAACAATATGCAAAAATTGCAAAAAACTGCCACAGGGCAAGGTGTGGTGTGGTTGTCGATCGTGTCCTCTGCCCCCGGGCAACAAGGTTTTGTCAATTCTGCCAAAGCAAACGAATTGACCAAGAGCCGCAATGCTTCTCCCACGGCTGTCATCCTTGATCCCGACGGCAAAGTAGGCAGACTCTACGGCGCAAAAACTACCCCCCATATGTTCGTGATTGCGCCCAATGGCAATTTGGCTTATATGGGGGCGATCGATGATAAACCCAGCGCTAACAAAGATGATGTGGCTACAGCCCAAAATTATGTACAGGCGGCATTAGATGCCATCAAAGCCAATCGGGCGGTAGCTGTTTCCACCACCCAACCCTATGGGTGCAGTGTGAAGTACGGCAAATAATTTGCTGATGTTTCTATTCATCCGATCGTAGGTAAGCTCAACCTCGATCGGCTGATTACTCCCCTCCCAGTGTGGAAACAGACAAAATGCTTACATTGGATTGACTCCCCTCGCCCTGTGGGAGAGGGGCTGGGGGTGAGGGAAAAACTGCCAATTTGAGAGCGGGAAAGGAGTCTCAGGAATTATCAGAATTAAATACCTCAAATGCCCAACCGTTGATAGATTAGCTCTAGGTGTTTGGTATGTTGGCGGGGATCAAAGCACCTGTCCAATTCCTCTGGCGTGAGCAGTTCCCGCACTTGCCTGTCTTGGCTAATCAGTGCCCGAAAATTGCCCTCTGGCTGATTCCATGCCTGGTGGGCGCAGGACTGCACGATCGAGTAGGCGGCTTCTCTGGTCAATCCCTTATGCACCAGTGCCAAAAGTACCTGCTGACTAAAAATTACGCCCCCATAGACAAATAAATTGCGTTCCATATTTTGGGGATAAACCAACAAATTCTGCACTAAATCGGTTATCTCCACCAACATATAGTGGGCAATAATACAACTGTCGGGAATAATCACCCGTTCTACGGCGCTGTGGGAAATGTCCCGTTCATGCCACAGGGGTACATTTTCTAGGGCTGAGAGGGCATAACTCCTGAGCAGTCGCGCTAGTCCTGTGAGCCGTTCCGATCGGACGGGGTTGCGTTTGTGGGGCATTGCCGATGAGCCTTTTTGCCCTGGGCTAAAAAATTCTTCTACCTCCAGTACATCCGTGCGTTGCAGGTTACGGATTTCCACTGCAAAGCGCTCGATGCTTGCTCCCAACAGGGCTAGGGTCTGCACAAACTGGGCATGGCGGTCGCGGGAGATGACTTGGGTCGAGGCGCAGTCAGGCTTGAGCCGTAAATTTTGACAGGCGATAGCTTCCACTTGGGGATCAATATGGGCATAGGTTCCCACCGCCCCCGAAATTTTGCCCACCGCAATCTGGGGTTGTAAATTTGCCAAGCGGTCCCGATGGCGCATCATTTCCGCTAACCACCCCGCCAGCTTAAAGCCAAAGGTAATCACCTCCGCATGGATACCGTGGGTTCTACCCACCATGAGGGTGTGGCGATGTTGTTGTGCCTGATAGCGCAGGGCTTGGATCAGCTCTTCTACTTTACTTTGCAGAATTTGCAGACTAGCCACCATTTGCAGTGCCAACGCCGTATCCAACACATCGGAACTGGTCAGCCCCAAATGGATATAACGCCCTTCTGCCCCCACAAACTCATTGACATTGGTCAAAAAGGCGATCATGTCGTGCTTTACCTCTGCCTCGATCTCCAGCACTCGATCGATATTGAAATTAGCTTTAGCTTTAATGGTTTCCAGTGCCTCTGGGGGAATGTGCCCTAATTGTGCCTGCGCTTCACATACCGCCATTTCTACCTGTAACCATGAACGGTATTTATATTGGTCTGTCCAAATTTGCCCCATTTCGGGCAGGGTATAGCGTTCTATCAAGGGTTTGTAAAAAATTTATGACAATCTCTATCAATTTATCATGATTTTTAGGTCAGTTCTTTACTGAGTTTTCACTAAGGGGAAAGGATCAGGTCTGTTCCATGGGAGCGAAACCTTGTCTTTGGGTATTTTCACTGATACAGCGGGGTTCCAGGAATTGTAACAGGTAGTCGTGCCCCCCCGCCTTGGAACCTACCCCACTCAACTTAAAGCCCCCAAAGGGATGGCGATCGACCAATGCCCCCGTAATGCCCCGATTGATATACAAGTTACCCACTTCCATTTCTCGATAGGCTCGATCGATGTGGGAGGGGGTACGGGAATAGAGTCCGCCCGTGAGGGCAAAGTCGCTACCGTTGGCAATGATCAGGGCATGGTCAAAATTATCGGCGGGGATCACCGCCAGCACAGGACCAAAAATTTCTTGTTGTGCCAAAGGATCATCGGGGGACACCTCAGTAAAAATAGTAGGAGACACATAAAAACCCGTATCTGGGGCAGGGACACTTAAAGCTAACTTGGCGCTGGCTGTACCTTGCTCAATAAATGCTTGGATTTTCTGTTGCGCCCTACCATCTATTACGGCACTGACTTTAGTTTCGGGATGATCAGCCTGTCCTACCGTCAACGATCGAGTAGCTTCAATAAGTCTGATTACAAAATTTTCATAGATCGATCGTAAGACAATCACCCGTGAGCAGGCAGAGCATTTTTGCCCCGCATAGCCAAAGGCGGAACTGACCACCCCCACCACCGCCTGATCCAGATCAGCACTTTCATCCACGATGATGGCATTTTTGCCCCCCATTTCCGCAATTACCTTTTTTAGGTGTCTTTGCCCAGGGCGTAAAATAGATGCTTCGGCATAGATGCGACAGCCCACTTCCTGCGAACCCGTAAAGGCGATGAGATGCACTTGGGGATGCTTCACTAGATGTTCCCCCACCACCGACCCCTTGGCGGGTAAATAGGACAATACCCCTTGGGGCACGCCCGCCCGATACAGCACCTCCGCCAACTGCCAACCGATGACCGAGGCTTGTTCGGCTGGTTTGAGAATCACTGTATTCCCTGCCACTAGGCTGGCGACAGTCATACCCGTAGAGATGGCTAAGGGAAAATTCCAAGGGGGGATCACCACCGTTACGCCTTTGGGCTGATAGATATAAAAATTATCTTCCCCCGGTAGATGTCTAGTAGTGGGCTGGTCTAGCTTTTCCATGGCTTGGGCATAGTAGCGACAGAAGTCGATCGCTTCCGATACTTCCGCATCCGCCTCCCGCAATGGTTTTGCCACCTCATAGACAATCCATGCCCTGAGGGTATCCCGCTCCTCTTCCATTAAATCTGCGCATTTCCTGAGGATGTTGGCTCGATCGAGGACGGGGGTAGTGCGCCAATTTCTAAAAGCTTGGACGGCTGTGGCTACCGCCTGATCCGCTTGGTCGATGTTAGCTAGTCCCACTCTGCCCACCACTTCGGTAGGGTTACAGGGATTAACCGAGTCCACAAAATTTGCCGTAGGCAGGGACTGTCCATTTACCACAGGTTGATAGGTTTTGCCAAATTGTCCTTGCACTTGGGCTAATCCCACCACAGCCTTTTTACGGCATTCCTCCACCCTAAAATCCACATCGGGGGCATTACTAAATCCGTGAAATTGTACTTGTAATACTGGGGGTGTTGCTGACTGGTCGGGAGGAAAGACAGGTTCGGCAATCAATTCCTCGATCGCCTTGCCGTCATAGCTACTCTGGCGCACAAAGGAAGAATTGGCAGTATTTTCCAGCAGGCGGCGAATCAGGTAGGACATACCGGGGATCAATTCCCCAAAGGGACAGTAAATACGCACCCGATAGCCCATATCCGCAATCGCTTTGGCATACTTTTCTCCCATGCCATAAAGCATCTGCACCTCTAAGGCTCGATCGGGCACTTGTAAACTTTGGGCAATGGCAATGGCTTTGGCGAGGGAACGGGCATTGTGACTGGCGATCGCCGTATAGATATATGGGTGATTTTCCAGTAAGAGTTGGGTCAACTGTTCATAGTTGGCATCGGTAGCCTGCTTGTGGTTAAAGACGGGTTGTACCCACCCCATTTGATAGGCTTTGATGGTTTCCTGATCCCAGTATGCCCCCTTGACCAAGCGCACAGTAATAGGAGTGCCCCGCCCTTTTGCCCAATCAATTATATTCCTGACATCGGTGGCACTATCCCGCAAATAGGCTTGAATGGTGATGCCAATGTCCGATCGATCCCGAAATTCTGGCTCTAATAAAATCTCTTGTAAAATTTGCAGGGTCAAGGTTTTATAGGCATATTGTTCCATATCGAAATGGACGGCACAGCCCACCGCTTGGGCATGGCGCAGTAAAGTATAGACGGGCTGGCTGACCTTGGCTTTGGTAGTCTCTGGGGACAGGGGATCAAACTGGGAATAAAAAGCACTTAGTTTTACTGAAACCTGCACTGTGGGGGCATTATCAATTTGGGCAATTTTTTGCCATGTGTGGGCTTGTTTACTCAATTCGGTCATCAATTGCAGATACTTGTCAAGGTAGGCATGGGCTTCTGCTTCACTGATTACCGCCTCCCCTAACAGATCGATCGAGAAGCCATGGGGAATTTTGCGCAGTTTCTCGATGGTTTTAATCACTTCAGGGATATTTGTGCCACAGATATATTTACGGGCAAGGGTACTCACTCCCCCCGCCAAGGCTGACGCTGACACCTGATCCGTAGCCATCTGGAGCAGTGTCTTTAAGCCTGGTACTTCCGTATCTACATCCCGCAGGTACTCCTTCAAGTGGCGGGCAATCTCCTGTTTACTTTGTAGGGCAGGCAGACAGTCAATCAAGCGAAATAGCTGTACCCTGAGCTTTTCATTGCCCATTGCCCAGTTCATAATTTTGTCATCCCACCGCAGTTCATCCCCCAGTCGATCGGTCAATTTTGTCCAAAAACCCTTACTCGATCGTTCCACGCCCAGAATTTGTTTGGCCAATTCTTGGGTAGTCAATTCGTAGGGGGATGGAATAGCAGTCACGGGCGTTGCTCCACGGGAAGTAAAGTTGATTAAATAAATTATTCTGCCACAGAGCCGATGTGGACTGGGGCAATCCTAGAGGGAGTTTAAAATCGGGATGGCAGGATTTGAACCCGCGACATCCTGCTCCCAAAGCAGGCGCGCTACCAAGCTGCGCTACATCCCGTAGAATATCTGTAAATTATACTACCTTTTAGGAAATTTTAGGAAACCTAGAGCATTAGTCCGATAAGACTTGGGGCTGGGTCATTTTGTCAGAAAGCTCGATGATTGCCCGTAACACAGGCTTGGGTAAAAAATCATCGTCGTCATCTAGGTGATTGTCCTTGCTGTGGCGACGACTCAACTTTGCCCGCTTGGCAACTTCTACGGTGATGCGATAGCGATTGTCTGTGCCACTGATGAGGGTCTCTACCCGATTGAGAATGTCACTACTACTGATCGATCGAGGGCGTTTTGCCATAGGTAATTAAGGGACAACCAGAAATGTTTAGGATTTAGAGATATTTTGTCATAGAGTTGACCATTTGCGCGATGAATGATTAACGCTAGAGCAAAATTACGGTAAAAAAGTTCCTGCAAATTATTAAATTAGCGCTACACTATTTCCACCTATCCTCCCAGTATATGTCCATTTCCTTACCCCGCAAGCCATCTCCCCCCAAGGCTGAGACCAAAGGCAAGTCCAATGGTTCGGGTACAGTGATGACTGTGCAAGAGCTAAAGGAACTTCTGCACAAATTTCAACAAGAACAAGACAAAATTCAAGAATTACTTAGCTTTTTGGGATATGCCCTACGCAGTTTTAGTAATCTTAACCAATTTTTAGAGTTAATTCCCATCATTGTCAGCCGAGTAACCGATGCGGATGGGGGGGCGCTAATTTTGTTTAAGTCCACAGGGCAAATGCGCCTTGAGTCCTTGCACTGCAACGAAATTAGTCATGGACAAACCCAAAAAATCAAACTGGCGATCGAGGGGGCGATTCAGCAGGTGATTGCGGGTGCGCCCCATGCTTTGGATGAACTGGTGAAGCGTTATTTGGGGGCGGACACCCAACTCTACGGGGCTTCAGTGCTAGTGAAAAATGCGGTACGAGGCAGATTATATGTATTTAGTAATAAAAGCGATTTTGTCTGGACAGAAACGAGACGGCGACTGATGCGCTTGGTGGCAGACCAAACGGCGGTGGGCATTGAGAATAATGAATTGACGGCGGAAATTCTCAAAAAAGAACGGCAGGATCGGGAATTAGAAATTGGAGCAGAGATTCAACGGCAACTTTTGCCCCGCAGTTGCCCCACGATTCCCCATGTGGATATTAGTGCCAAGTGCTTGCCTGCCAGTCGGGTGGGGGGAGACTACTACGACTTTATTCAGACCAAGGCGGGGGGCGATCGCTGGGGGATGGTGGTGGGGGATGTGATGGGTAAGGGTGTCCCCGCAGGTTTAATTATGACCATGACTAGGGGGATGTTGCGCTCTGAGGTGTGGAACGGCCATGACCCCCAGACCATTTTGGCACACTTAAACGCGGTGATGTATGACGATTTGGATAAATCCCACCGTTTTGTCACTATTTTTTATGCCGAGTATGATGCTACAAAAAAAATACTGACCTACAGCAATGCCGCCCATGTGCCTGCCCTGTTGTGGCGATCGTCCAGTCAGTCGGTGCAGGTGTTGGATACTTTGGGGGCGCTGATTGGTTTAGAACCCAATTCCCGCTATGAACAGCGCAGTTGTCAATTACATCCGGGGGATGTGCTGTTGATGTACACGGATGGGGTAAGCGAAGCGCCCAACGATCGAGGGGAGCGCTTTGATGAAGAGAATTTGCGCCATGCCCTGAAGTGGGCTTGTCAACATTATGCTACCGCCCAAGAGATTTGCGACTACATTTTGCAGAGGGTCTATGATTTTGGTAAAGGGGCAACTGTGCCCAACGATGATATGACCTTGTTGGTGATGCGGGTGTTGTAGCATGCCCTTACATTTGTACTGGGGAGAGGACGACTATCAAATTCATGCCCATATCCATAAATTACGGCAAAAGGTACTCGATCGGGACTGGCAGGATTTCAATTATCAGGTGATCAATGCCAGTGGCGAAGTGGAATTGAATCAGGGCTTGGCTGAGGCCCTGACCCCGCCCTTTGGCGCAGGCGATCGATTAACTTGGTTGAACCATGTATCTATCTGGCAAAAATGCAGTGATGCCACCCTCGAAGCCCTGTCCCGTACCCTCCAACACCTGCCCCCCAATTCCCATCTGGTGCTGACAGGGGCTGGCAGACCCGATAGCCGTCTCAAGGTAACTAAACTTTTACAACAGTATGGGGAGTGGCAGGAGTGTAACCCCATTCCCGCGTGGAAGCCAGAGCTAATCGCCCAAATGATCAAACAACAGGCGGATGGACTTGGCTTGGCTTTGAGTGCCCCTGCCATTGATTATCTGGTCAGTGCCGTGGGGGGCGATTTGCGCCGTATGGACATGGAACTGCAAAAATTAGCCATTGCCCATAGGGGCTACAGTAAACCTTTAACGGTGGCTCAAGTTCAGCCCCTAGTGTTATCTGCCGCTGGCAATAGCCTGCAACTCGCCCAAGCTATTAAAAATGGTCAGCTCGATCGAGCCATCCAGCTACTGGGGGAACTGATCCACAACAATGAAGCGGGTTTGCGCATCTGTGCTACCCTGGTGGGGCAATTTCGCACATGGGTATTGGTAAAATCAGCCCTTGCTCAGGGAGAAAAGGATGATGCGGTGGCCAAAATAGCGGATTTGGGCAACCCCAAGCGGGTATATTTCCTGAAACAGGAAGTGCAGAACCACAGCTTGGAGCAATGGCTGGCAACTTTACCAGTGTTACTTGAATTAGAGGCTAATCTGAAACGGGGTACAGATGATTTGACTGCCTTGACGGTAGCGATCGAGCAATTACATAACTGTCTGCGCCCCCATCCCCCCTAAAAAGTTTCTTCTTCCGCTGTATCCCGTTTAGAGCCAAGCAGGTCCAGCTGATCTACTAGGATTATGGGTTTTTGGCGTTCTTCCCCTGTAGTTTTATCTTGCCACTTGTCAAACTTTAGGTAACCCACCACGCCGACTTGGGAACCTTTGCGCACATAGTTTTTGGCCACATCGGCGATCTTACCCCAAATTTCTAGCTCAAACCAATCGGGCGGCTCATCCTTATTGCTACTGCGGCGATTGACAGCAAGGCTAAAGTTACACACCTGTTTTCCCGACTCAAAATACTTGACTTCAGGGTCCCTGCCCACTCTACCGATTAAGTGTACTCTGTTCATACATCCCCCTAAAAAAAAATTACACCTAATATATCAAAACCAAACTTGTCTTAGGTAAATTTACCAGAAATTTCTTTGCACTTTGTGACTTTAGCTTACTTGAAAGTAGTTCAAGTTCTTTGACATACCCCCCTAGCTTTAGCTGGGGGATTCTTGTTCTTGGTTCCACGATCATGCTTACTATTTCAAGTTGCCCATCCATAGCAGAGGCACATATCTCCCCAAGGGTTCCCCCTTTCGGGGCGGTTCCCTTTTGCCCAAAGGTACCGTTTTTTTTGATCACAAAAAACTTGGTTGGTTGTGTTTTAGCCTCTAGGCTATTGGGTTTTTAGAGAGGTTGATTACCCTTGCCTCTCGTTTTATTAC
>Ga0272446_1002750_pt1 | contig 23380 bp, 21 predicted proteins | sample YNPCB0061_FD_194587 | JGI IMG/M metagenome (GOLD analysis project Ga0272446, IMG submission 194587) | Hot spring microbial mat communities from Yellowstone National Park, WY, United States - YNP-CB-006-1 | ecosystem: Environmental > Aquatic > Thermal springs > Hot (42-90C) > Sediment | place... | reverse complement strand
ACCAGAGCCCGTGCGGCGCGAGCGCGCGGTTCAGCTCGTCGAGCACCAGGCCGGGCTCGACCACCGCGCGCCGGGCGGCTGGGTCGAGCGAGAGGATGCGCGTCATGTGGCGCGAGCAGTCGAGCACGAGCGCGTCGTTCACCGTCTGCCCGCACTGGGAGGTGCCGCCGCCGCGCGGCAGCACCGCAACGCCCTCCTCACGGGCGATGCGCAGCGCCTCGGCGACGTCCTCCGGACCGGTGGGGGTGACGACGCCGAGCGGCATCACCTGGTAGGACGAGGCGTCGGTGGCGTAGCGGCCACGGGTCGCGGCATCGAAGCGCACGGCGCCCTTGAGCGCCGCCTTCAGCCGCCGCTCGAGCCCCGGCCGGACCGTGATACCCATCGCCCGAATCTCCCCGTTGCGGACGGGCAAAGCATATTGTATACGATCGAGCGGCGCAACCCGGGCGGGGAGGAACGCGATGGCACCGGAGGGAACACATCAGGCTGGTCACAACGCGCCGGGACGCGTGGCGGGGCGGCACTTCCTGCAGATCCCGGGGCCGACCAACGTGCCCGACCGCATCCTCCGCGCGATGGACGCGCCGACGATGGACCATCGAAGCCCCGCCTTCGGCCGGCTGGGCCTCGCCTGCCTCGATGGGATGAAGACGATCTTCAGGACCGAGGGGCGCGTATTCATCTATCCCGCCTCCGGAACGGGCGCGTGGGAAGCGGCACTGGTCAACACCCTCTCGGCGGGTGACCGGGTGCTGATGGTCGAGACCGGGCATTTCGCCCTGCTGTGGAAGAAGCTCGCCGAGCGGCTCGGCCTCGTGCCGCAGTTCATCGACACCGACTGGCGCGTCGGCGCCGATGCCGCGGCCGCCGAGATCGAGGCCATCCTCGCCGAGGACCGCGCGCACGCGATCAAGGCCGTGTGCGTCGTCCACAACGAGACCTCCACGGGCTGCACCACGGACGTCCCGGCCATACGCCGCGCGATCGACGCCGCGCGCCACCCGGCGCTCCTGATGGTGGACACCATCTCCTCGCTCGCCTCGATCGACTACCGCCACGACGAGTGGGGCGTCGACGTGACCGTCGGCGGCTCGCAGAAGGGGCTGATGCTGCCGCCCGGGCTCTCCTTCAACGCCGTCTCGGAGAAGGCGATGGCGGCGAACGGCAAGGCCGGCCTGCCGCGCAGCTTCTGGTCATGGGAGGAGCATGCCGGGCCGAACGCCACCGGCTACTTCCCCTACACGCCCGCGACCAACCTGCTCTACGGCCTCGAGGCGGCGATCGCGATGCTGCACGAGGAGGGGCTCGCCAACGTGTTCGCCCGGCATGACCGGCATGCGGAGGCGACGCGACGCGCCGTGCGCGCCTGGGGCCTCGAGGTTCTGTGCCGCGAGCCACGCAACCACTCCTCCTCGCTCACCGCGGTGATGATGCCCGAGGGGCACTCGGCGGATGCCTTGCGCGCGCGCATCCGTGACGCCTTCGACATGAGCCTGGGCAACGGCCTCTCGCGCCTGGCCGACCGGGTGTTCCGCATCGGCCATCTCGGCGACTTCAACGACCTGACGCTGATCGGCACGCTCGGGGGCATCGAGATGGGGCTCGGGCTTGCCAAGGTGCCGCACCGGAAGGGCGGCGTCGCCGCGGCGATGGAGCATCTCGCCGCGACCGCGCGCGCGTGACCTCGGTCGTTCCGCTCCGCCGCCTGACGCTCGCCGACGCGGCCGCCGAGAAGCTCCGCGGCCTGATCGGCGACGGCACGCTCGCGCCGGGAGAGCGGCTGACGGAGGCAGAGCTCTCGGCGCAGCTCGGAATCTCGCGGATCCCGCTGCGCGAGGCGCTGCGGGCGCTCGCGGCCGAAGGCATCGTGACGATCGAGCCGCACAAGGGCGCGGTGGTGACGCCCGTCACGCCCGAGGAGGTGGACGAGGTGTTCCCCGTGCTCGCCGCCCTCGAGGGCTGCGCGGGCGAGCTCGCCGCGGCGCGCATGAGCGAGGCGGAGCGCGCGGAGATCGAGGCGCTGCACCAGGCGATGCTCGCGGCGCACCGGGCCGGGCGGCGGAAGCAGTTCCTCGCCCACAACGAGGCGATCCATGACCGGATCGTCGCCGCCGCCGGCAACCCGACGCTCGCCTCGCTGCACCGCGCGCTGTCGCTCCGCCTCAAGCGCATCCGCTACGTCGCGCGGGTGGCGGAAGGCTCGTGGGAGCAGAGCGTCGCCGAGCACGCGGCGATGATGGAGGCGCTCGCGCGGCGCGACGGCGCGGCGCTCGGGGCGGCGCTGCGCGAGCATCTCGCCTCGAAGCGCGCGGCGGTGCGGGAGGCGGTGGCGCGGGCGAGCTAAAGCCCCGTGTCGGTGCCGAGATGGAACAGGCAGTCGCCGCGCACGGTGCGGCCGGGCTGGCGGCGGCACAGCACGAAGCCGTCGCGCAGGAAGCGCACCGTCTCGGGCGCGCGCCAGGGCGTCTCGGGGAACCAGATGTTCGCCGCCGGCTGCCCTTCGCGCACCTCGTCGCCGAGCTCCACGAGCGGCTCGAACACCCCTGGCTCGGGCGTGTAGACGAACCATTCGTTGCCGCCCACCTCGAGGATGCGCGTCGGCGCCTCGCCCGGCCGCCGCTCGGCCTCGGGCAGGATGCCCATCTCGACGAGGATGTTGCGAACCCCGCGCTCTGCCATCCGCAGCGCCGCGGGCGTCACCGTCCCCGCGCCGCCGAGCTCGGAGCCGATGGCGATCTTGCCCAACCGCGCGACCATGCCGTTGAAGGTGCGCTCGTCTCCCGTTCCCTGCGAGGCGGTCGGCAGATAGGCGATGGGAGAGCCGAAGGCGCGGAGGTAGCGCAGCGCGGTGTCAGCCCCCGCCGCATCGTCTGGCCGGCGGCAGAGCACCGAGGGCACATACATCAGCGACGACCCGCCCGAGTGCAGGTCGACGATCACGTCCGCCATCGGCAGCAGCACGGTCGAGAGGAACCAGGCGATCTGCTGCGTCACCGTGCCGTCGGGGTCGCCGGGGAAGGAGCGGTTGAGGTTGCCGCCGTCGATCGGGCTCGTCCGCCGCCCGGCCATGCCGGCCGGCTGGTTCGCGAGCGGAAAGACGATCACGCGGCCCCTGATGCACGAGACGTCGAGCGTCTGCACCAGGCGGCAGAGCGCGACCTGGCCCTCGTATTCGTCGCCGTGATTGCCGGACATGAGCAGCGCCGTCGGCCCCGCGCCGTTGCGCAGGACGACGATCGGGATCGGGATGAACCCGTAGGCGCTCTCGTGCACCGAGTGGAACAGCCGCACGAAGCCCTGGTGTCGGCCGTCGGCGTCGAACGGCACCTCGGATCTCAGGCGGCTCGGTCTGGCATCGGGCACGGCGGGGCTCCTTCCGGTCATGGGACGAGATGGCAGGCGACGCGGTGGCCGGGCGCGACCTCTCGCAGGGGCGGGGTCTCGACGGCGCAGCGGGGGAAGGCGACGGGGCAGCGCGTGCGGAAGTGGCAGCCCGAGGGCGGGTCGAGCGGCGAGGGAATCTCGCCCGCGAGCGGCACCGGCGGGGCAGCCGCGCGCGGATCGGGCACCGGAACCGCGGCGAGCAGCGCCTGGGTGTAGGGATGCAGCGGGTCGGCGAACAGCGTGCGCTTCGGCGCCTGTTCCACCACCCGGCCGAGATACATCACCGCCACCCGGTCGGCGATGTGGCGCACCACAGAGAGATCGTGCGCGACGAAGAGATAGGCGAGGCCGAACTCCTGCTGGAGGTCCATCAGCAGGTTGACGATCTGCGCCTGGATCGACACGTCGAGGGCGGAGACCGGCTCGTCGCACACCACGAGCGCGGGGTTGAGCGCGAGCGCGCGCGCGATGCCGATGCGCTGGCGCTGGCCGCCCGAGAACTCGTGCGGGAAGCGCGCGCCATGCTCGGGGCGCAGCCCGACGCGGGCGAGCAGGTCGGCCACGCGGGCGCGCCGTTGCGCCCGCGTTCCCTCGCCGAAGATTCGCAAGGGCTCGCCGATGATGTCGTTGACGCTCATCCGCGGATCGAGCGAGCCGACGGGGTCCTGGAAGATGATCGAGAGGCGCCTCCGCATCCGGCGCATCGGCTCGGGCGGAAGCGCGAGCAGGTCGGTTCCCTCGAACAGAACGCTGCCCGCGGTCGGCTCGATCAGCCTGAGCACGAGGCGGCCGAGCGTGGTCTTGCCGCAGCCGCTCTCGCCCACGAGGCCGAGCGTCTCGCCGGCGGCGACGTCGAGATCGACGCCGTCGACCGCCTTGACGACCGCGCGCGCACCGGCGCGCCGCACCGGGAAGTGCTTCGAGAGTCCCCGTGCCGCGAGCAGGGGCGCGTTCATGCGGCGAAGGGCCGCAGGCAGGCGGCGGCATGGTCGGGCGCGACCTGGATGGTCGGGGGAAGCACCGCGCTGCACGCGGCATCGGCGAGCGCGCAGCGGGGGTGGAAGCGGCAGCCGGCCGGCCAGGCGGCGGGAACCGGCACAGAGCCCGGGATGGCGGGCAGCCGCGCCGCCTCCTGGTTCAGCGCCGGGATGCTGCGCAGGAGCGCGCGCGTGTAGGGGTGCGCCGGCGCCTCGAACACCGGCACCACCGGCCCTGTCTCCACCACCCTCCCCCCGTACATCACCGCGACCCGCGTCACCACCTGCGCGATCACGCCGAGGTCGTGGGTGATCAGCAGCACCGTCATGCCCGTCTCGCGCTGGAGCGTGCCGAGCAGCGCGAGGATCTGCGCCTGGATCGTCACGTCGAGCGCCGTCGTCGGCTCGTCGGCGATCAGGAGCCGCGGGCGGCAGGCGAGCGCCGCGGCGATCATCACCCGCTGGCGCATGCCGCCGGAGAGCTCGTGCGGATACTGCGCGAGCCGGCGCACGGGGTCGGGGATGCCGACATGGCCGAGCAGTTCCGCGGCCTTCGCGGCGGCGGCGCGGTGCGAGAGCCGCTCGTGCACGCGCAGGCCCTCTGCGACCTGCTCGCCCACCGTGAACACCGGGTTCAGCGCCGACATCGGCTCCTGGAAGATCATCGCGATCTCGCGGCCGCGCAGCCGCGCCTGCGCGCTCGCGTCCAGCGTCTCGCCCGCGAAACGGATCGTGCCGCGCGAGATGCGGCCAGGCGGGTCGGGGACGAGGCCCATCACCGCGAGCGCGGTGAGGCTTTTCCCCGAGCCGCTCTCGCCCACGACCCCGAAGCTCTCCCCCTCGCCCACGGCGAGCGAGACGCCCGAGAGCGCCTCCACCTCGCCGCGTCCGGTGCGGAAGGTGACGGCGAGCTCCTCGATCTCGAGAAGGGGGCTCACCCCTGTTGCACCTTCAGGCGGGGGTCGAGCACGTCGCGCAGGCCGTCACCGAGCAGGTTCAGGCCGAGCACGGTGAGGCAGATGGCAAGGCCAGGGAACATCGCGATCCACCAGGCCTCGCGGATGTAGTCCTTGCCCTCCGCGATCATGTTGCCCCAGGTGGGCGTCGGCGGCGGCGGGCCGACGCCAAGGAAGGAGAGGATCGATTCCGCGAGCACCGCATAGGCGAAGATGAAGGTGAGCTGCACGATCAGCGGCGCGAGCGAGTTCGGCAGGATGTGGCGGAGGATGATCCAGTGGTCGCGGCCGCCGAAGGCGCGCGCGGCCTGCACGTAGTCCATCTCGCGCACCACGAGCACGGTCGCGCGCACGATCCGCGCGGTGCGGGGGATGTAGACGGCCGAGAGCGCGATCACGGCGTTGGCAGCCGAGGGCCCGAGCGCGGCGGCGATGGCAAGCGCCAGCATCACCGCGGGGAAGGCCATCAGCGCGTCCATCACCCGCATCAGCCACTCATCGAGGCGGCGGAAATAGCCTGCCGCGAGGCCGATCGCGGTGCCGGCGATGCCGGTCGCGAGCACCACCGCGAAGCCGATTCCGAGCGAGAGGCGGGCGCCGAAGCAGAGGCGGGAGAAGATGTCGCGCCCGAAATTGTCGGTGCCGAACAGGAACGCCTCCCCGGGCGGGCGGAAGCGGGCGCGGAACTGCATGCGCATGGGGTTGTGCGGGGCAATCCATTCGGCCGCGAGCGCGAGGAACAGCATCGCGCCGAACAGGATGAGGCCGGTGACGAACAGCCGGTGGCCGAACAGCCGCCGCGTGGTCGCGAAGCGCCTCGCGGGGGGCAGCGCGGCGATCGCGGCGCCATCGCCGGCGAGTGCCGCCTCAGCCATAGCGCACGCGCGGGTCGATCACCGCATAGAGCAGGTCGACGGCGAGGTTCAAGAGCACGAGCATCGTCCCGGTGAGCAGCAGCCCGCCCTGGATCACCGGATAGTCGCGGCCGAAGATGGCGTTGGCGATAAGCCGCCCGATGCCCGGCATGCCGTAGACCGTCTCGATCACGATCGAGCCCGAAAGCAGCAGGCCGAAGCTGATGCCGATCACCGTCACCACCGGCACCATCACGTTCTTCAGAGCGTGCTTGCCGATCACCATCCAGCCGGGGAGGCCCTTGGCGCGGGCGGTGCGCACATAGTCCTGCCGCAGCACCTCGAGCATCGTGCCCCGCGTGATGCGCGCAAGCAGGCCGATCTGCAACAGCGCGAGCGAGATGGACGGCAGCACCATCGTCCGCGCCCAGGCGGCCGGGTCCTCCGAGAACGGAACGAACCCGCCCGTGGGCAGCCATTCGAGATGCACGCCGAACAGGATGATCAGCATCAGCGCGAGCCAGAAGCTCGGCACCGAAACGCCGAGCAGGGCGAGCCCGGTCACCGCCTGGTCGACCCAGGTGTTGGCGCGGAGCGCGGCGATGATACCGGCGGGAATGCCGATCGCAAGCGTGAGCAGGAGCGCGAACAGCGCGAGCGGCAGGGTGATCGGCAGCCGCTCGACGATCGCCTGCCAGACCGGCCGGTTCAGGAGGATCGACCGGCCGAGGTCGCCCCGCAGCAGCCCGCCATACCAGTGCCCGAGCTGCACCAGGAAGGGCTGGTCGAGGCCGAGCTGGGTGCGGATCGCCTCGATCTCGGCGTTGGTCGCGCCCGCGCCGGCGATGGCGGCGGCCGGGTCGCCGGGCACGAGGTGCATCATCGAGAACGAGATGAGCGTGACGAGCAGCAGCACCGGCACCGAGGCAGCGATGCGCCGCGCGGCATACCACCACACCCCCGCCGGACCTCCCTGCCCCGGCCCCCCCCGGTCAGCCCGCGAGCGAGACGTTCCAGAAGCGCGGAATGCGGTAGGGCGTGAAGCCCTGCACCGAGGCACGCGCGGCCTGGACCTTCGTCAGGTCCCCGAACTTCAGGAAATGCACCTGCTCGTAGATGCGCTCCTGGAACCGCGCGAACACGGCCTTGCGCTCGGCCTCCGTGGGCTTCGACAGGAGATCGGCATAGAGCGCGTCGAGGGTGGGGTCGGCCACCACCTGGTTGAGCTGCGGCGAGACGACGTCGATCATCGCCGTGAACGGCCCGACGGAGGGGCCGGTGCCCTGGCCGGTGAACCAGAGGTTCCAGGCGTCCGCGTCCCGCCTGCGGGCGATCGCGGTCGCCCAGTCGAACACGTCCATCCGCACCCGGAGGCCGATGGCGCGCAGCTGCTCCGTCACCACAACCGCGGCGGAATACATCGAGGCGAAGGAGGAGTTGGTGATGATGACGAGCTCCTGCCCCTGGTAGTTCGCCTGACGCAACATCTGCTGCGCGCGGGCGGGGTCGTTGACGTTGTAGAACTGCTTGCCGGCGTCGGTGTAGTAGGGGTTGCCGGGATACTGGATCCCGGGCTGGAGGTCGTAGGCGCCGTCGGTCGCGATCTCCATGATCGCTTCCATGTCGAGCGCGGTCTGGATGGCGCGGCGCACCATCAGGCTGTCGGTCGGCGGCCGCCTGTGGTTCACCCAGGCGCCGTGCAGCCACCAGTGCTTCATCGGCAAGAGCCGGATGTCGCGGTTGCTGCGCAGCCGCTCGGCCGACTTGGTGGGAACGTCCTCGACGACGTGGAGCTCGCCCGTCTCGAGCCCGGCGACGCGCGCGCCCGGCTCGCGGACGAGGCGGAACCGCACCGTATCGAGCGTCACCACCTTGCGGCCGGCGAAACCGTCGGTTCCCCGGAAGGCGGTGTTGGGGGCGTAGCCTTCGAAGCGGCGGACCAGCACGTGGCTGTCGGGCACGAACTCGACGAACTGGAACGGTCCCGTTCCGATCGGCTCGAGCCTGCCGCCCTCGGCGTTGCAGATCTCGGCCGGGTGGATCGTGATCGGCACGGCGAAGGAGGAGATCTGGTCGATGAAGGTCGGCTGCCGGGCCTTCAGCGTGACCACGAAGGTGGTGGCGTCTGGCGCCTCCATCCTCTCGACGTCGGCGAGCACGCGCCGCTGGATCGCCATGCGCTGGTAGCGCTGCCACGAGGCGAGCACGTCGGCCGAGGTCATCTCGCGGCCGTTGTGGAACCTCACGCCGCGGCGGAGGCGGAAGGTGTAGGTGAGCCCGTCGCCGCTCTCCTCCCAGGCCTCCGCGAGGTCGGCCACGGGGGCGTTGGTCTCGTTCCGGGAGACGAGCATCTCGTACATGTTCATCGCCACGTTCCGCGTGGCGATCGAGGTCGAGAAGTGCATGTCGAGCGTGGGCACGGTCGCTTCCTGGGCGAACACGAGGTCGCCGCCGCGGCGCTGCGCGGCCGCCGGAACCGCTGCGGCGGAGGCGAGGCCGGCGCCGCCGAGCAACGCGTCGCGTCGTGTCAGGTGCATCGGTGCCTCCCGTGGTTCTGCGATGCTCGGGCGATGGTCCGCCAACCGGGGCGGGGTTTGCAACCCGCTTGTGCGTCTCAGGCCGCCGCGCGGCCAGCGTTGCCCCAGACGGGCGTGCGCCACTCTGGGTGCGCCTCCGTCCGGCCCTCGACGACGTCGAAATAGGCGCGCTGGAGCGCGCGCGTCACCGGCCCCGGCGCGCCCGTTCCGAGCGCGAGACGGTCGAGCGAGAGGATCGGCTGGATCTCGTAGCCCGAGCCGCACCAGAACGCCTCCGTGGCGGCATAGACCTCGTGGCGGTCGATCGTCCGCTCATGCACCGCGAGCCCCTGCTCGCGGGCGAGCGCGATCACCGTGTCGCGGGTGATGCTCTCGAGGATGTCGGAGGCGACATCGGGCGTGTGCAGCGCGCCGTGCCGCACCATGAAGAAGCAGGCCCCGGAGCCTTCCGACACCTTGCCGCGCTCGGTCAGCATCAGCACGCCCTGGTAGCCGTTGCGCCGCGCCTCGAGCTCGGCGGCGCGGTTGTTGAGGTAGTTGCCGGTCGCCTTCACCCTGGGCGGCATGGCGTTGTCGGCGAGGCGGGCGAAGGTCGAGACGGCGACATGCACCCCCTCCTCCACCGCCTTCGACCGCGGCCGCGGCACGGCGCCGCAGACGAGGCCGACGGGGCCGGTGGCGGCGAGCTCGTCGTCGCCGTCGAGGAAGGCGATCATGCGGAGGTGGATGTTCTCCCTGAGCCCGTTGGCGCGGATCATCGCGAGCAGCGCGTCCTCGAGGAACGCCCGTTCGTACACCGGCTCGAGCCGCATCACCCGCATGCCGTAGCGCAGCCGCTCGAGATGCTCGGCGAGGCGGAACACGTAGAGCTCCTGCCTCTCCTCGTTCCAGTAGCCGCGCAGCCCCTCGAACACGCCCGCGCCGTACTTCACCGCGCCCGAGAAGGCATGCAGCAGGCACTGGTCGTAGGGCACCACCCGGCCGTTCAGCGACATCATCTTCGCGGTCGGCACGGGCATGGCGGCGGCTCCTAGTGCAGCGTCTCGAGCAGGCCGAGCAGCAGCGCGGCGCGGCCGGAGAGGTCGCGCCAGAGGATGTGCTCGTGGTCGGCATGCGCGCCGGCGCCGGTGCAGCCGAGGCCGTCGAGCGTCGGGATGCCGAGCGCGGCGGTGAAGTTGCCGTCCGAGCCGCCGCCGCGGTGCTGCTTCGGCAGCTCGAGCCCGAGCCGCGCGGCGATCGCGCGGGCCTGGCCGTAGAGGGCGAGGATGGCCTCGGTCTCGGCGAAGGGCGGGCGGTTCATGCCCCCCGTCACCGTCACTTCGCAGCCCTCCGTCACCGCGCGGAGGCCGAGGATCTCCCGCTCCATCCGCGCCCCGTCCTCGACGGTGGCCACGCGGAGGTCGATCTCGCAGGCGGCGTCCTGCGCGATCACGTTCGGCCGGGTTCCGCCACGGATCGGCGCCACATTCGTCGTGATCCCGCGCGAAGGATCGACCATGCCGTGGATCGCGAGCACCTGGTGCGCGAGCTCGACCACCGCCGACCGCCCGTCCTGGAAGTTGCCGCCCGAATGCGCCGCCCTGCCCTTCACCCGGAGCTCGAACCGGCCGACGCCCTTGCGCGCCGTCACCACCGCACCGCCCGGGCCCGCCGGCTCGGGGATCAGCACGTAGGCGGAGCGTCTCGCCTCGTCCTCGATGAGCGCGCGACTGGTGGGGCTTCCCACCTCCTCGTCGGGGGTGAGCAGCAGCGTCACCGGCAGGGGTGTCGCCACCTTCTGCGCGAGCAGCGACGTGATGGCATGGAGGGCGAGGAAGGAGCCGGCCTTCATGTCGTAGATGCCGGGGCCGTGTGCGCGCTCCCCCTCCACGCGGAACGGCATGGTGGCGAGCGTGCCCATCGGCCAGACCGTGTCGAGATGCCCGGCCACCAGGATGCCCTTCCCCTCGGCGGGGCCGATCCGCGCGCGCAACGTGTCGGCGTAGCCGTCGCGTCCGGGGATGCGCGTGACCGCCGCTCCGGCGTCGCGCAGCGTCGCCTCCGCCCGGTCCACCAGGCGGTTGACGGCGGCAGCATCGTCGGTCGGGCTCTCGGTCTCGACCCAGGCGCGAAGCCCCTCGAGGATCCGTTCCGAGGGGCCGGGGTCAGTGCGGGGCGGCGCGGTCACCGTGGAAACGCTTGGTTCATCGGCGCCTGCGACGCTCGGGTTGCGGATCGCGCATATGCTGCTGCCCGAGGCAGCACTTGTCCACTCGGCGTGACATCGGGTAGGGTTTCGATGCTGCGATGCAGCAGCGCCGTGCGCGGCGCGAGGGGAAAGGCTCAATCAGGATGAATACTGTGGTCGGCAACGGCTTCATCTACTTCGAGGATCTCTCGGAGGGAATGAGCGCGTCCTTCTCCCGCACCGTGACGGAGAGCGACATCGTCCTCTTCGCCGGCGTCTCGGGCGACATGAACCCGGTGCATCTCGACGCCGAGTATGCGGAGAAGACCGTGTTCAAGGGCAGGATCGCCCACGGCATGCTCTCGGCCGCCTTCATCTCGACCGTGCTCGGCACCAAGCTGCCAGGGCCCGGAACGGTCTATCTCGCCCAGTCGCTGAAGTTCCGCGCGCCGGTGCGGATCGGCGACACCGTCACCGCCACCTGCACCGTCGTCACGCTCGACGGCGACAAGAAGCGGGCGACGCTGCGCACCACCTGCACCGTCGGCGGCAAGCCGGTGGTGGAGGGCGAGGCGCTGGTGATGGTGCCCTCCCGCGCCGCGACCGGCGCCGTCGAGGCCAAGACCGCCGCCGCGGCGTGAGCCGCCGTTGACCCCCGCTTGCGGCGGCCCTAACGGTCGCCGCCCATGCTCGTCGTCTCCGACCTCTCGGCCGTTCCCTCCGAAGCACGCGGCGCGTCGGTCGCGCTCGGCAATTTCGATGGCGTGCATCGCGGCCACGCGGTGGTGATCGGCGCCGCCGCCGAGGCCGCAAGGCGCCTCGGCGCGCCGCTCGCCGCGCTCACCTTCGAGCCGCACCCGCGCGAGCTGTTCCGCCCCGACGACCCTCCCTTCCGGCTGACGCTCGCCGAGGCCAAGCGCGACGCGCTCGCCAGCCTCGGCGTCGAGGTGCTGGTCTCGGTGCCGTTCGACCTCGCCTTCAGCCGGATCGCCGCCGAGGACTTCGTGCGCGACATCCTCGCCGGCCGGCTCGGGGCACGGCACGTCGCCTGCGGGCCGAACTTCCATTTCGGGCACCGCCGTGGCGGCACGCCGGCGCTGCTCGTCGCCCTCGGGGCCGAGCTCGGCCTCGGCGTCACGGTGGTCGAGAAGGCCGCCGGAGAGGGGGGCCTGCCGCTCTCCTCCACCGCCATACGCCACGCCCTGGCGGAGGGCGACGTCGCGCGCGCCAACGCCATCCTCGGCCGGCCCTGGGAGATCCGCGGGGTGGTGGAACGTGGCGCCGCGCTCGGCCGCACGCTGGGCTTTCCCACGGCGAACGTGAAGCTCGGCCGCCACCTCACCCCTCGCCTCGGCGTCTATGCCGTGCGCGCAGGCGTGGCGGACGGGGCGGGTGGCGTGGCCTGGTTCGACGGCGCGGCGAGCCTCGGGGTGCGCCCGACGGTGAACCCGCTGCCCGAGCCGCTGCTCGAGGTCTTCCTGTTCGACTTCTCTGGCGAGCTCTACGGGCGGACGCTGCGCGTCGCCTTCGAAGGATTCCTGCGCGAGGAGGCGAAGTTCGACAGCCTCGACGCGCTGGTGGCGCAGATGCGGGCCGACTGCGAGGCCGCCCGCGCCGTGCTCGCCCGCGATGAGCGCCCCTTCATGAGCGCCCCGTCATGAGCCCTGCGGCCACCTCCTGGCTGCTGCTCCTGGTCGCCGGGCTGCTCGAGATCGGCTGGGCGGTCGGGCTCAAGCTGTCGCAGGGGCTCTCGCTCGCCAAGCCGCTGCACACCGGGCTCACCGTCGCGGCGATGGCGGCCTCGGTGATCCTGCTCGGGATGGCAGCGCGGCACCTGCCGATCGGCACGGCCTACGCGGTCTGGGTCGGCATCGGCGCGGCGGGAACGGCGATCGCGGGCATGGCGATGTTCGACGAACCCGCCACCGCGGCGCGGATCGGCGCGATCGCCACCATCGTGATCGGCGTCGCGGCGCTGAAGCTGGTGTCCTGACAGGCCGAGCCGGAATTTGACCGGGTGGGGCCGCTTCGGTATCGATCACCCCATGGCGCGGCGCAGCATCCTCCGAATTAGCCACCCGGCGTCCTGACCGGGCGCCGGGACGATCGCGACCCGTGGCCGACCGCGCGGACACCCGCGCCAATCCGGAAAAGACCATGACCGACGCGCCCAAGCGCGACTACCGCGACACCGTGTTCCTGCCCGCCACGCCCTTCCCGATGCGGGGGGAGCTGCCGAAGCGCGAGCCCGCGCTGCTCGAGCGCTGGGCGAGGATCGGCCTCTGGGACAGGCTGCGCGCCGAGGCGGCTGGGCGGCCCAAGTTCATCCTCCATGACGGCCCGCCCTATGCCAACGGCAACCTCCACATCGGCCACGCGCTGAACAAGATCCTCAAGGACGTCATCAACCGCGCCAAGCAGATGGCCGGCTACGACGCCAACTACGTTCCGGGCTGGGACTGCCACGGCCTGCCGATCGAGTGGAAGATCGAGGAGCAGTACCGCGCCGCGGGAAAGGACAAGGACGCGGTCGACCCGGTGGCCTTCCGCGCCGAGTGCCGCGCCTATGCCGCGCACTGGATGGGGGTGCAGAGCGGCGAGTTCCAGCGCCTCGGCGTCGCCGGGGACTGGGCCAACCCCTACGCAACGATGGACCACCGCTCCGAGGCGGTGATCTTCCGCGAGATCGGCCGGTTCCTGATGAATGGCGGGCTCTACCGCGGCGCCAAGCCGGTGCTGTGGAGCCCCGTCGAGAAGACCGCCCTCGCCGACGCGGAGGTCGAGTACCACGACCACCGCTCGACCACGATCTGGGTGCGCTTCCCGATCGTGACCGCGCCCGCCCCCGACCTCGCCGGCGCCGCGATCGTCATCTGGACCACCACGCCCTGGACCATGCCGGGCAACCGCGCCGTCGCCTACGGCAAGGACATCGACTACGCGCTCCTCGCCGTCGAGGGCGTGGCCGAGGGCTCCCGCGCCCGGGTGGGCGAGCACCTCGTCGTCGCCCTGCACCTGCTGCCCGACGTCGCCAAGGAGGCGGGCATCACCCAGCACGTGGTGCGCCGCGTGCTGAAGGGGGCGGAGCTCGCCGGCACCGTCTGCGCCCATCCGCTGAAGGGGAAGGGCTACGATTTCGACGTTCCCGTCCTGCCGGGCGACTTCGTCACCACCGAGGCCGGCACCGGATTCGTGCACATCGCCCCCGGCCATGGCGAGGACGACTGGCATCTCGGCCAGGCGAACGGGCTGCCCACCCCCGACACGGTCGGGCCGGACGGGACGTTCCTTCCCCACGTGCCGCTGTTCGCGGGCATCCACGTCTACAAGGCGGCCGATCCGGTCTGCGACGCGCTTGCCGCCGCCGGCGGCCTGCTCGCGCGCGGCGTGCTCGTGCATTCCTACCCGCATTCCTGGCGGTCGAAGGCGCCGCTGATCTTCCGCAACACGCCGCAGTGGTTCATCGCGATGGACGGGCCGCACGGCGTGCGCGCGCCGGCGCTGGCGGCGATCGAACAGACGCGCTTCGTCCCCGCCCAGGGCCAGAACCGGCTGCGGTCGATGATCGCCCAGCGGCCCGACTGGTGCGTCTCCCGCCAGCGCGCCTGGGGCGTGCCGATCGCCATCTTCGTCGAGAAGCGCACCGGCGAGCCGCTGCGCGACCAGGCGGTGATCGACCGCATCGCCGAGGCCTTCGAACGCGAGGGGGCGGACGCGTGGTGGACCACGCCGCCGGCCGTGTTCCTCGGCGAGGGCCGCAACCCAGACGACTACGAGCAGGTGCGCGACATCGTCGAGGTGTGGTTCGAGAGCGGCTCGACCCACGCCTTCGTGCTCGAGGGCTCGAACACGCTCGCCTGGCCGGCCGATCTCTACCTCGAAGGGTCAGACCAGCACCGCGGCTGGTTCCACTCCTCGCTGCTCGAGAGCTGCGGCACGCGCGGCCGCGCCCCCTACAAGGCCGTGCTGACGCACGGCTTCACGCTCGACGAGCAGGGGCGGAAGATGTCGAAGTCGCTCGGCAATGTCACCGCCCCGCAGGAGGTGATCGCCCAGTACGGTGCCGACATCCTGAGGCTCTGGGTGATGGCGTCGGACTACACCGAGGACCAGCGCATCGGCCCCGAGATCCTGAAGCAGCAGGCCGAGCTCTACCGCCGAATCCGCAACACGCTGCGCTGGCTGCTCGGCGCTCTCGACGGGTTCGGCGAGGAGGAGCGCGTCACCCTCGCCGAGATGCCGGAGCTCGAGCGCTGGGTGCTGCACCGGCTCGCGGAGCTCGATGCGCGCGTGCGCGAGGCGACGGAAACCTACACCTGGACGGGCGTGTTCGCCGAGCTGCACCAGTTCTGCGCAACCGACCTCTCGGCCTTCTACTTCGACGTGCGGAAGGACGCGCTCTACTGCGACCGGCCCGACAGCCTCCGCCGGCGTGCCGCGCGCACGGTGCTCGACCACCTGTTCTCCTGCCTGACGGCGTGGCTCGCGCCGGTGCTCGTGTTCACCGCCGAGGAGGCCTGGCTCGCGCGCTTCCCCTCGGAGGACGGCTCGGTGCATCTGAGGCTGTTCCCCGAGGTGCCGGCCGCGTGGCGTGACGAGGCGCTGGCGGCGAGATGGGCGCGCATCCGCGAGATCCGCCGGGCGGTGACCGGGGCGCTCGAGAAGGAGCGGGCGGAGGGACGGATCGGCGCGAGCCTGCAGGCAGCGCCGGTTCTGTACCTCTCCGGCCCGGAGGCGTCATTGTTGTCGGCCGAGGGCTGGGCGGAGGTGGCCATCACCTCAGGGCTCACCCTCGCCTCCGGCCCCGCGCCTTCCGGGGCCTTCACGCTCGAGGGCCTCGCCGGCGTCGCGGTGGTGCCCGCCAGGGCGTCCGGGCGCAAGTGCGAGCGCTGCTGGAAGGTGCTGCCGGAGGTGGGCACGCACGAGGACCATCCCGGCCTCTGCGACCGCTGCGCCGACGCGGTGCGGTCCGGCCTCGTGGCCCGTCGCGACGCCGCGTGAGCGGGGCTGGGCGCCCCGCCAGCCTGCGCCTCGGGCTCGCCGCCGCGCTGGTCCTGCTGGCGGCGGACCAGGCCGTGAAGTGGTGGATCCTCGAGGTGGTGCGCCTGCCCGAGGTGGGGCGGGTGTACGTGCTGCCCTTCCTCAACCTGACCATGGTGTGGAACCGGGGCGTCACCTTCGGCCTGCTGCAGGGCGAGGCCTGGTGGCACCCCTATGCGCTGGCCGCGATCGCCTCCGTGGTGGCGGTGCTGCTGGTCGTCTGGCTGGCGCGGGCGGAGAATCGTCTCGTTTCGCTTGCGCTGGGACTTGTCCTCGGGGGCGCGGTGGGCAATGTCATCGACAGGATGCGTTTCGGCGCCGTGGTCGACTTCATCGACGTGCACGCCTACGGGTGGCACTGGTATGTGTTCAACGTCGCCGACAGCGCGATCGTGATCGGGGTCGGGCTCCTGCTCGCGGATGCCTTGCTCCGGCCAAGGTCAGGGGGTAACGAGACGCCATGACCAGTGCCGCACCGACACGCCGCCCAGGGAAGACGCTGCGCGCCGCACCGCTCGCCGCGCTCGCCGCCGTCCTCGTCCTCGGCGCCTGCGGCAGCGACGTGTCCAAGACCTTCGGCCTCACCCGCGACCCGCCGGACGAGTTCCAGGTCGCGACGCGGGCGCCGCTGACGGTGCCGCCCGACTTCGCCCTCCGCCCGCCCCAGCCAGGCCAGCCGCGCCCGCAGGAGGGCCCCGCCCGCGAACAGGCCGCCGCCGTGCTGGCCGGCCGCCCCGGCATCGCCGTCGGCTCGGCGCTGCCGAACGGTCCGGTCTCGCCGGGCGAGACCGCGCTGCTCGCCGCCGCCGGGCCGACGCCGCCGCCGAACCTGCGCAACCGCATCGACGACGAGACCACGCTGATCGACAGCACCAGCCGCAGCTTCACCGACAAGCTGCTGTTCTGGCGGGACCCGCCGCCCCCGGGCGTGGTGGTCGACCCGACCCGCGAGCAGCAACGGCTGCGCGAGAACGCCGCCCTCGGCCAGCCGCAGTCGATCGGCGACACGCCGATCATCCAGCGCCGCCAGCGCGGCATCTTCGAAGGCCTGTTCTGAGCCGCCCCGCCCGGCTGGAACGGGCGGCACCTTACCGTCCGGCAAGGTGGTTCACGTCACAGGGCGCGCCATCGCACGCCGCTGGACAAGCCCGGCGCAGCGTCCAAGTCTGGCGCACGCCGCATCGTCGGTGACGAGGAGTTCGACATGACCCGCGACTTGCCCAAGGCCGCGTCCACGTCCAGGGATGCGCCCGCTCCGCAGGATGCACTGGGCCGCAGGCCGCTCCTGCTGTCTGGGCTCGCGGGCGCGGCGCTGGCGGCCCTGCCGCAAGCGGTCGCCGCCCAAGGCGCTCCGCAGGCCCCGTCCGGAACCGACGAGCGCGTGTTCGGCGCCGAGACCTTCACGCTCGCCAACGGCATGCAGGGCGTGGTCATCCCGATGCGGCGCGCCCCCGTGGTCGCCCACATGGTGTGGTACCGCGTCGGCGCGGCGGACGAGGCGCAGGGCCACTCCGGCCTCGCCCACTTCCTCGAGCACCTGATGTTCAAGGGAACGCCCAGCCTCGCCGCCGGGCAGTTCAGCCGCCGCGTCGCCCGCGAGGGCGGGCGCGACAACGCCTTCACCGGCCACGACTACACGGCCTATTTCCAGCAGGTGGCGGCCGACCGGCTGCCGCTCGTGATGGCCATGGAGGCGGACCGGATGGTCAACCTCCTGCTCGACGAGAAGGACATCGCGCCCGAGCGCCTCGTGGTGATCGAGGAGCGCCGGCAGGTGGTGGAGAACAACCCCGGCTCCCGCTTCCGCGAGCGCCTCGCCGCCGCCTTCTACGTCAATTCCCCCTACGGCCGGCCGATCATCGGCTGGGAGGACGAGATCCGCGCGATCGACCGTGCCTCCCTGCTGGCCTTCTACAGGCGGTTCTACCTGCCCGCGAACGCCATCCTCGTCGTGCAGGGCGATGCCGATCTCGAGACCGTCCGCCGCCTCGCGGAGGAGACCTACGGCCGCATCCCGTCCGGCCCGGCGCCGGTGCGCGCCCGCCCGCAGGAGCCGCCCGCCCTCGGCGTGAAGCGGCTCACCCTCCGCGACCAGCGCGTGCGCGAGCCCTCGATGTCGCGGCTCTACCGCGCCCCCTCGGCGCGGGCGGGCCAGGACATGGCGGATGCGCTCGACGTCGCCGCCCACGTGCTCGGCTCGGGCCCGACCTCGATCCTCTGGCGCGCTCTGGTCGATGCCGGCCTCGCCGCCTCCGCCGGCGCCTACTACAGCGGCGAGACGGTCGACGGGACGGAGTTCGGCCTGTTCGCCGCCCCCCGCCCCGGCGTCGCGCCCGACCGCGTCGAGGCGGCGCTCGACGAGGCGATCGCGCGGACGGTGCAGGAGGGCGTGACCGAGGCGCAGGTGGCGCAGGCCGCGCGCCAGCTCACCGCCGGGGCGGCAATCGCGCGCGACAGCCTGATGGGCGGGGCACGCACGATCGGCGCCGCGCTCGCCGTCGGCCTGCCGCTGTCCTCGGTCGAGACATGGCCCGCGCGCATCCGCGCCGTCACCCCCGACCGCGTCACCGCCGCGCTGCGGGAGGTGGTGGTCGAGGAGGGCTCGGCCACCGGCTGGCTGGTGCCGCAGGAGGGCAACCGCGCATGAGCGCCCGAGTGTCCGCCGGCTGGTCGGTTCCGGTCCAGACGGTCACCAGCCCGGGCGGCATCCGCGCCTGGCTGATCGAGGACCGCGCGGTTCCCGTGGTCTCGCTCTCCTTCGGCTTCCGGGGCGGCGCGGCGCTCGACCCGGACGGGCGCGAGGGACGGGCGGCGCTGACCGCGGCGCTGCTCGACCAGGGCGCGGGCGAGCTCGACACCGCCGCCTTCTCGACCGCGCTCCGCGATCGCGCGGTGAGCCTCTCCTTCGCCGCGGGCCGCGACGAGTTCTCGGGCTCGCTCCGCTGCCTCGCCGGGGACACCGGCTTCGCGGCCTCGATGCTCGCGCTCGCGCTCACCCGGCCGCGCTTCGACGCCTCGGCGCTGACCCGGGTGAAGGCCGGGCGGATGATCGCGCTCCGACGCGAGGCGGAGGAGCCGCGCACCATCGCCTCCCGCGCCTGGTGGGGGAGGGCGCTCAGCCCCCATCCCTTCGCCCGGCCGCCGGGCGGAACCGAGGCGGCGCTCGCCGTGCTCGGGCGCGACGACCTCGCCGCGGCGATGGCGGCGCAGCTCCACCGGGGCTCGCTCGTCGTCGGCGCAGCCGGGGCGATCGACGCGGCCGGGCTCGGGCGGATGCTCGACGAGGCCTTCGGCGGGCTCGCCGACGGGCAGGCGGCCGCCGTGCCGCCCCTGCCGGCGCCCCGCGCCTTCGGCATGGCGGTGACGGAGCGGGACGTTCCCCAGGCCGTCGCCACCTTCGGGCAGGGCGGGCCGGACCCGGACGACCGGGACTGGGAGGCCTTCCAGGTGGTGAACTGGATCCTCGGCGGCGGCGGCTTCTCCTCGCGGCTGACCGAGGAGATCCGCGAGAAGCGCGGCCTCACCTACGGCATCGGCACGCAGCTCGCCCCCTTCCCCGGGCGCAGCCTCGTGCTCGGCTCGGTCTCGACCGAGAACCCCCGCTTCGGCGAGACGCTCTCGCTGCTCAAGGCCGAGTGGGCGCGCATGGCCGAGGCGGGGCCGACCGAGGAGGAGGTGGCGAACGGCCGCGCCTACCTCACGGGCAGCTTCCCCTTGGGCTTCACCTCCAGCGGCCAGATCGCGGGCACGCTCGCGGCGCTGCAGGCGCTCGGCCGGCCGCCGGAGTGGCTGGCGGGGCGGATCGCGCGGATCGAGGCGGTGACGCTCGCCGACGCCCGCCGCGCCGCCGCGAGGCTCTACGACCCCGCCGCGCTGTCGATCTCGGTGGTCGGTCGACCGTTGATGTAGAGGCCGCGCCGCGCGCCGCCGGACGGCCACGCGCGCCGAACTGCGTCAAGAACCCCGCCTTGCCCTCACGGGGGGCTGGAAACGCGCGCTATCCCATTGCAGTATGGTGACGAATCCGGCGACTCGGCCGGGACCATGGCTCCGAGGAGCGCCCATGTCGCGCGCGGCCTGCCGTTGCGGCCTCTGCTGCATCACCCCGCCCCTGATGCTCGAGAATATCGCCCAGCGGGCCAAGCGCCCCTCGCTCAAGCGCTGGGCCGAGGATACGCTCGCCGTCACCCGCTCGCTGCGCGAAGCCCGCCTCTCCGCCACCGCCCCCGACCCGGAGCCGGAGATGGCGATGCGCCCGAAGCCCGAGGGCAAGCAGCGCGCCGTCTATTCCGCGCGCCAGGGGCAGAGCCTGCCCGGCTCGCTGATCCGCCCGGAGGGCGCGCCGCCGACCGGTGACCCAGCCGTCGACGAGGCCTTCGACGGCGCCGGCGCCACCTACGACTTCCTCAAGGCGGTCTTCGGCCGCTCCGGCATCGACGGCGCCGACCTGCGCATGGTCTCGACCGTGCACTACGGCCGCGGCTACGACAACGCCTTCTGGAACGGCAAGCAGATGGTCTACGGAGACGGCGACGGGGAGGTGTTCCTCCGCTTCACCAGGAGCCTCGACGTGATCGGCCACGAACTCGCCCACGGCGTGACAGAGCACACGAGCGGCCTCGTCTACTGGGAGCAGCCCGGCGCGCTGAACGAGCACTTCTCCGACGTGATCGGCGTGCTCGTGAAGCAGTGGCGGCTCGGGCAGAAGGCCGAGGACGCCGACTGGCTGATCGGCGCCGAGCTGCTCGGGCCCGAGCTCAGGAACCCCCCTGGCCAGGCGGTGGCGCTGCGCAGCATGAAGGCTCCCGGCACCGCCTATGACGACCCGCTGCTCGGCCGCGACCCGCAGCCCGCGCACATGAAGGACCTCTACCGCGGCCACGCCGACTCGGGCGGGGTGCACATCAACTCCGGCATCCCGAACCTCGTGTTCTGCAGGGTCGCCCTCGCCTTCGGCGGCTATGCCTGGGAGAAGGCCGGGCGGATCTGGTGGCGCGCCTTCACCGAGAAGGGACGGATGAGCCAGCGCGCCTCCTTCCGCGAGGCGGCGAAGGAGACGATCGAGGTCGCCGGGCTGCTCTACGATGCCAAGGCGGCGAAGCTCGTCGCCGAGGCGTGGGACGCGGCCGGCGTCGTGCCGACGGGGGTGCGCAAGCCCGCGCCGAAACCCGCGGCCCCGGCGAAGAAGGCCGCGCCGAAGAGGAAGGCTCCGAGCAAGGCGGCGCCGAAGCCCGCGCCGAAGCCGACGCGGAAGAAGAAGGCGCCCGCCAGGGCGGCGCCGAAGCCAGCCGCCAAGAAGGCGGCGCCGCGGAAGCCTTCGGCGAAGCCGCGCGCCGCGGCCGCATCGGCGCTCGCCGCGCGCAACCAGCGCGCGACCCGCCGTGGCTGAACGCAAGCCCAGCACCCCGGCGCCGCTCGCCGGTCTGTCGGTGATGCGCTCGGGCGGCGTTGCGGGCCTCATGCGCCGCCGCAGCATCGACGTGGCGTCGCTCACGCCTGAGCAGGCCAGCGCGCTCGCCGCCCTGGCGGAGGCGCCGGCCGCCACGCCCGCTCCGGGGGCTGACCGCTTCGCCTTCGCGGTGACGATCGCCTATGCCGACGGCACGACGCGCGAGATCACGGTGCCGGAGGACCGGATTCCCGAGGCTCTCGCCGACATCCTGCGCTGACCGCGCCGCCTTCCTTTCGCCACGCCGCCTCCCCATCTGCCGCGCCGCAGCAGCGGGTGGGGGAGTGCATGCAGGAAGTGCTGACGGCGTCGGACGCGCACGGCCGGGATCTCAGGGCAAGGGCCGCGCGGCTCATCCTCGCGCCGTGGACGCAGCGGACCATCATCGCGCTGATCCTCGCCAACGCCGTCACGCTCGGGCTCGAGACGGCGCCGTCGATCATGGCGCGCTGGGGCGGGCTCCTCGTCGCGCTCGACACGCTGTTCCTCTCGATCTTCACCGTCGAGATCGCGGTCCGGATCTACGCCTTCCGCGGCCGGTTCTTCCGCGACCCCTGGGGCCTGTTCGACTTGGCCGTGGTGGCGATCGCCTGGATGCCGGCGACCGGCCCGCTCTCGGTGCTGCGCGCGCTGCGCGTGCTGCGCGTGCTCAGGCTGATCTCGGTCATGCCGCGGCTGCGCATCGTGGTGGAGGCGATGCTGCACGCCATCCCCGGCATCGGCTCGGTCGCCCTGCTGCTCGTGATCGTCTATTACGTCTGCGCGGTGATCGCGACCAAGCTGTTCGGCCCCTCGCATCCCGAGTTCTTCGGCACGATCGGCGAGAGCATGTACTCGCTGTTCCAGATCATGACGCTCGAGAGCTGGTCGATGGGCATCGTCCGGCCGGTGATGGAGGCCTCGCCGCAGGCCTGGCTGTTCTTCGTGCCGTTCATCCTGCTCACCACCTTCGTGGTGCTGAACCTGTTCATCGGCATCATCGTCGAGAGCATCCAGACGCTGCGCAAGCAGCACGACGCGGCGGAGGAGGCGCGCGACGCCGCGCTCGCCGCCGAGACCTCCGCCGCGCGGGCCGAGAGCCAGCACGACGCCGAGGCGGTGCTCCGCGAGCTGCGCGCCTTGCGCGCCGAGATCGGCGGGCTCAAGGCCGCCGTCGCCAAGAGCTGAGCGGGGTTCCCGCCCCGCCGCCGGCGCGCTACAGCACGTCGCGAGGAGAGCAGCGATGCCGCGACCGGAGCCCGTGATGCCCAGGCCTGTCATGCTGGTCGTGCTGGACGGCTGGGGCTGGCGCGAGGAGAGGGCCGACAACGCGGTCGCCGCCGCCAGAACCCCCGCCTTCGACGCGCTCTGGGCCGCCTCGCCGCACGCCTTCCTGCGCACCTCAGGCCGCGACGTTGGCCTGCCCGACGGCCAGATGGGCAATTCCGAGGTCGGCCATCTCAACCTCGGCGCCGGCCGGGTGGTGATGCAGGACCTGCCGCGGATCGACCAGGCGATCGAGGCGGGAACGCTCGCCGCCATGCCGCCGCTCCAGGCCTTCGTCGCCGCTCTCAAGGCCTCGGGCGGCACCTGCCACCTGATGGGGCTCGTCTCCCCCGGCGGCGTGCACAGCCACCAGGACCATGCGGTGGCGCTCGCCCGCGTGCTCGCCGCCGCCGGCATCCGGGTCGCGGTGCATGCCTGGACGGACGGGCGCGACACCCCGCCGCGCTCCGCCCCAACCTGCCTCGCCGCCGTCGAGCCGGCGCTGCCCCAGGGCGCGCGGATCGCCACGCTCTCCGGCCGCTGGTTCGCGATGGACCGCGACAACCGCTGGGAGCGCGTCGAGAAGGCCTGGCGCGCCATGGTCCTGGCGGAGGGGCCGCGCTTCGCCTCCGCCGCCGAGGCGATCGCCGACGCCCACGCCCGCGACGTGACCGACGAGTTCATCCCCCCGGCCGTGATCGGCGCCTACGCCGGCATGGCGGACGGCGACGGCGTGCTCTCGTTCAACTTCCGGGCCGACCGGGTGCG
>Ga0272446_1002749_pt1 | contig 23382 bp, 18 predicted proteins | sample YNPCB0061_FD_194587 | JGI IMG/M metagenome (GOLD analysis project Ga0272446, IMG submission 194587) | Hot spring microbial mat communities from Yellowstone National Park, WY, United States - YNP-CB-006-1 | ecosystem: Environmental > Aquatic > Thermal springs > Hot (42-90C) > Sediment | place... | reverse complement strand
CGAAAGAGCGCCTCGTCGGCGTAGATGTTGCCGATGCCGGCGACGAGACTTTGGTCGAGCAGCAGCGCCTTGATTGGCGCGCTGCGTCCATGCAGCTTCGTCGCCAGATAGTCAGGGTTGAAGGCTGGCGCAAACGGCTCCGGCCCCAGATGCGCCAACACGGGCGCTGGGTCGTTCACCAGCCACATCCGGCCAAACTTGCGTGCGTCTTGAAAGATCAGTTGTTGTCCGTTGTCCAGGCGCATCACCACGTGCGTGTGCGCATCGACCGGCGCGTCGCCCGCTACGGTGAGCAGATGCCCGGTCATGCGGAGATGGACGATCAGCGTCAAGCCATCCGCCAGACCGAGCAACATATACTTGCCGCGCCGGCTGAAGTCAGCGAAGCGTTGTCCGACAATCTGGGCGATGAAATGCTCGGCGGCGGGCAGTGCAATCGTGCGCGGCCAGCTTACGGCGGCGTCGAGCACCTGCCGCCCGCGTAGCAGCGGCGCCAGTTCACGCACATAGGTTTCGACTTCGGGCAATTCGGGCATGAGAACTCGGTCCGGCGTTGAAAGGGTTGGTTCAGGCGCGGCGGCTGCGCCACCACAGGAAGCCAAATGCGACCACGCCGAACAGCGCTGCCCACTGCAACCAGGGCAGAATGGATGGCAGCACACCGTGCGCGGCAGGCGGCGGCGCGAGCGCAACGGCTGGCGCAGTGGCAATGATGCTCGCCGCCGACTCGCGCGCCGCCACTGCTGCCGCCGTTGGCGCCGCAGTGGCGGTTGGCGAGGTGGTTGCCGCGGGTGTGTTGGTCGCAGCGCTGGCAGGAGCAGCGATCGACGCGTCAGGCGTTGAGTAGGAAGTGGACGTCACCATCGTGCTTACTGCGCCTGGAATTGGCGCAGCAAGCACGGCGCTTTCCGGCAAGGCGGCGCTTTCCGGCAAGGCGGCGCTTTCCGGCAAGGCGGCGCTTTCCGGCAAGGCGGCTGCGATCTCAGGCGCTGCCGGCGCACTGGCGGCCGCAGCATAGGCTGGCGCGCCTTCGGCGCTGGCGACGCCACTCAGCGCATCCTCGGTGGCGCGCTCGCCGGGAATTACGCGTACTGCGGCGCTGGCGACGACTCCTTCCTCTTCCGCCGGCGCTGTCATGGCGACGACTGTGGCGCTGTCTGCATCCGACGCCTGAGGAGTGGTGGCGCTGGCGGCCTGCGCAATGACAGGGCTGCTCTCGCGGGCCGGGGCATCTGCCGTGGCATTGGCGCCTTGCCTGGCGGTGGGAGTGACCGCAACCGCGCCATCGGCGGCATCCGCAGCGATCTCCGCTATGGCTTCGCTGGCGGGGGCGGCGCTTTCCTGACCGCTTTGACTCACCATCGCCGGCGCTGCAAGGTTGTCGGCGGTGTTGCTACGCAACAGGGCGGGCAGCACCAGCAGCACCAACAATGCAGCCATGCTGGTCGCCAGCGCGTTGCGCCATACCGGGTTGCCTCCCGCCCAGAAGGTGCGCCAGTCTTCGACCAGGCGCGCCCACCATCCTGGCTGTGCGACTGACGGCGAGGCTGGCTGACGCGTGGGACGTAAAACGGAGCCATCATCCTGTGCAACGACGGGCGCCGTCGTCACGGGTTCGGCGCGGCGCTGGCTCACCATCTCCGGCGTCAGCACGAAAGCGCGCGGTGCATTGAGCATTGGCAATGCCCGCAGCATCTGCACCGTCTCGCGCAGAGTCGCCAGGCGCCAGGCTACGTTGCTATCTTCGCGCAGCGCTTGTTCGATACGGGCGCGCTCGCTTTCCGTGACTGCGTTGTCAATGTAAGCGGACAGCAGTTCGTCTGTGATATCTGGAATGTCTGGAAAGCGTGAAGTCGTCATGGTTGCTGTGTGCGCTGCACCTTTTTCAAGCAGGTGTAGCATTACTCATCCTAAGGACGGAAAGATGCTGGCAATAGTTCCGGGTGCTGCAGTAAGAAATCACGCACACGAGTGCGGGCGCGGTTGATGCGCGACTTGACGGTGCCCATCGGCGTCCCGGTCATCGCAGCGATCTCTTCATACGTATACCCGTGTACGTCACACAACGTCAGCACAAGCCGTTGATCGGGCGGCAGCGTCAGGAAACTGCGTTCGATCAACTCATTCAGCTCCATACGTTCAACGTGCACCTGGGGCGTGTCGGTGGGATCGACCAGGTGGGGCGCGTATGCGTCATCCTCCACCAGATCGTCCAGGCTATCCGTGAGTTTGCGCTGGCGCGAGCGCAGGAGGTCATAGCACGTGTTGGCGACGATGCGAATGATCCAGCTCTTGAAGCTGCCGCCCTGGAAGGCGGCGATGGCGCGATAGGCCTTGATAAAGCTTTCTTGCACGACGTCAGCGGCGGCCGCGTCGTCTTGCAGCGTGCGGTAGGCGACGCTGTAAGCCAGGTTTTGATACGCCAGGACAAGCTCATTGAACGCAGCCAGGTCGCCGTCGATCGCTTGTGCGATGATTGCCGCCTCGTTGTTTAGCTGCGCTACGCTACGCTGTTCCATATCCTCTGCGCCGAAGATGATCGCTGATTCCTCAGCCTGACAATTTACATCCCGAACGTTGGGCGCCAACGTCACTCGCCGGGAAGGGGCGCAGGGTTGCTCGTTGCGTCCCACGTCTGCCTCCTTCCCGGAAGGTCTCTGCCAGGATGATGAGACGCACCTTTGTGGCGCGGTCATTTGACGATTGTAGACGCGCCGGGTATACTGACAAAATCTGTTGCCTAAGCCGAAGTGGCGGAACAGGCAGACGCGCACGACTCAAAATCGTGTGGGGAAACCCATGTGGGTTCGATTCCCACCTTCGGCACCAACCTTTCCCGGAGCACTGGCGCACAACGTGCTGCATTATAGCAGACGGCCAGGCATCCGGGAAACATTTTTGCGGAGGGAGTGTGGTGGACAATCGTCCAGCACCATTTGAGGAGTGTCGGTACACTGGATTGAATGAAACAGGACTTACGCAGATTCTAGTGTGTCACCTTCCCGGAAGCTCCCAGCTTCCGGGAAGGTTGCTTAGCCAAGTGCGTAAGTCCTATGAAACAAACTCTCGCCAGCGCCGACAATCGGGACGTGATAATGGATAGAGTGACTCATTCGCTTTGGACTGACTGCTTCCCCCGGGTGCTTGCTTGCTTTTCTCCAGCTCAGATCAATCGCATCTTCTCTCCCGCGCATTGGCTTGTGTGGCTCGTCGCATTACTCGTCGTGACGGGATGTGGCCCGGCGCGCGCCGCCGACACCGAAACAACGTTGCGCAATGAGATTGCGCGCATCGCCCAGGAGTTTGAAGTTGACCAGGATGTCGCCAGGGCGCGCGCCGCACTTGAAGGACTGGATGTCGCCAACCCGCGCCAGTACCTGATGCTGCAAACCGAGGAGTTGATCGTCGCCAACACCGACCCGGCGTTGACGGCCAGCCTGGTGAAGCTGACCGACGCTCTCAACATTCAATCCACGGTGATCCGCACCTATGCCACACAGCAAGGGTTGGCGGCGCCAACGCCGACCTTCGTGCTGGAAGCAGTAGCCGTCGCACCGACGTTGCCGCCAGTCGCCACGCCAGCGCCAGCTAGCGCGTCGGCTGCCGACGTGGCTGTGGCAGCCGACGCGCCGACCACCATGTCCGCGCCAGCGCTTCGGCTAGACCTACCCACGCCCACCACGCAGAGCAGCGCGCCAACTGCGCCGCAGGGCAAAGCCACCGGCCTCATCAACGTGCGCAGCGGGCCAGGCACTGATTTTGCCGCCGTCGCCGCGCTCGAACCCAACGCGACCGTCGAGCTGACGGGCAAGACATTAGCCGGCGATTGGTGGCAGGTGAGGACGGCCGACGGGACGACTGGTTGGGTCTTCGGCCAACTGCTGGAGACTAGCGGCGACGTTAGCGCCGTTGCCGTCGCCGCCGACATCCCCACGCCACCGCCCGCACCGACCCAGGCGTCGATTGCAGAGGCGGCGCCTGCTCCCGCCCCGGCTGTCGCAGCAACCGAAGCGTCGGCTGCCGAACCAACAGCCACCGCCGCGCCCGCCGGTTCTCCCAGTGATAAGCCGTATTTCCGGCTTGTCTCCAGCCGCATGTGGAGCAAGGAGGAAAACGGTGATTGCCGCGGCCAGCACCTGCTGCGCATCAATGTTATCGACGCCAATGGCGTGCGCATCAACGGCGTGCGGCTCAAGGGCATCTACACTGGCGAAATCATGGTGACGGGCAGCCAGGGCAAGGGCGACGGTGTGATCGAGTATGATCTGTACGGCACGGGCGAAGGTTTCGTTGTGATTCAGAACGACGACGGCCGCGAGGCTGACAGCGACCGCGCCGAGGGCTTCACCACTCAATCGCGCGACATCAGCCAGGACGTGCTGATCGCTGGCGGCTATTGCACCAACGCCACCGATTGCCAGATTTTTTACGATTCCTGGGGCTGTAACGGCCACCATAGCTGGGAGGCAACCTTCCAGCGCAACTACTGACGCAACTACTGATTCTTTTGCTGGCTGGCTGTTACGTGCGATAATCGCAAAGACTTGACCAGCCTGACCAGTTGCTCAACCCTTTCCACCGACGGAGGCATGGGGTTTTGAAAGAAGAATTTATCCAGTATGCGCCGCTCTTTGCAGGGCTTGGCGCAGATGAACAGAGATTGCTGGGCGAACGCTTCGTCCAAAATAGCGCCAAAGCTGGCGCCGTCCTCTTTCAGGTCGGCAACGCCGCCGATGGTCTATATCTGGTTGGCAAGGGTTTTGTCCGCCTGTTTACGGCCAGCGGCAGCAACCTGGCGACGCTAGGCCCAGGGAGCGTGCTGGGAGAAGATAGCCTCTATCGCGCCGTGCCTTATGACGTCAGCGCCCACGCCGCATCCGATCTTGAATATTGGAAACTCTCCGATCAGGACTTGCGCGCGATCATCGTGCAACATCCGGCGATCGGGCTGAAGTTGAGCCAGAATTTCGGCAGCCTGATTGCTCAGATGCAGGACTATCTTGTTCAGCAGTTGGGCAAGACGCCGGAACTGGCTGGATTGCCCCGTCACACCCTCCAGGCGATCGCCGATCAGTTGGAGCCGCGCAAAGTGGCGGCCGGCCAGGTGCTCTATCGCGCTGGCGACCAGGCCAGCGGCATCTTCCTGATCGAGAGCGGGCGCATCGAGATTCAGCCGGACACTGCCGACGGTGAGCGGCAGGAGGCGACTGCAGGCCAATTGCTCGGCGCGCTGGCTTTGCTCACTGCCAAGCCACAGACAGCGACCGCCGTCGCCCGCGAGGAGACGCTGCTCTGGGCGCTGCTCGCCGACGACTTCCAGATGATCGCCAGCCGCCAGCCCGGTTTGCGCCGCAGCCTGGGACGCAATGTGCGCGCCCGCCTGAGTCGCGCCGATCAGATGCAGGCTGTGTTGCGCCTGTCACAGATGCCGATCTTTGCGCAGTTGCCCCCCGCCACCATTCAAGCCATCGCCCAGCGCATGGTGCTTCAACATGTGCCCGCCGGTGAACGCGTCTACCGCATCGGTGAAGTCGGCGACGCCATGTACCTGGTTGAGAGCGGCGAGATCGAACTCACCGCCGAAAATGCAGTCGGCGTGGTCGAAGAGATCGGGCGCATCGGGCCGGACGGCTTCTTTGGCGAGTTGAGTCTGCTCACCGGCCAGATTCGTGTCGAGGATGCCACCGCCACCCGCAACACAAATCTGTGGATTCTCAATAAGAGTGATCTCGACGCGCTGGCGGCGCAGAACCCGGCGATCGGCAAGGCATTGAGCCAGGGCGTTGCGACGCGTCTCGCCAGCGCCAGCCAGACCGACGAACAGGCGTTGCGCCGCTTTGCGCTGCTGGCTGACCTCAATCCGGGCGATCTGAAGCAAGTCGCCGCATTGCTGCATCCGATGCGTTACCGCGCCGGCGAGATCATCTACCGCGCCAGCGCCCCAGCCGACAAACTCTACCTGATCGACAAGGGCAACGTGCGCGTCCAGACACTGGGCGGCGGCGCGTATCTGCTTGGTCCCGGCGAGTCCCTTGGCGAGCGCGCCTTGATCACCGAACAGCCGCATAACACCACTGTCAGCGCCGACACCGACGTCGACGTGTGGACGTTAAACAAGCAAGACCTGGACATGCTGATGAATCGCTATCCAGGCATCGCTATCAGCATCACCCGCATCATCAGTCAACGCATGAACGCAATGCCCGCCGCCGCACCCGTTGGCGGTTATGCGCCAGCAGCCGCGCCTGTGGAGGCGCCGCAGCCGCGCCGCCGTCAGCAAGCCGTCGAACCAGAGGCGCCTCGCCGCCCCCGCCGGGGCTTTGGCGAGTGGTACGGCAGTCTATCGGCTGGCGCCAAAGTGCGTTTCATCTTGTTGATGCTCTTGTTGCTGATCTTCCTTTGCATCACGATCCCGCTGACCAGCTACACGATTATCAACGGCTTGAGCGCAACGGGGCGCGCCATTGCCGCAACGCTTGAAACGGCTGTCGATATTGTCACACCGGGTGATGTAGAGGTCGTGGCCGCCGATCTCAATACTGTCGAACGCATGCGGCTGGCCGATGCTATGGTGCCGCCGACGCCTACTTACACGCCCTTCCCGACGCCAACACCGTTGCCCACGCTGACGCCGACGCCCACTAATACGCCAGAGCCGACTGCTACGCCTGAACCGGTGTTTGTGCAGAATTATGCGGATGTGGCGGCGGCGCCTGTCGCGGCGGCGCCAGCAGAGGAATCACCGACGCCAGAGGTTGTTGTGGCGGCGGCTGCCCCACGTAACCTCGACGGGCGGCTTGCGCAACTTGGCGTAACCATCGAGGAAGCCCAGGTCGCGCCGGGTCAACAATACTGGCGGTTGATCGAAGTGCGCTGGGAAGACGAAGCTCAGGCTGGCGGTAAACACCACATCTACGCCGACGTGCTGGACGAGTCTGGCAATCGCATTGTGGGACAACCGGTCACAGTGTTTTGGGGCGATGGCAACTATACGGCGGCCGTGGAAGATAAACCAGCCCCAGACCTGGGCTTCAACTATCAAATGTATGCATCAGGTTACGCCTACAATGTGAAGGTGGAAGGGTTGCCCAGCGACATTCTACGTGGGGCTGGCATGGGTGATATCGCCAATCGCTTCAAGGGCATTCACGTCGCGTATTATTTGATCTTCCAGCGGGCGACAAAGTGAGCGCCAAACGTCATTCGCCAAACGTCATTCGTCAAACGTGAGTCTGTCATCCGCTTCTCACTCGTGACTCGTGACGCCTGACGTTCTACCGCTTGCCCCCATCGATCGTTACATCGCATCGACCGACCACTATCTGGCGGCTGCTCGTGATCCAGGGATGCTCGACGCCAGCCGCTGGACGCAAAATGCGTCGCCACCAGCGATTGGCGGTGATGTTGCTGCGGCGGACAGCTACGCTGTAGGTTTCGCCCGCCAGCCAGTTGCGCAGAAAGACGGACAGACTCGGCTCGGGAAACCAGTTGACGCCGACGGCGCCGTTTGCCGCCTGCACCCCCAACTCCAACCAACGCCATGCTAACGACAGTCCGTAGCAATTCAACCCATAGACCATACGCAGCTCAAGTTGTTCTGGCGCAGTCATGCGCAGATGGCGCAGCGCAGCAAAGGTCTCCTCGCCCACCCTCTCCTGGCCGCGATAGCCGACGATGCACCCTTCATGACCATGCGCCAGCAATAGCAGATCGATTGTGTGGGTGCGTCCGATCGCCTGGAGCGTTGTCAGCAACTGCGCGCCCGTGGCGGCGGCGTCTTCCAGGATGATCACCCGGTCGTAGCGGCGGTGGGCGCCGTAGAGACGGAGCAGCAGCTTGGCGTATTCCTCGGTCGTCCAATCGATGGCGGCCATCAGCCAGCGCGGCAGGGTCACGCCGGTGATGTGCCCGACATTCTCCAGGAAGACAACCAGCGCAATAGGTTTGGGCGGCGCAGCAACAGACGACACGATGGTGAGTCCAGGTTATGCTTCGTCGCGCGGCTGCACAACTCTCACTTTGAAGTTTTCTGTGATCGGCTCTATGCCTGCGACCAGTTTCTCCCAGTGGCTAGACTCGAAGATGGAGCGCGCCTTTTCCAGACTCTCCACTTCTCCGCCCCCCAGAATTTCCGGCGAGCCGCCCCAGATCGTGTACCAGACGTCAGAGAATTGGAAGCCCATCCGCGCCAACGCCGGGGCCATCTTGTTGACAAGATAATCCTGGCACTCCTGCTCTTTGCCTTGCTGCATATCGTAGCTGATCAGCACCTTGACCATCGGTTGTCACCTCATACCATCAGCCTGCGACGAGGCAAAGCACCTCGCCGTCGTAGAAGAAACTCTCTGCGATCAGTCTATCATACCTGACGCAACAGGCTGCAAGGTGAGTTCCGATCTGAGACGCAGGGACTGGTGGCATTCAGTGGTATACTCGACATGTTCGTTGCCTGCCTTCATTGGGCAACGTCAAACCCCTTTGTAAAGTGATTGGAAGAAGAAAAGATGACGACTGCAACTGTTCCTGCTCGATCAGAGATTCCTGTTGAATACACCTGGGACCTCACCAACATCTATCCCTCACCGGTGGAGTGGGAGGCTACACTGACCGAAGTCAAAGCGCGGCTGGCGCACACGCGTCAGTTTCAGGGGCGGCTGCGGGAAGGTCCCGCCGTGCTGGCGGAGTGGCTGGCGCATTTTCAGGCGTTGATGGCGGACACACAACGTCTGGTGATGTACGCCGCGCTCGATTACAGCACCGACACCAACAACCAGCCTGCGGCTGCCCGCAATGCGCAGGCAACGAGCCTCTCGGCGTTGGTGCAGAGCGCTGTGGCGTTCGCCGAACCGGAGTTGATGGAGATCGGTTTTGCAACGCTGCGGCAGTGGCTGCAAAGCGATCCGGCGCTGGCGATCTACGCGCACTACATCGACAACCTGGAACGCCTCAGCCCGCACGTGCGGTCAGCCGAGGTTGAGGAGTTGCTCGGTCAAGTGGAAGACCCATTCCGCACCGCCGCCAATACGCATGGCATCCTTACCAACAGCGAGATCGTCTTTGCGCCTGCGCACTCCGCCGACGGGACGGAGCAATTCGAGGTCACGCACGGTACACTGGGCGCACTGCTCAGCAATGCCGACCGCACCGTGCGCCGCACCGCCTGGGAAAGCTATGCCGATGGGCACCTGGCGTTCAAGAACACGCTGGCGAATGCGTTAGCGGCGGGCGTCAAACAGGATGTCTGGCGGGCGCGCGCGCGGCGCTACACCTCATCGCTGGAGGCTGCGCTGACGCCGCCCAACATCCCGATGCAAGTCTTTCACAACCTGATCGCGACCTTTCAGCGCAACCTGCCGACCTGGCATCGCTATTGGCGTTTGCGCCGTCGCGTGCTGGGTGTGGAGACGCTGCACGAATACGACATCAAGGCGCCACTGACGCAGACAAAGATCGTGGCGCCCTATCGGCAGGCGGTGGACTGGATCTGCGAGGGAATGGCGCCACTGGGCGAGGAGTATGTCCGCATCCTGCGGCGCGGCGCCTTGGAGCAGCGCTGGGTCGATATCTACCCGAACAAGGGCAAACGGCTGGGCGCTTTCTCCTACGGCGGGCCAGGCGTGCATCCTTTCATCATGATGAGCTACAACGATGACATCTTCAGCCTGAGCACACTGGCGCACGAGCTGGGGCATTCGCTGCACTCCTACTTTAGCTGGCGTACGCAGCCGATCATCTACGGACGATACACACTCTTTGCCGCTGAGGTGGCTTCCAATTTCAATCAGGCGCTTGTGCGCGACTATCTGCTCCGCACGCAGCCCGCTCGCGACTTCCAGGTCGCCGTGCTTGAAGAGGCGATGAGCAACTTCCACCGCTACTTCTTCATCATGCCCACGCTGGCGCGCTTCGAGCTGGAGGTGCACGAGCGCGCGGAGCGCGGTGAGCCGTTGACGGCGCCGGTGCTGAACAGTCTGATGGCCGATCTCTTTGCCGCGGGCTACGGCGACGACCTGGCGATGGATCGTGAGCGCACTGGCAGCACGTGGGCGCAATTCTCGACGCACCTCTATTCGAATTTCTACGTGTACCAATACGCCACCGGCATTTCCGGTGCGCACGCGCTGGCGCAGGGCGTCTTGACAGGGCAACCGGGCGCAGTGGAACGCTATCTGGAATTTCTGCACGCAGGCGGCTCGCGCTATCCGCTGGATGCACTTCAACGCGCCGGCGTCGATCTCAGCCAGCCAGCGGCGGTGGACGCCGCTTTCGCCGTGCTCGCTGACTACGTGACGAGATTGGAGACGTTATTGCTGTAGGTGAGTACTGTAGCTGCTGTCGTATGTCAGCGCCCATGACTTGTCGGCACAATGAAAATAGCGGTCAGGCGTCGCCCCTCGCAACTCGCCCTTCGCCCCTATTTTCAGGTCAGGAATTCAGGCTGCCCGGTAGGCGGCGAAGCCGTCCTTGTCACAGCGCACCAGGCGGCCTAGCTCGGCGAGATACTCCAGATGCGCCAACGCCTCGGCCACGGCGAAGCGCACCTCGTGTGGGCTGAAACGGCTGAAGTTGAAGATGCGGTAGCTGGCTTCCAACGCCGTTGCACCCTCGGCAGCGGCGTCGAAAGCAACGTCCAACCGCGCCGCATGGTGCGCCAACAGTTCCTGCAGCCGTCCCGGCCAGTCGGTGATCGCGCCGTGATGTCCCGGCAGCGCCAACGCCACATCCAACGTCAACAGCGATTGCAGCGAAGCCAGATAGCGCCCCAATGGGTTGGGCCGCGAGGTGGGCCAATAGCCGATGTTGGGCGTAATGCGCTGGAGCACGTGATCACCGCAGAGCAGCAGGCGCTCCGCCGGGGTGTAGAAGATGAGCTGCCCCTCGGCATGACCCGGCGCGTGCAGGATTTCCCATCGCCGCCCGGCCAGGGTGATGCGTTCGCCTAGCGACAGCAGGTGCACATCCACCGGCAGCGGCTGCGTCATTCGCCGCAATTTCTCTTCCTGCTCCTCGACGAGCGCGCTCACCGTTGCCGGCGCACCGACTTGATGCAGGTAGGCGGCGACAATGGCGGCGCGCTGCGGGTTTGGCGCCCACGTCGCCTGCGCGATCTCCCACTCGATCGGCGACAGGAAGACTGTGGCGCCCGTTTCCTGCTGCAAGCGCCCAGCCAACCCGATATGGTCCGGGTGCATGTGCGTGACGATGATGCGGCGGATCGCAGTGGGGGGAATGCCCAACTCTGCGAAGGCAGCCTGCCAGCCGGCGTAAATCTCTGCCCGATTCAGCCCGGCGTCGAGAATCGTCCAGCCGTCGTCGTCGCGCAGCAGGTAGCAGTTGACATGGTTGAGGGCAAAGGGCAGCGGCAGCCGCACGCGATAGATGGCGGCGGCGACTTCTTCGCAGGTCGATTCGATGGCGGCGACGGGCATCTCTTCCCCTTCTGGTGACAATTGATGATGACGACCATCTCTTCATAACGCAGATGGCAGAGCTTTGCCAAACGCAGCCATGTGTGTGGGCGTTTTATCCGCGCCCGACTGCATCCGCTGCCCCTGGTGACGAACGCCCCGTCCCTTCCCGCGAACTCAAGGGCATCCTACCCTCACGACGCGCCCGGCCGTTGTGGTAGACTGAAAACAATTGGTTCGGATTGATTCTCACACGAAAACGAAAGGGAATGCGCTATGTTTAAGCGGATGGATCATGTGGGCGTTGTCGTCCACGACATCGATGCAACTTTGAAGACCTATTGTGATCAACTCGGCTTCAAGTTGTTGGAGCGGGTGGAGATTCCGGAGCAGAAAGTCGTGGCGGCCTTTCTTGACGGCGGCAACAGTACGATTGAGCTGATCTCGCCGACTGACACCGAAAGCGGCACGGCGCGTTTCCTCGCCAACCGCGGTGAAGGCACGCATCACGTCTGCTACGAAGTGGATGACATCCAGGCCGCGCTGGAGGAACTGCGCAACCTGGGCGTGCGCCTGATCGATGAGACGCCGCGTCAGGGGGTGCACGGTCTGGTCGCTTTCATCCATCCCAAAGCTACCAACGGGTTGATGATCGAGGTGCTGCAAAAAACACACAAGTGAGGCTATGGAAACGACCACACAACTGACTGCAGAGATTTGCCGCGCAGCGTTGCGCAATGTGATCGACCCTGAGATCTACCAGAATATTGTCGATCTCGGTCTGGTCTACGGCGTAGAGGTGACGCCCGAACAAGCCGTTGCCGTGACAATGACGTTGACGACGCCGCATTGCCCGCTAGGCCCCCAAATTATCGAGAATGTGGAGAAAGAGCTGCGCGCCGTTGGCGCCTCCGCCGTCACAGTTGATATTGTGTGGTCGCCGCCGTGGACGCCTGACGCCATGACGCCCGAGCTCAAGCGGCTGTTGGGCATTTTACCCGACGAAGATGAGGAGCCTGAGCCTGAGCCGATCATCGCGCCGCCGCCGCCCGCCAAAAAGAAGGGCGGGCTGCTCGGCTGGCTCTTTCGGTAAAGTCAGCGAAATTTGCGGGGACAGTCATGACTGTCCCCGCTTTTTGTTGGTGGTCGTGTATAATGGCGCAAAGACATTCTGGGCACTGGCTGAAGCATTGGAATCATGGCGCACCGGATCTTCTTGTTTGACGCTCCACTTTGGAATACATCCGCGCGCTCGCGCGATGGCGCTCTCTTCGTCCTCTTGTTGGCAGCAAGTTTGGGGTGGATGGCGCTTTACGCCTGGCTGGGTTGGCTGCTGTGGACGCAGGGGCTTGCTGGTTGGCGTGCGCTGCACACGGCGCTCTTGCTTGCCAGCATCGTCCTGGGTGTGGCGGTTGTCCTCGGCTGGCTCAACAGAGCGGGCAAGGCAGGCAGGCGCTGGCGCAAACGGGCGCTGAATCTGGAACAGCTTCACGCGTTGTCGCCGGGCGACTTCGAAGCGTATGTCGCTGCGCGTCTCTTTGCGCAACGTGGCTATCAGGTTCACAACACCCGCGATACGAAGGACGGCGGCGTCGATGTGCTGGTCACCGACCGCTTCGGTCAGAGCGCCGTCGTGCAGTGCAAGCGCTATCGCGGCACCGTTGGCGCAGCGGTGGTGCGCGATCTCTACGGCACTATGATCCACACTGGCGCAACCTTTGCCTATCTTGTCACCACCGGCGCCATCAGCGAGGATGCACGTCGCTGGGCGTCCGGGAAACCCATCGAGCTGATCGATGGCCCACAATTGGTGGAACTCACAAAAAGCGATGGAATCCTATGACCTCAAAACCTGCTGTCTTTGCGCACCGCGGCGCACGGCGCGCGGCGCCTGAAAACACTCTGCCTGCCTTCGCGCGCGCGCTGGAGATGGGCGTAGCCGGCATCGAGTTCGATGTCCACCTGACACGCGACGGGCGACTGGTGGTCATCCACGACTTCACCGTGGAGAAGACCACGAACGGGCGCGGCGCAGTGGCGTCCATGATGGCGGCGGAGGTGCGCCGTCTTGATGCGGGCAGTCACTTCGGCGCCGCCTTTGCTGGCGTGCAGGTGCCCTTCCTGGAAGAAGTGCTCGATCTCGTGGGCGACCGCTGTCGTCTCAACATCGAGATCAAGAGCATGGATCCTTATGCCAACGACGCCTCGGCTGCGGTGGCGGCGGTCATTCGCGACCGCAAGTTGTACGACCAGGTGTTGGTCTCCAGCTTCAACCCGGTCTCACTGATCAAGTTGCGTCATCTCGACGCAAAGATCGCGTTGGGGATGCTCTACGGCAGCGAGATGCCGGTGTTCCTGCGCCAGGTGTGGGCGGTCCCGCCCATCTGCCCAGAGGCGCAGCACCCGGAGCACACGCTGATCGACGCCGCGTACATGGCGTGGGCGCGGGCGCTGCCCGCCGCCGTCAACACCTGGACGGTCAACGAAGTCGAAGAGGCGCAGCGGCTGGCGGCGCTGGGCGTCGATGTCATCATGAGCGACGTTCCCGATCAGATCATGGCAGGTCTGGCGCACTATGGCAGTTGAAGGCAAGATTCGCGCTCTCGTGCTGGCGGCCATCGTGCGCCCCAGCGACCATGCGTTGCTGGTCTTTCGCGGGTGGAACAGCCGCAAAGCGCAGCATTTCTATCGCCCGCTGGGCGGCGGCATCGAGTTTGGCGAGACCTCGCAACAGGCGTTGCAGCGCGAAATTCAGGAAGAGTTGGGCGTTGCGATACGTCCGGTGCGCAAGCTGGCGACGCTGGAGAGCATCTTCGTGCACGAGGGCGTTCCAGGCCACGAAATCGTCATCGTGTGGCTGGCAGAGTTCACCGACCCCGCGCTCTATCTGGAGGAGACGCTGCCCTACACGGAAGGCGACCAGCAGAGCGTCGCCCTTTGGGTGATCCCGGCGCGTTTGCAGGCGCAGGGGATTCCGCTCTACCCGGCCGAGCTGACCGGGCTGCTGCAAGGTGTCTGAGATGGTGACGGCAACCGCGCCCGGCAAGGTGATCCTGGCGGGTGAGCACGCAGTTGTCTATGGGCGGCCGGCGATCGCAGCGCCGGTCTGGCAGGTTGTGGCGACGGCGACCATCACGGCGGCGGCGCCTGGCGCCGGCTGCACGCTTATCGCCAGCGATCTCGGTCAGGTGCTGCAACTTGCCGATGCTGGCGACGATGAGCCGCTGGCTGTTGTCACGCGGTTGACGCTGGCGCGGCTGGGCGTCGCCCACATGCCGGACTGGCGCATCGAGCTGCGCAGCGACATCCCGATTGCCAGCGGTCTGGGCAGTGGCGCAGCGCTGAGCACGGCGCTGGTGCGGGCGATCTTTGCCCGGCTCGGTCAGCCAGCGCCCCCCGCCGTTGTCAGCGAGCTGGTCTATGAAAGTGAGCGTTTCTACCACGGCGTCCCGAGCGGCATCGACAACACGGTGGTTGCCTATGGCCAGCCAATCTGGTTCGTTAAGGGGCAACCGCCAGAACCCTTTATGCTGGCGGCGCCGATTCTGCTGGCGATAGCCGACACCGGCATCCGCAGCCCGACCGTGTTGACCGTGAGCAAAGTGCGGGAAGCCTGGCTGCAAGATCGCCCGCGTTATGAAGCAATCTTCGACGCGATCGGCGATCTTGTTCATGCTGCGCGTCGCGCGCTGGAGCAGGGCGACCCGTCAGCCCTGGGCGGCCTCTTCAACGCGAATCAGGCGCTGTTGCAGTCTATGGGCGTGAGTTGCGACGCCATCGAGACGTTGGTGGCAGCCGCGCGCGCAGCAGGGGCGTCAGGCGCCAAGCTGAGCGGCGCAGGCGGCGGCGGCAACATCATCGCGCTGGTGGAACCGACGACGGCTCCCGCCGTGCACGCGGCGCTGGTGGCGGCGGGAGCGCGCCGCGTCATCGTCACTGCGCTCGGTGCGTGAGCTTCAGAGTGCTTCGAGGCCGGGCAGCCACATCACGAGCGCCAGACCATGGTCTCCCTGCGCCTCAATCGTCAACCTGCCGCCGTGCAGTTGCGCTACACTTTGCGCCAGCGTCAAGCCCAGGTCCATCTCCATCACCGAAGCAGGCGCGCTGTGACCATTGGCTTGCTCTGGATGCGGAGCCGGAGGTTGTGGCGGTGGTGTGGCGCGGTCGCAATAAATCTGTAGCCCCACGTAAGGGAAGCGATGGACGACGCTGCATTCGATGAGTGTTGCGTCGGGGCGACGCACACGCTGCATGAACTCAAATAAATGGCGCACAGCGGCGTCAACCAGGTGAACATCGATCTGGACAAGCACTTCGTCATGCTGGTCGAGCAACTGCACCGGCAGCGGGCCAAGCCGATCGGTGTTGGCAAGATCGCGCAGGATGTCGTTCCAGATTGACCACGCATTCACCGGCTCCACAGCCTTTGGATCCAGTTTGTGATTCTGGAGATCGGCTAAAAGGAGAAAGGTCTCGATCTGCTGCTGCAGCCGCCGCCCGCCATCCAGGATAGCGCCCGCCATCAACTGCAACTGCTCGGGGTCGAGGCTATCGAGGCCGCTGTTGAGCAACAGCTCGGCGTAACCGAGGATGAAGGTCAGCGGGGTGCGGAACTCATGTTGGAGCAAGCCGACAATGCGATTGCGCAGATTGTCCATGCTGCGTTCAATCTCGGCTGCCACGAGGCGGCGGCGGTTGAGTGCATTTTCGATGGCCGCCACCAGGTCGCGGGCGTCGATGGGCTTGCTGAGATAGTCTTCGATCCCGATCGCCTTGGCGCGACGCTGGTCTTCGGTCGTTGTGCGGGCGGTCAAAAAGATGAAGGGCAGCAATCGCCATTCAGGTTCGGCGCGAGTGCGTTGAAGAAAGGTGTAGCCATCCATCACCGGCATGTTGATGTCGCAGACGATGACATCCGGCGTCTGCTGGTGCAGCAAATCGAGCGCCTCGCGCCCATGCTGCGCGCTGAGCGTGGCATAGCCATATGTTTGCAAGGTTTCGACAAGCGCCAGGTTGAGATTCTGATCGTCCTCAACGATCAATACGGTCGTTGTCGGATCGCTTTGCATTGTTTGCGCCCCATCCATGTTTGCTCTCAGCTGCAGGTCGGGGCGCCTGGTGGCAAGTTGCACTGAATAGACATAAGGTAGTGCTACGCGCCATGCACTGGCGCTGGCTTGAGCACGACCACGCCCAACGGCGGTAGCCGCAACGGCGCTGAATGGCTGCAATTCTGCCAGGGCAGCGCTTCAGCGACAATCGGTTGTTGATTAGCGACGCCGCTGCCGCCATAGATCGTCCAGTCGCTGTTGATGAGTTCCTGGTAGACGCCGTCGATGGGCAGACCGACGCGGTACGATTCACGCACGACTGGGGTGAAGTTGCACACGAAGACCAACATTTCGGCAGGTTCCTTGGCGCGGCGTTGGAAGCTGAGCACTGACTGGTCGGCGTCGGTGAAGTCGATCCACTGGAAGCCTTCCCAGCTATAATCAACTTCAAAGAGCGCTGGCTCGTGCAGGTAGATATGGTTCAGGTCGCGCACGTAGCGTTGCATGCGCTGGTGATCCTCCCACTGCAGCAGGTGCCAATCCAGGCTGCGCGCTTCGCTCCACTCCGACCACTGGCCGAACTCACTGCCCATGAAGAGTAGCTTCTTGCCAGGATGTCCGATCATGTAGGCGTAGAGTGCGCGCAGGTTGGCGTACTTTTGCCACACATCGCCAGGCATTTTGTCGAGCATCGATTTCTTCAGATGGACGACCTCGTCATGGCTGAAGGGAAGGATGAAGTTTTCGTGGAAGGCGTAGATAAGGCTGAAGGTGATCTCATTCTGGTGGTAGCGACGGTAGATCGGGTCCTTTTGTATGTAGCTGAGCGTGTCGTGCATCCAGCCCATGTTCCACTTGTAGTCGAAGCCAAGACCGCCCATGTAGGTGGGGCGCGTCACCATCGGCCAGGAGGTGCTCTCCTCGGCAACGGTGATTGCACCGGGCGCATATTGATGCACCAGCTCATTGAAGCGGCGCAGGAAGTCGATGGCTTCCAGGTTTTCGCGCCCGCCGTATTTGTTGGGCACCCATTCGCCTGGCTGCCGGCTGTAATCGAGATAGAGCATCGAGGCCACCGCATCGACGCGCAGGCCGTCCAGGTGATATTTCTTGAGCCAGAAGATGGCGTTGCTCAGCAGGAAGTTGCGCACCTCATTGCGGCCAAAGTTGAAGATTTTGGTGCCCCAATCCCGATGCTCGCCCTGGCGTGGATCAGCGTGTTCATAGAGATGGGTGCCGTCGAAGAAAGCTAACCCGTGTGCATCGCGCGGGAAGTGCGCCGGCACCCAGTCCAGCAGCACGCCGATCCCATGTTGATGGCAGTAATCCACGAAGTACATGAAGTCGTCGGGGGAGCCGAAGCGGCTGGTCGGCGCAAAGTAGCCTGTCACCTGGTAACCCCAGGAGCCGTCGAAGGGGTGCTCGGTGATCGGCATCAGCTCGATGTGCGTGTAGCCCATCTCCTGGACATATTCGACCAGTTGATGCGCCAGGTCGCGGTAGTTGAGGAAGCTGTCGCCTTCGCCGCGCCGCCAACTACCCAGATGCACTTCGTAGATGTTCATGGGGCGCCCCAAGGCCTGATGCTCGACGCGTTGCGCCATCCACGCCTGATCGTTCCAGGTGTAGGCGTCAATGTTCCAGACGCGGCCGTCGGTGGTGGGGCGCACCTCGAAGTAGAAGCCGTAGGGATCGGCTTTGTCCACTTCGTAGCCCATGAAGCGCGACTTGATCGAGTATTTATAGTGCGTTCCCTGTGGCAAGTTGGGAATGAAGGTCTCCCAGACGCCGCCATCGCTGCGTTTCTGCATGGCGTTGACGCGGTTGTCCCACGCATTGAACGGCCCGATGACGCTGACGCGCAACGCGTTGGGCGCCCAGACGGCAAAATGAACGCCGCTGACGCCATCAACGGTCATCAGGTGGGCGCCCATTTTTTCGTAGCTCTCGAGAAAATTGCCTTCGCCATGCAGGTAAAGATCGAACTCGGTCAACTGAAATGGAAAGCGATAGGGGTCTTCCAACTCATATTCCTGATCGTCGCCGCCCAGCACCACCAGCCGATAGGGGAATGCGTCTGTGCGGAGTGGGAAGAGCGCCTCGAAAAAGCCGGCTGGATGCACCTGTTTCATCGGTGTGCGCGTGCCGTCTGCCAGATTGAGGACATCGACGCGCTTGTCCAGTGGGCGGAAGGCGCGCACCGCCAGCCCTGGCTTGCCCTCGATGGTGACAGCGTGGGGGCCTAAAATGTCGTAGGGCGCGCCATGGTAGCCGCCGACGATAGCTTCGATCTCAGTCTCGGCTGCGGTGGCAACCGGTTTGGGAGGGCGGGAGGCGGCTTTTGTTCTGGCTGCTTTGGCAGGCGCATCCACCGGCTTGACTGCCGCTTCCACCATCATTTCCGACGCCGCCTTGTCTTCTGACCCAGCCGGCGGCGTTGCCGGTTGTGCGCTTTCTGCGTTGCGTTCGATTTTGCGCCCCATGATGTTGCCTGCCTCTCTATTTTTCTCAGGGTGGTTGGTGCTAAAGTCGTTGTACACAGTATGCTGTACGATGGCGAATTCGCCAAACCGCCTTTACAACTTCCTCACGTCGTGCGAGCCGCTTTCGCGCACACCGGCGCTGGTGATCTCGACAAACTCGGCGGTGCGCTGTAATTCTTCGATGGTGTAAGCGCCGCCGTAGCTCAAGCCGGAGCGCAGCCCACCGACGAGCTGGTGCAGAATTTCGGCGACCTCGCCGCGATAGGGCACAACTGCCTCGACGCCCTCAGGCACTACTTTATCCCAATCCTCTTGATCTTCGGCGCTTTCATCACCCTGTTCGGCGGCGCGGCGCCCGATGGCGGCGCCCAACGACGCCATCCCGCGGATCACCTTGACCTTTTGCCCATCGCGGATGACAGGCGCGCCGGGGGCTTCTTCACAGCCGGCAAAGAGACTGCCGATCATGACCGTGTCGGCGCCCGCCGCCAACGCTTTGACCAGGTCACCCGAACTCTTGATGCCCCCATCCGCGATCACCGGCGTCGTCAACCCGGCTTCTCGCAGTCCGCGCACTGCATCCATGATCGCGGTCAACTGCGGCACGCCGAAGCCGGTGACGATGCGCGTCGTGCAGATCGACCCAGGCCCAATGCCGACCTTGACCGCGTCGGCGCCGGCCTCCGCCAGATCACGCGCCCCCGCCGCTGTGGCGACGTTGCCGGCGACGACCTGCGCCTGCGGAAATTCACGGCGCAGCAGCCGCACCATCTCGATGCAATGGTCGGCGTGACCGTGGGCGATGTCGAGCACGAGCACATCCGCGCCGGCTTCCAACAGCGCCGCCGCGCGCTTGACTTCGCCCGGCCCGACGCCAATCGCGGCGCCCACCAGCAGCCTGCCGCGCGCATCGACACTGGCGGCGCTGCGATGTTCGACGCGCACAACATCGCGCGAGGTGATCAACCCGACGACGTTGCCCTCATGGTCAACCACTGGCAGCTTTTCGAGCCGGTGGGAGTAGAGCAGTTCGCGCGCTTCCGCCGACGTGACCGACGGCCCGACCGTGACGATGTGCGCGGCAGGCGTCATTGCCTGGGCAACGGTCTGCACTGTGTCTGGCGCCAGCAGCAGGTCGCGTCGCGTCACCAGCCCGACCAGCTTCTTGTCGCCATCCACGACGATCAGCCCGCCCACTTCGTGTTGCGCCATCAGTTGTTCAGCCTCGGCCACACTGGCGGACGCCGCCACCGTGTAAGGATTCTCGACCATCAGCCCCTGGGCGCGCTTGACTTTGGCAACTTGCTTGACCTGCTGTTCAATCGTCATGAAACGGTGGAGGATGCCCAATCCGCCGGCGCGCGCCATCGCCGCCGCCATGCGCCACTCGGTCACGGTGTCCATGTTGGCGCTGAGGATCGGGATGGCGAGCCGCAGGGTGTTCGTCAGCCGCGTCGAAACATCGACCTGACTGCGCGACCGGATGGGCGACCGGCGCGGCGTCAGCAAGACATCGTCGAAGGTCAAGCCCTTGACTGTGCGGATTATCATCCTCTCTACTCCTTGTTTGACAGATCATAGCGCGCCAGACCGCCGGTGACGCCGCCCACCCAGACTGCGTCTCCAAACGCAGCCAGCGCAGTGACATGGTTGGCGGGCAGGGCGCCCTCCGTCGTTGCCTGTCGCCAGCCAGCGCCCACGTCATAGAACAAGCCATCGGCTAACGTGCCCACCCATCGGGCATCGTCCAGTGCAAGAAGCTGCGTCACGGGGCGCGCCCCAATGTCGGGTACGCTCATGGTGACGCCTGCGCGCAGCTCCGCCAGCCCGGCGTCTGTGCCCACCAGCAGCGCGCCGTCCGGGGACAGCGCCAGCGCAGTGATCGTGTCGCTGGGAAGTTTCATGTTGTCAGCATTGAGCACTTCCAACTGGTTGCGCTCGAAGCGATAGAGCCCCCCGCCAGCGCTGCCGATCCACATGGCGTCGCCATCGGCCAACAGGGCGCGAATATCGGCGTCTGGCAGCCCGGTCGCGCGCGTCAGGTTGAAGAAGGACTCCCCGTTCCAGATGCTCACGCCCGCCTCGGCGCCCAACCAGATGCGTCCCCGGCTATCCGTTGCAATGGCCTGGACGACAGCGCCGGCAAGACCGTCGGTCAGCGTGTAGGTCGTCCAGCTTTTCCCATCCCACAGCGCAGCGCCTGCGCCGCCAATCCAGAGGTTGCCGTTGTCGGTGACATGGATCGCCCGGATCGTCGCCGGGGGAAGCGGGCTTTCCGGCAGCGGCGCCGGCGCGCGTTCAGCGGCGATAACGCGTTGCACGCCGGCCTCGGTGACGATCCACAGAGCGCCGTTCGGCGCCACGGTGGCGGCGCGCACAGCGTTGCCGCGGATGCCAACCACGGGCAGGGCGCGGCGCTCCCAACTGCCGCTGTCGTAGATGCTCAAGCCATCGCCAGCCGTTGTGAAATAGACGCGGCCATCGCCATCCAACGCCAGGCTGGTGAGCGGGGCGGCGGCCATGCCTGGCGCAGCGCGAAAGGCGACGGTGCAGGTGCGGGTGGCGGGGTCAAAACGGCAAATGGCGCCGTCGATGTCGCCCAGCCAAAGCGCGCCATCCTCCGCCAGCGCCAGGCCGGTGATCAGACGCACGGGAAAGCCGGCGTCGTTCACCTCCTCCGTGTTGTAGACTGTCCAGTTGTCGCCCGCCACGCGGTAGAGTGCGCCATCGCCGCCCAGCCAGACGACGCCATCCGCTGCGGCGACGACTGCGCCGAGGCGGTTGCTCTCCAACGGGCTGTTGTCGGCAGTGTAGAAGGTGGAGTCTGCGCCTGCGGCTACGGTGACGCCCTCTTCGCCCACGACCCAGATCTCATCCAGCGCCCCCACAACTGCCAGCGACTGGACGCGATTGAACGCCAGCCCGCTGTTCCGGTCAAGGTGACGCCAGGCATTGCGCGCTTCTTCGTAAATATCAATGCCATGCTGCGCATAGCCGACAACAAGATAGCCCGCCTCTGGGTCGCACGCCAGGTCGACGACATCATCATAGCTCAGTTCGCTGTTGGCGCTGGTCAGGTGTCGCCAGCTTCCTGTCGCCGGATCGACGACTTGCAACCCGGCCTCGCTGCCAAAGATCACGCCCAGTTCGGGCAGCGCGCAGTCGGCGACCGCAGTCAGCCGGTTGCTGGTCAGCCCATTGAGGGTGGTGAACTTGACCGGTGTGGCGCTGCCGCGCGTCCAGGCCAGGGCGCCGCCGTCGGTGGCGACCCAGATCGTGTTGCCGGCGACAACCGATCCGTTCATCCAGTTGGCGTCGGTGATCAGCGACCAGGGCGGCGTGGTTGCGCCTGGGGTTGGCGTAGGCAACGGCGCTGACGGCGTGGTGATGGTGATGATCGGCGTCGCAGTCAGCGGAATAGTGCGGGTGGCGGTGGCTTCTGGCGCGATGATCATCACGGCGGGCACGGTGGGGGTGGCGTCGGCGCGCGGCGTCTGGATGGCGGTGGCCTGGGGCAATGGCGCCACCGTCGGTGCGGCAGGCGCGGCGGCAATGGCGGGCATCGGCGCAAAGAAGGTGACGCTGTCCAGCACACGCGTCAGGGCGGCGGCAGTCTCCGCTTCCCAGGTTGGCAGCGGCGCTGTCCCGGCGGCAATAAAGAGGCGGTCTGCGCCCGGTTGCGCCACGACGATGCGCCCGCCGACGGGAACGCCGTCGAGCGCGCCGGTCAACGTCACGGCAACGGCTGCGACGCCGCCAACGGTGAGCGTCTCCACGGCGCCAACTTGCGCCTGGGTCTGGTCGATGAAGGGCTGCGCCACCTGCATGAGCACGTCTGCCAGCGGACGGTTGGGGCGAACGCTGAGCGCATCGTACGTGCGCGCCTCCAGCCCAATGGTGGCGGACGTTGCAGATGCAGCCGTGTCGGTGAGCGGTTTTGTCAACGCCACAGCGGCGCCTTGCATGGTGACAGCATACCCGAGCAGCGGTTGAAAGCGGTAGCCGCCGTCGGGTGCGATCAGGTCGGCGCCCAGGGTCTGGAAGGGCGTGGCGGTGGCAGTGACCGTGGCAGTCGGGCTGGCGGTCGGCGCTGGCCGGATCGTTACGGTGGGTTGACTGCGCAGCGTCAGCATGATCAGGGCGGCGAGCGCAACGATCAGCACTACCGTGACGACCGCTGACAGTATCCGAAAGGTGGAAGATTGCACCAGACTCTCCTTCAATGGGGCCGGCCGGTGCGAGGAGGTGATGTGCGCACCCTACGAACGTGCGCAGGAAGCAGGCCAGCCGGCGCACAACGGCACTGGCGATTGTATCACTGTCGTCGTGATGCGCCAAAGCGGTTGGGGCAGGGGTTTAGATCATGAGCCCCACCTGCACACGGCGCCTGTTTGACAATACGCACAAGATCACGTACGTTCCATCTACAACAACCGCAGA
>Ga0272446_1002748_pt1 | contig 23382 bp, 19 predicted proteins | sample YNPCB0061_FD_194587 | JGI IMG/M metagenome (GOLD analysis project Ga0272446, IMG submission 194587) | Hot spring microbial mat communities from Yellowstone National Park, WY, United States - YNP-CB-006-1 | ecosystem: Environmental > Aquatic > Thermal springs > Hot (42-90C) > Sediment | place... | reverse complement strand
CGCCGCCGGCTAGCGGAACTTCACCCCCGGTTTTACGAAAGACTTCGAGAAGCTGAATTCACCTGCGTCCATGGCGCCGCCCTGCTTGAGCGGCGGGCGGAACGGAAAGGCGTTCGTCCGGTTCGTCTGCGTCAGCGTCAACGCTCCCGCCGGGATCTTTTCTTCCTCGTCGATTTCGCTCGCCGGCAGCTTCGACAGGATCTCCGCAGGCACCTCGATCTCGCCGGCGTCGCCGGGCGCCACGCAAACAAAGGCGCGCGTTACCCTTTTTGCCTCATTCTCTGGCGCGGGCCCCGTGGAAATCCCCACCACCAGGACGTCCTCGGCCTCCGTGGCGTCTTTCCACTTGAGAAGCAGCGCCGCGCCGCGATCCACCTCTTTCACCTTGGCGCGATCCAGCCACTCGAAACTCCCGAGAATTTCCATCTCTGTCTCAAATGCATCCACATCCGCGCCGCCCGGGCCGGCCAGCCTGTATTTCCCCGCCACGATCCGCTCCTTCTGATCCCCGCCGGGAATTCCGGGGATCGGAAAACCGGGGATGCCCGGAATCGGGGGCGCAGACAGTTGCACCTGGTACACCAGGCTTTCCGCCGCCTTCTTCGCCTTTTCCGCCAGGCCTCCCGGACCCGTCAGCGCAAGTTCTTGCCCGGCGTCCAGAAGCTCGCCATCCCCGGCTTCGTCTTCTCCCTCTTCCTCGTCCAGGACCACCATGCAGCCTCGCCGGTTGGTGAAAATCCCGGTCATGTCCTGTTCGAGACCCGGTGCAAAATCGGCCAGTTTCAACCGCAGAAATTCCGCAGTAAACGTCTCCGTCTTCATCTCCATCGCCGGCGCGTCTTCCTCATCCTCAAGTCCCGGAAACAGGATCGTCGTGGAAGAGAGCGTCGCCGACGCCACGGTGATTGGCGATCCGTCCAGAATCTCGCGCAGCCGGTCTGCGCTCCAGCCCATGGAATGCTCGCAAGCGCCATCCTCGTTTCTCGCGCCCAGAGGCAGCAGCGCCCGCCGCGTGGTTTTGTCGCCGATCCGCACCTGCACGCTGGCGCCGCAGCCGAGCGTGAGCCCTTCCTCGGGCAGACGCGCCCGCACCAGATCGTAGCCCGGCTTGGCCGGATTCCGCCCCAGATAGGCAGCCTCGGCCTCCACTTTCCCGCCGATCACCAGCACCGCCGGGTCCGGGAGTCCCGCCTCGGGCGGGTTCTCATTGTCCGCTGCTTCGATCGGCCCCAGCCCCGCCATCTCCAGCTCCACTTCGTCCCCGGGCCGCGCCGGCGACGCCAGCGTGATCTCTCGCCACTCCTCGCCCCGCTTTGCCCGTCCCGCCGCCAGCCCTCCGCTCACGCCCCCCAGCGTCACCAGCCCGGCGTTGCGCTGCACCACCTCCACTTCCGCCCCCACCGACGCCGCCCCGCCCCTCTCCACGGAAACCTTGTACTTGCCCGCTTTGAGCGTGGAAGGCACGATGCCTTCGACCCGCGCCGAGCTTGCTTCGATCAGAAACGCTTCCACCGCCTCGCCGTTTTCCGGCGCGAATCGCACCCGCGTGCCTGCCAATTCTTTCCCGTAAGGAATCTCGCCTCTCACCGCCTCATCCGGTCCCAGCCCTTGCCCCAGAACCACGAACGCCGAGCCCTGCGCCAGGACGCCTGCCTTGGCCGGCGCTGCGCTGCGCACCCCATTCTCCCGGATGACCGGTTGCGCCGCCATGGCTGCGCACACGAAGACACACGACAGCAATTTCGAGCTTTTCATTGGAATTCTCCTCCTCCAGACAAACCGGGCACCGCCTCTTCCGGCAGTACTCCCTCTGCAACCAGAATCAGCCTTCACCCGCCCGCTGTCAAGCAAATTCTCCCTTCGCTCTGCTGCTGTGCCTACACTACGATTCATGGACGCCATCGGCGCCCTGGTGCGCATGGGAGCGAACTTCCGCCGCCGCCGGATGCTGCGGCTGGCCGAGTTGTTCGCCATCGAACCCGGCTGGCTCGTGCTCGATGTCGGCGGCACTCCCTCCATCTGGGCCCTCTGCCCCGTGCGCCCGCGTCTCGTGATCCTGAATCAGCCCCGCGCCCGCGAACCTGTCCCTCCCGGCGTTCTTTACGTCGATGGCGACGGCGCGTCGCTGCCGTTCCCTGACAAAACCTTCGATCTCGTCTTCAGCAATTCCGTCATCGAACACGTCGGCTCGCGCGAGACCATGGCCCGCTTCGCCGCCGAGGTGCGCCGCACCGGCCGCCGCTACTTTATCCAGACGCCCGACGCCGCTTCGCCCGTCGAGCCGCACCTCTACACGCCTTTCCTGCATTGGCTTCCCCGTTCCTGGCAGCGCGCCCTCGCCCCGCGTTGCTCGCTGTGGACGCTTCTTTCACGCGCGTCCCCGGACCAGCGCGATTTCTACATCCGCCATTACCTCGAGGAAATCCGCCTCCTGCGGGCGCGGGAATTGCAGGATTTGTTTCCCGAGGCCCGCATCGTGCGCGAGCGCTTCCTCGGCCTGCCCAAGTCGCTGATCGCCGTCTCCGGCGGCCGTCCCGCGTGAGGAGAAACCCTGCTCCGCTACAATGTTGGGGATGTCCGGGGCAGCCGGTTCCGTGATCCCAGAGCGGACCCTTTCCCGCTTGCGCGTTGTCTTCTTTCAGGGCGTGCCGTGGGTGCTGGCGGCCTGGCTGCTTGCCGGCGCTTTGCCCCGTTTGCCCTGGGTCAATCAGGCCGGCGTTGATGCTTCCTGGTATCTGGCGCTGAATCACATTCATGACCAGGGGATCCGTTTCGGAACCGAAATCGCGTACACCATGGGTCCGCTGGGTTACCTGTTTACCCCTGAGCCGGAACTCGCCTCCGCTACGTCTGTCCTCCTGCTGCAGCTTGTGATGTGGAGCGCGATCGTGACGGGCGCCGTGGCCGCCCTGCGCCGCTTCGGCCCGGCCCAAGGTGCTGCTGTCACGTTCATTCTCGTCACGCAGGCTTTGCTTGGCCGCAGTGCGGCAGACGTCTGGCAGGCAGCATACATGGCCGTCTTCCTCTCGTTCCTTTGGGCCTCGGAATGGGCGCCCGTCCGCCTGGCCCTCGCGGCATGGGCTGCCGGCCTGACGATGCTGCTCAAGGTCAACGAAGGTTGGGCGGCGCTCGCGCTGTATTACGCGATCTGCGCGCCTGCCTTATGGCACCGCCGTCCCGGCCGTTTTCAGACTGCCTTGTTTCTCGCGCTCCCCCCGGCCGTTTTCCTGCTCTGCTTCGTCTTTGTGGAGCGGAACGTCCTCGCTGTCTTGCCCTACCTCCGGAATTCGCTCGAAACCATGCGCGGCTACAGCGAGGCGATGAGTCTGGATGGCCCGCTGTGGCAGTTGGGGCTCACGGTCCTGTATGGCGCGCTCATCCTGTCGACGCCGGCCCTCGCCGGCCAGGCGCATTGGCTGCGCAGCCCCGGCCTGCTCTGCTTTCTGCTGGCCGCGTTCATGGGCTTCAAGCACGCCATGGTGCGGCAGGACGGACATGCGGATCTCGCCCTCCAGAAGCTGGCGCTTGCCGGGCTGTTCCTTCTCTCGGTCTGCGCCGCGGCCCACTGCCGCCGGATCCTGCTGGCGATGCTCGCATTCGGCAGCGCGTTCACGTGGTGCTATGTCGCGCAGGAACAAAACTGGCTCGTGCAGATCGCCATGTCCCGGCTCAAGCCGTCGGGCATGATCGCCACCGCCGCCACCTTGGCGAGGTGGGATGCCGAATATCTCAAGTTGCAGCCGCTGTCCACAGCAGCGCGCCAGCATCTCAGGCTGCCTGAGGAGTTCCACAAACAGGTCGGCAACGCCCCCATCGACGGCTTCCCGCACTGCATCGACTCGATTTGCGCCAACGGCTGGAACTACCGGCCGCGGCCGACGATTGAATCCAGCGGGGCGTATACCCGGAAACTGGATCTGCTGAATGCGGCCCATCTGGCCGGCCCCAACGCGCCCCGCCATGCGCTCTTCCGCTGGGAGGCGATCGATGGCCGGCATCCCCTCTTGCAGGAGCATGCGGCCCTGCAAGAGCTGAAGACCCGTTACCGGCTCGCTCTCCGGGATGATCGCGCCCTCCTGCTCGAGCGGCGCGCGCGGCCGTTGCAGGTGGAGTGGATCCCCGCCGGAGAGGCGGTCACGTCGTGGGACAGACAGCTCCGGTTGCCGGAGTCCCGCCCCGGCGAATCCATCTACCTCAGCGCCGAGATCCGTCCGTCTGTTTACGGCTCGCTTCGTTGGTTCCTTCTCCGCGCCGCACCCCTCCATCTCCGCGTCTGGAGACGTTCCGGCAGGGAGGGCTACTACCGGATGGTTCGCAGCCTGCTCGCCGCTCCGGTTCAGATCCGCCCGCTGCCGGAAACTCTCTCGTCGTTCGCGTTGCTGCTCGAAGATCCGTCCCGGCCGGAAGAAGATCCGGTGGAAGCCATCGGCTGGTACACCCCGCGGCCATACGAGTACGCCGGCGGCATTCGTGTCAGGTGGCTCCGCGCGCGCTGGCTGCCGGACTCTTCGGAAACGGCGGAAACCCGCGGTCATGTCCCAATCCAATAAGATGAAAAAGAGCTTCCCGTCATGAACGAAAAGGTTGCTTTGGTCACGGGATCCTGCGGCCTGATCGGGTCCGAACTGGTCCTGTATTTTTCAGCCCGGGGATGGCGCGTTGTCGGCGTCGACAATCATATGCGGGCCGTGTTTTTCGGCCGGGAGGGGGACACCCGGTGGATGCTTTCCCGGCTTCTGGCGGATGCCAGGAATTACGAGCACTGCGAAATCGACATCCGCGACCGCGCGGCCGTTGCCGATGCGGTCGCCCGCATCCGGCCTGATCTGATCGTCCATGCGGCCGCGCAACCCTCGCACGACAAGGCCGCCTCGATCCCTTTCCTCGATTTCGAGGTCAACGCATCGGGCACGCTCAATTTGCTGGAAGCCGCCCGGCAATATTGCCCCGAATCCCCTTTTGTTTTCTTTTCCACCAACAAAGTGTATGGCGACCGGCCGAACACGATCCCGCTTCGCGAGCTGCCGGCGCGGTATGACTACGCCGACGCACGGTTTGAGAACGGCATCAGCGAGGATTTTCCCATCGATCAGTCGATGCACAGCCTGTTCGGCGCTTCCAAGACGGCGGCTGACATCCTCGTGCAGGAATACGGCCGCTATTTCGGGATGCCCACATGCTGTCTGCGGGGCGGTTGCCTCACCGGCCCGAATCACAGCGGGGTCGAGCTGCACGGATTCCTCAGCTACGTGGTCCGCTGCTGCGTGGAAGGCCGGCAATATCGCGTCTTTGGCTACAAAGGCAAACAGGTCCGGGACAACATCCACTCGTACGACGTGGCCCGTTTCGTCGAGGAGTTCGCCCGCGCGCCGAGGATCGCCGAGGTCTACAACATCGGCGGGGGGCGCGGCAACTCCTGCTCCGTCCTGGAGGCCATTTCGATGGCTGAAGAAGCCACGGGGCGCAAAATGGACCGGGTGTATGTCGACGAGCCGCGCAAAGGCGACCATATTTGTTACATCAGCGATCTGCGCAAAATGCAGTCTCACTATCCTGGCTGGGGCATCACCAAAACCCTGCCCGTGATCTTCGAGGAAACCGCCCGCTCCTGGCATGACCGGGCGCGTCAGGTGGCGCAGTGAAAATTCTCGTGGCAGGCTGTTGCGGTTTCGTCGGCGCCGCCCTCTGCCAGGCGCTGCGGGAACTGGTTGCGGACGCGGGCCTCGCCGGGTTCGACAACCTGATGCGTCCCGGCGCGGAACTCAACCGCCGGCGCATGCGATCGCTGGGCGTGCAATTCTTCCACGCGGATGCCAGAGCGGCCTCCGACATTGCCGGCCTGCCCCCGGCTGACTGGGTGATCGACGCGGCGGCCATCCCCGATGTCCGCGCCGGCCTCGCGCAGGACAGCGCTTCGCTGATGGAGCATAACATTGCCGGCACTGTCCATCTGCTCGAGTATTGCCGGCGCCACGGCGCCGGCCTGCTGCTGTTGAGCAGCAGCCGCGTGTACAGCATCCCTGCGCTGCGGTCTGTTCCGTTGAGAGCGGAAAACGGCGCCTTTTGCGTCGACGCTTCCGCCACGCTGCCCCATGGGGTCTCCGCAGCCGGCATCGGCCCGGAGTTCTCCACGCAACCGCCGGTGTCGCTGTATGGCGCCTCCAAGCTGGCTGCCGAGAGGCTGGCGCTGGAGTACGGCGCCGCGTTCCGGTTCCCGGTCTGGGTCACGCGCTGCGGCATTCTGGCCGGCGCAGGGCAGTTCGGCACTCCGCGGCAAGGCATCATCGCCTACTGGATCCACGCCCACCGCCGCCGCCGGCCTCTCCGCTACACAGGGTTTGGAGGAACCGGGTTTCAGACCCGCGACATTTTTCATCCCCGCGACCTCGCCGCCCTGCTTGTGCGGCAGATCCGCTCGGGCTGCCCTCCGGAGCCGCGCGTGTGGCACGCGGGCGGAGGCGCTGCCAACGCCATCTCGCTGCGCAGGCTGACGGATTGGTGCGACGGCCGCTTCGGCCCGCACCCGGTCGCCTCCGACCCGGCTGAGCCTCCCTTCGATGTGCCGTGGGTTGTGATGGATTGCAAAGCCGCCGAGACCGAACTCGGGTGGCGTCCGCGCATCGGGCTTGACGAGATCCTGGAAGAGATCGCCCGCCACGCGGAATCGCATCCCGAGTGGCTGGAGATCAGTCAGGCATGAATGCGCGCGTTCCGGCCGCCCCCCCGCTGCGCCTCTACTCCGTCGTCATCCCCGCGCGCAACGAAGAGGGGTGCGTCGCCGCGACGGTCGAGGATCTTCACGCTGTGCTCGATGCCGCGGGCGTGCCGCACGAAATCATCGTGGTGGACGACGGCAGCACGGACTCGACCGGCCCCGTGCTGGCCGCTCTGGCGGAAAGGATTCCGCAGTTGCGGCCTGTCCGGAATGAGGGGCTCCATGGGTTCGGCCGGGCGGTGGTCTGCGGCATCGATGCGGCTGCGGGCGATGCAGTGGCCGTGATGATGGCGGACGGCTCGGACGATCCCCGCGACGCCGTGCGTTACTGGGAGACCCTGCAGCAGGGCTGGGATGCCGTGTTCGGCTCGCGCTTCATCCGGGGCGGCAGCGTCCAGGATTATCCCCGGCACAAGCTGCTGCTGAACCGGGCTGCGAACCTGTTCCTGCGGCTGCTGTTCCGGGTTCCTTGCAACGACATCACCAACGCGTTCAAGGCCTACCGGCGGGATGCGCTCGAGGGCTGCCGCCCTTTCCTCTCCCCGCATTTCAACCTCACGGTGGAACTGCCGTTGAAGATCATCGTGCGGGGTTACTGCTGGACTGTCACCCCGATCTCCTGGCGCGGGCGCAGAACCGGCGTGTCCAAGCTTCGCATCAAGGAGATGGGCAGCCGGTACCTGTTCATCGCCCTCTACTGCTGGCTGGAGAAATACTTCAGCCGCGGCGATTACCGCGTCCGCCGCCCGCCGGCTTCCCCGCCGCCCGGATCCGGCCGCTGCGGGGCGCGATAATAGGGAACCGAGGCCAGCGGGGCGGAGATGGATTTCATCGAGCAGCTCAAGGCATCGGTCGACATCGTCCGCGTGGTCGGCGACTATGTCCGCCTGAAGCGGGCCGGCTCGGGCCCGCGCTACACAGGCCTGTGCCCCTTCCACCAGGAGAAGACGCCGTCCTTCTCCGTGCACTCCACGCACCAGTTCTACAAGTGCTTCGGCTGCGGCGCCGGCGGCGACGTGATCAAGTTCGTGATGGAAATCGAGCGGCTCACGTTTTGGGAAGCCGTCAGGCTGCTCGCCGAACGCCACGGCATCCCGCTGCCGAAGCAGGGCGCGGAGACCGATGAAGAATCCCGCCGCCGCGCGGCCCTGTACGAAATGCACGAGATCGCCGCGCGCCTGTTTCGCGAGCATCTCCTGTCGCCCGCCGGCCAGGAGGCCCGCGCGTATCTCGAACGCCGCGGCGTGCCGCGCCCCGTGGTCGAGGAGTTCGGCCTCGGCCTCGGCGACCGCACGGGCCAGATGCTGGTTCGCGCTTTCCAGCGCGCCGGCTTCGCCCCGGAGCTGATGGAAGAGAGCGGCCTCGTTCTCCGCCGCAACGACGGCAGCGGCTTCTACGACCGCTTCCGCGGCCGCCTTATGTTTCCGATCCACTCCGAATCGGGCAAGCTGATCGCGTTCGGCGGCCGCGCGCTGCTGCCCGACGACCAGCCCAAGTACCTCAACTCGCCGGAAACGCCCATCTACCGCAAGAGCCAGGTCCTCTACAATCTCCACCGCGCACGCAAGCCGATCGAGGAGGCCGGCCGCGCCGTGCTTGTGGAAGGCTATATGGACGCCATCGGCGTGCACGCCGCGGGGGTGCGCCACGTGGCCGCTGTTTGCGGCACCTCGCTGACGCCGCTGCAGGTCCGCAGCCTGCGCCGGCACGCGCCCGAGGTGGTCCTCAATTTCGATCCGGACTCGGCCGGCGCCAACGCCACGGAAAAACATATTCCGGTGCTTTTGGACGAGGGCCTGCGCCTCCGCATCCTCTCTCTCGGCGGCGGGCTGGACCCGGACGAATTCATCCGCGAGCGCGGCGCGCAGGCCTATCTCGACGCGCTCGAAAAAGCCCGCAGCTATTTCCACTGGCTCGCCGACCGCGCCCGCTCCCGCTTCGACCTCCGCACGCCGGAGGGGCGCGTCGCCGCTTTCCAGTTTTTGCTGCCTTCCATTCAGCGCATGCCGGACCGGCTGGACCGCCTTGCCGTGGCCAACGACGTCGCCGAATACCTGCACATGGAACCCGGCATCGTGCTCGACGAATTCCGCAAAGCCGCCGCCGAGCGGCGCCAGCAGGCCAGGCCCAAAGAACAGCCGCTGCCCGACCCCAACGAAGTCCTGCTGGTCCACGCTCTGCTGCACGACGAGCAGGCGCGCGCGGAAATCGCTCCCCTGCTCGGCGAGCTCACTGTCCTGGAGGCTTCGCCGTCCCACGAAATCTTCGACGCCATCCGCCGCATCACCGCCGCCGGCGAGCCGCTCACCTATCTCTCGCTGGAAGCGCGCCTGCAGGAAGAGGCCCGCCACAGGCTCGCCGCGCTGGTCTTCGCCGATGACACGCTCGCCGAAAGCTATTCCACCGAACTCGCCGTCTCCTGCGTCCGCAAGCTCGCCGCATCGGAACAGGAGGCGCGCCGCAGCCGGCTGCGCCGCCAGATCCAGGAAGCCGAGCGCGGCGGCGATATCGAGCTCGCGCTGCGCCTGCTCGATGAATTGGGGCGGCTCGAGCGCGGCGCGCCCGCCAATCGGGCCTCATCCGGTGGTGTAGGATAAGAGAGTCAAATTCGAGGGGTCTCTGAACGAGGAAGCCGTGAGGACGGAGGATCGTCACAGCCGGTTCCAAAAGCTCATTGATTTGGGCAAAGAGAAGGGCTACGTCCTCTACGACGATGTCGCCGAGTTCGTCCCCGAGGACCTGACGTCCACCCGCAATCTGGACGACCTTCTTGCCGATCTCGACGAGGCGGGCGTCGATCTGCTCGAAGAGCCGCGAATTGACGAGAAAAAAGCCGAAGAGTCGGAAGACTTTATCGACGCCGATTACGCGGAAATCTCGGACAAAACCAACGACCCCGTCCGCATGTACCTCCGCGAAATGGGGTCGGTCAGCCTGCTGACCCGCGAAGGCGAGATCGAACTGGCGCGCCGCATCGAACACGGCCAGAACACGATCGCCCGCGCCCTCTCGCGTTCTCCGTTCGTCATGCGAGAGGTGGTCGAAATCGGCCGCGAGGTGCGCGAAGGCAAGCGCAATCTCCGCGATGTGCTAGCCATCCCCGAGCTGATGGCCGCCGACGAGGACATCGACCGCTTCCAGGTCGCATTCGAAGACCAGATCGACGCGCTCGCCAAGGATCTCAAGAAGGTCCATCAACTCCGCAACAAGCTCACCGCCATGCCGCGCACCAAGCTCAAGCAGCTTCGCGCCACGCGCTGGGAACTGGCCCGGCTCATCGTCCGGCTCTCCCGCCTCATCCGCGGCATGCAGCTCGCCTCCGCCATTTACCGCCATCTCACCGCCACGTTGCGCAATGCGGTCGATCAGCTTGCGCCGCTCGAAAAAGACATCGCCCGCCTGCAGCGCGCCATCGAGGACGCTTCCGCCCAGGGCGCCGCCTCCGCCCGGGATTTGAAGCGGGAGCTGCGCGCCGCCAACCAGAAATTCGCCGCCCTCGAGCGCTCCTTCGGCGTCTCCTGCACGGAACTCCGCCGGACCCTTTCTCTCGCCGAGAAAGGCGAAGCGGAAGCCGACTCGGCCAAGAAACAGCTCATCGAGGCCAATCTCCGCCTCGTCGTTTCCATCGCCAAGCGGTACACGAACCGCGGCATGGCTTTCCTCGATCTCATCCAGGAAGGCAACATCGGGCTGATGAAGGCGGTTGACAAGTTCGACTACCGCCGCGGCTACAAGTTCTCCACCTACGCCACCTGGTGGGTTCGCCAGGCCATCACGCGGGCCATCGCCGATCAGGCGCGCACCATCCGCATCCCCGTGCACATGATCGAGACGATCAACAAGATCGTCCGCACGCAGCGGCTGCTGCAGCAGGAGCTCGGCCGCGATCCCACCACCGAGGAGCTCGCCCGCCGCCTGGAAATGTCCGTCGCCAAGGTGCGGAAGGTGCTCCGCGTCGCGCAGGAGCCGATCTCGCTGGAAACTCCCGTCGGCGAGGAGGAAGAATCGCATCTCGGCGATTTCATCGTCGACAAGCGGGTCGCCTCGCCCTCCGAGGCGGTCATCAATCTCAACCTGCGCGAGCAGACCGCCGAAGTGCTCAAGACCTTGAGCCCGCGGGAGGAAAAGATCATCCGCATGCGCTTCGGCTTGCAGGGCGACGCCGAGCACACGCTGGAAGAGGTCGGCCAGCACTTCGCCGTCACGCGCGAGCGCATCCGGCAGATCGAAGCCAAAGCGCTCCGCAAGCTGCGCCACCCGAGCCGCAGCCACCGCCTGCGCATTTTCCTCGAACGCCCCCCGCACGAGTAGGCGGCCGACTTCGCGCCGGCGCCGCTGCTGCCTATCCCTCGACCCGCGCCGCCTTGGGCGCTTCCACCGCCTCTCCCGTAATCAGCCTCGCCCGCGGATTGAAGGTCAGGTATTTCAGCGCCCACTGCATCAACACCAGCAGCCGGTTCTGATACCCGATCAGGTACACGATGTGGATGAACAGCCAGGCCAGCCACGCCACAACGCCTCCGAACCGCAGCCGCCCGAACCATGCAACGGCTGCATGCCGCCCGATCACCGCAAGGCTGCCCTTGTCCCGGTATTGGAACGTGCCGGCGTCTTCCCCTCGCAGCCGCCGCTCGATCGCCTGTGCTACAAACACCCCCATCTGGATCGCCGCCGGCGCCACTCCCGGCACCAGCCTGCCGTCCTCGTCTTCCACATGCGCCAAGTCTCCCGCGACGAAGATCTCGCCATGACCTGGAACGGTCAGATCCGCTGCCACGCGTACCGCGCCGCGCCGGTCGAGCTCCGCTCCTGCCTCCTCCCGAAGGATCTGCCCGGCGCCGGATGCCCGCACCCCGGCCGCCCAGAGCACCGTCCTCGAGCCAATCCACTCCCGCTCGCCACCCCGTTTCCTCACCCAGACGCCTTCTTCCGTCACATCTTCCACGCGAATTCCACATCGCGCCCGCACCCCGAGCGAGATCAGGTGCCGCTCCGCCTTTGCCGAAAGATCCTCGGGATACCCGGCCAAGACCCGGTCGCCGGCATCCAGCAGGAGGATACGGGCCTGCTCCGGGTTTATACTACGAAAATCATTTTTCAAGGTCTGGCGGGCGATCTCGCCTAATGCCCCGGCCAGCTCAACGCCGGTTGGGCCAGCACCAATTACTACGAAAGTAATCCATTCGAGCCGTTTCGCAGGATCCGCTTCGCGTTCCGCCGCCTCGAAGGCAGCCAGGATGCGTGCCCGCATCGCAGTGGCGTCTTCCACCGTTTTCAGTCCCGGAGCAAGCTGCCGCCATTGGTCACGACCGAAGTAGTCGTTCTCGGCTCCTGTGGCGAGCACCAGGTAGTCGTACGAGATCCAGCCGTTGTCCAGAATGACGCGCCTTCGGGTTGTGTCCAGTCCGATCATCTCGCCCATCAACACTCGGGCGTTGGCCTGCTTCCGAAGAATCCGCCGAAGGGGGCTGGCGACATCGGACGGCGACAAGCCGCCGGTGGCCACCTGGTAGAGGAGGGGCTGGAAGAGGTGAAAATTCCGTTTGTCGATCAGGGTGACGTGCACGGGCGCACGGCGCAAGGTCCGCGCCGCATAGAGCCCTGCGAAGCCGCCGCCAACGATGACGACCCGGGGGCGGGCATCCGCTTGGTCCGTGGTGGTCTCCAATCCTGACTGTTCCATACCTGTTGGATGCTCCCGCCACCGCCCCGGCACCACCATGCTTGCAATCCCGCCACCCCCGGGGCACCACCCTTTTTTGAGGGGGACAGCCTGATCCGGCGCCTTTGCGGGTTTCGCGAAAGTGCCAGTGGTGTCTGACACCTTCGTGCTACGGCATCACGCTTCCGCTTCCGCCCGCCCGATGCCGGCGGCCTCGCCACTTTGCAATCGACAGAATCGACGCGAATTGCGGCGGCTCCACCTCGCAGGGCACCCTACGTTGCGCTGCTCTTCCCATTCGCACCGTCGCCCTGGGAGGCGGGACTCCCCAACCGCCCACCTTACCTCTGTGCACAGCGAAACCAGCCAAGAACCGCGTCAACCGATTCAATCGAGGCCGCTTCCATCGCTGCTTGATGGCGCTGTCTCCATCCGGTCTATCGGGACGACGCAAAGACGAAGACGCGAAGGGGACAGCCTGATCCGGCGCCTTGGCGGGTTTCGCGAAAGTGCCAGTGGTGTCTGACACCTTCGCGCTGCTTCGCGCCGGTGCTTGAGCCGGTTCGCTGCCGGCAGCCTGACCACGCGGCAATCGACGGATTCGACACGCGATGCCACGGCGCCGCCTTGGAGGGGGCCAACCCTGCTTCTTGCGCAAAGAGCTGCGACTCCTCAGCCCCGCGGCCTTGCGAAACGATTCCAAGATTGCGCCATTCTCCTGATTGCCGCTGCTTCCACGATTCCCTCCGGCCTTGGTTCGTGCCGGCTGCAGCAGGCGTTACCCTATCCATTGGACATGGACGCAGACCATAAACAGCGGCTCGCCGTCGTCCTCATTGACACGCGCAATCCGCTCAACATCGGCGCGGCCGCCCGCGCGATGAGCAACTTCGGCTTTTTCGATCTGCGCCTGGTCCGGCCCTATTCGGTGGCCCTGAAGGAGGCCGTCAGCGCCGTCGGGGCGGCGGATCTGTTGCGCAGCGCTCGCGTTTACGATTCCGTTGCCGAAGCCGTCGCGGACGCCTCGCTGGTGGCGGGCGCCACGGGGTTGGGCCACCGGGTCTTCGAGCATCCGCTTCACCGCCTGGAGCGCGCCGGCCGCCTTTTGCGCCGCCATCTGCAGTCGGCCCGAGCCGCCATTCTGTTCGGCAGCGAGAAATTCGGCCTCTCCAACGCCGACATTTCGCACTGCCACTGGCTTCTCCACATTCCCACCCGGGCCGAGCACGACTCGATGAATCTCGGCCAGGCGGTTGCAGTCACCCTGTACGAATTGCACCGCTCGCCGGCCGCGGCGCGGCGGCTGCCGGAAGCGGCCGGACTGGCCACGGAGGCAGAACTCGACCGGCTCACGCGTCTACTCGAACAGGTTCTGGCCGAAAGCGGCTACTCGGATTTCCAGCGCGAAACCTCGGCGCCGGACAAGACGCGCCGTCTGATTCATCGCCTTGCGCTCACCTCGCGCGACGCCGCCATCGGCACGGGCATGCTGCGGCAGATCCTGTGGAAGCTTACGCACCCCGGCCGATGATATTCTGACAATTGCGATGTCGAAGGTCGAACTGCACTACGAATTCCTCGCGCCTTTTCAGGACTCGTGGGCCGAGGCCATCGACCGCTTGCACGGCGTCTACGGCTTTCAGTCGCTGAGGCTGTCGCCGTCGCTCGACCGCCTCACGGTGGTTTACGACGCCAGCCGCCTCACTCCGGCCGACGTCGAACACCACCTCCGCATGGCCGGGCTGCCCGTGCGCCGCATGGTTCCGCAGACGGCTCCAGCCTCATGAACCTCGCGCTCGGCCTGTTCGACTTCTCCTCGGGCTGGCACCCGGCGTGGCGGTTTCTGCTCGTCGCCGGCATCGGCGCGGCCGCCCTCGCGCTTGCCGTCTGGGCCGGTCTCCGGGTTCTGCACCGGATCGCCCAGCGCACCAGCACGACGCTGGACGACGAGCTGCTGCACGGCCTCCGCTGGCCGGCGCAATGGACGGCCGTCGCCCTGGCTCTCCTGATTGCGCTGAAGGACGTCGAAGAACGCCACCTGTCGCGCGCGCTCGAGCACAAGCTGACGGTGCTGGCCACGTTGCTCATCATCGTTCCGCTCACCCTCGGCATTTCCCGCGCCACCATCATCCTGCTGCGCTTCGCTCTCTCCCGCAGCGCCACCGGCTGGCACGTCACCACGCTCACCGCCGCCACCATCCGCATCCTGTGGGTCATCCCGGGCCTGCTGGTCATCCTGAACCTGCTCGACATTTCGCTCGCCCCGGCGCTCACCGCGCTGGGCGTCGGCGGCATCGCCGTCAGCCTTGCGCTGAAGGACACGCTCGCCAATCTGTTCTCCGGCTTCTACATCTCGATGGCGGGCAACATCCACAAGGGCGATTACGTGCAGCTCGACTCCGGGCAGGAAGGTTTTGTCGAAGACGTCTCGTGGCGCATCACCACGCTGCGTACGCTGCAAAACAATCTCGTCGTCATCCCCAATTCGAAATTGAGCGAAGCCCTGGTTACCAATTACACGTTTCCCGAAAAGCGCCTGGCTGTGCGCATTTCCGTCAGTGTCAGCTACGAAGCCGACATCGACCACGTCGAGCGCGTCATTCTGGAGGAAGTGGAAGCCGCGCGGGGACTGGACGGCCTGCTGTTCGACCCGCCTCCGATCGTCCGCTTCAATCCCGGCTTCGGCGATTCGTCGCTGAACCTCGTGCTGATTGTCCACGTGGAGGAGTTCACCAAACAGTACCTGGTGCAGGACCAGCTCCGCCGGCGCATTCTCGCGCGTTTCCGCCGCGAGGGCATTGTCATCCCGTTCCCCATCCGCACGCTCGACCTGCCGCCGGGCTCGCTGAAACGGGCTCTGGATCCGGGGCCCGGCAACCCTGCGCCCCCGGCCGCTTCGTGAAGGCCGCGTTTCGGCTCGAAACACCGGGAGCAGGGCAAAGGCAAAACAACAAGGCCGCCCCGTGCGGGGCGGCCTTGTTCATCACGCTCGGGGAACGGCGCCGGTTACCGGCGCGGCCCGCGGTTGCGGCCGCCGGCGGGCTGCGGCTGGCGCTCGGACGGGTCGGCTTTCTTCTCCTCGCCGTGCTCGGAGGAGGGGCGCCCGCCGTTCTTGAGCTTCTCGCGCTGCTCGCGGAGAACCGCGCGGCGGCTCAGCTTGATGCGGTTGCCTTCGAGGGCGAGGACCTTGACAAGGATCTGGTCGCCCTCGTTGAGCTCGTCGCGCACGTTCTTGACGCGGTTTTCGCTGATTTCGGAGATATGCAGCAGCCCGTCGGTGCCGGGGAACAGCTCGACGAACGCGCCGAAGTCGGCGATGCGCACCACTTTCCCGAGATAGGTCTTGCCGACTTCCGCCACGGCAGCGATCTCGCTGATCATCTTCAACGCGCGCGCGGCGGAGTCGCCGTCGCTGGCGAACACGTTCACGGTGCCGTCGTCGTTGACGTCGATCTTGACGCCGGTCTGGTCGATGATGCCGCGGATCACCTTGCCGCCCGGCCCGATGATCTCGCGGATCTTTTCCGTCGGGACCGTGATGGTGTAAATGCGCGGGGCGTACGGGCTGAGTTCGGCGCGCGGCGCCGAGATCGCCTCGTCCATCTTGTCGAGGATGAAGAGCCGTCCGCGGCGCGCCTGCTCGAGCGCCTCCCGCATGATCTGCGGACTGACGTTCTGGACTTTGATGTCCATCTGGAGCGCGGTAATGCCGGCGCGCGTGCCCGCCACCTTGAAGTCCATGTCGCCGTAGTGGTCTTCCGCGCCGGCGATGTCGGTGAGGATGGCGTATTTCTCGCCGCCGGTGACCAGGCCCATGGCGATGCCCGCCACCGGCGCCTTGATCTTCACGCCGGCATCCATCAGCGACAGGCTGGCGCCGCACACGGTGGCCATCGACGACGAGCCGTTGGACTCGAGGATGTCGCTGACGATGCGCAGCGTGTAGGGGAAATCGCTCTCGGGCGGAATGATCGGCGCAATGGCGCGCTCGGCCAGCGCGCCGTGGCCGATTTCGCGCCGTCCCGGGCCGCGCATGAAGCCGACCTCGCCCACCGAAAACGGCGGGAAGTTGTAGTGCAGCATCAGGCGCTTGGAGGTTTCCAGCAGGTTGAGCGTCTCCAGGCGCTGCTCGTCTTCCTTGGTGCCCAGCGTGGTGGTCACCAGGGCCTGCGTTTCGCCGCGCGTGAACAGCGCCGAGCCGTGCACGCGGGGCAGCACGCCCACTTCAATGGTGATCGGGCGGATCTCGTCAAACGCGCGCCGGTCGGGCCGCTGGCGCAGCTCGAGCACCTCGCGGCGGAAGATGCGTTCCCGCAGCAACTCGAAGCAGGCGGCGGCCTCGATCTGACCGGCCTCTTCCGCGAACAGCGCGACGGCTTCCTTTTCGAGCGCATCGATGCGCGCGTAGCTCTCCGTCTTGCCGTACTTCTGCGTGTTGAGCGCATCGGAGAGCCGCTCGCCGACGAGCTGCTCGACTTTGGAGTAGATCTCCTCGTTGCGTTTGGCCGGGGTGAATTCGCGCTTGGGCTTGCCGGCGAGCTTCACCAGCTCGCGGATGCCATCGTTGATCTTCCGGCAGCAGTCGAAAGCGTAATCGATGGCGGCGAGGACCTCGTCTTCGCTCGCCTCGCAGGCGCCGGCTTCCACCATGACGATGCCCTGATCGGTGGCGGCGACGACGATGTTGATCTTCGCCTGGTTCTGCTGCTCGTAGGAGGGGAAGGGGATATAGTCATCGCCCACGCGGCAGACGCGAACGCCGCTGACGATGGGTTCGAAAGGAATGTCGCTGATGGCCAGCGCCGCGCCGGAGCCGACAATAGCCATCGCCGAAGGGTCGGTGTCTGGCGCAGCCGAAAGCACCAGGCTGATGATCTGCGTCTCGCAGGTGTAACCTTCGGGGAACAGCGGGCGCAGCGGGCGGTCGACCAGACGCGCGGTGAGAATCTCGCGGTCGCTGGGGCGCCCTTCGCGTTTCAGATAGCCGCCCGGGATGCGCCCGGCGGCGTAGGTGTATTCACGGTAATCGACAGTGAGCGGGAAAAAGGCGGCGTTCGGTTTGGGTTCGGTGTTGGAACAGGCGGAGCTGAGAACGACAGTGTCGCCGATGGTCACTACCACGGCGCCGTGGGCCTGCTTGGCCATGCGGCCGGTTTCCAGCGTCAGAATTCGACCTCCAAGGTCGACGTCTACGGTATGCTTCATATCTTCAATCTCCCCGCCCGGACGCGCGGGCGCGCGGCTGGACGGCTTCTGTTGGGGTGGTTGGGAAAGCGAGAGGGGAGCAGCGGGAGGGACGGCCGGCGCAGCCCCGGAAGACACGCCGGCTGTTCACAATGAAATGGACATCGGGCTTGTCCCATGAGCGGGCTTCCTGGGCCTGCCGCTCCCGCCGGGGGAGGCGGCGGCCGCGAAGATGGCTCAAGCGCCTAACGGCGCAGCCCAAGGCTGAGAATCAGCGCCTTGTACCGCTCGGGACTCTTCCGTTTCAGGTAGTCCAGCAATTTCCGGCGCCGCGCGACGAGGGTCAGCAAGCCGCGCCGGCTGTGGTGATCCTTCTTGTGGATCTTGAAATGCTCGGTCAACTGGGCGATGTTCCGCGTCAACAGCGCAATCTGCACTTCCGGCGAGCCGGTATCGGTTTTGTGCTGCCGGTACTTGGAGATCAGCTCGTTCTTGGCTTCCGGGGCCAGGGCCATTCGAATTCCTTGCGCTCCTTTAAGTTACTTTCCTCTTTTCTTACTTCAACAGGATAACACAGGCGGCGGCCGGCATACGTCCGGCGCCGGGGCGCGGCAGCCAGCCCCGGTGCGGCTAGCTTTCTTCTTTGGCCATGCCGCAGGCGGTCTCATAGCCGCGGGTCAGGTAGTAGGTGAGCAGGTCGAAGAACCGCCCGAGCTGGAGTTCCAGCTCTTCCTCTGCATACAAGTCGACACTGGTCTGCACGAAGGCTTCGTCGCGGATGTAGTCGAGCGCCGCTTCCTTGAGCAACTGAACCGCGCGGATGCTTTCGCTCAGCGGCACGCCCTGCACATAGCGGTCATGGCCCACTTTCTCGTAGAAGGCGGCGATCTCGCCCTCGGAACTCGAAACCAGCCAGTGGCCCAGATTGCGCAACAGCTTGCGGCAGTTTTCCGTCATCTCCGACTCGGGCATCCGGCTGAGGTGCGGCAGCCCCTGTTGCAAGCGGAGCCGGCGCAGGAATCTCGCGGTAATGGCCTCCCAATGATCTTCAATCTGATGAACCAGCTTGGCCGAAACCATGGCGCAGCCTCCCGTCCACCCTTTAGGTACGCTGATTCGGCCACAGAGTCAAGGGGCCAGCGATGGAGGGCGGCCCGGCCATAGAATGGGAGGGCCATGAGGGTTGAAAAGATCGAGACCGCGCAGGTGGCGCCCCGGTGGGGGCTGCTGCGCGTGCTGACCGATGAAGGGGCCGAGGGCTACGGCGAATACACGCTGGAAGGGCAGTTGGCGGCATCGGAAGCCGCCGTGCACGAGTTGGGCGAGTTCTTTCTGGGCAAAGACCCTTCGCGCGTGAAGGCGCTGGCGCGCGGCTGCTACGACCGGAATTTCTACCATGGCGGCGCCGTGTACATGAGCGCGCTGGGCGGGATCGAAATGGCGCTGTGGGACCTGGCCGGAAAAGCGGCGGGCCAGCCGGTGCACCGCCTGCTCGGCGGCCGCGTGCGGGACCGTGTGAAGGTCTACCGCTGGGCCGGGGGCAACAACAACCCGCCGGAAGAGGCGGCGCGGGAAGCGGCGGCGGTGGCGGGGGCGGGGGCGCGGGCGCTGAAGATGAACGCCTGCCCGCCGCTGGCGGCGATCGACACCTACGGCGGCATCCAGCGGGCCGTGGACCGGCTGCGGGCAGTGCGCGAGGCCGTGGGGTGGGACGTCGACATCGCGCTGGACTTTCACGGCCGGTGCAACGTGCCCATGGCGCGGCGGCTGGCCAAGGCGCTCGAGTTCGGCAATCCGCTGTTCTACGAAGAGCCCGTGCGCCCGGACTACAACCGGTGGCTGCCGGAGATCGCGGCCGTCACGCATGTGCCGATCGCCACGGGCGAGCGGATGTGCACGGTGGCCGAGTTCAGCGACGTGGTCGCGGCCAAAGGCGCGCATGTGCTGCAGCCCGACCTTGTGCATGTGGGCGGCATCTCGAACACGGCCGAGATCGGCGCGCTGGCCGAGGCCAACGGCCTTGCGCTGGCGCCGCATTGCCCGCTGTCCCCGGTGGCGTTCATGGCCAGCCTGCACGTGGTGGCGCAGTGCCGCGCGGGCTGGATCATGGAATGGGCCAAAGGGATCCATTACAACACGGCCGGGGCGGAAGGCGGCGTCGACCCGTGGCTGCGCTATGTCGACGAGCGCGACTGGGCGCTGTTCGAACCCGACGCCGAAGGCCACCTGCCCATTCCGGAGACGCCCGGGCTGGGGCTGCGGCTGAACTGGGCGGAGGTGGAGCGGGCCGCGCGCAAAGGCGTGGATTGGCGGGATCAGACCATGTACCTGCCCGACGGCACGCTGGCCAATTGGTAGCTCATGGTAAGGTGAAATTATCCTTTTATTCACCCGAACTTCACTTTTCCCGCGTAAACAAAAGGCATGGGCGGCGTAGCACGAGCGCTGCAAGGCTGGATTGCCAGCGCGGATCACGGGCTGATGCGGCGGCTGCACCGCTGGATTGCGCCACAATGGTTCCGCTGGTGGATGATCGCGGCCACGCGCGGGGGCGACGGGTGGCTTTGGTATGCGGTGGGCGCGGTGCTGATCGCGGCCGGGGGAGCGAAGGGGTGGCAGGCGGCGGCGGAAGCGGCCTCTTCGAGCGCAGCGGCGATCGCGCTCTTCCAGTACCTGAAGCGCAAGGCGGGACGGCGGCGCCCGTGCGAACTGGAGCCGCATGCCTGGTCGCGCGTGCTGCCGCCGGATGAGTTCAGCTTTCCTTCGGGCCACACGATGACCGCGTTTGCGGTCACGGCGCCGGTGGCGGCGCACTTTCCCGAGGCCGCGCTGGTGCTGTATGGCTGCTCGGTTTCCATTGCGCTGTCCCGGGTGGCGCTGGGAATGCACTTTCTGAGCGATGTCGCTGCGGGCGGCGTTTTGGGCTGGCTTCTCGGCACGTTGGCGCACCGGATTGCGGCCTGACGGGCAAGGCCCTTTCGAAGGCGCCCCGCCCCAGGCGCGGCATTGACCCGCCGCCCCCTAATGCGATAGAGTCAATCCTTCGATAGGTCATGTAGAGACACGAAGTGCGACTCTGTCCGCGCGATCCGGAACGAATGCGAACACTCCTCTCTCCAGCCGTTTTGATCGCTTTTGGGTGCGCGTTTCTTCCCTCTTGCCCCGCCGGCGCGCAAAACCTGGTTGCGCCGGGCAGCGTATCCTCTCCGGTTTCCGATGAAGTCCTGGATCGTCTGCCCCCGCGGGAGCCGGAGCTGAGGCCGTCCGCGCGTCCGCCGCAGTGGCTGGGGGACGCGTTACACGAGGCTGCGACGCCGGCGCAGCGGGCTCTGCGAGCGGCGGAGCGGCTGTTTCTGCACGGGCGGTTTCTGATCCAGGAGGGCAAGCCGGAGGAAGCGCGGCGCGTGTTTGATGAGGCGGTGGACGCACTGCTGGCATTGCCGGAGGACGAAGCGGGGCGGGAACAGATTGAAAAGCGGGCCGAGGAGCTGATCCGCCGCATCCGGCGTCATGATCTGGAAGATCTGGGCGCGGGTGAGCCGCCGGAGTTGTTGCCGGCGCCGTCTTCGCCGTTGGAGCAGATCCTGGATCTGGCGCTGCCTGCCGACCCGGCGGCGCGGAGCCGGTCGCTGGAGCGGGTGCGGCTGGGCGCGTCTCAGTTGCCGTTGACGGTGAACGACGCGGTGCTCGACTACATCAACTACTTCTCCGGACCGAAGGGGTCGCGGATCCTGCTCCACGGGTTGCGCCGCAGCGGGCGGTACCGGCAGATGATCGAGCGGATCCTGGATGAAGAGGGGGTGCCGCGGGAGCTGATGCATTTGGCGCAGGCGGAATCAGCGTTCCAGCCCCGGGCGGTGAGCCGGGCGCGGGCGGTGGGCCTGTGGCAGTTCATCCCCAGCCGAGGCGCCGAGTACGGGCTGGAAGCCGGCAAGACGCGGGACGACCGCATGGATCCGGAGAAAGCGACGCGCGCCGCCGCACGGCACCTGCGGGACCTGTATCAGCAGACCGGAGACTGGTATTTGGCGATGGCCGCCTACAATTGCGGCCCGATGTGCGTGGAGCGGGCCGTGCAGCGCACCGGCTACGCCGACTTCTGGGAGCTGCGGGCGCGGCAGGCGCTGCCGCGCGAGACGATGAATTACGTGCCGGCGATCTTGGCCATGGCAATCATCGCGCAGAACCCTCGGCACTACGGGTTGCCGGCGATAGACGCCGAGGATCCGCTGGAGTTTGACACCATCCGGCTGGAGACGGAGACGTCGCTGGCGCTGCTGGCGGATGCGGCGGAGACGACGGTCTCCGAGATCCGGGAACTGAACCCGGGGCTGCTGGGCGCGACAGCGCCCGCCGGGCAGGAAGTGAGGGTGCCGCGGGGCGCGGGCCGCTCCGTGCTGGCGGCGCTGGACCTGGTGCCGGAAGACAAGCGCAAGTCCGCGAGACTCCACCGGTTGAACAGCGGGGAGACAGTTGCGGCGATTGCGCGCCGTTTCGGGTCGTCCCCGGCTCAGATTGCCGCTTTGAACGAAATTGAAAGAATGGAAGAGGGATCGCTGGTGGTGGTGCCCGTGACGGCGGCGCCCGCAGCCAGCGTCCGGAAAACGGCCGGCGGCAAGGCGGCGCGTCCGGGCGCGGGCAAGACAGGCGCGGCAGCGCGCCGCAAGGCCGGCGGGCGTCCGTCCTCAGTGCGGGCAGCAGCCCGCGAGGCCGCCCCCAAGGCAGCTCCGCGCCGGATCGCAGCGCGGCGGTAGAGAGCGGCTTGCGGGCCGCTGGCGCGGGTTGCGCTTCCCCTGGAGCTATAAAACAAGTTATGCTAATTGTGATTCGGCCTGCAGGGAGGACCGTGTCATGACAGGATGGATCGCCAAACCGTTTGACTCCTACGACGAGGAGACGGATTTCGATTCCGCCCTCAGCGACGACAGCGTAGGAGAGGTCGAGGAGATGGAAGAGGGGCTGGAAGCTTTGGAGACGGAGCCGAAACCGGCCGCCGCGCCTGGAGCCGCTCCGGCCGCGCCCGCACCGCCGCCCGCAGCGGCCGAGCCGGCGCCGGCTGCAGCGGCGGAGCCGCCGAAGCCCGAGCCTGCAACGCCCGAGCCCGTACAGCCGGCGGCCGCCAGGCCCGAGCCCGCCAAGCCTGCGCGTCCGAAAGCGCCCAAGCCTGCCCGGGCGGCGAAAGCCCCCGCACGAGTTTCCCGGCCCAAACCGGGGAAGACCGCCGCAAAAGCGGCGAAAAAACCGGCAACTGCCGTTCGAAAGGTAACGAAGAAAACAGTGAAGACTGCAACCAAGAAGGCTGCTCCGAAAAAGGCGGCCGTCCCGAAGAAAGCTGCGGTGAAAAAAGCCGCTGCCGTGAAAAAGGCGGCCAAGAAAGCGGCGCCGAAGAAGGCTGCACCCAAGAAGGCCGCCCCGAAAAAGGCCGTGGTGAAGAAGGCCGCGAAGAAGACCGCCGTGAAAAAGGTCGCAAAAAAGACCGCAGCGAAGAAGAAGTAGGGCCCGGCGGCGCGGGCTGGCGCAAAGATGCCGGCCGCGCCGGGTGCGATGGCCTGAATCTGATGTTCAATGGGCGTCCGGCCGGGCGCCCTTTTTGCATGGTCGGGGCGGTTTTCCGGGGAACGCGAAAGGGCAGGGGCGGCTTCGAGGCTGTCACGCCGCGCGCTCCGGTTTTTCCGCGGCAGTTCGAGGGAGCCCCTCCCGCGCGACTTCCTTTTATCCGCTGTTCCCAGGTATTTCCTCGGGGCTTGGCCCAGCGCGAAGCGCTTTTGTGAGCGGCCGTGAGGGGGGCACGGCTGAGGCCCTCGCGCGAGCGCGAGGGGAA
>Ga0272446_1002747_pt1 | contig 23383 bp, 20 predicted proteins | sample YNPCB0061_FD_194587 | JGI IMG/M metagenome (GOLD analysis project Ga0272446, IMG submission 194587) | Hot spring microbial mat communities from Yellowstone National Park, WY, United States - YNP-CB-006-1 | ecosystem: Environmental > Aquatic > Thermal springs > Hot (42-90C) > Sediment | place... | reverse complement strand
CGACTCGGCGTCATCACCCAAGGCAGGAGCCCGGTGCGGTAATGCCGCACGCCGGGATCTGTGGAGGGGGTGATCAGCGATGGTCATCTCTACTCCGACATCAGAGATGGCGGGCTCAGAGGGCGTACTTGGAGAGCTTCTCGTGCAGGGTCGCGCGCGAGACGCCGAGGCGGCGCGCGGCCTCGCTGCGGTTGTTGTTGGTGGCCTGGAGCGCGGCGACGATGAGGCCGCGCTCGTAGGCCTCGACGCGTTTCTTGAGCGGGGCGTCGTCGCCGGGATCGGCGACGGCGACGGGGGCGGCCGTGGCGTCGCGCGCCCCGCCGGTCAGCTCGGCGAGGAGCGCGAGATCGAGCTCGCCCTCGGGCGACATCGCCACCAGGCTCTCGATGACGTTCTCGAGCTCGCGCACGTTGCCCGGCCACTCGTAGCGCGCGAGCGCCGCCATCACCGTCGGAGCCGGCGCGATCGGCGCGATGCCGAAGCGCTCGCAGGTCCGCCGCAGGAACTCGCGCGCGAGGAGCGGCACGTCCTCGGGCCGCTCGCGCAGCGGCGGCACGCGGAGCTGCACCACCTTCAGCCGATAGTGCAGATCCTCGCGGAAGCGCCCGCGCGCCACCAGCTCGCCGAGATCGCGGTGCGTCGCCGCCAGGATGCGCACGTCGACGCGCTCCGGCCGATCCTCACCGACGGGGCGCACCTCGCCCTCCTGCAGCACGCGCAAGAGCTTGGCCTGGATGCCGAGGTCCAGCTCGCCAATCTCGTCAAGCAACAATGTCCCGCCGTCGGCCTCGCGGAAGAGCCCGCCGCGCTCGCGCACCGCGCCGGTGAAGGCGCCCTTCTTGTGCCCGAACAGCTCCGCCTCGGCGAGCTCCGCCGTCAGCGCCGCGCAGTTGAAGCGCACGAACGGCCGCTCCGCCCGTCGCGACGCGCGCACGATCGCCTCGGCGATGCGCTCCTTGCCGGTGCCGCTCTCGCCGGTGATGAGCACCGTGACGTCCTTCGGCGCCACCCGCGCGACGAGCGTGGCGAGCCGCGACATCGCCGCCGACGCGAACAGGAGCGACCGCGAGAGGTTGAGCTCGCCCGTCAGCCGCTCGTTCTCGGCGCGCAGCGTCGCCGACTCGACGGCGCGCCCGACGACCGCGAGCAGCTCGTCGGTCTCGAACGGCTTTTTGAAGTAGTCGAACGCGCCGCGCTTCATCGCCTCGACGGCGTGGCGCTCCGAGCCGTGCGCGGTGATGAGGATGAAGCGCGGCCCGCCCGCCGCGCGCCCCAGTCCGGCCGCTTCGAGCCTCTCCATCAGCTGAAGGCCATCCATCCCCGGCATGCGCAGATCGGACAGGATCAGATCGAAGCGCTCGGCCTGCGCGCGCGCGAGCGCCGTCGCGCCGTCGGCGACGCCCTCGACGGCGTAGCCCGCGCCCTTCAGGACGCCGACCAGCATGTAGCGGACGCCGTCGTCATCGTCGACGACGAGGATGCGCGCAGGAGCCATCGTGCCCGGCATCATGACACGATCACGCCACGCCCGGCTCGACGGGGAGGATGAGCTCGGCGGTGCAGCCGGGCGCGTCGCCGCGGTCGCGCAGCGTGAGCTCGCCGCCGTGCTGCCGCGCGAGCGCGCGCGACATCGCGAGGCCCAGGCCCGAGCCCTTCGCCTTGGTGGTGACGCCCGCGTCGAAGAGCCGCCCCGCGACCTCCGGCGCGAGGCCCGTCCCGTCGTCGATCACGCGCACGCGCGCCGCCAGGAGCGCCTCCTCGGTGGTCTGATCGACGACCACGCGCACCCGCCCGCCCGACGGCGTCGCGTCGATGGCGTTCTGCACCAGGTTGATCAGCACCTGGTTCACCTTGCGTCGATCGCAGCGCGCCGACACCAGCGCCCCGTCGTCGGGCAGCTCGAGCGCGAGCTCGACGCCGCGCTCCGCCGCCACCGCGCCGTGCAGCCCGACCACGTCGGCCGCCAGCGCCCCGAGCTCCACCTCCTCGACGGCGAGCGGCACCAGCGGCCGCGAGAAGTTGAGGAACTCGGCGAGGATCTCCTGCATCCGATCGACCTCGCGCCGCAGCACCACCATGTGCTCGGCCTCGTCGCCGCCGAGCTTCGGCGCGATCAGGCCCGCCAGCCCCTTCACGGTCGCCAGCGGGTTCTTCAGCTCGTGCGCGATCTCGCCCGCCAGCGTCGTCAGCGTGCGCGTCTGCTCGGCGTGCGTGGCCAGCGCCTCGTCGCGCGCGCGCGCGATGGCCGCCCCGGCGTCGTCGTTGGCCTTGCGGATCCGCATGCTGACGACCCCCCACACCGGCACGACGATGAGCATGAGCGCGCCGCGGAACCAGGTCAGCGCCGCCGGCCCCGGGTGCGCGCCGCCGCCGAAGAGGTCGGGCATCGCCGAGGTCCAGAGGCCGGTCGCCTGCGCGACGGTGAAGCCGACGATCGCCACCCCCTCGATGAGGACCGCGATCAGCGCCAGCCGCCCTCCGACGAGGAGCGGCACCAGGCTGATGATGAAGAAGAGCTGCGGGATGAGCGGGCTCTCGACGCCGCCGGTGAGCCCCGCGACGCCGACGACGCCGATGGTCATCGCCATCGCGTTGACCGAGACGATCTTCGAGACCGCGCCGCCCCGCCGCATGCGCAACGTCGTCCAGATCCCCATCATCGCGAAGCAGGAGAACCAGACGATCATGAGGCGCGGGCGCCACGTCGACAGCTCGGTGCGGAGGAACAGCACCACCGCCAGCACCCCGAGCGGCGTCAGGACGAGGCGCTTGTTGAGCAGGTCGCCGATCATCCGCTTCAGCTCGAGGTTGCGGACCTCGTCGTAGTCCAGGCGGCGGGGGGCCATGGCACCGACGTTATCCAAGTTCCGCGCCGCGCGCCCTCTCCGTCGCTGACGCCGGCGCGCGACGCCCCATCCGGCGTCCGAAAAGCGCGACACCCGCCGGGTTTCCGGACACCCGATATCCCCTGTTCGGATTCGAAACCATTCATGAATTCGGCTGGTGCGGCGCTTGCTGAATGGCCGCCGCATGAACCGGAAACTGTTGAAGCGCGCCCTCTCGGTGGTCGCCCTCACCACGGTGGTGGGCTCCATCGCCTGGTCGAAGTCGAAGCCGCACCCCGTGGTCGCGGTCGCCGTCGAGCGTGGCAAGGCGATCGAGGCGGTCTACGCCACCGGCACCGTCGAGGCCGAGGAGCGCCGCATCGTGAAGGCGCGCGCCGGAGGCCTCCTCGTCGAGCTCCACGTCCGCGAGGGCGACGCGGTGAAGGCGGGGCAGCTCCTCGGGCGCATCGACGCGCCGACGGCGGTGGCCGAGGTCCGCCAGCGCCGCGTCGACAACGTGGCCGCGCGCGCGCTCGCCAGCGACGCCGGGCCGCGCCTCGCCGCGCTGCGCGCGCAGGCCGCGGCGCTCGAGGCCGAGCTGCAGCTGGCGCGCGCCGACCGCGAGCGCGCGCAGGCGCTGCTCTCGTCGGCGGCGGCGCCGCGCACCGAGGTCGAGCGGCTCACCTCGCGCGTGGCGCAGCTCGAGGCGCAGCTGGCGGCGCGCCGCGCCGAGGAGCGCGCGCTGGCCATCGACCTGCGCGCGTCGACCGACCGCAGCGCCGCCTCGCTCGACGCCGCGCAGGCGCGCCTCGCCGACTGCGAGCTGCGCGCGCCCATCGACGGCGTGGTGCTGGGGCGGCTCATCGAGCCGGGCGAGGTGGTCGGCAAGGATCAGCCGGTGCTCAAGATCGGCGACGTGCGCGGCCTCATCCTCGAGGTGCTGGTCGACGAGAGCGACGTCGCCCGCGTCTCCGACGGTGGCGACGGGCGGCCGGCGTCGCCGGTGGTGGCGTCGCTCTACGCGATGCCGGGGCGCACGCTGCGCGGGACGGTGTCGCGCGTGTTGCCCGACGCGCAGCGCGACAAGAAGGCCTTTCTCGTCAAAGTCCGGATCGCCGAGCCGCCGCCGGGGCTGCGCTCGGGGATGTCGGCGGAGGTGAACATCGTGACGCGCGAGCGCACCAACGTGCTGGTCGCCCCGACGGAGGCGCTGCGCCCCGACGGGAGCGCCTGGGTGCTGCGCGACGGGCGGGCGGCGCGCGTGCCGGTGGCGCGCGGCATCGGCGATCTCCTCCGCAGCGAGGTGAGCGCGGGCCTCGTCGCCGGCGACCTCATCGTCACCGAGGGCGGCGACGGGCTCGTCGAAGGCGCGCGCGTGAAGGCGACGGTGAAGCGCGCCGATCGCGACGCCCCCGTGCCGCGCACCGACGAAGTCGCGAAAACGACGATGTAGAGCGGCCCACTCGAGGAGACACGACGATGCGGACGGTGATCTTTCTCGCGCTGCGGCAGCTCTGGGCGCGCAAGGTGCTCTCGGGGATCGCGATGGGCGCGGTCAGCCTCGGGGTGCTGGTGCTGATCGCGATGAGCGGCGTGATGCTCGGCTTCCGCGGCAAATTTTTGTCAAACATGTTGAAGGTCAGTCCGCAAGTGACCCTCTACGACAAGGAGCTCCTGCGTGAGCCGCCGATCCTCCAGCGCGGCGAGCCGCTCCTCGTCGCCACCGAGAGCGCGCACGAGGTCCCCACCGATCGCGTCTCGCGCATCAAGCGCCCGACGGAGATCATCCACGCCGTCGAGGCGATGGAGGGCGTCATCGCCGCGGCGCCGGTGGTGAGCGGCTCGGCGGTGATCTCGTACGGATCGAAGGAGCTCCCCGTCGAGGTGCGCGGCATCGAGGCGGCCAGGCAGGAGCGCGTGACCCCGCTCGGACCGTATCTCATCGCCGGGCGCATGCAGACCTTCCAGGCGTCGACGGACGGCGTGCTCCTCGGCAGCGGCGTCGCCGCGCGCATCGGCGCCAAGCTCGGCGACACCGTGCGCGTCGGGTCGCCGAAGGGCGAGCCGCGCGTCTTGAAGGTGGTCGGGCTGTTCGAGGCGGGCATCCCGCCCGTCGACAACGCGCGCATCTACGTGCCGCTGCGCCTCGGGCAGCAGATCGTCGGGCGGCCGGACGCCGTCGGGCGCATCGAGGTCCGCCTCGCCGACAGCGAGCGCGCCCCGGCGATCGCCGCGCGCGTCGAGACGCTGTCGGGCTACGACGCCGAGAGCTGGCAGGAGACCAACGCCAACTTCCTGTCGCTGTTCAAGATGCAGGACAAGATCACCGGCTTCGTGATCGGGTCGATCCTGCTCGTCGGTGGCTTCGGCATCCTCGCCATCCAGATCATGATCGTCCTGTCGAAGACGCGGGACATCTCGATCCTGCGCTCGGTCGGCTTCACCCGGCGCGACATCCTGGTGCTCTTCCTCGCGCAGGGCGGGCTGGTGGCGCTGATGGGCGGGGCCATCGGCGACGTGCTGGGGTGGCTGGCCGCGCGCGGGCTCTCGCACGTGCAGGTCAAGATGGAGACCTTCGTGAAGGCGGAGTCGTTCGTGATTGACGATAAACCCGAGGTCTACCTGCTGGGGCTGGTCTTCGCGCTGCTCGTCGGGGTGCTGGCCAGCATGCTGCCGGCGCGGCGGGCGGCGCGCGTCGAGCCGGTGGACGTCCTGCGCGGCCAGATCGGGTAGAGGGGGCGACCGATGCTTGGAGCTAAAACCATCTTGGAGACGCGCAGCCTCACGCGCGAGCTCGGGGCGCAGGTGAAGACGCGCATCCTCCGCGGCATCGACCTCACCGTCCCGCGCGGGCAGTTCGTCGCGCTGGCGGGCGCCAGCGGGTCGGGGAAGTCGACCCTGCTGAACCTCCTCGGCGCGCTCGATCGCCCCACCTCCGGCGAGGTGCGCATCGACGGCGTGGAGCTCGGCGGGCTCGACGACGACGAGCGCGCGCGGCTGCGCGGCGAGCGGCTGGGGTTCGTCTTCCAGTTCCATTTTTTGATTGGCGAATTATCGGTGCTGGAGAACGTGGCGGTGCCGCTGTGGCGTCGCGGCGTGCCGCGCGCCGAGGGGGAGCGGCGCGCGCGCGAGGTGCTGGCGAAGCTGGGGCTGGCGGCGCTCGAGGCCCGCACGCCGGGGCAGCTCTCCGGCGGGCAGCAGCAGCGCGTGTCGATCGCGCGCGCGCTCGCCGGGCGGCCGCGGGTGCTGCTCGCCGACGAGCCGACCGGGAACCTCGACAGCGCCAACAGCCAGATCGTGATGGAGACCTTCGAGCAGCTCGTGCGCGACGACGGGCTCACCGTCGTGATGGTCACGCACGAGCCGTCGTTCGCGCGCCGCGCCGACCGCTGCGTGCGGCTCGCCGACGGACAGATCGTCGAGGACACCCTCCGCAAATAATGCGCGCAGCGACGAGAGCCTGGCACCGTGCACGCGAAAGTGGGATCGTTCAGGTGAGGGTCGGGAAAGGAGGGTGCCATGATGCTCAGCGAGATTCGGGACGAGCTCCTCGCGCAGCACGAGCAGCTCCGGGCGCTGGCGATGGACGCGCTGGCGAAGGCGGATCGGGCACGCGGGGGCGGGGACGACGGGTGGGCGGCGCTCGTCGAGTCATTGGCGCGGTTGAGCGCGGCGTCGAGCGCGCACATCGTCCACGAGGAGCGACTCCTCGGGCAGGTGCTGCCGACGATCGACGCGTGGGGCGAGCGGCGCGCGGCGCTGATGGACGAGCGCCACCGCGACGAGCACCGCGCGATCGGCGAGGCGCTCGCGCTGGCGCGCACCCACACGCGGCGCCTCGAGGTGATCCGCCTCGTCGGCGACGCGGTGCGGGCCCTGCGCGACCACATGGCGCGCGAGGAGCAGGAGATCCTCCACGAGGACGTGCTCCGCGACGACATCGGCGCCATCGACAGCGCGGGCGGCTGACGAAGCGAGGCGATCCGACAATCTGTCGGATCGCCGAAACGACAACTTGTGTGATCGCGGCGCGTCACGCCCGCGATCTCGCGGGGTTGCCGTCGGAACGGCGGATGCTGGGAGAGGTGGGCGGAGGTGCTCACGATGCCCAGTGTCTCGTCATCCGTCGCTGTCGCGCTCCGCGCTGCGGCCGTGCTCGTGGCCGCGCTCGCATCCGGCTGCGCCGATCCGACCCTCGACGACAGGACGGTCGACGGCGGCGGCGGCGGCGACGCGACCACCACCACCGCCACCGACGCGACCACCCCGGCGCCCGACGGGGATCTCGGCGAGCCGCCGATCATCCCCATCGATCCGGTCGCGCTCGACGCCGTGCTCCCTCCCGAGCGGCGCACGCTGTGGAACCCGGGGCTCAACGCCGTCGGCGGCATCCCGCAGCGGACGACCATCTACCGCACGCTGTCGCCGTCGGGCGGCGACGACACCGCGGCGATCCAGGCGGCGCTCGACGCCTGCCCCAACAACCAGGTGGTGCAGCTCTCCGCCGGGACGTTCCGGATCTCCGACCCGGGGTTGGAGATCACGCGCTCGAACATCACGCTGCGCGGCGCGGGCGCCGATCGGACGCGCCTGGTCCAGCGCGCGGGGGCGCAGTACCCGGTCGTGATCATCGGCCAGCGTTGGTACAAGTGGAGCGGCCAGACCGCCTTCGCCACCGACGGGACGAAGGGCACGAATACGGTCACGCTGAAGAGCAACCCCGGGCTTCGGCCGGGCGAGCTGGTGCACGTCAGCGAGACCTACGATCCGTCGCTGATCTACTTCAATCCAGCGACGCAGAACGGCGATTACCAGGGGTGGGGTGAGGGGCGTCAGGGCCCTCAGGCGCAGTCGCGGCCGATTGGTCAAGCGATGGAGATCGCGTCGGTGAATGGAAACACGATTACATTCACCACGAATTTCCATATCAGCTTCCGGACCTCGCACGCGGCGCACCTGGCGCGGATCTCGAACGGGGCGGCGGTGGTGCCGGCGACGCGCTGGTCGGGGATCGAGAGCCTCGCGGTCTCCAATGGCTCGGGTGGCGACGGCGGCGGCAACATCCGCGTGTTCGCCAGCGCCTACGCGTGGGCGAAGAACATCGAGAGCAGCGACTCGACCGGCGCGGCCTTCGCGCTCGATGGGGCGTTTCGTTGCGAGCTCCGCGATTCGTATCTGCACTCGAGCGCCGACCCGAATCCGGGCGGGGCCGGATATGCAATCGTGTTCGATTCCTATACCGCGGACAGCCTGGCGGAGAACAACATCTCCTGGAACTTCAACAAGGTGATCGCCATGCGCTCGTCGGGAGGCGGGAACGTCGTCGGATACAATTACATGGAGGATGGATATGGGGAGGGATATCCGACGATCGTCGAAGTGGGGCTGAACGGGTCGCATATGGCCGGCTCGCATTACGAGCTGTTCGAGGGCAATCAGGCGTTCAATTTCGATAGCGACAGTTATTGGGGGACGCAGATCTATTTCACGGTGTTTCGCAACCACCTGACGACGGCGCGACGCTCGCTGCCGGGCGTGAAGGCGCCGCTCACCGACGAGATCAATCGCCGCGGCATCGGGCTGACGATCAATCAGTGGTGGCACAGCTTCGTCGGGAACGTGATCGGGTATCCGGATGGATATCTCCAGAATCCGACCGTCGGGCACGCCTATCCCAGCACGTTCAGCCCGCAGCCGCAGGGCACGCAGTTCAAATACGAATGGCTGGGCGGGCCGTTCGGGAACGATGCGCGCTATACGCCGATCTGGCAGCTCGGATACGACGGGAGCGCGTGGCTGGAGACGCAGGACGCGAAGGTGCAGCAGACGACGCTGCGCAACGCGAACTACGACTACGCGACGAAGAGCGTGCGCTGGCACGGCATCGGCGGGACGGGCGCCGGGTCGACGCCGAGCCCGACGCCGGCGGTGCCGCCGTCGCTGTATCTCACGCGCAAGCCGGCGTTCTTCGGCACGACCCCCTGGCCGTGGGTCGACGGTGCGAGCGCCGCGCAGCCGCTGCCGGGCGTCCTGCCGGCGCGCGCGCGGTTCGACGCGGGGACGCCGAACGCGCCGTGAGGCTCACTGAAAGGGATCGTGCTTCATCTCCGGCGGGAAGTAGCGATCGGAGGCGCGCGATGGGGTGCTGTCGGTGCGCGGCCTCTGCGATGGCGTCGGTGGCGGGGCGGAGCGCTTGGGGCGACGAGGCGGGCGGGGCGCGGGCGCCTCGACGGGCGACTCGGCGGCGGCGGCGATGGGGGGCGGAGCCGCCGGCGGCGTGAGGGGCGCGGGCGTGGCCACCTTCGGCGTCGCGTCGATGGACGCCGTCGCAGCCGGGCGCCGCAGGAGCCGCCACGCACCGACCGCCGCGCCGACGAGGAGCAGCCCGACGAGCGCGCCGGCGAGCGCCAGGCGGGCGCGCGACCGCTCCCGTGGGCGGCGTCGCCGCCGGACCTCGACGCGGGTCGCCGACGTGCGATCCCCGCCGAGGCGCGCCGTCACCAGCGCGCCGATCTCGGCCGCGCCGACGCGCGCCGCGCAGGCCTCGAGTGCCGCGGCCATCTCGTCGGCGGAGGCGAAGCGCGCGGCCGGCGCCTCGGCCAGCGCGCGCACGCAGATCGCGTCGATCCGTGGATTGACGCCCGGGGCGACCGCCGACTCGGGATCGCGTCGCCGCGCCGTCAGCACCTCCCACAGGAGCACGCCCGCCGCGTAGAGATCGCTCGCCGGCGATGCCGGGCCGCCCCGTCGCTGCTCCGGGGCGAGATAGGCGCGCTTGCCCTTCACGACGCCGGTCGCGGTGCGCGGGCGCTCGGCGTCGTCCGCGCGCGTGGCCACGCCGAAGTCGATCAGCTTCACGTCGCCGTCGTGCGTGACGACGACGTTCGACGGCGAGACGTCGCGATGGACGATCCCCAGCCGGTGCGCGGCCCCGAGCGCGCGGCACACCGCGGCGACGATGGCGCAGCCGACGTCCGGCGGCGGAGGGGCGTCGGGCTCCGCGGCGTCGAGGAGCGCCGCCAGCGAGTGGCCGTCGAGGCGCTCGAGCACCAGGTGGTCGTCGCCGGTCTCGACGAGCGCGACGACGTTCGGGTGGTGCAGCTCGGCGAGCAGCCTCCCTTCGTAGGCGAGCTGCGTCGCGAAGGCGGGGGCGCTGGCGTGGCGCGGCCGCACGCGCTTGACCACCGCCTCGCGCCCGCCGTCGACGGCGCGCGCCAGCCACACCTCGCTCGTGCCGCCGGCGCCGAGCCGCTCGACGAGCTGCCAGCGCCCGACGACGACGCCGTCAGGCTTGCCGTGCGTGCGGGAGGAGCCGATGGCGATCATGGTACTCCAACCGGGTATACTCGACGCGAGCGATGGCGGCGCGGCCCCCGGGACGGCGGTTCGACGACGAGAGCTCGACGGTGGCCGCGAGCGCCTCGGACGGCGCCGACGCCGCGGACGGCGAGGCGCTGGTCGTGCGGGTCATCGGCGAAGGGCTGCACGCCGAGCACCGCGTCGCCGGGCGGGCCGAGCTCACCATCGGCCGTTCGCGCGGCGCGGACGTGCGCATCGATCACCCCTCGATCTCGCGCCAGCACGCCGCGCTCCTCGTCGGGCCGCCGCTCCGCATCGAGGATCTGGGGAGCGCGAACGGCACCCGCGTCGGCGGCCGGCTGCTGCGCGGCGGCGAGGAGGCCGAGATCGCGCTCAACGAGGTGGTCGAGCTCGGGGACGTGCTGGTGATGGTCCAGGCGCTGAGGCGCCGCGCCCGCGCGCGCGCCGGCCCCACCGACGACGCCGAGCGGGATGCGTCGCCGATGGCGGGCCTCCTGCGCGTCGCCGAGCGGATGGCGGCCGGCGACATCAGCGTGCTGCTCCTCGGCGAGACGGGCGTCGGCAAGGAGGTGATGGCCGAGACCATCCACCGCCTCTCGCCGCGCGCGCGCCGGCCGCTCGTGAAGCTGAACTGCGGCGCCTTCACCGAGGCGCTCCTCGAGAGCGAGCTCTTCGGCCACGTGAAGGGCGCCTTCACCGGCGCCGACGGCAACAAGCCGGGGCTCCTCGAGACCGCCGACCGCGGGACGCTGCTCCTCGACGAGGTCGGTGAGCTCCCGCCGCGGCTCCAAGTCAAGCTGCTGCGTGTGCTCGAGGAGCGCCAGGTCCTCGCCGTCGGCGCCGTGAAGCCGAAGCGGATCGACGTGCGCTTCATCGCGGCGACCAATCGCGATCTTGAGGCGGAGATCGCGCGCGGGGCGTTCCGCCGGGATCTCTATTTTCGCCTGGCGGGCGCGACGCTGCTGATCCCGCCGCTGCGCGAGCGGCTCGGCGAGCTCGTGCCGCTCGCGCGGCAGATCCTCGACGAGGCGTGCGCGCGCGCGGGGCGGACGCCGCCGCTCCTTCGCGACGAGGCGATCGCGGCGCTCAAGCGCCACGCGTGGCCCGGGAACATCCGCGAGTTGCGCAACGTCCTCGAGCGCGCGCTGCTCCTCGGTGGCGACGGTGCAGTGGCGCTCGGGCCGGAGCACCTCGCGCTGCCGGGCACCGCCGAGCTGCCGCGCCTCAGCGCGCCGCCGCTCGCCCTCGATCCCGAGCGGGCGCGCGAGCGCGATCGCATCGTCGACGCGCTCCAGGAGTGCGCAGGGAATCAGAGCCGCGCGGCGAAGCGCCTCGGCATCTCGCGCTCGACGCTGGTGGCGCGCCTCGAGGAGTTCCAGATCCCGCGCCCCCGTCGCTGAGGCCGGTCGGGACGGGTCGCCTCAGCGGTTCATCGGCACGCAGCCGAGGGTGCCGCAGTCGGTGCCGGAGCGCACGCCGAGCACGATCCCGACGGTGACGCCGGCGATCACCACCGCGCTCACCGGGAGGATCCAGGCGAGGTGGCGGACGGCGCTCCGTCGGGGAGCGATCGGTGCCGGAGCGACCGGCGCCACGACCGCGACTGGCGCGACGACCGCGACCGGCGGCGCGACGGGCGCCTTCGGCTGGGGCGGGAGCGCGGCGATCTGCCGGTCGAGCTCGGCGAGGACCTGCTCGGCGTCGGCGCGGTCGGCCGGCGACGCGTCCCCGATGGCGAGGAAGTCGGCGAACGCGTCGCGCGCGCGGCGCAGCTCGCCGAGCTTGCGGTAGGTCTGGCCGAGGTTGAGGAGGAACCGCGGCCGCTTCGAGAGCTGATAGCCGGCGGTGAACTCGCGCAGCGCGTCCTGATAATTGCCCAGCGCGAACAGCGCGCGGCCGGCCTCGTAGTGTGCGCGCGCGCGCCCCTCGACGTCGCCGAGCACCTGCGCCGTCGCCCGCCCCGAGGTCGCGGCCACGACGCTGGTCGCCAGGAGGAGCACGACGGTGAGCCGCGCCAGCATCGGCCTCATCGCGCACACCCGATGCGCGCGCGGTCGACGACGATCTCGTCGATCCAGATCTCGCCGCCGGGGAACGACGCCGGCAGCGTCTCCTGATAGCCGATGGCGACGGAGCCGAGGCGCGGCGCGCCGGTGAGCGTGTACTCGAGGACCGGATTGCCGTCGGAGGCATAGAGGCGCATGGCGGTGTTCCCGCCGCTCGGCTCGAAGCCGAGCTCGACGCAGCTCCAGCGCCCGAACCCCAGCGAGGTGGTCGAGTCGATGGTGTCGGCGGGCGCGAGGTTCACGTTGACGCCGAGGAGGCCCTGGCGCGAGTAGACGTTGATCGGCTGCAGGTTCGTATCGGACACCACGAGGAACGTGGGGCCGCGCGCCGCCAGCGACGTCGGCACGTAGAGATAGAGGCGAACGTAGAGCGGGAACACCGGGACGGCGGCGGTCTCGGTGAGGGCCACGCTCATGAAGCCGCCCCCGCTCGACGGGCTCGCGGTCACCTTGAGCGACGCGCCGCCGCGGAACGATCGGGTGGAGTCGACGGCGGTGGTGCCGCCGTTCGTGCTCCGCAGCGCGATCGGCCAGCGCGTGGGATCGATCGCGCCCTCCTCGAAGCCGTCGCAGAAGAGGAAGCTGCCCGGACACGCCGAGGGCGGCGGGCCGCCATCGCCCGACGGACCGCCGTCGGGGCCGCCGGTGGCGCACGCGTCTCCGGTGCCGTCGCCGTCGGCGTCCTCCTGGGCGTGGTTGGCGACGTCGGGACAGTCGTCGATCGGCGTCGCCACGCCGTCTCCGTCGGGATCGGCGTGCTCGGCGTCGCTGCCGGCCGGGCGCAGCACGATCGGCGGGGCCACCACCTGACCGCCAGCGACGGCGCGCACGCTGGTGGCGCCGAGGAGGCCCCCCTCGGCGGTGACGGCGATGCGGAACTGCGAGGCGCGGCTCGGCAGGCGCGCGGTGAAGGTCCCCGGGAGCTGCGGCGTCGCCAGGCGGTAGTCGAGCGTGGCCGCGCGCCGCTCGTCGAAGACGCTCACGTTCACCGCGCTCGGGCTGGCCGCGCCGGCGACGGAGAGGGTGACCGACGCGGTCGTCTCGCTCGAGCAGGCGGCCCCGGAGACGAGGATCAACGCGGCGAGGACCGCTGACACGCGCATCGTCGACCAGTTTACCGCCTTCAGGCGCCGAGGTCCTTGTTGCGCATGTGATCGGCGAGCGGAACGATGCGCCGCCAGATCGCGTCGCGGATGGCGTCGTCGAGGACGGTGTCGCCGAGGGCGCGCGCCATGCAGCGCAGCCACTGGTCGCGCTCGCTCTCGCCGATGGGGAAGGGGAGGTGGCGCGCGCGCAGGCGCGGGTGGCCGAAGCGCTCGACGTAGAGCGGCGGGCCGCCCAGCCAGCCGCAGAGGAACCAGTGCAGCTTGTCGCGCGACGAGGCGAGGTCGGGCGGGTGGAGCGCGCGCAGCGGGGCGACCTCGGGCATCGCGTCCATCACGTCGTAGAAGCGGTCGACGAGCGCGCGCACCGCCGGCTCGCCGCCCAGGAGCTCGAACAGCGTCTTCTGTTCCGGATTATCCGTCAATCGCGAAATCTCCTGAGGTCCGCGACGGTGAAGGGGCGCCACTCGGGCGTGCTGAGGCCGCCGGGCGTCGACAGCGTGGCGGCGTCGTACCAGGGCGAGAGCGCGGCGTCGCCGAGGTTCTTGACGACGTGGAGCTCCTGCGCCGGCATGTAGCTCTGGCCGAGGAGCAGCAGGCGCCGCCCGTCGCTGCCGACGGCGACGTCGAGCACGATCAGCGCGTGGCCGGGGTAGCCGCCCTGGATGAGGACGTCACCGGGGACGAGCGTTGCCGGATCCTTCAGCCGCTGCATCTCGGCGGCCAGCGACGCGGTGCCGGCGTCGGCGAACAGGCGCACGAGGTACCTCTTCCAGGCCTTCTCGTCGCCGCCGCTCCAGGCGATCTCGCGCGGCTTGCCGGGATCGGGGTGGAAGGCGACGCGCCGCCCGCGCGCGCGCAGGTACTCGGCGCGGAGGCGCATCACCGCGTCGGCGCATTGTTGTAAATCACGATGTCCGACGTCGATGTCGACGACGGCGTGGTGGACGTCCTGGCGCGGCTTTTCTCGTCCATCGAATAAATGGACGGCGGCGCCGGCCGGCTTCATCGGCAGGCCGCGCAGCCAGGCGGCGAAGCTGGCGGGCGCCGCCGCGACCCGCGTGGCGCCCGCCGGCGCTGGGACGCGCTGCTCGAGCGTCTCCGTCGCCGTCGGCCGCCACGAGTACTCCGCGGCGACCACCGTCGACGACAGGAGAATGACAGAAAGGATCACAGGAGGACGGAGGACGGAGTCAGAAATTCTGTCCAACATCAAATCCGACTCCGTCCTCCGTCCTCCTGTTCAATCATCTGTCATCCCCAGTAGCGCTTGTACAGGTCCGTCGTGCGGTACTCGGCGCGCAGCTTCTCGACGAGCTCCGGCATCTTCTTGTAGAGGCGCCGCGGCTCGCGCGGCTTGCAGCGCGCCTGCACGTACGCCGCCAGGAGCGGCAGCGCGATCGTCGAGTCGACGTAGGCCACGACCGTGTCGGGGAGCTTGTCGGGGTCGATCTTACCCCAGCTCACCGCCTCGTTCGGCGTCGCGCCCGACAGACCCCCGGTGTCGGGCCGCGCGTCGGTGACCTGCACGAAGAAGTCGTGCCCCTTCTCGGCGACGCCGAGGATCTCTTGCAGCTGCGGCTCGGTCTGCAGGAGGAAGTTCTTCGGCGCGCCCCCGCCGAGGATCAGCACGCCCGAGAGGCCCTCCTCGTGCCGTTTTGCGTCAAGCACGATTGCCGACATCTCGGCGACGTCGATCGCCGGGTCGACGTGCGGCCCGCGGTCGGGCTGCGCGGTGTAGATGGCCGAGAAGTTGAGGCCGATGGTCGAGTCGCCCGGCGACGGCGAGAAGACCGGGATGTCGTACTCGTGCGCGGTCGCCAGGATCGACGGCTTGGCCTTGCGCCCGCCGGCGTCGGCGACCTGCTTCGAGGTCTCGAGGGCGTAGCGGCCGATGCGGTGGTGCAGCTCCGACGACGACATCCGCTTGTGGAACTCCGGCGCCATCATCACGCGGTAGACCCACTCGTCGGTCTTGTAGAGGACGTCGGCCGGGAAGAGCACGTCGTAGACGCGGATGATGCCGTCCTTGCGGAGCTGCACGTCGACGGCGCCGGTCGCCACCTCGGCGGTGCCGCGGTAGAGCGGCAGCCCGAGATCGAAGTGGAGATCGTGGTAGAGGTTGGCGCCCGTCGAGGAGATGTAGTCGACGAAGCCGTTCTTCATGAGCGGCGTCAGCACCGACGAGAGACCGGCCGGCGTGAGCGCGCCCGAGACCGACACGCCGATGGTCGCGCCCTCGTCGATCATCCGCTTGAAGAGCTGGCAGGCCTCGCGGAGGCGGGCGGCGTTGTAGGCGTTGAAGTAGGTCTCGATGAACGTCGCGACGTCGTCGGACGCGGTCTCGAGGGGCGGCGGCAGGAGGCGACGCTTCTCGTGCAGCATTTTTCGTCTATCCCTAATCTTCGTCGGTTGATGGATGTGACCCGAGGACCGAAGCCGACAACGAAGCCAGCCGGGCTGTATCGGCCGCGAGGACGACCGAGCTATTCATCCGCGGGCCCGAAGGTGATGCCGTGCTTCTTCATCAGGCGGTGGAGGTAGACGCGGTCGATGCCGCCCTCGCGCGCCGCCCGCGAGACGTTGCCGCCCGCGCGACGGAGCAGCTCGGAGACGTAGTCGCGCTCCCAGGCGGTGATCAGGCGCTCCTTCGCCTCGCGGAAGCGCGCGTCGGCCGGGCCGAGCGCGCCCCACTGGCTGGAGGTCGGCTCGCCGCTCGACGACGCGACGTGCGGCGCGGCCAACGATGGCGGCGGCTCGAGCCCGAGGAGGCCCGGCTCGAGCACCGCGCCGTGGGGGCCGTCCTTCGGCATCAGCGACAGCGCGCGCTCGACGACGTTGCGCAGCTCGCGCACGTTGCCCGGCCAGTCGTAGTCGCTGAGCAGCGCCAGCGTCTCGGGCGGCACGCGCACGTCGCGCCCCGGCAGCTTCTCCTCGAGGAACGCGCGCACGAGGAGCGCCACGTCGTCGCGCCGCTCGCGCAGCGGCGGCAGCGTCACCGTCACCACCGCCAGGCGGTGATAGAGGTCGTCGCGGAAACGGCCGGCGCGCACCTCGGCGGCGAGGTCGCGGTTGGTCGCGGCGATGACGCGCACGTCGACCTCTCGATAGACACCGCTGCCGACGGGCTTCACCTTGCGCTGCTCGAGCGCGCGCAGGAGGCGCGGCTGCATCTCGAGCTCGAGCTCGCCGATCTCGTCGATGAAGATGGTCCCGCCGTGCGCCTGCTGGAAGGCGCCCTCGCGATCGCGGTCGGCGCCGGTGAAGGCGCCGCGCACGTGGCCGAAGAGCTCGCTCTCGATGAGCGAGCGCGACACGCCGGCGAGATCGCAGATCACGAACGGCTGGCGCGCGCGCGACGATGCCTGGTGGATCGCCTCGGCGCAGAGCTCCTTGCCGGTGCCGGTCTCGCCGTGGATGAGGACGGCGATCTCCGACTGCGCCACGCGCTCGAGGAGCCCGTAGATCTCGCGCATCTTCAGCGACGCGCCGATGAGCCCGCCGAAGCGCGTCGCCGCCGACGGGGGCAGCGCCATCACCCGCTGCGCGTCCTCGGCCGTCACCAGCTTGAGCTCGGTGTCGCCGATCACGATCACCGCGCCCGCGCCGACGAGGACGTCGGTGAAGCGCGCGCCGCCGTAGAAGCTGCCGTTGGTCGAGCCGAGGTCGCGCACCGCGACGCCGTCGGGGAGCATGCGCAGCTCGAGGTGCTGGCGCGAGACCGCCCCGTCGGTGAGCACCAGGTCGCAGCCGTGCGCCTTGCCGACGTAGTAGGTCCCTTCGCCGAGCGCGAGCTGCTGCCCCTGATCGGGCCCCGAGAGGACGATCACGCGCAGGCCGCTGGGCACCACCGGCCGCTTCGCCGGTGCGCGCAGATCTGTCTTCGGGATCTCGTCTCGATCCCACTCGGTGGTCACGAGCGTGAGCCTAGCACCAATACGGGGATTTACTGCTTGATGAGGAGGGGGAGCTTCTTGTCGAGGGCGGCGGTGGCGCCGTCGAGGACGTGGCGCCAGGCGTCGCGCACCTCGGCGTCGAGGGACGGCTCGTCGTCGTCGTCGTCGTCGTAGTCCTCCTCGTCGAGGTCCTCGTCTTCCTCCTCGAGCTCTTCCTTGACCTCGTCGAGCGCGTCGAGGAGCGCCGTCGCCGAGGCGACGCGCAGATCGGCGATCTCGATGATCCCTTCGAACTCGATCGGCAGGTAGATGTCGGCCGCGAGGTCGTGCGCGTCGAGGCGGTCCATCAGCTCGGAGAGCGCGTCGTCGTCGATGTCGTCGGCGATCGTGGCCGCGTTGCGCTCGTCGGTGCGAGGGAGCGGCGGCGCGCCGAGCTTCTCCATGCGCTTCGCCAGCTCGGCGATCTCGTCGTCCGAGAAGCGATTGGTCAGCGGTCCGATCTCGATCTCAGCCATGCACGTTGCCCTCAGTCCGCCGATTTTGTCGACCGCGCGGCGCTTGTCAATCGCGTTGCGCCCGTTGGGGATGGTGTAGTCTGGCGCCGTCGTGCTCGCAGCTCTGTCAGGGGTGACCGGTGGCCTCCTCGCGCTCAGCCTGGGCGTGGGGCACGCCGTCGAGCCCGACCACCTCGCGGCGGTGTCGACGCTCGTCGCCGATCTGAAGGGCGGGGCGCTGCGGCGGCGCGTCGGACGGGCGGCGCTCCTCGGCGTCGCCTGGGGCGCGGGGCACACGCTGGCCATCCTGGGCGTCGGGCTGGTGATCACCGCGCTCAGGGCGACCATCCCCGGGCGGCTCGACGACGCCTTCGAGCTCGTCGTCGCCGCGACGCTGCTCTTCCTCGGGACGCGCGCGATCGCGCGGGCCATTCGCGCGGGGCGCAGCGGTCCGGCGCGGCTGCACGCGCACGGCGCGGGTGCGCACCATGTCGAGCACACGCACGAGGGGCCGCACGACCACGTTCACCTCGGGCGGGTGACGCTCGCCAGCCAGCCGCTCGTCGTCGGGATCCTGCACGGCCTGGCGGGCTCGGGGGCGCTGGCGGCGTCGGCGTTCGCGGCGATGCCGTCGCACGCGGCGTCGATCGCCTTCCTGCTGCTCTTCGGCGCGGGGGCGACGATCGGCATGGCGGCGGCGGCGGCGCTCGGCGGGCTCGTCTCGGCGCGGCTGGCGGCGGGGCGGCGTGCGTCGATCGCGATGGTGGCGACGGCGGGGGTGCTGTCGCTGGCGCTGGGGGCGGTGAAGGGTTGGCCGCTCGCGCTAAGATTGCTGTCGCCGTGACCGCGACGAGTGCCATCGACGACAGCAAGCTCGACGGGCTGAGCGCCAAGGAGCAGGCCGCGCTCATCCGCCCCTTCCTCGAAGAGGCGCGCGCGCGCGTCGCCGCGCAGCACGAGGCCGGCGCGCCCGGCGACGAGACGACCGCCGCCTGGGCGACCGCCTGCGACGCGGCGGTGATCGCGCTCTTCCGCGCGGCGCGGCGCGCGCATCCGGCGGCGGGGGCGGTGTCCCTCGTCGCTGCGGGCGGGTATGGGCGCGCCGAGCTCTGCCCCTACAGCGACCTCGACCTCTGGTTCGTGCTGCCGAAGGGGGGGCGCGTCGACGCCGACTCGCGCGCGCTCGCCGAGGCGGTGCTGTACCCGCTGTGGGACCTCAAGCTGGAGGTCGGCCACGCGGTGCGCTCGCCGGAGGAGACGCTGGGGCTGGCGCGCGACGATCTGTCGGCGGCCACCGCGCTCCTCGATCTGCGGTTCCTCGACGGAGAGCGCGCGCCGCTCGAGGCGCTCCTCGCCGACGTGCCGCGCGCCATCGGCGACATCAACGGCTTCATCGCGCGCCTCAAGCAGGAGAAGGAGGATCGCCACGCGCGCTTCGGCGACACGGTGTTCCTCCTCGAGCCGAACGTGAAGAACGGCGAGGGCGGCTACCGCGACCTCCTCGTCGGGCTGTGGGCGGTGCGGGCGCGATATCGTGTCAAGCGTTTTTCCGACCTGCCGGGGATCGGCGCGCTCACCCATCGTCCCGTCGAGGCGCTGGCGGCGGCGCACCGCTTCCTCCTCGAGGTGCGGACCGCGGCGCACCTGGCGGCGAAGCGCAAGGCGGACCGCCTGACGTTCGAGCTCCAGGAGTCGATCGCGCCCGCCTGGGTGGGGCGCGCGGCGACGCGGCCGCAGCGGCCCGCCGTCGGAGCGCTGGCCTCGGTGCCGCCGCCGCCGGACATGCACATCGAGCCCGCGGTGGCGCCCGCCGTCGAGGCGCTCATGCAGGAGTACTTCATCCACGCCAAGGCGGTGCGGCGCGAGACCGATCGCCTGCTCGAGCGCTGCCGCGTGGAGCCGGCGCGCAAGCCGTCGATCCGGCGGCTCGACGACAGCTTCGCGCTGTTCAACGGCAAGCTGTCGACGCACGGCCCCGACGTCTTCCGCGAGCGCCCGTCGGAGATGGTGCGGCTCTTCAACGTTGCGCTGGAGACCGGCGCCGAGATCTACGGCCACACCCGCGACCTCGTCGCCGACACGGTGGCCTCGATGGGGACGCGGCTCGCCGAGGATCCGAAGGCGGGCGAGGAGCTGATGCGCCTCATCCTCGACGACCGCGACCAGGGCGCGCCGTCGCTGCTCGAGCAGGCGCACGACCTCGGCCTGATGGCCGCGGTGATGCCCGAGTTCGCGCCCTGCACCGGGCGCGTGCAGCACGACCTCTACCACGTGTTCACCGTCGACCAGCACCAGCTCTACGCGGTCGGGCGCCTCAAGGAATTGGCGCGCGGCGAGCTGGCGGAGGAGCTGCAGACGGCGAGCGCGGCGATGAAGGACGTTCGGCGGCGCGCACCGCTCTACCTCGGGACGCTGCTCCACGACGTCGGCAAGCCGCTCGGCAAGGGGCACTCCGAGACGGGCGCGCGGCTGGCGGTGACCATCGCCAAGCGGCTGGGCCTCAGCGAGGAGGACGCGGCGCAGACCGAGTTCCTCGTGCGCAAGCACCTCGTGCTGTCGCACCTCTCGCAGCGACGGGATCTGAACGACGTGGCGATGATCGCCAACCTCGCCGACGAGCTGAAGGACGACGAGACGCTGCGCGAGCTCTACCTCCTCACCATCGCGGACATGTCGATGGTGGCGCCGGGGAACCTGACGGCGTGGAAGGAGCAGCTCCTCACCGAGCTCTACACGCGGACGATGTCGCACCTGGCGCCGTCGCCGGCGGAGGCGGCGGCCTCGGGCGAGAGCGAGGCGGAGCTGATCGCGCGGCGCAAGGCGCGCGTCGGCGAGCTGATGGGCGAGAGCGAACCGATGCTGGCGCCCTGGTTCTCGACGGTGCCGGACCGGTACATCGTGCTGACGGCGCCCAAGCAGATCGCGCGGCACATCGCGCTGACGCGGCGGCGGCGCGGGCCGGTGGCGACGGAGGTCGTGCACCGCGCGCGGCGCGGCTCGAGCGAGCTGACGGTCGTCGCCGACGACGCGCCGGGCTTATTGGCGAAGATCGCCGGGGTGTTGGTCGCGCACCGCGTGGACGTCCTGTCGGCGACCATCACCTCGCGGCGGCTGCCGGGGGACGCGTCGACGGCGCCGCGCACCGAGGCGGTCGACGTCTTCGTGACGCGCGACCGCTACGGGCGGCCGATCACCGACGAGAAGCGCTGGGCGAAGGTCGAGGAGGACCTGGCGCGCGTGCTGTCGGGGAAGGTGCCGGTCGAGCGCGTCATCGAGGAGCGGCGCGAGCGCGGCGGGCTGCCCGAGCGCGTGGTGCCGGCAGTGGCGACCGAAATCGAAGTAGACAATAATGTCTCAGCGGAGTTTAGCGTCGTCGACGTCTTCACGCAGGATCGCCCCGGCGTGCTGTACGCGATCACCAAGACGCTGGCCGCGCTGCAGCTCGACATCCACCTGTCGAAGGTCGCCACCGAGGCGGCGCGCGTCGCCGACGTCTTCTATGTGCGCGAGGCGGCGGGCGGCGGGAAGCTGTCGGAGACGCGCATCGCGGAGGTCAAGCAGGCGCTTACCCGCGCGTTGGCAGCCGTCCGGTAGCCGAGCCCGAGCCCGTGCCCGTGCCCGAAGCCGCTGATTGACTCGGGCACGGGCTCGGGCACGGGCTCGGGCTCGGGTCGGAACGCACGGTGCATGGACCACAGAACATGCGCAGCGACATCTCCCATCGAGAGAATCATCTGAACGGTCTCACCTGGGCGGCGATCATCCTGACGGTAATCGGCGCGCTGAACTGGGGGCTCGTCGGGCTGTTCCGGTTCAACCTGGTGGCGGCGATCTTCGGGGACATGTCCGTGATCAGCCGCATCATCTACATCCTCGTGGCGCTCGCGGGCGTGACGCTGGCGGCGCTGACGCCGACGCTGCGGCAGGCGCCGCGAACGCCGCCGCGCGCGGCCACCGTCGGCGATCCGCGCGTCCCGTAGCGGCGCGCTAGCCGAGCGCGGCGCGGAGGGCCTGCGCGTCGGGGAAGCGCTTGGCCGGGTCCTTCTCGAGGGCGCGCAGGATCGCCGCCTCGAGCTCGGTCGGGATCTCGGGCCGCAGCGCGCTCGGCGCGCGCGGCGCCTCGGTGACGTGCGCGAAGCCGATGGCGATCGGCGTCTCGCCGGAGAAGGGCGGGCGCCCGGTCACCAGGTGATAGGCGACGGCGCCGAGGGCGTAGACGTCGGTGCGCACGTCGCACGGCAGGCCACGGACCTGCTCGGGCGCCATGTACTCGGGCGTGCCGAGGATGAGCCCCGTCGCCGTCATGCCCGCGAGGAACGACGCCTTCGCCAGGCCGAAGTCGATCACCTTCACGCGGCGATCTTTGTCTAGCAAGATATTGCCGGGCTTGAGATCGCGGTGAACGACGCCCACGGCGTGCGCGGCGGCGACGGCGTCGCAGACCTGCGCCAGGATCGCGCGCGCCTCGTCGAGGCGGAGGGCGCCGGCGCGGCCGAGGTGGGCCGCGAGCGACATCCCCTCGACGAGCTCCATCGAGAGCAGCACCAGGCCGCCGTCCTCGACGAGATCGTGGATGCGGATGACGTTCGGGTGGGTCACCTTGCGCGCCGCGGCGACCTCGCGGCGGAAGCGCTCGACCGCCTCGGTGGGGTCGGCGGCGAAGGCGGTGTGCACGATCTTCAGCGCGACGCGCTCGGCGAGCTGCTCGTCGCGGGCGAGCCAGACCTGGCCCATGCCGCCGCGGCCGAGCTCGCGCTCGAGGACGTAGCGGCCGGCGATGGTGCGGCCGGGGACCAGCTCGCTCGGTGTGGGGGCGCGCGGCGGCGGGGCGGGGGCGGGCGCGGCCGGCCCTCCGGCGGCCGCAGCGACGGGAGCAGGCGCGGGCGGGAGCGCCTTGATGGCGGACTCGGCGAGGCGGTTGAGCCGCGCGTTCAGCTCGAGATCGACCGAGCAGACGATCGACTCGAGGTTCTGCACGCGCGCCTCGAGCTGCTTGCGCTCCTGGCGCAGCCCCTCGAGCTCGCGCTCGGCCGCCGGCGACGAGCGCGCCGCCAGCGCGCGGGTCTTGTACCGGAAGTAGCTGACGATGCCGACGATGGCGACGGGCATTCCGAAGATCGAGATCAGCGCGACCGTATCGGGCCCCATTCAGAATTTCCCCCGCGCATGGACCGTCATGTCGTCGTGATAGCCTTTCCGCGGATGAACAAACAAGCGCTCGCACGGCTCTCTTCCCTCCTCGTGGCGGCGATGTTGTCGGGCCCGGCGATCGCCGTCGCCCAGCCGCGCGGCGCGGCCGACCTCATGCGCGGGTCGAAGGGCAAGGGGCCCGCCTCGCCGGCCGATCCGCTCGTCGCCGAGGGGTCGAAGGCGCTCGAGGCGGGCGACGCGAAGCGGGCGCTCGACCTCTTCAAGCAGGCGATGGAGAAGGCGCCGAAGGATCCGCGGCCGCACTACCTGTCGGGGGCCGCGCACCAGGCGCTCGGCGACGGCAAGGCGGCCGAGCGCGCCTTCCGCGGGGCGCTCGCGCTCGACCCGTCGTTGGCCGAGGTGCGCGGCGAGCTGGGGGCGCTCCTCGTCGAGCAGCGCCGCTTCCCCGACGCCGTCGTCGAGCTCAAGAGGGCGACGCAGGATCAGCCGACGCTGTCGGAGGCCTGGTACAACCTCGGGCAGGCCGAG
>Ga0272446_1002746_pt1 | contig 23385 bp, 23 predicted proteins | sample YNPCB0061_FD_194587 | JGI IMG/M metagenome (GOLD analysis project Ga0272446, IMG submission 194587) | Hot spring microbial mat communities from Yellowstone National Park, WY, United States - YNP-CB-006-1 | ecosystem: Environmental > Aquatic > Thermal springs > Hot (42-90C) > Sediment | place... | reverse complement strand
GCCACTCGGTACAGGCTCCAGCGCCGCGCACGCCGCGCCGTGCTACAATACGCACGATGAGCGACCAGCGATTGCCCGCGGCCCAGACGGCCCACGAGCTTGACTTCATCAGTCATAGCGCCGCCCAGACCGAGCGCGTCGGCCAGCGCCTCGGCGAACAGCTGCGCCCGGGCGACCTGCTGTTGCTCGCCGGTACCTTTGGCGTCGGCAAGACCCAGCTGGTCAAGGGCATTGTGCGAGGCCTGGGCTCGGACGATCTGGTGACGAGCCCGAGTTTCGTCCTGGTCAACGAGTACCGGGCGGGTCGTCGCTGGCAGCAGATGCCGATCTACCATGTCGATCTCTACCGGATCGCCGAGGAGCGCGAGCTGGCCACCATCGGGCTGGAGGAGCTCTGGGCCGGCGATGGCGTCTGCCTGATCGAGTGGCCCGAGCACGCCATGGCGCGGCTGCCCGCCGATCACCTGGCGATCTACATCCAGCATCTCAGTGAGACCAAGCGCCGGCTCAGGCTCGTGCCCCGCGGGCAACGCTACGTTGAGCTGGTCGGCGCGTTCAAGGGGACGGCGTTCCACGGATAGTATGCTGCTCGCAATCGATACCTCAACCAGCTTCACCGGGCTTGCCCTCTACGACGAGCGCGGGCCACGGGCCGAGAGCGTCTGGGAGTCGGGGCGTAACCACACGGCCCAGCTGCTGCCCCAGCTCGACCAGTTGCTCCGCTACGTCGGTGCCCAACCGGGCGACCTGCATGCGGTCGCGGTGGCGCTCGGCCCTGGCAGCTGGAGCGGGCTGCGCGTGGGTATGAGCACGGCCAAGGGCCTGGCCTGCGCGGGTGGGCTGGCCCTGATCGGCATTAGCACCCTTGACGCGCTGGCCCACCAGCACGCACGGGCCGGGGGTACGCTCTACCCGCTGATCCGGCTCGGGCGCGAGCGCTTTGCGACTGCCGCGTTCATCTGCGACCCGGAGCTTGAGCGCCGCGAACCGGATCGCAACCTGACCCTCGCCGAGCTCTGCGCTTCCGTGGCCGGCCCGGCACTCTTCTGCGGCGATCTCGATGACGAGGTGCAGGCGCAGCTCCAGCGCCAGCTCGGCGCACAGGCGCACTTCCCCACGCCGGCAGCCAATCTGCGGCGGCCCGCCTTTCTCGCCGACCTGGCCTGGCGGCGCCTGGCCGCCGGTGAGCGCGCCGACCTGGTTGCCCTGGAGCCGATCTACCTCGGCGAGCCGGTGAAGGTACGCCCTGGCGCAACCCTGCTTGACAATCCGTTGGGGACGTGAGGCGAGGAGGCGTCACCCTGTCACCACCTTGCGCCCCTGGCAGACCACTAAACGTCCCGGGTCCGGGTCGAAGGAGCACCGGCCGTGTCGGCATTGAGCCGCTTCGAACAGTTTATGGAACAGCTGGTGGAGGGGTCGGTAGCACGGCTCTTCCGCAGCCCCGTGCAGCCGGTTGAGATTGCGCGGCGTCTCGAGCGGGCGATGGAGAGCCAGCAGTCGATCAGCGTCAAGCGCGTGATCGTGCCGAGCTTCTACCGGGCCTTCCTCAACCCGCAGGATTTCGCGGCCTTCCAGCCGGTGCAGGCCCAGCTCGAGCAGGAGATGGCCACCTACCTCAGCGAACTGGCCCAGGAACGTGGCTTTGCCATGCTCGAGCATCCGCGGGTGGTCCTCGCCGAGGATGCGGCCGTGCCCAGGCGCTCCATCCAGGTGGTCGCCGAGTTGACCAACAACCAGGGCGCCGAGACAACCCAGGTGATGGCGCCGGCCGTCCCCGCGCCACCCGCACGCAAGCGCCACGCCCTGCTCCTGCTCCAGACGCCAGCCGGCCCCCAGCCCATCCCGGTGGAGAGCACCGCGGTCGCCATCGGCCGTGGCCTGGGCAATGATGTCATCCTTGAGGATACGCGCGTTTCGCGCCACCACGCCCAGCTCCGCTACCGGCAACGACGCTTCTGGATCACCGACCTGGGCAGCACCAACGGCACCTTCGTCAACGGCGCGCGGATCAGCGAGACCGCGCTGCGCGACGGCGATGTGGTTTCGCTGGGTGGCCTCGAGCTGACCTTCAAAGACCAGTAGGCAGCCTGCCGCTGCTGGCGGCTGCTGACCGGTGGGTGACGACCCAACGACTGACGAGCGCCATGTTCGACTTCGCCAATCTCTCCATCGGCGTGATCCTGCTCATGCTGCGGGTCGCCGTGGTGTTTCTGCTCTACTTCTTCCTCTGGCAGGTCCTGCGGGTGGTAGCCCGCGACGTGCGCAGCGGCGCGCCGGCCCCGGCGCCGGCCAGCCCCTACGGACAGTTGGTGGTCGTTGCTGCCGGCCAGACCGGCATTCCCGTCGGCAAAGCCTTTCCGCTCAGCCCGCACACCGTCATCGGCCGGAGCACCGATGTCGACGTTTCACTCAACGACAGCTTCCTCTCGATCGACCACGCGCGGCTCGAATGGCGCAATGGCGTGTGGATGCTCGAGGACCTCAACAGCACCAACGGCACCTACCTCAACGGCTTTGAAGTGAGCGCGAGCACCGAGGTGCATGACGGCGACGTGATTCGCGTCGGGCGTGTGGAGCTCAAATTGATCGCCCCCTGAAGCGCGGCTCGCCAGCATATTCCCTGAGGCAACGGGTATAATTCCCTTGTGATATGAATTGCAAGGGTGCTTTCACCCCATTCTGATGCGCTGTTTCGTGCCGGGGGCGTTTGCGCGTTGGCGCAGACTTATGCTATACTTGCGCCGTTCCACCCGCATCTGGCGCTTACAGCAGGACGGCCATGCTCGCGAACTACGCTTTCATCGCCATCTTCTTCGTTGCCGCGGTAACCTTTCCGCTGGCCCCGCTGCTGCTGGCGTTCTTTCTGCGCCCCAAACGTCCAACCCCGATCAAGCAGGCAACCTACGAGTGTGGTCTTGAGGTCATCGGCGACATCCGCGTCCAGTTCAAGGTCCAGTACTACCTCTACGCGCTCGCCTTTGTCATCTTCGACATCGAGGTCGTCTTCCTCTATCCCTGGGCCGTGGCCTTCAACCAGCTCGGGCTCTACGGCTTCACGGCAGCGGTGGTCTTCTTACTGATGCTCACCGCGGGCCTCGTCTACGAGTGGCGCAAAGGCGCCCTAGAATGGGTCTAGGATTGTCGCGCGCAACGACAGGCCGCGCGCCTGCCGGGTGCTGTGGCAGTGTGTGCTGTCCAGCCCGTGATCGACGATCCGTCACCGCGTATGAGTGAGCAAGAGATCCAGCTGGATCTGGAGCGGCAGGGCGTTTTCCTCTCAACTCTCAACCGCTTCTACAACTGGGGGCGACGCTCGTCGATCTGGCCGATGGCCTTCGGCCTGGCCTGTTGCGCGATCGAGATGATGGCCTTCGGCCTCAGTCGCTATGATGTGGCGCGCTTCGGCGCCGAGCTGTTCCGCGCCTCGCCGCGCCAGGCCGATCTGATGATCGTCGCCGGCACGGTGACCAAGAAGATGGCCCCCCAGGTGGTGCGGCTCTACAACCAGATGGCCGAGCCGCGCTATGTGATCTCGATGGGCGCCTGTGCCACCTCCGGCGGCCCCTTCCGCGATGGCTACAATGTGCTCCGCGGGATTGACCTGCTCGTCCCGGTGGATGTGTATGTGCCCGGCTGCCCGCCACGCCCCGAGGCGCTGCTGCACGCGCTGATCACGCTGCAGGAGCAGATCGACCGCCAGAAACTCGGGCGCGTGCGCTGGTATGGCGCGGGCGACCGCCCGCAGACAAGCGACTTCCCCGTGCCGACCTTCGGCGCCCAGGGCCTCGAGGTGGAGGGCAAGCTGATCGATCCGGTGGGCGGCCTGCCCCTGCTCAGCCCCTACACCTCACCCGAGCAGGGCGAGCAGAAGAGCGGGCGCATCGAGCACCCCGAGATCGTGCGTACCTTCCCGATCATGGACCCGACCGTGGAGCTTGAGCATGCGCTCAAGGCAAAGGGGGTGGCCCCCGAGATTGCCGTCGATGACTTGAAGCGCGACGAGGTCGATGATGCCCAGGCTTAGCCCCGAGGAACTGCGCGAACGCATGGCCCGCGACCTGCCGGGGGCCGTGCTGGAGGCGGCCCCCTTGCAGGTGACGGCGCCGCCCGCTCACGGCCCCCAGCCGGGCGCCTTCCTCACCACGGATACGCTGGTTGCGCCAGCACACCTGGTCGCTGCCGCACTGTATCTGCGTGATACCCTGGGCTACGCCTTCCTCTCCGACATCGCCGTGGTCGACTACCTCGCCGATGGGCTCTTCGAGCTTGTGTACCGGTTCTACACCCTCGACGGCGGCGATGCCCTGGTGCTCAAGCTGCGCGTGCCCCGTGATCAGCCCGCGGTGCCCTCGCTCACCCCCCACTGGCCGGGGGCGAACTTCCATGAGCGCGAGGCCTTCGATCTATTTGGTATCACCTTCGTCGGCCATCCGTACCTCCGGCGCATCTATATGTGGGACGAGTTCGAGGGCTGGCCAATGCGCAAGGATTTTCCCAAACAGGGTGATAAATATATCGGCGCGGATGAGTAGGATAGTCGATCGACATGCTAAAGACCGAAGAACTGCAGATCAACATTGGCCCGCAGCATCCGTCAACCCATGGCGTGTTTCGTATGCTTGTGACCGTCGATGGCGAGACGATCACCGACCTGAAGCCGGTGTTTGGCTATCTGCATCGCAATCACGAGCAGATCGCCGAGCAGAACACCTATCTGCAGAACATGCCCTATACCGATCGGCTGGATTATTTCAACTCGATGGCCAACAATCATGCCTATGCGATGGCCGTGGAGCGCCTGGCCGGCATCGAGGTGCCCGAGCGGGCCGAGTACATCCGCGTGCTCATGGTCGAGTTGACGCGCATTCTCAATCATGCCGGCGCGCTCGGCTTTCTGATCAACGATATGGGCATGTGGCAGACGCAGCTGGCCTTCGGTATGCGTGAGCGCGAGAAGATCCTCGACCTCTTCGAGTCGGCCTCCGGCGCGCGCCTGATGTGCAACTACTTCCGCTTTGGCGGCGTGGCGCGCGATCTGCCCCCCGATTTTCTGCCCCGGCTCAAGGATCTGCTGATCGCGCTGCCCTCCTTTGTCGATGAGTTGGAGCGCCTGCTCCGTGAAAACGAGATCCTCTTGCAGCGCTCCGAGGGCATTGGTGTGCTGCCCAGAGAACTGGCCCTGGCCTACAGTGTGACCGGCCCGGTCCTGCGGGGCTCGGGCGTGCCGTATGATGTGCGCAAGGCCGAACCCTACAGTGTCTATGATCGCTTCGACTTCGATGTGCCGGTCGGCACGGTCGGCGATGTCTACGACCGCTTCCTGGTGCGGGTCGAGGAGATGCGCCAGAGCAAACGCATCATCGAGCAGATCCTCGAGCAACTCCCCGATGCAAGCGGTGGCCATATCAACCCGAAAGCGCGCCAGAATGTGCGCCCGCCCGTCGGCGATACCTACGCCCGCGTTGAGTCGCCCAAGGGTGAGCTCGGGTTCTACCTGGTGAGCGATGGCAGCGGCAAGCCCTATCGCTACAAGGTGCGCGCGCCCTCGTTCATCAATCTCACGCCGCTCGGTGATATGTGCCGCGGCTATAAGGTCGCCGATGTGGTGGTCATTCTCGGCAGTATCGATATCGTGATGGGTGAGGTGGATCGCTGATGCAGATACAACGCGGCAGTGTAATCGAAGTGGCGCGCGGCAAACGCACGGTGCGCCGCATTCCCGGCCAGGGCTTGCTGGACGGTATGGCCGTGGTCTGGAAGCATTGGCAGGGCTCATTCCGCAAGAATGTGAGCTTCAGCGAGATCCACGGGACCTTCACCATGGAGTATCCCGAGGAGTATCCGAAGCTGCCCGAGGCCTACCGCAATATGCCGATCTTGCTCTACGATGAGGAAACCGGCCACGAACTCTGCACCTCCTGCTTCCAGTGCGAGCGCATCTGCCCGCCCCAGGTCATCCATATGACGCAGGCCAAGGACCCGGCCACCGGCAAGGCGGTGCCGGCCGTCGCCGAGTTTGTGATCGAGTACGATGCCTGTATGAGTTGCGGCTTCTGTGCTGAGGTCTGCCCCTTCGACGCGATCAAGATGGACCACGATTTCGAGCTCTCCACCGCCGACCACCAGGGCCTGACGGTGTTCAAGGAGCAGTTGAACCGGCCGATCTCGTACTACGAGCGCATCGCGCCGACGATGTGGACCGAGGTGCGCGACGGGGCGCTGAAGAAGCTGCAGGGCAATATCAAGCGTCGCCCCGATGTGATCGGGATGGCGCCTAACCTGGCCGAGAAGATCGCCGCGCGCCGGCGCGAACTGGCCGCCGCCGCTGCCGCCGCGCCCGCCACCCCGCCGCCCGCCGCCCCGGCCGCGCCGCCCACCGAGGCGCGCAAGCTCACCCCCGAGGAGAAGGCGGCCAAACTGGCGGCGATCAAGGCGGCCAACGCGGCAAAGCAGGCCGGGGAGACGCTCCCGGCAGCGGCGCCTGCTCCACCCGCCGACGAGAAGGCGGCCCGCCTGGCAGCCATCCGCGCCAACAATGCCGCCAGACAGGCGGGCGAGGCCCCCGCCGCCGCAGCGCCGGCTGAGCCAACGCCCGCCACGCCCGCCGACGAGAAGGCGGCCCGCCTGGCGGCCATCCGTGCCAACAATGCCGCCAGACAGGCGGGTGAGGCCCCCGCCGCCGCAGCGCCGGCTGCGGCGGCGCCCCCCGCCACGGCGGCTGAGGCGGCGGCTGAGGCCGCACCGGTCGATGAGAAGGCGGCTCGCCTGGCGGCCATCCGCGCCAAAAATGCCGCCAGGAAAGCTGCCGAGCAGCAGGGCGAGTGAGATGTACGATATCATTGACGCGATCCTCAACCGCACGCTCGGCTTTGGCTGGCCCGGCTGGGCAATCAGCCTGCTCAGCCACCTGGCAGTGGCCACCCTGCTCTTCCTCGTCGCGCCCTTCCAGATGCTCTTTTTGACCTACTACGAGCGGCGGGCGATTGCCAGGATGCAGGACCGCATCGGCCCCAATCGCGTGGGCCCCGAGGGGTTGTTCCAGCCCGTGGCCGACGGTGTGAAGATGTTCACCAAGGAGGATATCGTTCCCGCCGCCGCCGATAAGTGGGTGCACTTCATCGCCCCCTGCGTGGTGGTGGCACCAACCATGCTGATGTTTGCCGTTCTGCCCTGGGGGCCGGGCATGGTGCCGGTCGATCTCAATGTGGGCCTGCTCTTCTTCTTCGCCATCTCCTCGATCAGCGCCGTGGGCCTGATGATGGCCGGCTGGGCCTCGAACAACAAGTTCGCGCTGCTCGGCGCGATGCGCGCCGTGGCCCAGATGGTCAGCTATGAGATTCCGGCGGTGCTGAGCCTGCTGGCGATCGTGATGCTGACCGGCACCCTCTCGGTGGTGAGCCTGATCGAGGCCCAGGCCGGGCTGTTCATCAGCCAGATCGATGTGCCAGGCATCCCCGACCTGGGCCTGGGCTGGTTCGTCTTTACCCCCGTCGGCTTCCTGGCCTTCATCGTGTTCTTCATCGCCGCCCTGGCGGAGGGCGAACGCACGCCCTTCGATATCCCGGAGGCCGACTCGGAGATCGTCGCCGGCTATATGACCGAGTACAGCGGCATGAAGTTCGGCCTGTTCTACCTGGCCCAGTATGTGCTGAATTTCCTGCTCTGCGCCATCGCGGCGGTGATCTTCTTCGGCGGCTGGCAGGGCCCCGGGGTGGGCTGGCTCTACGCCCAGGCGATCTCGCCGGCCAACCCTGAGGGCAACTGGATCTTCAATCTGCTGGCCGGCGTCCTTGGCGTCTTCTACCTGCTGGCCAAGACCTACTTCTTCTTCTTTGTGATGATCTGGCTGCGTGGCGCCTTCCCGCGGCTGCGCGTCGATCAGTTGATGGACTTCGGCTGGAAGTTCCTCATTCCGCTGACCCTGGTGAATGTGCTGAGCGCCGGGATCTGGGTCGCGCTGACCCGCTGGGGGCCGGCTGAGGGGATCGGCTTCACCGCAAACTGGGCGCCCATCCTGCGCTGGGCGGTGGCCTTCGTCGTGACCCTGGCGCTCAACGTGGGCGCCTATCTGTTCCTGGCGCGCATCTTCGCCGCCAGCCGGGCCGAGCAGAGCCGCATCGATATCGACGAGTACCGCGACACGCTGACCGCCACGTTGCGGTAGAGGGGCTATGCCGACAGTCATCCAGATCATCTTCGGGCTGATCGCGGCCCTGATCGTGGGCGCCGCCGTGATGGTGGTGATGGTGCGCAATGTCATCCACGCCGCCCTGTGGCTGATCGCGTGCTTCTTCGGCGTGGGCGCGCTCTATCTGCTGCTCGAGGCCGAGTTCCTGGCCGTGGTGCAGGTGCTGGTCTACGTCGGCGCGATCTCGATCCTCATCCTCTTCGCGATTATGCTGACCCGCCAGGTGACGGGCGAGGGCGTGCGGCAACTGGTCGGCGGCTGGCGCCTCTGGCTCATCAGCGCCATTTCGCTGCTCCTCTTCGCTGCAGTGATCGTGCCCACCGTGGCCACCCACCCCTGGACCATCACCGCACCTCCCGGCCCGCCTGGCACCCCGGAGCCGCTGGCTGGCGTCGCGGAGCTCGGGCGGGGTTTCGTCTACGAGTTTCTGCTGCAGTTCCAGGTGGCGGGCATCTTGCTCACCGTGGCGCTGATCGGCGCGATCGTGATCGCCTTTGAGGAGCGGGCCCGCCGCCGGCGCGTGCTGACCCTCGCCGAGGAGTACGAACTGCGCAAACGGCTGGCCCAGCGCCCCGGATCGGATACACCCGCCGGTGAAGCCCTGCCTGCCCCGCGGGCGGCGCCGATCAGCGAAGGAGAGAGCCAGCGATGACCAGCGCCATCCCACTTGAGGCCGTGCTCGTGGTGGCCGGCGCGCTCTTCTGCATCGGCCTGTTCGGCGCGCTCTCCCGCCGCAATATGGTCGGCATCCTGATGGGTGTTGAGCTTATGCTCAATGCGGTCAATATCAACCTGGTGGCCTTCTGGCGCTACCTTGAGCCACGCTATATCTCCGGCCAGACCTTTGCCATCTTCATCATCTGTGTCGCCGCCGCCGAGGCTGCCGTCGGCCTGGCGATGGTCATCGCCATCTATCGCAACTGGCTGACAGTTAACGCCGATACGGTCGACTCGCTGAAGGGCTGAGGGATCCATGGCATTTTTTCTGCAATCCGCCTGGCTCATCCCCGTACTGCCACTGCTCGGCTGCGCGCTGATCACCTTCACGCCCCTGCGCCGGAACAAGGCGGCCAGTGGCTGGACGGCCATCCTGCTGATGATCCTGGCGACGCTGCTGGCCGTCGGTCTGCTGGCCGCGACTGCCCAGGGGCTCGCCCTGCGCGATGGCCAGCTGGTGACGCTGGCGACCGGCCATGGTGAGGCGGCGAGCCACGGTGAGGCGAAGGACCACGCGTTCAGCTTCCCCGAGCCGAATGTGGTGCAGCGCATCAACTGGGCGCCCACCGGAAGCAGTCTGCTCCAGCTGGGCTTCTATATCGATACCCCCGTGGCGGCCATGCTGGCCATGGTGACGCTCACCTCCACCTGCATCCATCTGTTCTCGCTGGGCTACATGGCCGCCAACCCGCGCCAGAGCCGCTTCTTCAGCTTCATCTCGCTCTTCACCGCGGCGATGCTGCTGATGTCGATGGCCGACAGCCTGCTGCTCTTCTTCATGGCCTGGGAGGTGATGGGCCTCTGCTCCTACCTGCTGATCGGCTTCCTCTATGAGCGGCCCCAGGCGTACCGCGCCGCGATCAAGGCCTTTATCGTCACGCGCATCGGCGATGTGTTGATGCTGCTCGGTATGGTCTACCTCTATACCCAGGCCGGCAGCCTGGCCTTCGGGACGGCTGCGGGCGAGATCTTTCACCCGGCCTTCCTGGAGCGCATCGGCACCGAGGGCGGCCTGCTCGGCCTGAGCCACGCTACCGGCATCGCCCTGCTGCTCTTCGGCGGCACGATCGGCAAGTCGGCCCAGTTCCCGCTGCACGTCTGGCTCCCCGATGCGATGGAAGGCCCCACCCCGGTCTCGGCGCTGATCCACGCGGCGACCATGGTCGCCGCCGGGGTCTTCCTGGTGGCCCGCACCTTCCCGATCTTCGTGGCCGATAGTGGCGCCGCGCTCGCCGTGGTCGCCTTTATCGGGGCCTTTACCGCCCTCTTCGCCGCGACGATCGCCGTGGCACAGTACGATATTAAACGGATCCTGGCCTACTCGACGCTCTCGCAGCTGGGCTTTATGGTCGCCGCGCTCGGCATTGGCGGCTGGGTGGCCGCGATGTTTCACCTGCTCACCCACGCCTGCTTCAAGGCCCTGCTCTTCCTCGGCTCCGGCTCGGTGATCCACGCGATGGAGGCGACCCCGGTTATTGAACGCCTCCACCATAAGGACGAGTACGCCGCCCAGCAGACTGCCCAGGATATCCGCAATATGGGCGGGCTGCGTACACGGCTCCCCTGGACCTTCTGGACCTATACCGCGGGCTACCTGGCCCTCGCCGGCGTCGTCCCCTTCGCCGGCTTCTGGAGCAAGGACGAGATCCTCGCCGATGCCTTCAAGGGCGGCCACTGGGTGGTCTTCACCGTCCTGACGGTTGCGGCCTTCCTTACCGCGTTCTACATGACCCGCCAGTGGCGCCTGGTCTTCTTCGGCGACTACCGCGGCGAGCGCCCGGTCGTGTTCAAGAACCCTGAGGCCTCGCTCGCACCCGATCGTCACGAGGACGGGCACGGCCACGAGAGCCATGGCGCCCATGGCCACCAGAATACCGGCGCTCACTGGCACGAGGATCCGGTGATGATCGCGTCGCTGGTCGTGCTGGCTGCCTTTGCGGTCACCGGCGGGCTGTTCAATCTGCCCTTCGCGCTGCCGGGCGGCCACTGGTTCGCCAGCATCTGGGGCCAGGAGGCGCTGCCCTTCAGCCCGCTGGTGGCCGGCATCTCGCTGCTGGTGGCGCTCGGCGGCATCGCTGCCGGCTGGACACTCTATGGCGGGGCCTTCGCCCGCGCCGCCGACCGCGACCCGCTGGAGGCGCGCGCGCCCGCGGTCTTTCAGCTGCTCAACGAGAAGTATCGGATCGATGAGCTCTACCAGGCGAGCTTCGTCCGGTTGACCGCGCTGCTGGCGCTGGTCTGGGCCTTCATCGACGATGTTATCCTCAACGGGATCATCAATGGCATTGGCCGCGTGACCCTCTTCCTCGGGCGGCTGAACTTCATCGTTGACGACACGCTGTTCAACGATGGCCCCGATGCGCTCGCCGGCGGGACGGTGACGACCGGCAAGGGCGCCCGGCGCCTGCAGACCGGCAAGGCCCAGGACTACATCGGCTATGTCTTTGGCGGTGCGGTGGTGCTGGCGCTGCTTTACCTGTACGTGATCGGGCGCTAAGGCAGGCACAGGCGCAGCACGCTGCGCCCCACAGGTGATCGCATGGAGCTTCCTCCCTACTTGATGGCATCGCCCGATGGGGTGCCGTGGCTCACATTGCTGGTGCTGTCGCCGCTGGTGGGCATCCTGCTGGTGGGCCTGGCCGCCTGGCTGCGCCTGGATGACCGCATGGTGCGGCTTGGGGTGACGGCCTGGACGGGGGTGCCGATCGCTATCGCTGCCGTGATCTGGACGCGCTTTGATCCGGCGGCTACGGCCGCTGGCCAGGGGGTCGTGCAACTGGTGGAGAAGGTCCCCTGGATCCAGGCGGTGCGTGTCGACTACTTCCTGGGGGTGGACGGCCTGAGTATGCCGCTGGTGCTCCTCACCGCGGTGATGGCCCCGGTGGCAGCCCTGGCCTCCTGGCGCCTGACCGACCGGGTCAAGCCCCACTACGCGCTGCTGCTGCTGCTCGAAGCCGCGATGCTCGGCTTCTTCGTGGCGCTCGACTTCTTCTTCTTCTTCATCTTCTGGGAGTTCAGCCTCGTCCCGGCCTTCTTCCTCATCCAGAGCTGGGGGCGCGAGAACCGGCGCTACGCCGCCTTCAAGTTCTTCGTGTACACCATGGCCGGCTCGATCGGCCTGCTGCTGCTCTTCCAGGTCATCTACCTGGCGATGCGCCAGGTCGGCCTGCCGACCTTCAACCTGATCGAACTGGGCCGCCTGGGGCGTGGCCTGCCGGTCGAGGGGGCAACGGGCACCCTCCGCGCGATCATCTTCGCCTACATGGAGCAGCTCGGCGTCGCGAACGTGCTCGGGCGCTACCCGCTGCTCTACACGAGCATCGCCTTCTGGGCGATCTTCATCGCCTTCGCGATCAAGCTGGCCGTGTGGCCGTTTCACACCTGGCTGCCCGATGCCTACGCCGAGGCCCCGGTGGCCGGCAGCATCCTGCTGAGCGCGGTGATGAGCAAGATGGGCGCCTATGGTATGCTGCGCATCATGCTGCCGCTCGTGCCGGATGCCAGCCAGTACTTCGCGCCGGTGATGGGTGCGCTGGCCCTGGTGGGCATCGTGGCCGGCGCCTTCGGGGCGCTGGCCAATGTCGGCGGCGACCTCAAGCGCCTGATCGCCTACACCTCGATCAACCATATGGGCTACGTTATGCTCGGCATCGCCGCGGCGGCGGCCCTGCCCGGCGGCGCCACGCTGGATAGTCGCGCGATCGCGCTCAATGGCGTGATGGTGCAACTGGTTGCCCACGGTCTCTCTACCGGGGCGCTGTTCTTCCTCGCTGGCGCGTTGCACGCCCGCACCGGGAGCTGGAGCCTGGCCGATTTCGGCGGGCTGCGCGTGGTCGCGCCGACCTTCGCCGGGGTGATGGGGACGGCCCTCTTCGCGAACCTGGGCCTGCCCGGCCTGGCCGGCTTTGTGGGCGAGTTCTTCATCTTCCGCGGGGCCTGGGCCACCCTGGCGCTCTTCACCGCCCTGGCGACGATCGGCCTCGTCATCACCGCCCTGGCCCTGCTGCTGATGTTCCAGCGTATTTTCCTCGGGCCGCTCAACGACCGCTGGGATACGCTCGCCGACCTGCGCCCCGGCGAGTTCTGGACGGTGCTGCCGCTGCTCGCGCTGCTGCTGCTGATCGGCGTCTATCCGGCGCCACTGATGAACCTGGCCAATGCGACCGCCACCCAGCTCGTGGCGGTGTTTCAGCAGGTGCTTTCCTGACGCCCACGGGCGCAGTGCGCTGCGCCCATATCGGGGGGCGTTCTCGCCCTCTTGAAGGCAGCTATGGGCCTGTTCACCCTCCCGACTACGGTTCCCTGGCTGAGCCTGATCTGGCTGAGCATGGTCGTGCCCGTCGCGATCATCGCGCTGATCCCCAGGAACCGCCCCGAGGCGATGCGCTGGACCGGGGCGGTCTTTGCGCTGATCTCGCTCATCCTCTGCCTGCTCGTCTGGCTGGCCTACGATCCGCTGCGCGGCGACTTCCAGTTCGTTGAGCGGCTGGAGTGGATGCCGCAGCTCGGTATCTCCTACCTGCTCGGCGTCGATGGCATTAGCCTGCCGATGCTGATGCTCAACGGCGTGGTGATCTTCACCGGCGCGCTGATGAGCTGGAACATCGAGGAGCGGGTCAAAGAGTACTGGATCCTGCTCCTGCTGCTCACCACCGGGGTCTATGGCGTGTTCGTCGCCCTGGACCTGTTCCTCTTCTTCGTCTTCTACGAACTGGCGGTGCTGCCGATGTACCTGCTGATCGGTGTCTGGGGCAGCACGCGTAAAGAGTACGGGGCGATGAAGCTCACGCTTTTCTTGATGGCCGGCAGCGCGCTGACGATCGTGGGCATGCTCGGGCTCTACTTTGGCTCGGGGCTGCGCACCTTCGATATGATCGTCCTCTCGCGCAGCGTCACGCTGGCCGGCGATCTGCAGCGCATCTTCTTCCCGGCGATGTTCGTCGGCTTCGCCGTGCTGGGGGGCATGTTCCCCTTCCACACCTGGAGCCCCACCGGTCACGTGGCCGCGCCCACTGCGGTGAGCATGCTGCACGCGGGCGTGCTGATGAAACTCGGCGCCTATGGCTGCCTCCGCGCGGCGATGTGGCTGATGCCGGTTGGCGCAAACCTCTGGCTGCCGATCATCGTAGTGCTCACCCTGCTCAATGTGGTCTACGGGGCGACGATCGCCATGGCCCAGCGCGATGCCAAGTTCATCATCGGCTACTCGTCGGTGAGCCACATGGGCCTGGTGCTCATGGGCCTGGCGGCAGGCACCCAGCTCGCGCTCACCGGCGCGGTGCTGCAGATGTTCGCCCACGGGGTGATGACGGCGCTCTTCTTCGCGGTGGTGGGACGCATGATCTATGAGCGCACCCACACCCGGCAGCTGCCCGAGCTGGGCGGCCTGCGTAAAGTGATGCCCTTCGCTGCCTGGATGTTTATCCTCGGCGGGCTCTCCTCGATGGGTATGCCCGGCCTGGCCGGCTTCTGGGCCGAGTTCACGATCTTCCTCGGCGTCTGGGAGCGCTACCCGCTGATCGCCGTGATTGCTGCGCTGTCGATCCCGATCACCGGCGCCTATATCCTGCGCGCGGTCTGGGCGGTCTTCGACGGCGAGGTGCAGAACCCCGAGTTCTTCACGCTGCCCAGGCTCACCTGGCAGGAGTACAGTGGCGCGCTGGTGCTCGCGGTCATCCTCGTGGTCGTGGGCATCTACCCGAGTATTCTCACCGAGCTGATCAGCACCGGGGTCCAGCCAGTGGTCGCCCAGCTCAATGGGGTCGTGGTGGCAGGGAGGTAGCCGTGTTTCAGATTACTGACATCCCGCGCATCCTGCCGGAGATCCTGCTGCTGGTGCTGGCGCTGCTGGTGCTTGGCTCGGATATCTTCGAGAAGTGGGGGCGGAGCCCGGAGGCGCAGCTGGAGCGGGTGCGCTCCTCGGCGTCGCTCACCGCGATCGGGCTGGGCCTGGTCTTCGTCATCGCGCTGCTGCAGAGCGCCTACCTCCCTGGCACCCGCGCCCCGCAGGCGCCAGCCGGCAACGCCGTGCTTGACTGGCTGCTCAGCATTCTGCGCAACCTGCAGAGCGGCGGGCCCGGTGGTGAGCCGATCATCGGCGCCTTCGCCACCGATCATCTGACCATGATCGCCCGCCTGAGCTTCATCGGGGCGGCCTTCATCACCAGCCTGCTCTGCCTGGACTACCGTCCCAGTGCCCACCCGGCCGAGTTCTACGCCCTGATCCTCTTCTCAACCCTCGGCATGTGCTTGATGGCCGGCGCTACCGAACTGGTCATGGCCTACCTGGCCGTGGAGTTGACCAGCATCCCGCTCTATATCCTCGCCGGCTACTTCCGCAACGATACCCGCTCCTCTGAGGCGGGCATGAAGTACTTCCTCTTTGGCGCGTTGTCGTCGGGCATCCTGCTCTATGGTATGAGCCTGGCCTATGGCTACGCCGCCAGCGCCGCAGCCGGCGCCATCACTGCCAATGACCTGACGCAGTTTAGCCGCATCGCGGCGCTGGCGCGTGACGCCGGTCCCGGGGTGGCGCTGCTGACGCTGGGCATGATCTTCGTCATCGCCGGGGTGGGCTATAAAGTTGCGGCGGTGCCGTTTCATGGCTGGGCGCCCGACGTCTATCAGGGCGCGCCGACGCCGATCACGGCCTTCATCTCCACGGCCTCGAAGGCAGCGGGCTTCATCCTGCTGTTCCGGCTGCTGACGGTGGCTTTCCCCAGCCTCAGCGGCAGCGTGAGCTTTGGCGAAGAGCTCGGCGGCTGGACGAGCGTGCTGGCCCTGATCGCGCTGCTCACGCTGATCGTGGGCAACCTGGCCGCCCTGCCGCAGACCAACGCCAAACGCCTGCTCGCCTGGTCGAGTGTGGCTCAGGCAGGCTTCATCCTGCTGGCCCTGGTGGCCTGGGCTGCGCCCCAGGCATTCGACCGCAACCAGGGTGCGGCGGCGCTGCTCTACTACCTGGTGATCTATACGCTGACCAACCTGGGGGCCTTCGGCGCGCTGGCCGCCGTCTCACTGGCGGTGGGTGGCGACGAGATCGCCGATCTGAACGGGCTGGCCCAGCGCAACCTCGGGCTGGCCGTGCTCCTCACCCTGTGCGTGCTCTCGCTGGCCGGCATCCCGCCCCTGGCCGGTTTCTTCGCCAAGTTCTACGTCTTTATGGTCGGCTGGCAGGCGGGGGCGCGCTGGCTGATCGTGGTGGCGATTGTGACCACGATCATCAGCCTGTACTACTACCTGCGGCTGCTCAGGGCCATGTTCATCACACCGCCGGCGAGCAAGGAACCGCTGCCGGCGCCGCCGGCGCTCACTGCGGCGGTCAGCGTGGCGGTGGTGGCCCTGATCCTCTTCGGCCTCTTCCCCAATCTCTTGCTCGGCATCCTCAGCCGGGTACAGGCGGTGGCGGGCATCTGACGCGCAACGCAGGGTGCCGGGAGCTAGAGCCAGTACGTTGCCCATAAGCGCGTGATCTGAACCAATGCCTGGTGCGATTGCAGATTGCAGATTGGCGATGGTAGATTGGGCGCGGCGCAGCTGGACACGGTCGAGGTCGCGCTGAGGCCCGAACAGGTCGCCTGGAACTGCACTAACGCGGCGTCTGTGAGGCGATCTGGCTGAGTTCAGCTAGCTGGCGGGCCTGGCTGGAGAAGCTGGCCTGGGCGCGTTCGATATAGGCCCGGGCCTGCTGGAAGCGCTGGGCCGCGCGGTTGGCGTTGGCGACGTCGTAGCCGCCGTAGAACTCGAGCAGCGCATCAAGACCCTCAAGCTGGAGTTCGAGGCCGCGGCGGTAATCGTCGTGGGCCTGCTGGAGCGTGCCTGGCGGGCGGAGCTGGCCCATCGCGGTGAGCGCGCTCTCGACCGTGGCGCGCAGGCGCTGGGTGGCGGCCACGTGGCCGACCGAGGCGCCGCCGGGCTGGCTGGTGAGCTCGCGATAGTTAGCGGTGGCGCTGCGCAGGTCGGCGCGCAGTGGCTCGAGCGCGCCCAGGTAGCTAGCGGCGAGGCTCTCGACCACGGCGAGCGGTTCGGCCTCGAGGATTGGCTCGCTGCCGGGACGGGCCGGCGCCAGGGTGGCCACCGGCACGCTGAAGGCCGGCGCGGCGGCGACGGGGGGCGTCTGGGCGCGCTCGACGGCAATGGCGAAGCTCTCGTAGAGCAGGATGGCCATCAGCACCAGGACGATAGGGAAGGCCCAGAACAGCAGCCGCGCCCGGCTCATCTCGTGGCGGGCGCGCCGCCAGCCGACCCACCAGGCTCCGTCATGGCGGTCGCGCGGGCCACTGGCGCTCGTCGGGCTGGCGAGCGGTGCGGGCAGCCCGGGGGCCGGGCGTGCCGTGCCATTGAGCAGGTGCCGTTCCTCAAGCAGGCGCAGACCGTGCCGGGCGTGCTGGTTGTGCGGGTTGAGCGTGAGCACAGCATTGAGGCAGAATGCCTGCTGATGCGGGTCATCGAGGACGCCGCTGAGCCAGAGCCAGGCCATCTCGCAGCCCGGGTCAAGCTGCAGCGCGCGGGTAAGCAGCCCGGCGGCGAGGCGCTTCTGGCCGCCGCGCGCGGCAGCCACGCCGCGATGGTAGAGGCGCTGGGCTTCGCCGTGATCGGCCTTGATGGCGGTTTCGCTGCTGCTGGTCATAGGCGCCTGCTAGTGGTCCGGCAGCAGCGGGTTGATCGCCCGCTGCACGAGGGTCGCGTCCTCAACCAGGCTGGCGCGGATGGCGCGCCAGTACTCGGGTTGCTCGTAGCCAAGTTGCCAGATGGCGATCCCGGCGAGGTCCTGGGTCTGCACCGTCTTGATCTTATCGGCGAGGCCGACCTCGGTCATGAACCACACCTCGCGCCAGCCCTGGGGCGAGCGATAGGCGAAGGTGCTCTCACCGACGCGGCCACGGGCGTCGCGCTCGCGGAAGTTCACGGTCACACCCTGGCTGGCGATGATCTCTTCGAGCGTACTCCAGGGCCGGGCGGTGGCCGGGCCGCTCGGCGGCCAGTCGTAGCCGTAGAAATGGACGCCGATCAGCACCTTGCCGGGCTCGACCACCGAGCGGGCGTACTCGGCGACCGACTCGATCCAGTAGGCCGGGGCCACCGGCCCGGGGCCACTGCCGCGCCAGTGGTAGTCGTAGGTCATGATCCGCAACTGGTCAACGTGCCGGCCGAGCTCGGCCCAGTCTTGAAAGCCGCCGAGGCCGCCCCAGTCGCTATCTTTGGCATGGACCGCGACGGTGAGCAGCTTCTCGTGGCGATGCAGCGCGGCGGCGAGCTCGGCGATGAAGGCCGAGAAGTCGCCGCGCAGCCCGGGGGCCAGGCCCTCGTAGTCAATATCGATGCCGTCGTAGTTGCGGGCGAGCACCTCATCGACGATGTGCTGCACGTGGCGCGCGCGCAGCTGCGGGTCGCGCAGCACGCCGACGACCGCCATCGGGTTGCTGGTCACATTGTGGATCGAAGGGATGATGCGCACATTGTTCTCGTGCGCGATGCGCACCAGGTCATCGTTGCGCGTGCCGTAGATCCGTCCACTTGCGTCGGAGGCGTACCAGAAGGGGCTGATATCGTCGATGATATCAGCGTTGGCGAAGAACGACTCGCGGGCGCCACCCTCGAAGAGCGGCGGTAGCCAGACGACGATATAGCGCCCGCTCTTGGGATGGTAGCTGACCGGCAGAGCCTGTGGATCGGCCACGGTGGGCACGGGGGTGGGCGGCACCGGGGTCGGCAGCACGATCAGCGGCGCGGCGCTGGGCACGGGGCTGGGGGTGGCGAGCGCCGTCGCGGCGGCGGCACTCTGGATCGCGGGCAAGCGCTGGGCGAGGCGCAGCGTCTGCAGCACCAGCGCGCCCGCGACCAGCAGGGCCGCCAGGTAGAGCGTGCCAAGGATAAGCGTGCCGAAGGCGGGGGAACGGCGCATCGCTAGTAGGCCCCCAGTTCACGCAGGCGGTCGTCGCTGATGCCAAAGACGTGGGCAATCTCGTGGAGCACGGTGCGCTGCACCTGGGCGCGCAACTCGGCAGCACTGCGGAAGTCGCGCTCCAGTGGCTCCTGGAAGATCACGATCGTATCCGGCAGCACCAGCATGCTGCTGGTGCGCTCGGTGAGCGGCACGCCATAGTACATGCCATAGGCCGTCTGCCAGGGCTTGAGCCCGAGGAGCCGGCGCTGTTCACGGGTCGGGCGGCGCTCGACGATCACCTCGACATTTGCGAGGTACTCGGCGAACGCTGCGGGCAGGCTGTCCAGAGCCTCAACAACGAGCTGTTCGAAGGTGGCGCTGTCCATCGTTGCCATTATACGGGTGCGCTCTTCGGGGTGTCAAGGGTTTTTGCCGGCGCTCACGCGTGGTTGCCGCTCAGCACAGCGGCAGAACGGCTACACCTGGCTGCCTGCGGCGTCTTCACGTACGTGTTCACATGTCTCCCGGGAGCGCGGGCAGCTTGCCCGCGGAGACGCGACGAGGGCGGGACGCCCTCGCTCCCGGGCGCGTGTATGACCCCGGGTGTGAACAGTTATGTCTTCACGTGAATGTGGCATGACGTGGTAGACTCGTCCCAGGCGCCCCGGCACGCTGGCAGTGCGGGCGTCGCGCGCGTCGGGGCGCCTGTGTCGCTGTTGTTGAGCTTACAGGCCCCTATGAGTACCACGCGAACCTTCCGCTCCCGCTCCGCTCTGCTGCTGGCCCTGGTGCTGGCCCTGCTGCTCCCCCAGCTGGCAGCCGGAGCTGCGCCATCGCCGCGGGCGGCGCATGCGGTCAGCCCGCCGTTTGTGCGTCCCGACCTGGCGCAGCGTATGCTGCAGCTCCGTCCGACCATCCTGGCCGCGGCCCGCCGCCACAACCGGCCCGCGCTCTCGGGGATGGACGACCAGGCCTTTGCCGCCGTCATCGCTCTGGTGATCTACAACGAGAACTTCGGCTGGCTTGAGGACGAGATTGCCCCGCTGCGCGCCGTGACGCCACTCTACCAGCGGCTGCAGCAGGAGGCAAACACGCACCTGCCGGGCAGCAACTTCAGCGTCTGGCCGGCCAATCTGCGCCCGACGGTGGCGCTGGAGATCCTGAGCCAGCAACTGCCGCTGGCCAGCGGGCAGACGATCACCGTCCCGGTGCGGGTGGCGGCCAGCCGGATCGACCCCGGCGCCTATCGCAGCCACGCAGCCTTGCTGGCGGCGATCAATGCTGAGATCAGCCGCGATGAGCTAGCGGTGGACTACCTGGCGGCCAATCTCGAGCGCGGCCTCTACCGCGCTGCCCACGAGGGCGTGCCGGTGAGCTGGCGCACGCTGGCCGCCTGGCACAACCAGGGCATCGTCGACCCGCGGGCGATCAGCGCCAACCCCACGGCGCGCGACTACCTGCGCCGGGCCGCGGCCTACCTGCCGCTGGCCCGCGCCCTCGTCGCCCCACCGTCGCCCGTGCTGGCGCAGCGCGCGGCACGGTGAGCAGCCTATCCAGTGGGGAGGTCGCGCTCCCATTTTGGCTTGCCGATTTTGGATTGTGAATTGCCGCGCATGGCGTTCCAATGCGCTCTGACGGTAACACCTATGCGGGTTGCTCAATTCCAATTGGTATTACTCGCGGGTCGCACTGGCGGCGGCGCGAAGCCGCTCAAGCACCTCGTGCTCGAGCTCAGTGGCGTGGATCCTGGGGAAATAGTCGGTATCAATCATCACCGCCGGCACATCGTCGCAGGCGGCCATACACTCAAGCTCGATCACCTCCAGTTCCGTGGGATGGGCCCTGGCGAGGCGGGCAATCATGGTGTAGACCTCGGGCCGGCTGCGCGCGCAATACCGGCACATCATCAGCTGTAGGGGCATAGGGACGAGCCTTTCCAGGCGCCGGAGGAGCTGCGCGCACCACGCAAGCGCATGACCTGATATGCGAGCATTGCCACGCGCTTACCGGCCCGGCGGGCTCCTGCTCGTTGGTAGTGTACACGTTTTGTCAATACTTTGCAAGACCTTTGCACAAGTTATGGATGCCCGACCTGATGTGAAAATAGGCGATAGCCGATAGCCGATAGCCGATAAGCTGCCGCTGTTTTCATCGCGGCGTTGTGCGCCCCGCGTATGGGGCCTGACGTGAAAATAGCCGATAGCCGATAGCCGATAATCCTACAGTTGTAGTTCGTATGCCAGAGCCCTTGTCATTCCGAGCGCAGCGAGGAATCTTCCGTCCTCGTGGCTGGAAGACCCCTCGCTACGCTCGGGGTGACAACCAGCTCCAGCCTACCAGTCAAGACAACTTACAACTGTAGTAATAAGCTGCCGCTGTTTTCATTGCGGCGTTGTGCAGCGGAGCCGCATAAGGGTCTGATACGGTATAATAGCACCATGGGCAACACAGCGACCCGTGAGCTGAAGGATGCGGTGGCAGATCCGGCCACCGTGACCGCACTGCATCACCCAACGCTGGACATCGGCTACCTGCAGGCGGGTGCAACGGGGCCGGTGGTGGTGCTGTTACACGGCTGGGGCGCGTTCAAGGAATTGTGGTGGAGCACCATCCAGCGCCTTGGCCGCGACTACCGCTGCTTTGCCCCCGATTTTCCCGGCCATGGCGATTCGCCGCTGCGCCACGGCGCCTCGATCACCGCGCTTGCCGAGACGATCGCCGCGTTCTGTGATGACCTGCAGCTGCGCGACGTGACGCTGATCGGCCACTCGATGGGTGGGGCGGTGGCAGTCGAGCTGACCCTCGCGCGGCCCGATCTGGTGCAGCGCCTGCTGCTGGTCGACCCGGCGGTGGATGTCCAGCGCATGCCGCCCTTCGCCCGCGCCTACCTGCTGCCCACCTTTGGCTGGGCCGCCTTCCGCTTCGTCTTGCTCGGTGCGCGTATCTTCAGCCCGATCGGCGCCCAGGTGCCGCACAGCCACGGTGGCGGCTGGCTGCGACCATGGCTGCGCCGCGGCGCCTACATGGCCCGCTTCGACCCGGACGCGCTCTACCAGCTCTACCGGGCGCTCTTTGCCAGCGGGACCGGGGCGCGGCTCACCCAGATCGCTGTCCCCACCCTGGTGATCTCCGGCCAGTTCGACGGCCTCGTCCCGACGGAGCACGCGCGCCGTGTGGCGCGTAGCATCCCCGGAGCCCGCTACGTCGAGATCCCCGGCGCGATCCACAACCCGATGGACGAGCGGCCACGCACCTTCGAGCGCGCCGTGCGCGCCTTTCTTGCCGAGCCGTGAGCCCGCGTCGCTCAGCGCATGCCGCTTTCTGCACGAGCTATGGACCAGCTACGTCGGATCGTAAGCCGGGCGTCCAGTGATGCCGAGGAGCTTGTCGAGTGGCTGCGCCGCCGGCGGCGCCACGCCGGCCCGGTGCAGATCGTTGCCTACCGGGGCATCGGCACGGCGCGCACGCTCCAGTTGAGCGGGCGGGTGATCGAGGATCGGGGCATCCTCCCTCCCAGCGATGGTGATACGCGCTGGGCGAACCTGCGGGCCAACTGGCGCCGCTTCGGCTCCCGCGAGCTAGTGGGCGTGCGCGTGCGCGGCACCGTGCAGGACACCGTCGTTGAGACGCGCACCGACGCCGAGGGCTACTTTCAGCTCAGCTTCAGCCCGCCCGCGCCGCTGACGGCTGCGCCTGTCCAGTTTGTCCAGCTGGAGCTCCCCGACCTGGGTGTGGCGGCGACGGGCGAGGTGTTCGTACCGCTGCCCACGGCGCGCTTCGCGATCGTGAGCGACATCGACGACACGGTGCTGCAAACCTACGCCACCGACATGCTCAAGATGCTCGCCCTGACGTTCCTGCGCAATGCGCGCACCCGGCTGCCCTTCGCGGGTGTGGCCGAGCTCTACCAGGCGCTGGTGGCGGGGCCGGGCGGCAACGACCACAACCCGATCTTCTATGTCTCAAGCAGCCCCTGGAACCTCTACGACTTCCTGGTGGAGTTCCTGGCCTACAATGACCTGCCGGCAGGGCCGCTCTTCCTCACCGACTACGGCCTCGACCGCGACAAGCTGGGCAAACCGAGCCACCGCCGGCACAAGCTGGCCGCGCTGGCGACGATCACGACCGCCTATCCCACGCTGCCGCTGGTGCTGATCGGCGACAGCGGGCAGCACGACCCCGAGATCTACCTCGAGGCTGCGCGGCGCTACCCCAGCCGCATCGCCGCGATCTACATCCGCCACGTGAGCCACCAGCGCCGCGCCGAGGAGGTCGCGGCGCTCAGCGCCGAAGCCCACGCCCGCGCCGTCCCGATGCTGCTCGCCCCCGACTCAGCCAGCCTGGCCGCCGATGCCGCCCGGCGCGGGCTGATTGCCGGGTGACCAGGCGGCGGGCGCCGTTGGCCCGCAGGTGCCCATCTCCCCCTTCCCCCCTCTCAGATGGAGGGTTTTTGGCGGATAGCGTCCTGATGCACTGCGTGCCCTCACCCCCCTGGTATCATGTGGGTGTTGGTGGTGAGGCCGATATCCCCCTGAGGGCGCGACCCTGATGGAGAGATTGGCCCCCGCCACCAATCGTCGGGTATCCTTGG
>Ga0272446_1002745_pt1 | contig 23390 bp, 20 predicted proteins | sample YNPCB0061_FD_194587 | JGI IMG/M metagenome (GOLD analysis project Ga0272446, IMG submission 194587) | Hot spring microbial mat communities from Yellowstone National Park, WY, United States - YNP-CB-006-1 | ecosystem: Environmental > Aquatic > Thermal springs > Hot (42-90C) > Sediment | place... | reverse complement strand
GCCTCTTGCTGATTCTGCTCTATCCCCTGCGCTGCACCACAAACTGGAGCAGGTGCGGCACCAGCTCAGGGATTTGCAGCGGGTGATTGTGGCTTATTCTGGGGGGGTGGATAGTGCCTTGGTGGCTGCCTTGGCCTGGGAGGTTTTGGGGGATCAAGCCCTAGCGGTGACGGCGGTGTCTCCCTCCCTATTGCCGGAAGATGTGCAGGAAGCCATGGACCAAGCCAGGGAGATCGGCATCCCCCATGAGCTGATCGAAACCGCTGAACTGGCAGACCCCAACTATGCCAGTAATCCACCGAATCGCTGTTATTTTTGCAAAAGTGAACTGCACGATCGTCTCAAAGCTTTGGCACAGTCCTATGACGGGATCCCGATTGTGGATGGGGTCAATGCCGATGACCTGGGGGATTATCGTCCGGGGATCCAAGCCGGTCAGGAGCGGGGGGTGATTTCACCCCTGGCCCAAGCAGGGATCACCAAGCTGGAGGTGCGCCAGATCAGCCGTGCTTTGGGATTGAGCTGGTGGGATAAACCAGCCCAGCCCTGCTTAAGTTCTCGGTTTCCCTATGGGGAGACTATTGATGTGGCCAAGCTGCGGCGGGTGGGGGCAGCAGAGCGCTATCTGCGCCAATTGGGGTGGCGGCAGGTGCGGGTCAGATCCCAGGGGGATACAGCCCGGATTGAACTCCCCCCGGAGCAGGTGGTGACGTTTGTGTCTCAGACGGATTTGCCGGCTTTGGTCAAGGCTTTTCAGGCTGCTGGTTTTCTTTATGTCACCCTCGATTTGGAAGGGTATGTCAGTGGTAAGCTAAACCGAGTCTTGGGCTAAGCAATCCTAGCGCCGTTGCCACCAGATCAACACCCCACTGGCAATGGCCACCAGAGGTAAGGTAAATACGGCCACCACAGTCAAGCCAATTAAGCTTTGTCCCGTCAAGCTGAAACGACGGTTGGTGGGTTCTTTGGCGCGGACGCTGATTTGTTGATCCTGTTCAGTCAGCCAGTTGATGCTGTTTAAGAATAAATCTCCATTGCCAAACTGGCGAAAATTACCATCCAGAATAAAACTGCTGTTGCCAATCACCACCATCCGGGCTTCTCGACCATTCCCTTCTGCCTTCCGAGTGAGGGCGTATCCGAGGCTCAAGGGGCCCTGTTTGTCCCGGTTGGGATCAAAGCGAATTTGATTGCTGTTGTCTTGAATGGGATCCACTTCCCCCCAGCTGCGGGCGCTGGTGACCAAAAGCTGGGTCGCTGTCACCCCCTCCACATTGCTCTGGGTAAGAGAGCGAGCCAAGGGGAAAAAGGTGAGCAAATTTTGCCGCACCAAATCCTGGGTAATCGGATGGCTGCCGTAGTTCGTGACCAAGGCCACAGAGGGGCCTGTCCCCAAAACCTGCCCAGCTTCGCTAATATCTACGACCACGTTCTCGTCTGCCTGGATCCCCCACCCACTGAGCAGGGATCCCAGACCTGCTTGGCTGTCACTGCCATCCCGCCGTAACTGGGGATTGAGCAGCACCAACAAACGTCCCCCTTGAGTGAGGTAGGTTTGCAGTTTCTCCACCTCGGCAGGTAAGTAGGGACGCTGGGGCCCAGCAATGGTGATCACATCGGCATTGCCAGGAATGGGGCTATCCACCAGACTCAAAGGCTGAGCCGTATAGCCTTCCGCCGCCAAGGCCTGGCTCACTGCCAATAAGCCCGTGCCCCCCTGCCCTGTCAAGGAGGGTTCCCCATGACCCGTAATAAAGTAAGCCGTGAGTTCGGTAGTGCGGGATACCTTCAAAATCGCAGGGGTCAACTGGGATTCCAGATCCACAGCGGCAGGTACGGTTTGTTTTCGGGATCCCGATTGCACCACGAGGACATTATTTTGGGTGATGCCTAGGGACTGGGCTGTAGCCGGAGAACGCACGGGATCCACAAATGCAAAGCTGATTTTTTCAGGATTCAGGCGCTGGTATTGCTCCAACTGGGGACGGAGATTGGCAGGGGGTTCTGTAGCCACCACACTAATTGTCACAGGCTCCTGCAGGCCGCGCACAATCTGCTCGGTTTGGGGGGCCAAACTAAACAGACCCTCACTGGTCAAATCCAGCTTGCCCTCAAATCGGGATCCCAAAACGTTCACCACCACCAGGATCGCCACCACTGCCACCACATTGACGAGAATATTGGCGTTGGTTTGGGTGGAGCGTAGCCCCAAAAAGGCTTGAACCTGCTTCTGATGGGTCACCAGCCAGAACACACTCCCGCCGACCCCCAAGGCAAGCAGGACATAGCTGGGGATCCCCCAGCCCGCCCCAATGCCCACACCGAGAGCCACCACCAGGAGGAGCAACCCCGCCAAACCGCTGCTTTCTTGCAGGATTAGGATCACCTCTTTGCTGTTCATGGTTAGCCTCCCTAGTTTCGCTGCCAGCGCAGACCTTCGACAGCCTGAACCGTCAAAAAGATCCCCAAAATGATCATGCTCACAAAAAACAGGACACTGCTCGTTGTCAGGCTGCCCTGCACCCAATTGCCGTACTGCTGCAAAATCGAAAGATAGCGCAACACGGGATCCCAGCCACTGCTACTTTGTCCAGCGGCAGCATCAATCACCCACAGCAGCAGCATCACCCCAAAGGTACCAATGGCAGCAATGATGGTGTTGTCGGTGAGGGCAGAAATAAACATCCCAAAAGCCAACATCGCCCCGGCCATCAGGATCAGACCCAGATGGCCTGCCACAAAAAGGCGGTAATTCATGCTGGGGGTAGCACTGCTATAAACCACCAATTGGTACACCACAATGGGAATAAGCAGCGTGATGTAAAAAACCAGTGCCCCCAGCCATTTCCCCAAAGCCACAGTGACATTGGTCACGGGAGAAGTCGCCAATAACTCCATTGTTCCTCGTTTTCGTTCTTCGGCATAGAGACTCATGGTTAAGATCGGGGAAATAAAGAGAAATAACGTGCCCATCAAATTCAAAAATTGCTGTAACAAAATCGTAGCGGCATCAAAAGGTTGGGATCCCCCAAACGGACTGGCATCGAGGCGGAGGGAATAGTCCACCACACTGGCGAGAATGCGCACAAAGAAAAACCCTGCCAACGCCCAGAAAATCATCGCCACCACATAGGCGATGGGGGAGACAAAGTACGCCCGCAGCTCCTTACGAAAGATCACCCCTAAACTGCTCAACCTAGGCATGGTTACCCTCCTCTGGCATAGGACTGGCTTGGGTCTCTTGGCTCTCTTGTTGGTTCTCCTGTGGGCTTTCTTGGGTTGTGAGCTGCAAGAAAACCTCCTCCAAAGATACTTGAGAGCGACGCATCTCGTATACCCCAATGTTTGCTTGCACCATACGACTGACCATATCCCGCATCCAGGTATCCCCAGGCTGATGATGACTGAGGGTAACGTGAAAACGTTCCGGCTGGGCCGCAGGCTCAAGACGAATCAGATGCCCCCCACCAGCAGCAATCGTTGCCTGAATCACTTCTCGGGATCCCTCCAGCTCCAGCGTGAGTTGGGCTGACCCTGCTGCTTGCTGACTGAGTTCACTCGGCGTTCCGGTGGCCACCACCCGCCCGCGATTGATGATCACCACCCGGTCGCAGGTCATACTGACTTCCGGCAAGATATGGGTGGAAAGAACAATCGTGTGATCCCCAGCCAAACTCTTAATGAGACTACGGACTTCAATGATTTGCTTGGGATCCAGCCCCACCGTCGGCTCATCCAAGATGATCACAGGGGGATCATGCACCAGCGCTTGGGCAATCCCCACCCGCTGCTTAAACCCCTTGGAGAGCTTGCGGATCAGAGTGTGCCGTTTTTCCTGGAGATTACACCGCTCAATAGCTCGATCCACCTGCTGCGGCCGGTCCCCCGCTGGCACGCGCTTCAACTCGGCCACAAAGCCCAGGTAATTCTCCACCGTCATTTCTGGATAGAGGGGCGGGGTCTCTGGCAAATAACCAATTCGCTCCCGTACCGCCATGGAGTTTTCGTGGACATCATAGCCAGCCACCCGCGCTGAACCGGAGGTAGCCGGTAAAAACCCAGTCAAGATCCGCATGGAAGTGGTTTTGCCAGCCCCATTCGGGCCCAAAAACCCCATAATTTCCCCCGGCTCAACCCGAAAACTGACGTTTTCAATGGCGGAAAAGGTGCCATAGACCTTGGTGAGTTGTTCGACCTCAATCATGTCCTCGTTCCATCCGTCACTCCATACATACCAGCAGCCCTGCTCTCCTGACTACTGCTCCTTTCGTGGGGGATCCCTGTTGGGATTGTTTTTGGGATGGTTTTAAGGGGGCACTCAGACGAAGCAATCCTGAAATAACAATCTCCATCACCTAAGTCTTCCCAGATCAGCAATGAAGCATAAATACAATATAAATGATTTAAGGAAATGCAAAATACCCTGAATATCTCTCATTTCTTTTTTTGCCAAAAAGAGAGCTGAAAATACCTGACTTTTATTAAATGAATCAAGCTCAACTCTAGAGATCTAGAGAGCAGGATCACCCCCCCTGAACCTAGCAAGATAAGGAAGACATTTCTACTGATTGCCTTATTATTCGCGGCCTTTCATACCCTATTTGTATGACTCTATCACCGGATCCCGAATCATTCTCAATACAATTCAATCAAATCATGAAATAAATGAAATAAGTTGTGGCAAGGAGTCCCCACCCCCCGTGGGAGGTGAGGAAACTGCCTTAGCGGATGTACTCCTTCAAGACACTATTGCGGTTGGGATGGCGCAGCTTCCGCAGTGCCTTGGCTTCAATTTGCCGGATCCGCTCCCGCGTCACATTAAAGATCTGTCCGATCTCTTCCAAGGTTTTCATCCGCCCATCATCGAGGCCGTAGCGCAGCTTCAGGACATCCCGCTCCCGACCCGTCAGGGTATGCAAAACACTCTCCAAATCCTCCCGCAAGAGCACTTTTGCCAAGCGTTCCTCTGGGGTTTCCCCATCGGATTCAATAAAGTCCCCTAAGCGGGAATCTTCTTCCTTACCAATGGGGGTTTCCAAAGAAATCGGCAACTGGGCAGATTTAGCAATAAAGCGTAACTTCTCAATGGTCATTTCCATGCGGGTGGCAATTTCTTCTTCCGAAGGTTTGCGCCCCAATTCCTGAGATAACAACTTGGTCACCTTCTTGATGCGCGAGATCGTCTCATACAAGTGAACCGGCAGCCGAATGGTGCGGGACTGGTCAGCAATCGCCCGGGTAATGGCTTGGCGGATCCACCAGGTGGCATAAGTAGAAAACTTATAGCCCTTTTCGTGGTCAAACTTTTCCGCCGCCCGAATCAATCCCAGGGATCCCTCTTGAATCAAGTCCTGAAACGATAAGCCCCGATTCATGTATTTCTTGGCAATGGAAACCACCAAACGCAGGTTTGACTGCACCATTTTGTCCTTGGCGCGCCGCCCGCGATGCAACCGCCGCCGAAACTCCATCACCTCCATGGAGAGGGCTGCGGCCCATTCCTCCACTGTGACCCGTTCAGGATGCTGAAAGTCCCCCTTTTGGTCAGCAAGGTGATCCCGCACCCGTTCCAATTCCAGCAGATCGGCAATTTCCCGGGCCAATTCGATTTCTTCATCCGCCCGCAATAGCCGAATCCGACCAATTTCCTGCAAATAAACCCGAATGGAGTCATCGGTGTAGGGCTTTTTTTTCGCTGGCACCCGCTTGCGAGAGCGCCCCTTCCCGACAGCGCCCTCTTCTTCTTCAGCGGTAGGACTGTCAGCGGCTTCTTCCGTATCCTCCGCCTCCCCATCCTCATCAAATTCATTGACCAACTCAGCCGGTTCAGGGAGACTATCCACATCCATATCCATGGGGGACAGCAATGGTTTCGCCTGGGTCATGCAGGGTTCCTCATTAACCTAGTATTCAGTAAGGGTGGAATGCAATAAAAAGTGAAACTGGTCTTGGCTACTGAACTACTGCAAATAACTCCCTTCTCCTGCTCAGCAAAGGCAAAAGCGCTCTCAGCGAGCACTGTAGGGGCAAATGTAGTCTTTCACACAAAACATCTTTACAAAGCTAGCCCGTCCCACGCCAAACAGCAATGGTTTGAGTAAAGATTTTTCCGAAACCAGCTTTATGTTTTGTAACATTTTTGGGGATCCCTGGAGTGTCTGCCAAGGCTGCGGAATCATTCTAGAATCATGGGCAGTGTCTTCAGCCTAGCTTCCTATGCCCAAAGTGATTGTCACCGATCCCATTGACCAAGTGGGGATTGATATTCTCTCCCAGGTTGCCCATGTGGATGTGCGGCTGAACCTTTCTCCTGGGGAGCTGGCCAGTGTGATTGGGGACTATGACGGGATTATGATTCGCTCCGGGACACGGGTGACAGCGGAGGTGATCGCGGCGGGATCCCGACTCAAGGTGATTGGCCGGGCTGGGGTGGGGGTGGATAACGTTGATATTCCGGCGGCGACGCGGGCTGGGATTATTGTGGTCAATTCTCCCGAAGGCAACACCATTGCGGCGGCGGAACACACCTTGGCTTTGATGATGAGTCTGTCTCGCTATGTGGCTGCGGCCCATGCCAGTCTCAAGGCAGGACGCTGGGCCCGGCAGGAGTTTGTGGGGGTAGAGGTTTACAATAAAACCCTGGGTATTATTGGGCTGGGGCGGATCGGTTGTCATTTGGCTCACATTGCTCGGGCTATGGGCATGAAAATCGTTGCCTACGACCCCTATCTTTCTGCGGAGCGGGCAGAGCAAGTGGGCGCACGCTTGGTGGAACTGGAAACTTTATTCAAATCGGCGGACTACATTACGTTGCATGTGCCCAAAACCCCAGAAACCACGAACATGATCAACGCCCAGACCATAGCCCTGATGAAAAAAGGGGTACGGATCATCAACTGTGCCCGGGGTGGGTTAGTTGATGAGCAGGCGCTCTATGAAGGGATTAAGTCGGGCCATGTGGCGGGGGCAGCCTTGGATGTGTTTGCCGAGGAACCCCTGCAAGACTCCCCTCTCCTCAGTTTCGAGAAGGAAGTCACCCTCACGCCCCATTTGGGAGCCTCCACAGAAGAAGCCCAGATCAATGTGGCGGTGGATGTGGCAGAGCAAATTCGGGATGTCTTGCTGGGATTGCCTGCCCGCTCAGCGGTGAATATCCCTGGCTTGAAGCCAGAGGTGCTGCAAGAACTCAAGCCCTATTTGGATCTGGCAGAAACCTTGGGGAACTTGGTGGGACAACTGGCGGGGGACCGGGTCAGTCAGTTCGAGATTCGCCTGCAAGGGGATCTAGCCGAGAAAAATGGGCAGCCGATTGTTGTAGCGGGCTTGAAAGGCTTGCTGACCCTAGCCCTGCGAGAACGGGTGAACTACGTCAATGCCCTGCTAGAAGCCAAAGAACGGGGGATCCGCGTCGTGGAAACCCGGGATCCCTCTCTCAAAGATTACAGCAGCTCGATTGAACTGATTGCCCATGGCCCCAATGGTGCCCGATCGGTGGCGGGAGCCTTGATTGGTGGGAAAGAGGTGCGGGTGATCGAAATTGACGGTTATCCGATCAATGTTCCCCCCTCCGCGAATATGCTCATGACCCTGCATCGGGATGTACCCGGTTTGATTGGGCAAATTGGCACCCTCTTAGGGATCCATAACGTCAATATCGCCAGTATGCAGGTGGGGCGCAAAATCATTCGCGGGGATGCGGTGATGGTGCTCAGTCTCGATGATCCTCTCCCCGATGGCGTGATTGAGGAAATTTTACAAGTACCCGGGATCCGGGATGCCTTTGTCGTCAATCTGTAGAATATCTTTGTTCATTCTTTAATTGCCTATAAATAGGCCTCATCCGCATCAGCGCTTGATTAACTCCGGTTTGAAAGTCAATCCTGAGCTTGCTGAAATGAGCTTGAGGATGGTCTTCTCCCAAGGACTATTTGTTGAAGATTTATCTGAACAGTTGTGACCCTTCCTGGCTACTTTCCCCTCTCCTGCAACAGGAAAGGGGAATGATGCCTGTCCTTCACTCTTTTTTGAGCCATTGCCGAATTTGCTCAGCAGCCACATCGCGGCCACCGATGCCAAAGGCCAAAGCCACAGCCACCGCAATCGCCCCAAGGATCAACCCAAAAGCCAGCACCACAATCTCCGTGGCAACACCCATCTGCTGTAAAGCCATTGCTCCAACAAAGACTAGGATTGCCACCCGTGCTGCCTTGGCCAGAACCCCTGAGGAAGGACTGCCAAGACTTTTGATCGTCGAGTCCGCCACATGAGCGAGGTAAAGACCAACCCCAAACACCACCGCGCCAATGAGCACCCGCCCGGAAATCAGGAGTAGCCCTTGGACAATATCGGTAAGAGCACTGAATTGCAACAACTCCACAGCAGGTACAGCCCCAAACAGCACCACCCCAACCCATACCACCAAACCGGCCAACTCTGAGGGAGTGCGTTGTTTGAGAGCAGGAGAGGAATCCCCCCCTGTCTGAGCAGGAGCCTCAGCAGGAGCCGGCATAGGGCGAACACCTAAGGAAGGAAAGATGGTGTCAAAACCAAGAGCTTGCAGAAACTGGGTGACCAGGTTTGCTAAAAATTGCCCAAGGAAGTAGAAAACGGTCATGATCAAAGCGGATCCCGCAATCAGGGGAACAGCGCGCAACACCTGCTCCAGCATTGCCACGGCTGGTTCAGAAATGGCTCGTACCTCCAAGGCATTGAGAGCAGCAATAACAGCAGGGATCAACACCAAAATATAGACAATGGTTCCGATCATCTGGGCAAGTTGAGAAGCGCCAAAGCGTGCCCCCAAGCGATTGACCCCCGCTGCCACCAACACATTCGAGGTAATGCCTCGCACAATCCGAGCTAAGAACCAGCCCACCGCACCAATGATCACAGCCCCGAGAATGCGCGGTACCATCCCAAGGAGTTGATCCAGCAAGTTTTGGACTGGCTGCAAAGGTCCTTGGAGATTCAGGGTGTCCAGAATCAGGGGCAAGAAAAACAACAGAACCAACCAGTAAAGGGCATTGCCTAGGGTTTCATTGAGTAGAAAAGGGCTGACTTCTGTACTCTCCTCTGGCTTTGCCTGGGAACCCTCTGCACCGACCTCGCTGGCAGCATCCCTTTGCCGATCCCCCTGAAAAGGCCGAGCCAACTGGTCATCGAGGTTGAAACGCCCCAGACCTTGGATGACGGCAAGACGAGCCACTGTGGCCACAGTCCAACCCACAGCCAGCAACACCAGCGCACCGCCAACCCGCGGCAGATACACAAAAATTTCTCTTAAAAAGTTATTCAAAGGCTCAGAGACAGCTTGCAACTGTAGAGCATTCAAAACAGCTACCAATACAAAGATTAAAGATTAAAATGACCCAATAGACCGCCGCTGCTGCCCATCGCTCTGTCTCAGGCAGCTTCTCTCCCGACTTTTGTCCCAAAACCCAAGCTGCCACCCGATTATCGAGTTTTGTCTTTTTGAGCAGCCCCCTCACCGCAAAAGCTGACACAGTAGCAAATATCCACCCTAGGACTAAGATGGCAATAGCCGCGAGTAAATTGGGCATAAAGTCTACAAGCCTAGACCAGAGACTGACAAAAAAAGAGATAGCCTCATTTCCAAGATTTGCAGAGGTTTCCATAACCATCCCCACAGCTGATAAGCACTTGCAACTGGCAAGTGATACGTGTAGATTAACCTGAAGCCTCTTTCCAATCAAGAGCCTTCCGTCATTGCCTTCCGTCATTGCGCGGAAGTGGTAGGTTAAGGAACCTTAAAGGTCTCTTTCTTAAACAGCTCTTCTATACTTAATAAAACGAACTTATGTAAAATATGTAAAAGATGGTCAAAGGGCATTCATTCTAGAAGCCTTAAAAGCTAAGAGAGATTACCAGTTTATAACAAATTGACATGAATGACTGGCTAATTATAAAAATCAGCCCTTGTTCGGGGCTATGTCTGTGTAATATGTAATGCTGAGCTTGAGCAAGCAAAAAAAGGGTCTTTTTTACCGGCCCTCTCGGGGTATCGTGTCTATCTTGCTTGACATCAGTCTCTAAAATTCCAAGTGGGGCTGGGATCTTAGACAAGAAGGAGATAAAATCTCTCTCCAAAAAATAATAGAGCTAGGGAGTTAGGTTAATCCCGGTTGGGCAGGTTTAAGGATGGGCGATAGCAGCTCGTGTGCTCAGATAAATCTGATTATTTTCCTGCTTATGACTCGTAAAGGGATTGCTTGCCAGAGTCGGAGGAAAGAGATGACCCCAGCTTCCCAGCATTACCTATAGGATCTAGCCAATCTGACCATGGCGGGTATGATAGCTAGCAAGTCTGGGAACTGTGCTGGTGCCCTTTCCTCACCTGTTTTGACCCTATGATGGGGTTAACATTGTCCTTTGCTCCAGCGTCCCACCAGTGTTGTGTTGGGTGTGAAGGAGTCTTGTGAGTATCTCAATCTACATTTTGGAGGGCAACCCTCACTTACGGGGTTTGCTGGTGTGGCAGTTGGAGCAGTCCGGCTATGGGGTGGAAGCGATAGCCTCCTCCACGGCACTGCAAGGGGCGATTGCTGAACGCAGTCCCCATTTGGTCATCCTGGATGGCGACTTGCCTGATCAAGAAGGGTTGATTCTTTGTCGGTGGGTGCACCAACACAGTCAAGCCTTGATTTTGATGTTGTCGAGCCGGCAAGAAGAGCACCACTACATTCAAGCTTTTCAAGCGGGGGCTGATGCCTATTTGGTCAAACCGTTGAGTATGCAAATGCTCACAGCCCACGTGCAAATGTTGGTGCGGCGCTGGCAGCGTACTCTCATCCCTTCGGAATTGACCTTTGGGGATTTACAGATTGATTTGGTGCAACGGCGGGTGATGCGACTCCAACAGATGATCGATCTGACTCCCCAAGAATTTAGTTTGTTGTTTGTCTTGGTGCAATCTGCAGGTGTAACACTTTCTCGTCGGGAGCTCCTGCGGCGGGCCTGGTCCGACCACACCAATAACCCGCGCACTGTCGATACGCATATTCTTTCTTTACGCAAAAAGCTGATGGTCGAAGGGGATCAACCCAGCCTGATCGAGACGATTCGCAATGTGGGGTACCGATTTTGTGGCCTCACCGCCCCCCACCGCCGGCCTGCCCCGATTCAACGCTTAGAACCTTTGCTCAATGCTCGCCTCGCTACTTCCCGATAGAGGCTCTTAACGGTAAGGTTGTGTCAACCTTGCACAGTGTTCCGGTATGGCTGACATCTTTGTCATGATCCGTAGCCAGGAAAACAACGTCCTTACATCCATTGGGGGCGAAGCCTTTGTCACGGTTCTGGAACAGGGATCCCTTGTGTTGGCTACGGAAACGGTGGACCTCACCCATGCTGATGCGGGTTTTGATGATATCCCGGTGGGTGAATATACGGTAGTTGTCAAGCATAATGGAGTAGAACCAACGGCTGCTGCCTATCCGGTAACAGTCCTGTCTGAGGATGAGGTAGTGTTGTTGACATTCACCTACTTAGAGCCGGAGCGGGTATTGCTGCGGGTTAAAGCTGTTAGGGAAAAACGATTAGCATGAGCCAAGGTATGACTATTCAAGTGATTCCCCAATCCTCCATCAAGGCGTTCCGCTATCGGGTGCACTGTTTAGAGCAGGATTTGTGGAGTGAGGCGGATCCCGTCTGCCGTGCTAATCTGGCTTTACAACTGGCAGATGCTGCCACGACGCTGGCCCGCATGGAGGTGCAAGCGGCTCAACAATGTCGCCTCTCGGAATCGGTGTTCCCCAGTGAGTAGTCAGTGAGTCGCTAGGGGAGTTGCCCATGCAGGTTCTGCACACGGCCTTGCTGGTCACGGATCTAGAACGGGCACGCTCTTTTTATGAGCAGGGACTGGGATTAACGCCAGCACAACGCTCTTTGAAGTTCCCAGGGATTTGGTATGACATTGGCTCTGTGCAAGTTCACTTGATTCAGGCGGATCAGGTGCCGACTTGCGAACACCCTCAGTGGGGCCGCTGTCCCCATCTAGCCCTGGGGATCCCTGACTGGCAGTCCCTCCAAGAGCATTTGCTCGCCCTTGGGTATGAATTACAACCCAGTCAGTCGGGGCGGCAAGCCTTTTTCGTGCGGGATCCCGATGGCAATGTGATTGAATGCAGTGCTTGGGCGGGGGATCCCGGTTAAGCCCTTGCTTGGGAGCGATCAAGTTCTGGGGGTAGAAAATCCACCAAAATGTTGCCTGAACGTCCTTTTGAGAGACACCTCTTCGGGGAAGATGTGATCATTCTGATTCGTTTTTTTCTATGCTTAAGATCCAAGCATTAAGCTCCTTAAGATCCCTAATCAATCCCTTTCAGTTCAGTAATTGGCGAGGGGATGTTTTTGGCGGGGTTACAACAGCGATTGTATCCTTGCCCTTGGCTTTGGCTTTTGGGGTGGCCTCTGGAGTTGGGCCCACAGCCGGGTTGTATGGAGCGGTCTGTGTGGGGTTGTTTGCGGCTTTGTTTGGCGGGACTCCTACGCTTATTTCTGAGCCAACCGGGCCGATGACGGTGGTGATGACGACCATTGTGGCTGAGATGCTCAGCCTGGATCCCGATCAGGGGCTGGGGATGGCCTTTACGGTGGTGATGTTGGCAGGAATTTTACAAATTCTTTTTGGCATTTTTAAGCTGGGTAAATACATCACCCTGATGCCCTACAGCGTAATCTCGGGGTTTATGTCTGGGATTGGGGTGATCTTGATCATTTTGCAGATCGGGCCCCTGTTGGGACAGGCCACGCCGCGGGGGGGAGTCTTAGGAACGCTGCAAGCGCTGCCGACGTTGGTGGTGAATCTGCGCTGGCCAGAACTGGTGCTGGGGCTGATTAGTATCGGCATCATCGTTGCTTGGCCAAAAGCGTGGCGGCGGTATGCTCCACCCCAGTTGGTGGCGCTGGTGGTGGGGACAATGCTTTCCCTATGGGTGTTTGGGGACACAGACATTCGCCGGATTGGGGAGATCCCGACGGGATTTCCTGAACTACAGCGCCCTATTTTTGCCTTGGCTCACTGGCGCACGATCATGGTGAATGCCATCTTGCTGGGGATCCTGGGCTGTATTGATACCCTGCTAACAGCAGTGATTGCCGATAGTGTGACGCGCACCGAACACAACTCCGATAAGGAACTGATTGGGCAGGGCATCGGTAATTTCATCTCTGGCATCTGTGGCGGGTTACCGGGTGCTGGGGCCACCATGGGCACCGTGGTCAATATTCAAACAGGGGGCAAAACCCATTTGGCAGGGGTGACCCGGGCGGTGATCTTGCTGGTGATTGTGTTAGGGGCGGCCCAACTGACGCAACCGATTCCCATGGCGGTGCTGGCGGGCATTGCTCTCAAGGTTGGAATTGATATTCTCGATTGGAGTTTCCTCAAACGCGCCCATTCCGTTTCCTTGAGGGGGGCGGCGATTATGTATGGAGTTTTGTTTTTAACGGTGTTTGTGGATTTAATTGTTGCTGTGGGTGTGGGAATCTTTGTCGCTAATATCATTACTATTGAACGCCTCAGCCAAGTCCAGTCTAAGTCTGTTAAGTTGATTACGGATACTGATGATGATGTCCGCATTAGCCCAGAAGAAAAGCAGCTTTTGGATCTGGGCAAGGGCAGAATTTTACTTTTTTACTTGAGTGGACCGATGATCTTTGGACTCTCCAAGGCCATTGCTCGGGAACATAACTCCATGCAAGCCACGGATATCTTGGTCATGGACCTCACGGATGTGCCCATGATGGGAGTAACCGCTTCCTTAGCTATTGAAAATGCGATTCGGGATGCCGTGGATAAAGGGATCCAGGTCTTTTTGGTGGGGGCGAGTGAGAAGTTACTAACTCGCTTGGAGCGCTTAGGAATCTTTCAGGTTGTGCCCAAAGACAATTTATTTTCCACCCGACTGCAAGGGCTGCAAACCGCGGTGCAGCAGCTACAACAGAAGGGAATGATCACCCTCGCCTGAGTCAAGCCATGCGTCGTTTACTCCCTATCCTCACGGTCGTGGGTTGGACGGGATCCCTGATCCTTTTCTGGGCAGTGCCGGGATCCCCCCTGCGCCGCTGGGAACTCAGTGCCCAAGCAATGTGGATGCAGGTGTGGCATCGCTTGCAGCCAGTTCCTCCCCCAGAAGAGGTGGTGATTGTGGCTATTGATAATGATTCTTTGAATGTGGAGGGGCGGCTGTTCCCAGAGGACTATGAGGAAGCGCCCATCTTGCAGGCCATGACGGCGTGGCCCTGGCCCAGACGAGTCCATGCAGAGCTAACCCGCCTTCTCCTGGAGGCTGGTGCCCGGGCCATTGTTTTTGATGTGGTCTTTAGTACCCAGAGCGCCTACGGCCCAGAAGATGATCAAGCCTGGCGGGAACTCCTGTCCACATCGGGATCCCAGGTGGTATTGGGAGCCAACTATACCCTGAATCTCAACCAAGCCTCCCTCAATCTGCCCCACCCGGATCTAATAGGGGATAGCCCCATCACCGTGGGCTTTGTCAATACCCAGTCGGATTTTGGGGATCCCAGAGTCTTTCAACTTTCGGCGGGTCTTGAGATTCCGGAGGGGATCCCGGTTCTCCCTTCCTTGGCGGAAGCGGCTTTGCAGGTGGCTAAACGTGCCTATGACCCACCGGATCCCGAAGCGTGGATTTACTACTTTAGTCGTCCCTTTTTAGAGATTCCCTATTACGAGTTATTGGTGCCCAGCCTGAGGGAGACCAAATGGGCAGGTGGGGAGATCCTACGGGACAAAATTGTTTTGATTGGCGCCACGGCCGATACCCTGCAAGATTTCCATCAAACGCCCCTCGGTCGCCTCTCTGGGCCGCAGATCCAAGCCCATCAAATTGGCACCCTTTTGACGAACCGGGCTATTACCCCCCTCTCGCCGTTTCAACAACTGCTTGTCCTGATGGCAGTGGGTTTAGGGGGAGGAACCCTAATGATGCGCTGGCAACGCCTAGAGGGGATACTCCTGAGCATGGGGGGAGGGATCATTGCTGTTACCGCCTTAGCGGGACTCCTCTTGCAATGGCACATTGCTATGCCCACCTTGGTTACCAGCAACCTCATCCTGGTGGGGATTGGTACTACCGAAGCCAGCCGTCGCACCATCCAAACCCAACTGGAGAAACTCAAGCTCCGCCGCACCCTGGATCGCTACGTCTCGGAGCCCGTGGCGGCGGAAATCATGAGTCAACCCGAAGACTTCACCAACCTGCTGCGGGGCCGTAAACGCCAAATCGCCGTTTTATTCAGTGATATTCGCGGCTTTACCACCCTTTCCAGCGAACTCCCCCCAGAAGCGATTATTCCCCAACTCAACCAATACCTGACTGCCATGGTCAAAGAAATCACCACCTGCAAAGGCTGCATTGATAAGTTTATTGGGGATGCCATTATGGCTGAATTTGGTTCCCCCATCTCCGCAGGGCCCCAACAGGATGCCCTTAATGCTGTCACCGCCGCCTTGAATATGCGTGCTCGTCTGGCGCAATTGCGGCAAGAGTGGCGATCCCAAGGACTGCCTGTCTTTTTTGCCGGGATTGGGATCAACTTTGGTGATGCCGTGGCCGGCAGCATCGGCTCGGAAGAACGCTCCGAATACACCGTCTTGGGGGATACCGTCAATGTTGCCAGCCGCGTGGAATCCCTGACCAAAGAGTTTGCCACAGATCTCATCATCACCCAGTCCACCTACGATCTGGTGGCAGAGGTTATCGATACCATTCCCCTGGGCAAGCGCCGCATCCGGGGGCGCAGCGGCGAAACAGGCCTCTTTCAGGTGATCGGACGCAAAGGCAATGCCGCCGATCGGGAACTGTTTCACCAAGTCCACCAAGACTACCTCCACCGCCTAGAAACGATTCCTGGCGCCCTCGAAGACGAATCCCTGCTCAGCTCCATTTGATCTGCATCCGGATGCAAACATTCCTGGGATCAAATTCTCAGAGGGGGCACGTAGCTGCTGGACTGCCCAGTCAATAGGTAGAAAAACTTAGTCTATGATGAAAGCAGTCAGTCTTGGAGGGATCCCCCAATGAGTACCACCCTCACCACCCGCCGTCTTAGCATCCAAACCCGCTCGATTGCTCCAGACACTACCACCATTCGCTCCCTCGATTGGGATCGGGATCGCTTTGACATTGAATTTGGACTGCGGAACGGCACCACCTACAACTCCTTTTTGATTCGTGGGGATCAGATTGCCTTGGTGGACAGCTCCCACGCCAAGTTTCGTCAGCTTTATGGGGATGCTCTGCGGGCAGAAATGGATCCCCGCTCGATCACCTATTTGATTATTAGCCACACCGAACCGGATCACAGTGGGCTGGTGCGCGATATTTTGTCCATGAATCCGGATATTGTTGTGGTGGGATCGAAGGTTGCCCTACAGTTTTTGTCAGATTTGGTGCACCAACCCTTTACCCAAAAAATTATTAAAAATGGGGATCAGTTAGACTTAGGGCAAGGGCACCTGTTGGAGTTTGTCATGGCTCCTAATCTGCACTGGCCAGACACCATTTTTACTTATGATCATGGCACCCAAATTCTCTATACCTGTGATGCCTTTGGGATGCACTATTGCAGTGAAGCTGTCTTTGATGAAGATGTGGCAGCCATTGAAGCCGATTTTCGGTTTTATTACGACTGTCTGATGGGCCCCAATGCCCGCTCTGTTTTATCGGCGATGAAGCGCATGGAGCAACTGCCCCCAATTCGAATGATTGCCACAGGACACGGCCCTTTGTTGCAGTATCACCTGCCGGAATGGACAGAACGCTACCGCATCTGGAGCCAAAACCAAAGCAAAGCGGAAACTACGGTAGCAGTGCTTTATGTTTCTGACTACGGCTACAGCGATCGTCTGTCCCAGGCCATTGCCCGCGGGATTACCAAAACTGGGGTGGCAGTGGAGATGGCGGATTTACGTTTTTGTGAAGCCCAAGAACTGCGGGAACTGGTGGAAGCTGTGGGAGGAGTGGTGATGGTGACCCCACCGGCAAGTGGGGAATTAGCCAGCAAACTCCAAGCTCCCTTGGGCACGGTTTTGGGAGCCATTCAGCCGGGGCAGGTTTTTGGCATTTATGAGTCGGGCAGCGGTCAGGATCAGCCTAGCTACCCCTTGCAAAGCCGCTTTCAGGATCTCGGGTTAGTCCTGGCTTTTCCGGTGATCCGGGTGCGGGATCTGGCCAGTATGAATGCCAGTATTTATCAGCTCTGTGAAGAAGCGGGGACAGACCTCGGGCAACGCTTAACCAAGGAGCGCACCATTAAACAAATGAAATCCTTGGATAATGACCTGGATAAAGCCATGGGTCGTCTTTCCGGTGGACTGTATGTGGTGACGGCGCGTAAGGCTGATGCCAGCAGTGCTATGCTGGCCTCTTGGGTGATGCCCGCAAGTCAAAATCCCCCTGGCATTACGATTGCGGTGGCAAAAGATCGGGCCATTGAATCGTTTATGCAGTTTGAGGATACCTTTGTCTTAAATATCCTCGAAGAGGGGAAACATTTACCATTGATGAAGCATTTTCTGCGGTCTTTTCCGCCAGGGGCAGATCGTTTTGCCGGTGTGAAAACCCAAACTGCCACCAATGGTAGCCCTATCCTCAGTGATGCTTTGGCTTATTTGGAATGTCAGGTTAAAAGCCGTCTGGAACTGACGGATCACTGGATTATTTATGCCACGGTGAGTGAGGGTCGGGTTGCTAATCCAGAAGGACTAACCGCAGTTCACCACCGCAAAGTGGGTAATCATTACTGATGACTGCTTGACTCTCAGGCCGCTCCCTGTTCCCAGCACGGGCGAGGGGAGTTTAAGATAAATTAGTCGGAATTTTTGTGCAATGATTTCGATAAAAAAGCTATTTGTGGGTCTCCTTAAAAAGAGAGCTTTTAGTTTTTCGGGATAGCGGCTGTCCGCTTAAAACTGAGATGGAATAGGTCAAGATCATTTCCGCTCTGATTCGGTGATACTACGAGGGACACAATGGCCATGTTTACAATAAACCCATGGGCAGAGGGATCCCGATGGGTTTGTGGTTGATGAATGGGAAGGTGCCGGCGTGTTTGCTGGCGGATCCCGTGCCTCTTGGGGATCCCGAAGGACTGGTGACGGTACATCTCCACATTCAGGCAGGGATGATTACCCGTGTGCAGACAGGGGCACCCACCCCGGTGGAACAAGCGGGGCAAGAATGCTGGGATCTGAAAGGAAAAATGATCTGGCCCTGTTTTGTGGACTGTCATACCCACCTGGACAAGGGACATGTGTGGCCGCGGCAGCCCAATCGGGAGGGAACCTTTGCCGGGGCGGTTGCTGCCATCAATCAGGATCACGCTTTTTGGGATCCCGAAGATCTCTATGCCCGCATGAATTTTGGTCTGCGCTGTAGTTATGCTCATGGGACACAGGCAATCCGCACTCATTTGGACTGTGGTTATGGGGGGGATGGATGGGCGGGGTTGGCGGTGTGGCGACAGCTGCAGCAGGAGTGGCGGGGAAAAATCCAGATGCAGGCGGTTTCGATCACCGATTCCCAGGTATTTCTCACGCCATTGGGAGAAACCATCGCTGACCAACTGGCAGCAGTGGGGGGAATCTTGGGGGCGGTGCTTTATCCCCATCCAGAATTACCCCAGGAACTGGAGCGGATCTTTGATTTGGCGGCGGAACGGGGCATGGATCTGGATTTTCACTGTGATGAAACCGGGGATCCCCAGTCCCTGACGGTGGGTGAGGTGGCGGAGTGGGTGCTCAAAAAACAGTTTCCGGGGCGGGTGGTGTGCGGGCACTGCTGTAGCCTGAGTGTGCAGGATCCCCAAACCCTGCGGGAGCGGATTTTCCCGCTTCTGAAAGCCGCCGGTGTGGGGATCGTCAGCTTACCGATGTGCAATCTCTATCTCCAGGATCGCGTGCCCGGCCGTACCCCCCGCTGGCGGGGCATTGCCCCTCTGCAGGAATTAGCTCATTTCGGGATCCCGGTGGCCATTGCTAGCGATAATTGCCGGGATCCCTTTTATGGGTTTGGGGATCATGATATGGCTGAGGTGGTGCAAATGGCGGTGCGGATCGCTCATCTGGACAGTGATTATGCCTTTTGGCCCCAGGCTTTTACAACGACTCCGGCTGCTTTGATGGGCTTGGCTCCCCTGGGCAGGATCCAGCCAGGGATGCCAGCGGATCTGGTGATCCTACCGGGACGTTCCTACAGTGAATGGTTGTCTCGCCCTCATCAGGGTCGGATCGTCCTCAGACAGGGATCCCCCATTGATACTACGCTGCCTGCCTATGAAGAGTTGGATTCTCTGTTTCAGCAGGGATAGGGCAGTGATAGGCTGAGATCACGCTTCTGCCATCCTCTATGACCAGCAAAGGTTTTGGTTCCCGCCCCCCCCGTAACCAGAAAGCACCGAGCAAAAGTGCCAGCCAGCGGCAAGCAGCGGCTCAACAACTGGATGACTACAAAAAACAAGGCTTACCCCTTTTTAATGTTTATGTGCGCCTGCCAGAAAAGCCCCAGAACTGGATCCCTGTGGGGGAGATCGCCGTCAAGCGCAGCAGTCAGATTAGCCAGGCCATTTTTGCCAATGAAGCTGAACTCCTCAAAGGGGCTTTGCGCCTCTATCCCAAGCTGAGCAAAGTCAAAGACAAATTGGAATACGGCTACAAACTCAAAGACAAACTCTACGAAGACGAACCCATCCAAGTGGCTACCCGTCCCCAGCCCACCTGGCGAGATAAACTGGCTCTATTTCTGCAAACCTGGCGGCAACGCCTCGCTCCCAAATCCTCACAGTCCTAGGTAATCCTTAATCCTAAGTGCGGTTCTGCCGTTGGCGCACATACAGCGGCAGGAGATGGGTTTGAATGTGAGCAAAGGCTGCCTCTAGCCCCTGTTCCTGGTAAATCCTGCCAATGGTGGCCTCGATCAGGGTCGGCTCCCCTAACCCCGACAAAAACTGATTACTGGTGAAATGGGTAAACTGCTCGTGCCGCTGCGGCCCCATGGGGATCCCTTGAGACAAAAGCCACTGCCGCACATAAAGGGCTAAAACCGCATCCCCTAGCCAGGCCAAATCCCGCTGCTGCCCAAATTCCCGGCCCATTTAGGGATCCCCAAGATAGGTGCTGAGCCAGTCTGCAACCTCCTCAGGCAAGGAAAGAACCCGACGTACCTGGGCGTGGTAATCTTTGACCCACTGGACTTGGTCAGGAGTGAGCACCTCCCAGGCAATCAAACGGGGATCCAGGGGAATGTAGGTCAAGGATTCAAAGCCACACCAGGTTTGGGGTAGGTGACTGGGGCGCTCCTGCGCCGGTAGGGCCACAACCGTGTAGAGATTTTCAATGCGGATCCCGCCCCAACCGGGTTCGTAGTAGCCCGGCTCAATGCTGTTGATCATGCCCACTTCCAGGGGATGGCTTGCTTTTTTGTGGATGCCGTTGGGGCCCTCATGGACATTGAGAAAGGCTCCCACCCCATGTCCGGTGCCATGGTTGTAGTCCAGCCCCACCTGCCACAGTTGCGCCCTGGTGATCCCGTCGAGTTGGTAGCCAAAGGTGCCCTGGGGAAAGACTTGGCGAGCGCAGTTAATATGAGCCTGGAGGACACGGGTATACCGCTCCCGCTGCACCCCATCGGGATCCCCAATGATCAGAGTGCGGGTGTCATCGGTGGTGCCGCCCCAAAAGTGACAGCCAGAATCCAACAGGAATAATTCCCCCGCCCGCAGCACCCGGCGGGGATCAGGAGTGCCATAGTGAACAATGGAACTATTCGCCCCTGCCCCGGCAATGGTATTAAAACTCAAGCCCAAAAAGCCCTCTTCCTGCTGGTAAAACTGCTGCAACTGCGCCGCGACTGCCGCTTCCGTGAGGGTGTAGCCCGCCTCGATCTGGGTCAGGAGCCAATGGATCAAACGGGTCTTGGCGCGACTGGCCTTGAGATTCGCCGCCCGCATCCCTGCCAATTCCGCCGCACTCTTGCGGGCCTTGAGCAACTCAATGGGATGGGCCGCCTCAATCCAGGTGGGCGTACCCGCCAAATGCCAGGTTCCCACCGTCGTCTGGGCAGGAGCTAACAAAATTCGGGATCCCGCAGCCAACTGAGGCCAGATACGCTCATAGTCCTCGTAGGGCATTAAGTGAACCTGGGCTGCCAATTCCCCTTTGAGCTCTGCCGGGATCCGCTGCAAATTGGTAAACAGCCAGGCTTCTTCCAAACCCACCACTGCATAGGCAATGAAAACAGGATTGTAGGCAATATCTGCGCCCCGCAGGTTCAATAGCCAAGCCACCTGATCCAGCTTGGTCACCGGCAAGAGATTTGCCCCCCGTTGCCGGAGCTGCTGCCGCACCCAGGCTAGCTTCTCCGCCACAGATCCCGCCGTCCATTCCCCCGGCACAGCAAAAACCGGAGCGGTATCATCGGCAGAGACATTGCCCCGCAGGGCATCCACCCAGTTTCCCACCACCGGCACCAACTCCACCCCCGGTAACTGCTTTTGCCACTCCCGGTAGGTGGCCACATCCACCGTAAAGGGATCAAAAGCCAAGCGGTATGGGGATTCCTGGGCTAGGGCCTGAACTTGTTCCACCAAGGTTTTCTGATCCGGTTGCCCCAGTTTGTGTACCTGAATCTGAGCAGGATCCACCTCCTTGTCCGCTTGCTCAAAGTAGCGCCCATCCACAAATAAGTGAGCTGAGGTGGTGGAGACCAACAGATCCCCCGCCGATCCCGTAAAGCCACTCAGCCAGGCCCGCCGCTGCTTCCCTTCCGGGAGATACTCATTGAGATGCTCATCGGCAGAGGGAACCACATAAGCATTCACCCCCGCCTGCACCAGCCTCTGTTGCAAAGCCTGAATGCGCGTCAGAGTCGCCGTGACCATAGCCAACCCACGTCAGAAATGTTTTTAAGGTATCTTTACATCCTAATCCGCCTCCCAGCCGCCCGCCCCCATACCCAGCCAGATAGTTGAATCAGACAGTTGAGAAAGTGTTCCAGTCCCTGCTCCCCTTGGTGAATGGGGTTTCTAGATTGACATGCTCCCCTGCCTAAAGGCAGGGGATTCTTGTTCTTGGTTCTGCGAGCGCACTTACTTCATCAGGTTGCCCATCAAAAGCAGAGGTGCATCTCTCCCCAAGCGTTCCCTCTTGCGTTCACAAAGTGTTGCGAAGCAATGGCAGTTCCCTTTTGCCCAAAGGTACTGTTTTGCCACTCCATCCCCAAGATGCTTAGTCCCTTCTTGAGGATGTTCAGAGCCGCGTTCTGGTCTCTGTCCATCTCAAACCTACATTTAGGACAACTATGGGTTCTAGTGGATAGGGTTTTCACGACCCTATGCCCACAGTTACTACAGTCCTGTGTGGTGTACTGCGGCGGTATGCTGACTACTGCCTTGTCCCAAACCTTGCCGTAGTAGTCCAGCCACTGGGTGAATTGAGACCAGCTAGCATCATGAATGGATTTGGCAAGATGATGATTTTTGACTAGATTCTTCACCTGCAAGTCTTCATACGCCACGACATCGTGAGATGCCACCACGCACCGTGCCTGCTTAATTGCCCAGTCTTTACGCTGGCGTTGCACTTTCAGATGAACTTTGCCTAGTCGTTTTCTTTGCTTGTGGTAGTTCTTGGATTGAGGTTTCGCCCCTTTCTTGAACTTCCGACTTAATCTGCGCTGGTGTTGCTTTAACCTCCTTTCACTACGCCGCAAAAACTTAGGACACTCTACGGGGTTGCCGTTCTGGTCGGTGTAGAAAGCCTTCAAGCCCAAGTCAATGCCAATCACATTGCCTGTGTATGCTCCCTGCTCTTTGCGTTCCTCATCCAAGCAGAACTGGGCATAGTATCCGTCTGCCCTGCGTATCACCCGCACCCGATTGATTTTGGAGTTTAGGATATGGTGTCTTGCCTCACCATCGCAGTACAGAGCAAACGAGCCAGCATTGAAGCCATCAGTGAAGGTGATGGACATTCCGTCCCCTGACAGCTTCCAGCCAGATACCTTGTATTCCACTGAACGACAGTTTTTCTTGAATTTGGGGTATCCCTTCTTTGCCTCCTTGTTTTTGCAGTTGGTATAGAAGCGGGAGATGGAAGCCCAAGCTCGCTCTGCACTTGCCTGCCTTGCCGCTGAGTTTAACTTCTTGGCAAAGTCAAACTCTTTGGCTAAGTCTTTGCAGTGAGCATAGAGAACAGCTTTGTTTACGCCCTTGTTGTCCATCCAGCAGCGCACACATTTGTTTCTGACAAACTGTGCAGTACGGATGGCTTCATCCAGAGCCTGATACTGCTCTGCTGTGCCGTTTAGCAGCTTGGCTTCCATTACTCTCATACTGCTATTTTATCGCAGGTT
>Ga0272446_1002744_pt1 | contig 23393 bp, 18 predicted proteins | sample YNPCB0061_FD_194587 | JGI IMG/M metagenome (GOLD analysis project Ga0272446, IMG submission 194587) | Hot spring microbial mat communities from Yellowstone National Park, WY, United States - YNP-CB-006-1 | ecosystem: Environmental > Aquatic > Thermal springs > Hot (42-90C) > Sediment | place... | reverse complement strand
TCGACGGCCTGGACGGCGGTCGAGGTGCGGTTGAAGAACATCTGTTGCGCGATGCCGACCAGATTGCTGGTCAACCAGTATAATACCAAGCCGCTGGAAGCGCTCCAGAACATAAAGCCGAAGACCAGCGGCATCAGCATCATCATGCGCTGCTGGGACGGGTCGGCGCTGGTCGCGGGGGTCATCTTCTGCATGATGAACTGGCTCACAATCATCGCCAGCGGCAGGATCCGGATGGCCATGTCTTCGGGGCGGGAAAGATCCGTCACCCACAGCCACTCGGCGCCGCGCATCTCGGTGGAAACCGAAAGCACCTTGTAGAATGCGATGAAGAACGGAATCTGGAGCGCCATGGGCACACAGCCGCCCATCGGATTCACGCCGTGCTTCTTGTACAGCTCCATGACTTCGGCATTCTGCTGCTGCTTGCGGGGATCGCGGATGCCGACGTCCTTGTACTTGGCGTTGATCGCCTGAATCTGCGGCTGAAGGCCCTGCATCTTCTTCATCGACTTCATGCTGGTGATTTTCAGCGGGAACAGCGCGAAGTTAATCAGCACGGTGACGACGACGATCGACCAGCCGTAGTTGTGCACGAAGTGCTCCGTGATCCAGTGCACGACCAGGAACAAGGGCTTGGCCAGGAAGGCGAACCATCCGAAATCGACCAGTTGTTCGAGCCGCGGATTCACAGCCCGCAGCACGTCGATATCCTTAGGACCGACGAACAGGCTGAACCGGTTGGCCCCGCTGCCACCCACGGCCGCGCCCACGAATGCCTCTTCTTTGCCCTGGCTGAAAGGCGTCGGCACCGAATCGCTCCAGGTTTGCAGGGTAGCGGACGAGTCCACGGGCAGAAACACGGCGGCGAAGTAGGCGTCCTCCACGCCCGCGAAAGCGAAGTTGCCGGAGACTGTGGCCGGGCCGTCCCGGGCGACTTTGGCGGCGTTCACCTCAAGCTTGCCGGAGGGAGCGTCGAAGTACACCGAATGCTGGTTGGAGGCCGCGTTGCTGACCGTCAGGTCGCCGAATCCTCCGCGCCAGGCGAGCAGGTGGGGGATGGGCTTTCCGTTCTCAGCCACCTCGCTCGAGAACTGCGAGCGATACCCGCCGGGGGTGAAGCGGAACGACTTCCGGGCAACCACCTTGCCGTCGGAAAACTCGTAGTCCACTCCCAGCCCGTCGGCCGAGGGCCGGGCTACAAAGAGCGCCCGGTTCAGGTCCACTCCGGGCTTCTGCTTCGGGAAGATCAGTTGGAAGGGGTAGCCGGCCTTGGCGACCGCCGCCTGGTTGACCAGGTCGAGCGATTCCTTCTTCGCCCGGTCCTTGTACTTCTTGAGCTGCCAGCTCCGGACCACGCCGCCACGATTGGAGAAGACTACCCGGTAGACGGCGGTATCCAGGATGAACGTGCTCTCTTTTTCCGCGGCCGCCGGCGCGGAAGGGGGCGCGATCACCGGTTCCGGCTCCGCGACCTGGGTCTCCGGCTTCACCTGGGCCGGCGCCGAAGGAACCGGTTTCGCCGGCGCGGGCGCGGGGCCCTGCGACTTGTAGAAATAAGGCGTCAGGAACAGGACGGCTCCCATCAGGATAAAGGCCAGCAAGAGGCGCTTTTCCATGGACAGCTCCTTACGGGGAGCGCCGCTGTTCGTTTCGCCGGGATTCGTTTCGGCCATACTGATTCCGCTCTAAGGGACCGGGTCCACGCCGCCCGGATGAAAAGGATGGCAGCGGACCAGCCGCTTCAGACCCATCCCTACGCCCCGCAGGGCTCCATACCGCTCCACCGCCTCGCGCATGTAATCCGAACAGGTTGGGTGAAACCTGCACGCCGAAGGCAGAAACGGCGAAACGTACCATTTGTACCACCGGAGCAAGGTCACCGTTGCGCGTTGCAGCGCAGAAACAGCTTCTCGATCTCCTGAACCAGCTCCGGAAATCCGGCCGTCAGCGCACGGCGGCGAGGATTGATGACCACTTGCCACTGCGGACTCAGCACCGAGAGGCGCGCGCGGACAGCCTCCCGGATTCGTCTCTTGATTCGGTTGCGGACCACCGCGCCGCCCAGCGCGCGAGGCACGGTGATGCCGACTCGCGGCCCCTGGTTCTCCCCGGCCGGGACAAAAAAGGCGGTGAACACGGGACCCGAGAACCGGGCGCCGCCGTCATAGGTCTTGCGGAAGTCACTGGCTCGAAGAATTCGGGCACTTTTGGGAAAACCCGCGATGAGACTACCTTTCGGAGCTGACGGTGAGCTTCTTGCGTCCCCGCGCGCGGCGCCGGGAAATCACGGCCTGCCCGTCCTGGGTCTTCATCCGAGTCAGAAAGCCATGCGTCTTCGCGCGCCTGCGCCGGTTCGGTTGAAATGTGCGTTTTGGCATTGTGCTCTATCGCCCCGAGTGAGCGCACTCACCCAGCGTCCCCTAATCTTAGTCGTTTAAAACACTCAGTATAGCAGGTTTGCCGGTCCCGCACGTGGGCCTCGCAGCACTGGCGGCGTGCGCGGCGCACGGCCACGACCGGAACCGGAGACGCGGGCTACTCGTTACGCCAAGGCCCAGGTGGTGGATCGGGTGGCGGGGGAGGGAAGGCCATCTTGGGACATGGTCCCCGGTCACAGTACAACGTCCGTTTGGTGGTCCTTCCGGACCGGCCTCGGACCTCTACCGTTAGCGCGCTGAGCGACAGGGCGCAATAGCCCCGTGACGGCTGAATGCCGACTTGGCAATCGACCTGCCAGAATGCAGACGTCTTAGAGTGTGAAAGAAAAGCCGCGAGCGCTGTACGGGCGTCTGTCCCGGCAGTTCCCCACTCTGCCTCCGACTCCAACGACCCACCGTCCGGATCCCCATTGTATGCCGCATCGAACCGAAAGCCGAAACCAGCGGTATCAACGTCGATAGGGATTCCCAATTGACTGCTGATGGCTTGGGCCAACGCCTCAACGTGGCCAGACGGACTTCGCTTGGCCACGGGGACGAAGACGTTTGTGGATAGGATCGACTGCGCCAGTACGGCCTTGCCCGTGGCATCAACCCGCATAAACGGAACCAGAACTGTAATCTCGCCCATGGTCATGGCCTGAATAGAGACATGCCTGTTTTGCCCGTTATACGCATCGACCAGGGCTTTGATCGCATTGAAGCGGGCGTTCGGACCCCGAAGGGTTGGGAGGTCAACGCGGAGAGTGTCAGGAACAGGGGGTTGTGAGATGCCGCCATGGATATCCGCCATACTCGCGGAACTGCGCTGCGGGAGAGCCGGCCAAATGGGTTCTTCGGACGAAATGAGCCAGCCGGTCTTTGCGCTCAACTGGCGCACGGCCTCCCCAAGCGCATGGTACTGAGAAACACGGAGGGAAAGTCCCGGCTGTTGTGAGAAGAGCAAGGCAGCGCTCCATAGCAGAGCGGAAGCACTGATGATGTGTGCTCGATACATGCGGATTCCCCTACGGATACTGGCGAACCTGCTGCACACCCTTTCTGATACTCGTAATCGAAGCGGCGGAAGGAGTGGCGCTGATGATGATGGAGGGCGGCCCGCTGGTATAGTAGCTGCCCGGCCCGACGTTCGTGCCGGTGCCGCAGTACATGTACATGTTTTGGTAAAAATCAACGGAGCAACTGCTGCTTGTCGGCCTCATATTTTGTACGTATTGGGAAAGCCTTGTACTGCCCTCCTGTTGCCAAAAACCGACATGATCCAAGCCCCAAGCGTTGTCTCGAGTGAAATAGAAAACCAGATACCCCGAGGAGTCCATCGCCTTGATATAGCGGACATTCCAGGTGCCGGGTACAGGATTGACAGCTGGCCCTCCGGTATTCCCAGGACGATAGCAATGGTCGGCGGGGCTCCCCGAAAAGGATTCAGTGATGAGGCGATCATTAACGCTGCCCCCGGACAGGTCCTGCATGAACTCAGCTGCGTAAGGCCAGGAGGCGTTCTACCCCCAACCGGAGGTGGATTCGGAGGAGGGATAAAAGCAGCCGCCTTTCTGTTTGCTCTTCAGTACCGTGGCGCTCTTGCTGGTCTTCTGCGCAACCGGGGTAGCCTGACCAGGCGCCAAAAAGTACTGATTGTCGTAATAGGTTCCGCGGGTGCCCAGGAGACTGAATCCGTAGTAGTCGTCCCAGTAGTAGCACTCCCAGGTGCAGTATTGGAGTTGGTAGTAGTAATACGTTACGTCCAAATTGTGGAACGAGGAGAGACTTAGACTTGCGGACTGCGAACCGAGATTAATACTGCATGAGACGGACACGTAACTGGAGGTGTCCGTTCGGTAATTGTTGCATGTGGTGTAGCTGGAGGAGCCTTGCGGTTGTACCGTCAACAGAGTCTGAACGAACAGGTCGTAATAATAGGCTTTGCTGTAATCCGTTGAGGTGGAGGCCACGACGGTAACGTTACCGCTGCTTTCATCGACAATGATGTCGGAAGCGACATACATAGTCTGGGCGCTGGCAGCGAAGACGCCGGTCATCAACAGGAAGAACACTCTTGAGGCGGCCATATGAATGCTCTCTACCCGCCTATTTCCGAATGTCGATGGCATCGCTTTGGCGGCCGAGCCGGATTTTGACCCAGTACAGCAGATAGCGAAGCTGAGCAGGCCCTAAAGAAGATTCCAGGTTTTCGAGCGCCTGGGTAATCAGATCAGTCCGCTGCTGTTGCAGCGCCGCCAGTTCGGGCGGAGGGGGAGGAACGGAAGGAGCTCGAGCCGTACCTTGGGCACGGTGGCGTTGCTTCGCGCGCTTGATGATCGCCGCGGCCTGTTCGTCGAGGCCTTTCACGCTTGCCGCATAGGTGGCAGCCTCCTTCGCGATGGCGGCGAATGACGTATCATCGAGATCGTAGTCGCTTTGGTAGTGTTCCCGCACTGTTGCCGCAGAGACGCGATTCAGCGCGGCAGACGGCTGCTGAAGTTCGTCGAATTGGCGCAGGAAATGTTCGAATAGCATCAGAGTGGTTTTGTCGGGAGTCTCCGCCCAGCAAATCGTGGCTAAAGCGGAGTGCAAAATAAAGAAAATCGATATGAGCTTTAGCATTTGACTCCCCCGTAAACCTACCACGGTACTCGGTTTCGGTCAAGCTGATCCTGCTAATTCATGATTCTATTTCGGGATACTTCAGGAGTCTCTCCGACATTCTCAACCTTCCCGGTCAAGGGTCAGTGCCAGTTGCAGGCTGGTGGGGAGCGTTTTCGGCGGCCCGCATTCCCGGCCGGCCCTGACCTTACGACATGGACCTTGTTGCGGCGGACCCGGATCGGGTATCGTTACCTATTCCATGATCGGCGTGGATCAAATGCGGTTCGTGGACCGGTACGCGGGGCTGCCGTTGTGTTGGTTGCTGAGCGTATTGCGCTTTCTGACGCGTCCCTTTTTGGGGACCCGGCTCCCGTCTCCGCGGCGAGTCCTCATCATTAAGTTCTCGGAGATGGGCAGCACGGTGCTTGCGTTGCCGGCTCTGGCGGCGCTCAGGGAGAAGGTTCCCGGTCTGGAGTTGTTTTTCCTCACCTTCCAGCCGAACCGGCCGGTCGCCGATGCAATGATCCCGCCGGTGCGGGTCTTCCCCATCGACGTCTCTTCGCCGTGGCGCATGTTGCAGAGTGGTCGCGCTGCAATCTGGCGCCTCCGCCACGAAAGGATCGATACGACCATCGACATGGATTTTTTCAGCCGCCTTTCGGCTGTTGTGGCCTTCGCGGTGTGCAGGGGCAACCGCGTCGGGTTCGACCGGTTCACCGGGGAAGGATTGGGCCGTGGGAGACTGCTGACCCATCCGGTCATGTACTCGCCACACGTGCACCAGGGCCCGCTGCCTTTACAGCCACTTCGCCTGCTCTCCGTGCGTCTCGGTGTACAACGCCAAGAAGTCGCCCTGCACCAGGAGCCTGTGCCTGGAGGCCATCAGCGTGGATGAAGTCCTCCAGGCCCTTGAGGAAGTCCTGGCCGGCTCGCCAGACCGCCTACGGTTGCTGGTGGGTGGGGACGCTTAGGGCCGGTTCGAGCCCGGTCCAGGCGGGAGGCCGGGGAGCGAACCAGGCAGCCAGGTACTCGTCATCGACCTTCTTGCGGGCCATGATCTGGCGGCGTTTCGCCAGGGTACGCCCAAGGCACCTGCCGATACTCCAGAAGGCGGCCAGCGAAGCGGGCTCGGTGAACAGGCAACCGCCGATGACGAAGGCGTCCCGGACGGTAGCTGCCAGCCAGTGGCGCCGGTAAAGGTCGCCGGTGGTGTTCTTAATTCGCATCAGGAAGCGGTTCTTCACCGAGTGCATGTTAATCAGGGGGGGAATCTCCCGCCGGCTGCCCGGCCGCACGGAGCGCACGTGGTATCCAAGGGCGTCCGGAGTGTAGAGGCAGCGCCAGCCCAGCAACTGGGCCCGCCAGGCCACATCGGCGTCCTCGCGGTAAGCGAAGAAATCCGGGTCGAAAAAGCCGTCGTCGAGCGAAGCGTCGGCAATCATCGCGCGGCGGTAGAGGGCCGCTGCGGCGCTGGCGCCGAAGACATACTCCCGCTCGGCGAACTGGCCGGTGTCGGGTTCGTTCCAGCCCCGGTCGAAGTGCCTCATGGAGGGTGAGAAGTAGAGGCCGGTCGAGTCCAGGCGCGGCCGGGCGGGAAAACTCAAATCCCGTTCCAGGGCGCGCAGCCGGCCGCACACGGTTCCGACACTGGAGTCGGTCTCGCCGGCTTCCACCAGGCGGGAGACGAAGTCCTGCTCCAGCAACACGTCCGGATTCAGGGTCAGCACCCAGTCACTGCGGCTGAGTCCGATGGCCTGGTTCTGAGCCGCGGAGAAACCGGTGTTCACCGCGTTCCGCAACAGCCGGATCTGCCCATCCCACCTGGACAGCGCCTCCCAGCCGCCATCCGTCGAAGCGTTGTCCACCACGATGACCTCAAGGGGGCTGTAGTCCTGGGCCAACACGGTTTCCAGACAACGGGAGATGAACCGCAGGCTGTTGTGGGTAACGATGGTGACGCACACGGAGACTGGCATCGTCTGATACCCCAAAGACCTTCGGGGAGGACGGCCAACGACACCGCAGGCAAGAAAAAACCGCGCCCGGTCCGTCGTTGAACGCCGGTTCGGCGGGTCTTAGCATATTGGTTTATGCCGCCGCGACGGGTTGCCATCTGGAGCGCGCCTCTGTGACCCTGAGGGACCAGGTAGCGGAGTTGTTTGAGGAGGCCCGTGACGACGTCTACCGGTATCTGCTCATGCTTGGATTACATCCGCCGCAGGCGCAAGAGGCCACCCAGGAAGTATTTCTGCGGTTGCACGCCACTCTGAGGAAAGGGGAGGCGATCCAGAACCGGCGCGCCTGGATTTTTCGGGTGGCCCACAACCTTGGCTTGAAGCTGCGGGCCAGGCAGAACAGCTACGAGCCTCTTGGGCCGGAATTCGAGGCCCGGCTCACCAGCGCCGGCGCCAACCCGGAGCAGGCTCTGCTGGATAAAGAGCGGATGATGCGGGTACAGAAGGCCATTCAGGGACTTTCCGAGCAACAGCGGCGGTGCCTGTACCTCCGCATGGAAGGCCTCCGCTACCCGGAGATCGGAGCCATTCTGGGGATTGGCGCTTCCACGGTGGGTGAGTTCCTGCACCGTGCCATTGCGAAGCTCAGGAAAGGGTGAACATGCGGGTCCAGCGGCTTCATCCCGGCGAGGAACAGTTGCAGCGGCTGGTGGACGGCGAACTGGCGTCCGCCGAGGCGCGCGAGGTCGGCTCGCATGTTGCAGCGTGCGAGCGTTGCCGCCTGGAAGTGGAGTCCATCGAGCAGGCGGGAGCCGATTTTGCCCGTTTCCAGCAGTTGTACTTCGGTCCCCCTCCGAGGCCATGGTTCGACATCCGGGAACACCTGGCCGAGGCTCCGGACCGCTCGCGCCCGGCAGCGTCCTTCGGTTTCCGCCTGTGGAGGTGGGCGCCTGCGGCCATCGCACTGGCGTTGATCTGGGGAGTCGTCCAGCAGCTTCGCAACGCGCCTTCGGTAAGGGCCGACGAGTTGCTGCGAAAAGCGGTTGCCGCCGCCGAGCAGCGGCCGCGGAAGCCCAAACGCCTCAAGATCCGCACGCGGTCGCGGAGCATGGCCGAGTTGAAGCCGCTATTTGACGCGGCGCATTACAGTTGGGACGATCCGCTAAGCGCGAAGTCTTACCAGGACTGGCGCAATCGGCTGGCCGGGAAACGCGACGAGGTCACCACCACGGCCGACAGTTGCTACCGGATCCGCACCAGCACCGATTCCGGCGAACTGGCCGAAGTGGCTCTGAAACTTCGGATCAGCGACCTCGAGCCGGTGGAAGGGAATCTGCAATTCCGCAATCAGGAGTGGGTGCACATTACGGAACTGGTGGGGGCGGCGCCGGCGGCGGCCGAGCCTCCGCCGCCGGCCAGGAACGCGGAGCCCCCTTCGCGGCTTCCTGTTCCTGAGACGGCGACGCCCGCGCCCCCGACGCCTGGCGAAGAGTTGCGGGTGCTGGCGGCTCTGCACCAGGTGGGGGCCGATCTGGGCGAGCCCATCGATGTCGAGAGGACGGGCGGGCAGATCGTCGTCACCGGCTGGGGCATCGGCGCTGAGCGCCAGCGGCAGATTCAGGGTGCGCTGGGATCGTTGCCGCGCGTAGTCCTGCACTTTGCGGAGTCGGATCTCCCGTCTGCGCAGCCTGCGGATCAGCGCCCTGCGGAAACCGCGGCGAATCCGGCAGACTCACGCCTTCAGGCCAGGCTTCAGCAGCAACTCGGGGGAGGCCCCGCTTTCAACCAGTTCAGCGACCGTCTCCTGAGCCTGAGTGAGACCGCGATGGCGCGAGCGCATGCCCTGCGGCGCCTGGCGCTGCGGTTCCAGCCGGAGGCGGTGGCTGCGATGCAACCCGAGGAGCGGCAGTTGCTGGCGAATCTGCGGCGGGAGCATGCCGAGGTCTTACAGCGGTGCGCTACGGAGATGAAGGGTACGCTGGAGCCGGCGCTGGCTGCCCTGGGGGCGCCGCCACCGGTCCCGTCTCAGACGACGGGCGGCGTTTCCTGGCAGACCGCTACCGAAGATCTGTTCCAGGCGGCGCGAGAGTTCGATAGGCTTTTAGGTATGCTCCTGGGCGGGGCGGCGGGCAGCGTGCCCGGCGGGGAACTGCCGGCGCAGTTACAGTTGCGCCTGACCCGGCTGGCAGAGAAGGCAGCCGCCTACCAGGAGACGGCGGAAGCAGGCAGGTGATTCAGGGTGGCGCCATGCCGCGGTTCGAACCCGCACCAGCGGTTGCTCTGGCCGTGTGCCTGATTTGGGCGGCGCCGGTGTTCGGGGAGCGGCTGGGGGTGCTAGCCGGCGTGATCCGCGACCCGTCGGGCGCTGCGGCCGGCGACACGTTGATCAGCGTGGTGAATGAGGATACCGGTTTCCGGCGCACCAGTGTTTCCCAGGCCGACGGAAGCTACCTGATTTCCTCTCTGCCTCCCGGCGCTTACAAGATCACCGTCCGGCACGAAGGTTTCCGCACCGTAATCCGCTTTGGGGTGAGAGTCGAGCCGGGGCGCACGGCCCGCGTGGACTTCACCCTGACGCTGGGCAGCATGCAGGAGACGATCACGGTGGAGGGCTCGCCGGCCGCGCTCACAAGCGACGACGCTTCGGTGGGTACGCTGGTCGAGCGCGACCGCATCGAGAATCTTCCGCTGAACGGGCGCGGGCTGCTGAGCCTGGTCGAACTGGCGCCGGGAACGGTGGCGACACCGGCCACGCGGGGCGACCCCGGACAATTCACGACCAACGGGCAGCGGCCCAACACGCATTACTTCACCGTGGATGGCGTCAGCGTGAACAACGGCGTCAGCGGAGGCGGGCTGCCGGCGCACTGTCCGGGCGGATCGCTCCCCGGCATGACAGCCATTGGGAGTTTTCACAGCCTGGCCTCGCTTGATGCGCTGGAGGAACTTCGCGTGCAGACTTCGACGGTCACCCCGGAGATGGGCAGGCTGCCGGGCGCCCAGGTGTCGCTTACCACCCGCTCCGGCACGAACAGCTTTCACGGAGTCCTGTTCGAGTATTTCCGGCACGAGAAGCTGGACGCAAACGACTGGTTCGCCAACCGGCACGGAGACGGCCGGGCTCCCCTGCGGCTGAACGATTTCGGGGCCGCGTTGGGCGGGCCTATCCGCCGCGACCGGGCCTTCTTTTTCCTCTCCTACGAGAGCCTGCGTTTGCGGCAGCCCTCGGCGTGGCGCGCGGTTGTGCCTTCCACCTCGACGGGAGACAGCGCGCCGGACTGGCTGCGTCCGGTGCTGGATCTGTACCCGCGGCCAAACGGGCCGGAACTGGGGGGCGGCGCCGCCGAGTGGACAGGGCGGAACACGCGGCCCTCGCGCTTGAGTATCGGAAGCCTGCGTCTGGATTACGCGCTGGCTGCAAACCTCACTGCCTTCGCCCGCTATAACGAGGCGCCCTCTTCCTCTGAGTTCGGCAGCCCCCAGGTGAATCACCTCTCGATTGCATCAAGAAGCGCTACGGCAGGGCTGGACGTGCGGATTACACCTCGGATGGCGATGGATTTGCGGGTGAACACGGCCCGCTCCAGCGCCACATCGGCATGGCAGCGAGCGGATTCCAGGCCGCTGCCGCCCTGTTATCTCGCGCCCGCCACGGCGGCCCTGACCGGCCAGTCCGGTCTGTGCGAGTCTTTCTTCCGGTTCTCCATTGCGGGCGCCGGCGAGGTGGTGTACGGCTCGGAGAGCGACACGGCGCAAAAACAGTGGAACCTGGTTGAGGTAGTGACTCTGAACCGGGGAACGCACAACCTGCGTTTTGGCGCGGATTATCTGCGGCTGTCCCCGCGACGCAGCACGCCGGGGACCAGTGTCAGCGTGCTGGCCGAGACGATGAGCGGTCTTCCAGCGGGCCGGGACATGTGGGTCGCCGTCTCCGGCGCCGAGCGGCTGACCACTGTGGTGAAAACATTCTCCGCCTTCGCCCAGGATACCTGGCGCGTCACGCCCCGGTTGACGCTGAATTATGGCTTGCGGTGGGAATTCGATCCTGCGCCTGTCGCGCGGCAGAACGTGTACGGACTCGACCAGCCGCATCATCCCTGGACCGACCCCGCGGGTATTCCGCTGTGGCCTCTGCGGTACAGCAACTTCGCTCCCCGGCTGGGCGTGGCGTACCGTCCCACGCCGCAGGGACGGACGGTGATCCGGGCGGGCCTCGGCCTGTACTACGATTCCAGCCTGTCGGTGGCTACGGACCTGGTGAACGGCGGGCCGCTCAACGTTTCGCTGTATTCGAACCCGGCCACCCAGCCCACCTTTCCGGCCCGCATGATTCTGAGCTACGGCTTCACCTCCAACCTTCGATTGCCGCTGGTGGAGCAGTGGAACGCATCCCTCGAACACTCCCTCTCCGGCCGGGACGTGGTGACGGCCGGCTACGTGGGCTCCAGCGGGCATCACCTGCTCCGGCGTGAGATGGGCGGTCCGGAGAGCACCGAACTGGTGCGGCTGGCAATGGCCACCAATCACGGCTCGTCGATCTACCATGGGTTGAACGCCCAGTATCGCCGGCGAATCGACCGGGGTTTGCAGGCTCTGGTCGCTTACGCCTGGTCGCACTCGATCGACACCGCCTCGGCCGACTCGGCGCTGCATTGGACCGGCTCCGGGCTCACTCCTGAGTTGGATCGAGCCTCCTCGGATTTCGACGTGCGCCATAGTCTGAGCGCCGCTCTGACGTACGACATCGCCCGCAAACCCGGCTCGCCGCCGGCGTTGCGGTGGATGCGCGGCTGGTCCGTGGACGGCATTCTTCGCGCGCGAACCGGCTTCCCGGTGAATGTGCTCAACGCCGAACAGACCATGGGGTTGAGCTTCGCCAATATCTACCGTCCGGATCTTGTGCCGGGGGCGCCGGTCTGGCTGGCCGATCCGGCGGCGCCGGGCGGGCGGCGCCTGAATCGCGCTGCCTTTCAACCCCGGGCCGCGCTCGAGCAGGGCAACCTGGGCCGCAACGCTGTCGCCGGGTTCGGCATGTCGCAACTGGATCTGTCGTTGCGGCGCGATTTCGCGTTCACGGATCAGCGGGCGCTCCAACTTCGTATGGAGGTGTTCAACGCGCTCAACCACGCCAATCCGGCCGATCCCGTCCCGTTTCTGGTAAGTCCCTTGTTCGGTCAATCGCCGTCCCTGCTGAACCTCATGCTGGGCACGGGCAGTCCCGGGAGCGGGCTCACGCCCATGCTGCAAGCGGGCGGCGCGCGATCAGTGCAGGTGGCGCTGCGATTCCGCTTCTGAAGCGGCGATGGCATCGCGGATGGCGAGCACGTGCGAGGGGTCGGTGTCGTAGGCCACCACGCCGCAGCCCAGCAGAAGGCCGGGGTAGCCGGAGCACTCTTCGAGAATCTTCGCGGCTTCGCCACGGATCGCCTCTGGAGGCCCGCTGTGTACCGTGCGGGCATCCACGCTGGCCCGGAAAGGGATTCGGGCGGCCAGGCATTTCTCGCGGAAGAGCCGGCGGTCCGACGGGCTGTCGCAGAGCAGTTGCGTCGCGCCCGTCGCAATCAGGTGGTCCACAATCGCGTTGGTGTTGCCGCCGATGATCAGGGGAATGTGGCAGGCGCCGGCGCGTTTGAGTTGAGGAATCAACTGATCGCGATAGACCGGCAGGACGAGTTCGCGGAACACGCGCGGCGAAGCCAATTGCGGCGTGGCCCGCGAGTCGAACAGGATCGGCTCGACGCCGCGGCGGATGAAGGCCCGGCCGAATTCGAGCGTGACGCTCGCGGCGAAGTCCAGCAGGCTGCGGGCGAAGGAAGGGTCCTCGACGCTCGCCATCAGGAAAAACTCGGCTCCGGCCAGCTCGGCGGCCATGGAGTACGGGCCTGTGAGCGCACCGCGGACGAGGATCCGGTGACCCTGTTCGCGGGCCACCGCAGCGGCCACCTCGAGGCAGAGCGGCATCCTGCCGGCGCGCTCGGGATCGGGCAGGCCCAGGGCGGCCAGATCCTCCCGGCGCCGGATCAGCGGTTCCACGATCGCCGGCACGTCGTTCGAGGCTTCGAAGTAATGCACCCGGCAGCCCAACGCCTCGGCCTCCACGTTGTAGACGTCGATGCCGACGGTCAGCGCGTCCGGCGAGTAGACTTCCAGTTCGCGACTCAGGCCGCGATAGAGCAGGTCCGGGTCGCGACAGATGGCCGAGGGAGATACGCCAATCAGGCGCGCCTTGTGCTCATACACCGCGGGTACGAAGGGGACCCGATCCGGCTTGCGGAGTGCGCAGGCAGCTTCGATCCGCTCCCGGCCTGTCATCACACGTTGTCCGGCACCACGTACGGAGCGCGGTAGCGGCGGGTCAGCATCCGGTTGGCTTCTTCGTCGTTCTGGAAGCGCCGCGTAGCCGGATCGAAGTTGAGCTTCCGGCCGAGGCGGTAGCTGATGTTGGCAAGGTGGCAGAGCGAGGCGGAGATGACCCCGACCTCAATATCCGCGTGAAGCGAAGCCCGATCCCTGGTCTTGACGGCCTCAAGCAGGTTGCTGATGTGCGGGGAAGTGGCCCACTGGTTGGGTTCCGCGTACTTCTCCTCCATCACCTTCTTGTGGTCCTCGCCTTTGTAGACCTGGAACCCGTTGACGTCCACGCTCATGAATCCGTCGCTTCCGTAGAACAGGTTGCCGATGGAGTTGCCGCCGGTAGTGGGGATGCCGCCCTCGGAGCCGGTGAGCAGTCCGCGGACCTCGAAAATCAACTGGCAGTCGCCAAAGTCGAAAGTGGCCAACTGGGTGTTAGGCGTCTCCTGATCGTCTTTGTAAATGAACTTGCCGCCGGTGGAAACCACGCTGCGGGGCCAGGTCACGTTATTCAATCCCCAGCGTGCATAGTCCATTTCATGCACGCCCTGGTTGCCGATGTCGCCGTTGCCGGTATCCCAGAACCAGTGCCAGTTGTAGGCGTAGCGCAATTCGTTGAAGGGGCGCATGGGGGCCGGTCCCAGAAACAAGTCCCAGTTGATGCCCGGAGGCGTGGCCGTGTCGGGCTTGTGACCGATGGACTTGCGGCGCTTGAAGCACAGGCCCTTGGCCATGTAGACCTCGCCGATGACGCCCTGGCGCAGCAGCTCAATGGCGCGGCGCTTGTGGGTGATCGAACGGCCCTGTGAGCCCACCTGCACCATGCGGTTGTACTTGCGCGCCGCCTCAATCATCTTGAGGCCTTCATAAACGTTGTGACAGGCCGGCTTTTCCACGTAGACGTCCTTGCCCGCCTGGCAAGCCCAGATTGTCGCCAAGGCATGCCAGTGATTGGGCGTGGCGATGGACACAACGTCGATGTCCTTGGATGAAAAGACATCGCGCATGTCGGTATAGGCTCTGGGCTTGTGGCCCTGGAGCTTCTCCACCATCGCCACCGCCCGCTCCTGGGCCGCCTGGTTGATGTCGCACACCGCGGCGACCCGGCAGTTGGGCAGGTGCGAATATTCCTCCACGTGGTTCCGTCCCCGGCCTCCCACGCCGACGACAACGACATTGATGCGGTCATTGGCGCCCGGAATGGGAAGGGCGCCGGTGGAGACGGCCGCGGCCGCGGCCTTTACAAAGGTGCGTCTGTTCTGGTGGGTCATGACTGGTCCCTTATCGCGGTGGTGAAATCAATAGCTTACTCCGCGCGCGGCTCTTGTGGGACGACCCGCCTCCGCTCAGTTGCCTTGCTTTTCCGGAGGCTTGGAACGGCCCTCTGCGCTCACCCCGGCCCGCGTCAGGTGGAGCGCGACCGGCGTCACTTCGAGAGGCATTTTCTCCCGCACCGAAAGGAACGTCAGCGGGCCGGTCTTGATCAGGCTGATCCGGTTGCTCCAGGGTTCCAGCCGGATTCGCGATCCCAGCGGAAGGGCGGCAATCTGATCGATCCGGCTTTCGTCCAGGGCGGGAGCCTTGCTGATGATCTCATTCAGCGCCTGAAGGTTGGTGCTGCTCGCGAACTGGTTGCCCAGATTCGCCCGCACCAGGTGAGTCAGGGCGCTGGAACGGCTGCTTACGGCCTTGAGGAACAGACCGGGACCGGCAAGCTTGTCCTTGTAAGGAGAGTTCAACAGGAGTTCAACCGTCTTCTTGCCGGCCTCCTCAATCTCCTGCGGGGTGCGGTCGAAACGCAGCCGGTTCAATGCCTCCTGGTCGCTGAGCTGGGTCTGGTCGCCGAACGCGTAAGCGGTCCTGGTGCGGTGGCCGAGCACGATGTGAGACAGTTCTCCGGCCAGCACCATGGCAAGACTGGCCTCGTCGGGAAGCACGTCCAGGAAGCCGCGGCTGATCACGATGGTCTGGCCGACGGAAAAGGTTTCCAGGGGAGTAGTCAACAGCACGCGGCAGCGGATATCGGCGTTAAGATGATTCGTCACCAGGAGATTGTTCACCACCGTGGTGAGCACCTGGTCCACCTCGCTCTTGGGCGCCAGCAGGCCGTTCTTCTGGAGCCAGTCGGTGACGTTGTCTTCGGCCAGGCGCTCCCAGGATCGCTGGCTTTCGACGGGCGAGATGTCGGTGGAGCCGCTTTGATCTTTCACCGGCGCCTCTTCCACCTGAATGCTGGCCAACTCCTCGAGCCGGCCGGCGCGCTGCGGCCGGTAACCCCACAAGCGGGTTTGGGCTTTGAAGCGCGGCCGCCTGACTTCCTGGGCAACCGGGTCGCTTTCCTCGATGTAGATGATGGCCGGAACCCAGAAACCGGGCTCGGCGTTGACCCGCCAGCTATCGAAGTGGAAGTACAGGCTGGAGGACTTGCTCATCGTGTAGGTGCCGTTGAAGCGCACGATCCGGAAGTCCCGGTCCTCGACCCAGATCCGGCCGATGAAGCGGCCCGGAGCTTTCCGGTCCTTCGGGGACACGTCAAAGACCAGGCAGCGCACCTCGCCGAGGAATTCCCGGCGGGAGAACTCGAACTGGTAGGTGGCACGGTTGAACTGATAAGCGTCCGGGATGGTCATCTGCGCCCAGCCGGCCGGGTTGAACACCACGCTGCCGCCCTTGCCGAAGAAGCCGGAGCGCTTCTGGAATCCGGAACTGAGCGCCATGCCAGTGGCGCCCACGCCGTTGGAGAGATCGAGGCGGCCCAACATATAGTGGTCGCGAACGGGCATGGCAGGGCCACCGGGCGTCTCGGTGAACTCCTGGATGTAAGTTTCCAGCATGGGCCGGAGCGGCTTCATGCGGTCCAGAAATGCCTGCTCGCCGGCGACAATGCGGTCGATGATGCGCGCGGCGGGGTCCTGTTCCTGGGCCAGAGCCCGCGGCGCGGCGGCGAGAACCGCCAGCAGAAGCAGGCGCCGGAATGATTTCGCGTGGAGCATAGCAGTTTCCGTCAGTACGCCAACTGAAACGAGATCCGGGCTATCGCGGTGCGGTCCACCGGGCGCCCGTTCTCCGTAGCGGGCTTGAAGCGGATCTTGCTCGCGGCCCGGATGGCGTTTTCGTCCAGTCCCGCACCCAGCCCTTTCACTACACGCAGGACGCGGATCTCACCGGAGGCGGCGAAGAGAACCTCCAGCAGCACCTCGCCTTCGATGCGCCGCCGCCTTGCCTCTTCAGTGTAATCCGGCCGGGGCTTGAACAGAATCTCGATGTCTGAAGAAGACTGGTGGAGGTTGCCGGCGCCGGGCTGTGCGGCGCCCGGAGACGCGGCCGATACATCGCCAAAGCCGCTGCCGGTGATCCTTGGCTTTGGAGGGGAGGGGGCTGGCGCCGGGGCGGGTCCGGCGAATGCCCCGACCGGGCCGGCCACGCTCCTCGCCGGCCGGGTTGCCGTGGGTTGCAGCGCCGCGGCGTCGAACCCGGCCGGCAGGGCTGATGCCGGAGTGGGGGCCGCCGGGCTTGCCAGCAGTGGCGCCTGAAACGCCCCGGTGGCGACGCTGTGGTCAGGAGTGCGTGCCGCCATGCCGGGTACGGGCGAGCCGAACGCGCCCGTGGCGACAGCCCGGTCTGAGCGCGCGGCCGGTGGCTCCGGCGCCGGCGGAGCGGTGAAAACACCTGTCCTGACAGCGGGCGGCGGCGCGTTGCGCGGCGGAGCGACGGGAGGAGCGATTGGCGTAGTGGCGGCGGGAGCGGTCTCTCGAAGGGAAATGCGCGGCTCCGCAGTGGGCGGAGGGGCGGGAAGCACAACGGCCTGCACGGCAGGTGCGCTCTGTCGCGGCGCCGGCGGCGGCAGCACGGGGCGGCGCGGCCGGACAACTGGTGGGCGCGCCGTCCGGACTTGCCGGGGAGCCGAAACCGCCGGCTCCACCAGCACCAGCGGAGCCCAGCGCTTCCACACCGTAGCCGGAGTCCACCGGATACTGGCCAGCACGGCGATGAGTATCCCGTGCAGAATCAGGCTGATTGCATACGGACGCCGCGTTCGCGAGGAGGCCAGCAGAGTGAATCGCATATCTTCATTCCGCTGAATAACCCGCAAGTATGTTGGTGGACCCGCGGCGTGTTTCCTCTCTGCTACGCTCACTTTACCGCCCGCGCCCGCTCCTGTGCCGAGGAATGGTAGGCGTCCAGCACCTCGCGCAGGTCGCCGGACATCACCGTTTCACCGCGTTCAAGCCACAGTGCCCGGTCGCAGAGTTGCTCGAGAACCGCAGCGGAATGGGAGACGCACAGCAGGGTCTTGCCCGCGTTTCTGAAATCCAGGATCTTGCGGATGCACTTGGCCTGGAACTGCCGGTCGCCCACGGCAAAGACCTCGTCGATGATCAGGATGTCCGGATCTACGTTTACCGCTACGGCGAAGGCGAGACGCATCACCATGCCGGTTGAATAAGTGCGCAGAGGTTCGTCGATGAACTCCCCGAGTTCCGAGAACTCCACGATGCTGTCGAAACGGGCCATGGTCTCGCGCCGGGTCAGGCCCAGCAGCGAAGCGTTAAGTCGAACATTTTCCCGGCCGGTGAGGTCGGGGTGGAAGCCGGAGCCGAGTTCGAGCAGAGCGGCGATGGAGCCCCGAGTGACGATCGTGCCGCGATCCGGGAAGGAGATTCCCGCAGCCAGCGTCAGCAGAGTGCTCTTTCCAGCGCCGTTAGGTCCTACGATGGCCAGGCTCTGCCCGGCCTCGACCGCGCAGGAAACGTTGCGCAAGGCGTAGAAGCGTCCGCCCTGGGGCCGGCGGAACCAGCCCGCGATCCGGGACTTCAGCAGTGCGCGCGTGGAGTGATGCGAGAAAGACTTGGTGACGTCGCGGATCTCAACAGACGGACCGCCGATGGTCATACCAGGTCCGCAAAGCCGCGGCGCAGACCGCGGAAGATCAGCGTGCCCAGCCCGAGCGACAGGAACGAGACCAGAAACAGCTTGATCAGCAGGGAAGAAGGCGGGGCCTTGGCCTCCAGCAGAATATTGCGGCAGGCCAGCACCACCGCCGAGACCGGATTCAGTTGGTACACCAGCCGGTACTGCGGCGGGATGATTTCAAACGAGTAGAAGATGGGCACCAGCCAGAACATCAGGACGTTGGCGGATTCGACGACGTAGCGCATGTCCCGCAGGTAGACGTCCAGCGCGGACGTGGCCATAGCCAGTCCGCACACGAAGACGACTTCCAGTCCCCAAACAACCGGGAGCCACAGCCAGTTCGGATTGACGGCATAACCGAAACCCAGCACGAAGGTGAGCAGCAACGCAATCTGAATCAGGAAGTGCAGGCAGTTCGCCAGGACAGAGGAGACCGGAATGATTTCACGGGGGAAACGCACGCGCTTGATGAGCGCCTGATTCTCCAGCAGGGAGGTGGTCGCCGTCGCCCAGGAGACAGTGAAGAAGTTGAACGGCACCAGGGCGCACAACACGAACACGGCGAAATGCGGAATCTGGTTGTTGGCAAACAGCCTGGTGAAAACAAAAGTGAGCACGCCCATCATCACCAGCGGGTTTACCAGGGACCAGAGGATGCCGAGCGACATATTCCGGTAGCGGATCTTGAAGTCCTTCAGAATCAGATTGCTCAGCAGAAAGCCGTAGTTGCGATAATGCATTGCTGCCCGACGAGATTTTAGCCTAGCACAAGGCCACGGCGAGAGTGCACTACACTGGGAGATCAAACAGATGCCGGAGTGTCCCAAAGTCAGCGTGGTCACGCCCTGTTTTCAAGCGGCCCGGTTCATCCGGGAGACCGTGGAGAGCGTGCTGGGACAGGACTATCCCAACCTGGAGTACATCGTGATGGACGGCGGCTCGACTGACGGAACCGTCGAGATTCTGGAAGGCTATCACGGAGACCTGGAATTCGTCTCGGCGCCGGACGGTGGCCAGGCCGACGCGATCAACCGGGGATTCCGGAAGTCGACCGGTGAGATTTTCGCGTGGCTGAATGCGGACGACACCTACCTGCCTGGCGCGATCCGGGCCGCGGTCGGCGGCCTGGCTGCCCATCCGGAAGCTGGCGCCGTGTACGGAGAGGCCTTTCACATCGACGCGAACGGAGGCCGGATCGGCCCCTATCCGACGGAGGATTTCGACTGGCGCCGCCTGAACGAGACCTGCTACATCTGCCAGCCGGCCTGCTTCCTGCGCCGCCGCGCCTTCGAGCAGGCCGGTATGCTGAACCCGGCCCTGCATTTCGCCCTGGATTACGATCTGTGGATCCGCCTGGGGAAGCTTACACCGCTGGTCCGGATTGCCGGGGCGCTGGCAAACTCCCGGATGCACCGGGAGAACAAGACCCTGGGCAGCCGGCGGCGGGCCTATCGCGAGGCAGTGGCGGTGGTCAAGCAGCATTTCGGCTATGTCCCGTACAGTTGGATCTACGGCTATTGTTCGCATATGCTGGACCCGAGTGACCAGTTCTTCGAACGCACCGGCCCGACCTTGGCCAAGCGCGCCCTCAGCCTCGCGGTAGGCTCCTGGCACAACTGGCGCCACCTGGCCCGGTACTGGGGCGAATGGACCTCGGCGATGGGGCTGGGCGGGCGGTGAGTCGGGAAAAGAGCGGTGGAAATCCTGGTAAACCCACTGGCAAAAATGGTAAATCAGAATATCGGAGGCACGACAATGGCCACTGTTTTCACGGGAGCTATTCGACTCCTCGGATCGGGGGCGCCGGATTGAGTGCGGCGGGCAGCCGCCGTGAGGAGGCAATTCCACACGCGGTGAGTGATCTGAGCATCCTCATTTTCAACCCGGACTTGCCCATTTTCCCCGGGGGAATCGGAATTGAATTTCTCAATACGACGAATCTGGCGGCACGCGCTGCGCGGGTCGGCCTGGTTTCCATGGCCCATGATGCGGGCGCCTTGTTGAAAGCCAGAGAACTGGCGGCGCGAAAAGTCAGCCTCTACCTCTGGAAAAATCCCGCATTGGAGGGGAAGGCGAATCCGGCGGGAGCGCTCCCGCCGGGTGGCGTTTCGCGTTTCCGGGCCGGGCTGCATCGCTGGATTTCCGATCTCTACCTCAGGCTGCGGGCCCTGCCGTTCCGGCCCGCCGACGGTCTTGTTTCCGATCTGGTTTTCCGGAACCTGTCGCCGGCCCTGAGCCGGGCGCTGACCGAGCACGCCTGGAACGTGTTCGTCGTCGTGCAGAGCACCTACGCGCCGGTTATCGACTGCATTCCTGAGCAGCCGTTCAGCGTGCTGGTGATGCACGATATTCGATCGGTGGTTTACGAGCGCCGCGCCGAGACTGCGGCGGGATGGCGGGAACGCCGGCGGATGCTCAGTCAGGCACGGCGCTGTTTCGAGTTGGAGCGCAAGTACGCCCGGCGTTACGATCTCGTGGTGGCAGTCTCGGACCATGACGCAGAGTGGATTCGCCGGAATTATCAGCCGCGCAAAGTGACCACCGCCCGCCTGCCGCTGGACCGTCACTATTTCGCGCCGGATCCCGCTCGCCACGAAGTTCCCAATCGCATCGTCTTCACCGGGTTGATGAATCACCCTCCCAATGTGGACGCGGTCCAGTATTTCGCCCGCCAGGTTTTCCCTTTGGTCCGGCAGACTGTGCCGGAAGCCGAGTTTTACATCGTGGGCAGGAATCCGGGGCCCGAAGTGATCCGGCTGGGTGACCTTCCCGGGGTTAGGGTGACGGGGGAGGTGCCCGACACGCGCCCCTATCTGGCCGAAGCGGCTGTGGTTGTTGTTCCGCTACGATTTGGATCCGGGGCTCGCTACAAAATCCTGGAAGCCTGGTCGATGGGGAGGTGCGTGGTCTCGACTACGGTTGGGGCGGAGGGCCTGTGGCACCAGGATGGTGTGCACCTGGCGATCGCGGACGGGGCGGAAAAGCTGGCGGCGACGGTGGCGCGGGCTCTTCGCGATGCGGCGTTCCGAGACAGCCTGCGGAAGTCGGGACGGGAACTGGTGGCCGCCGCCCACGACCCGGAACGGATTGCCGAGGACCTCTATCGCGAATACCTGGAAGGAGTCCTGGAGGCATCCGGGAGGCAGGGGCCGATGCGGGTTGTTCTGGACCTGCGATGGATGCTGCCGGGACGGGCCGGGGGACTTGAAAACGAAGCTCGAGCGCTGGTGCGCGAACTGCTCGAACTGGACCGGCACAACCGGTATACGTTGATCCTGCCGGCGCGCTGCCGGTACGACTTCGACCTTCGTTCAGCGCCGAACATGCGAGTGGTTAGCCGTGATTCGGCGGGCAGTTTCCTGGCCGAGGTGGCCTGGCGGGCCGGGCGTATCGCGCACGGGGCGTTGCGCCTCGAGGACAGCGAAACGCCCGAGGTGCGCGCCCTGCGCCTCCTCCGATCGCTGGACAGCGAGATCGTGTACTCGTTGCCCGGTTATATTCATCCGGAGCTGTACCCGCTGCGGCATGTGCTCAAGGTGCCAGACATCCAGCACGAATTCCTGCCGCAGTTTTTTTCTGCCGAGGCGCTCGACGAGCGGCGGCGTTTGTACGGGGAGTCGGTCCGAATCGCCGACCACATATGCACTGGGTCGGAGTTCACCCGCCGGACGTTAATGGAACGGCTGGGCGTGGCTCCCGAGAAGATCAGCACCGTGCCGCTGGCGGCCGATCCCATCTTCCGCCAGGCGGGCAACGAAGCGAATGATGCGGCCGTGTGGCGCGCATACGGAGTCGCTCGCGGGACCTACTTATTCTTCCCGGCCCACACCTGGCGCCACAAGAATCATCTGGCGGCAATTGAGGCGCTGCGCATCCTGCGGGACCGCCACAGCCTGACGCCCGGGCTGGTGTGCACCGGCGGGGCGCGCGAGGCCCAGCCGCTGATCGAGCAGCGTGTGGATGCGGTGGGGTTACGGAACAGCGTCAGGTTTCTGGGGTACTGCCCGGGCGAACACCTGCCCGCATTGTACCGGGGCGCGGCCGGACTGGTTTTTCCGTCGCTGTTCGAGGGTTTCGGAATGCCGGTGCTGGAGGCAATGTCGTGCGGCTGCCCGGTGGTATGCAGCAATTCGACCAGCCTGCCGGAGGTGGCGGGCGAGGCTGCGCTGTTGGTGGATCCCGCGGATCCCGAGGCCCTGGCTGGGGCGATTCGCCGGCTGCTCACCGAAGCCGAGTTGCGTGACGACTTGATCCGGCGCGGGCTGGCCCAAGCCAGGCGGTTCTCGTGGCGGCGTCATGCGCTGGGTACAGTGGCGGCCCTATACCGGGTCCATCAGAAAATTTACACAGGAACGACAAGATGACCGGCTTTCCCCGCATCTCGGTGGTAACCTGCTCGCGGAATCAGGGCAAGTTCATCGGGGCAACCATCGAAAGCGTGCTGGCCCAGAAGTATCCCAACGTCGAGCACATCGTGGTCGACGCCATGTCCACCGACGAAACTCCGCAGGTGCTGGCGCGGTACGGCCATTTGCGCGTGATCCGCGAGCCCGACCGCGGACAGGCGGAGGCGATCAATAAGGGATTTCGCATGGCCACCGGCGAGATCTTCTGCTTCCTGAATTCGGATGACACGCTGGTGGCCGGCGCGCTCGACCGGGTGGTGAAAGAGATCGATCCGGCGCGGGGCCGCTCCGTGGTGATGGGCCGCTGCCGCTTCATCGCTGAAGACGGCAGCGAAACCGGAATCGAGCATCCCAGCCACTACGAGAGCTACCGCAGGGTGCTGGAGATCTGGAAGGGGCACTTCATCCCCCAGCCGGCTGTGTTCTGGACGGCCGAGGTGTGGCGGGAGTGCGGCGGGATGGAAGAGGGTCCGGTACTCGACTACGACTTGTTCTGCCGGTTCGCGAAGAGATATCGATTCCACACCATCGATCAGGTGCTGGCCGCGTACCGGCTGCACCCGGCTTCGAAGACCTGTTCGATGACCGACCAGGACCGTCTGGAGAACGCCATTCAGGTGAGCCGGCGCTACTGGGGATCTCCTTTTTCGCCCTTCTATTGGCGATTAGCCGTGTCACTGGCCCTGTACCGCTTCAACCGTTTGGGGCGGGCGCACCGGCTGTATCTGAAAGCCTCTCGA
>Ga0272446_1002743_pt1 | contig 23397 bp, 22 predicted proteins | sample YNPCB0061_FD_194587 | JGI IMG/M metagenome (GOLD analysis project Ga0272446, IMG submission 194587) | Hot spring microbial mat communities from Yellowstone National Park, WY, United States - YNP-CB-006-1 | ecosystem: Environmental > Aquatic > Thermal springs > Hot (42-90C) > Sediment | place... | reverse complement strand
GGGGGGAATGGCGAAGCGTCGGGCATGCTCTCGCTCGTCTCAGCGGACGATCTCCACCTCCTTTCTGACACGCAGAAGCATGTCCTTGGCAAGCTCCTGATCGCCGAGGCCGCAGGTGCGGTCGCTACGGTAATCGGCTTCGAGCGCCGGCATCAGGCGCTCGATGAAAGCCTTGCTCTCGGGCCCCTTCGCCTTCTCGACGGCGACGAGGCGGTCGATGTAGCGGCTGATCTCAGCTACCTCGGGCCCCGTCAGCGTGCCGGGGCACGTCTCACCGATGATCTTGGCCGCAAGCGCCCCACCGACCGGCGCATGTTCTCCTGGCCACGTTTCGGCGAGTGCGGGAAAACCGACGGCAAGCGCCCCACCGGATGCGAAAATCCATCTCCGAAATGATTGCATGATTAAGACCCTCCTTGGTGATCGCTTCGCGCACGGAGCGCGCGACCTACTTTTGAAATCTTTCAAAAAGCATCGGCAAAACGCCGAGCATGATGGCGGCGACGCCCGCTGCGGCGCCGACCGAAATCTCATGATCGCCCAGAGCCGCCGCCACCGCCGCGAAGATCAAACCAAAAATCGCGGCGTTGACGGCAGCGTAAGCGAGCGGCCAGGTGCGCATGTCGGTGCGATTGAACGGGTGGTCGAGCCGCAGGAGGCCGAGCTTTCTGAGCATCAGCCAAATGCCAGTGCCGACGATGACCACGGTCGGAATCATCACCGCACTACGCGCAAGAAATCCGTAGAGGAATTCGAGCATGCTGGGTCCTCTCGCTGGCCCGCCGGATGGCGCGCCAGGGCAGAGGTTAAGATGGCCAATCGCCGCGCTTCCGGCTGTTACGCAGGTGACTCGATTGGCGGTCGAGCCAAGAATTGGCCCACGCGGTCGCGCAAAAGACCTCAGTAGATTCGGACCGGGAAGTAACGCTGAACGAGTTCCTCGAAGCGGCCCGATGCGCGCACCCGCTCAAGCGCCTTGTTGAGCAGGAGTCGAATTTCCGGATCGTTCTTTGGCACCGCGATGGCAATGCCATCGCCGAAGAACTTGGGCTCTAGAAATGGACCGCCGCGCATCTCACAGCACTGCCGCGAGAGCGTGCCGTTGAGCCAGAAGGCAAGCGATATTCCGTCATCGAACAGAAAGTCGGCCTTGCCGGCGGCAAGGGCCTCGCGTGCGAGATCCGCGTTTTCATAAAGAGCCAGCGGACTGTCCCGGAAGAATGCCTTGAGGAAGGCTTCATGCGCGGTGCCGCGCGCCACGGCGATGCGCTTGCCATCAAGACCGCTTGGCGTCATCTCGGCTTGCGGTGACTCCTTGCGGCCGGCAAAACGTCCGGGGGTGTGGAAATACCGCTCGGTGAATGCCACCTCATTGAGAGCCTCCGCCGTGACCTTGTGCGCGGCAATAACCGCGTCCGCCTCACCGTTCTTCAGCCCCGAAAAAAGCTCATCCCATGGCCGCGCCTTGATATCGCACGACGTGTTGAGCTCGAGGCACAGGGCGCGCGCCAGATCGACATTGAATCCGACAAGGACGCCGTCCTCATCGTAGAAATTGAAAGGCGGAAAGTCGTTGTCGGTCAGAAAGCGGACGACGACGCGCCGCGGCGGGGCATCACTCGGCGCACGGACGTTTTGTCCATCGGGCGATGCTTGGGTCGCCGCCTTTGATCCGTGCAATCCGGCCAACAGTCCGGCCCACCCGATGATGGCAGCCCCCATCATTACAAACAGCACTTTGCGCAATCGCTCCATGGGATCCATGTGGTTCTGGCGGCCGTCGCGCGCGCCGGTCCGAAAATTTCGCGAGACTCAATCCTTAGTGCGCTTGCCGGCCCGAGGCCAGTGCTTATACTCAACGTGTGACGAAAGCGGACATAGCCATGCGCTGCGGGGGCGCAGATGTTTCGGGGCCGATCAGAGGCGACACGGCGCGCACGGCATCCGCGCATGCCGCCGCGCATCGCTGCTCCGCCGCCGCCGACGCGGCGGCGAGGGCCGTTTCCGCGCGAGATCGGCCAATTGGATCGCGCCGTCAACGACCTGCGCCGGCGGGCACCTGAATTTTCCGCCGCAACGCCCTTGCGGGCCTGGCAACGTTTGACGCTGTTGATCGTACCGGCGACGGTTGCCGCCGCTCTGGTGCTGCTCGAGGGCCCAGGACTATTCCTCTGGTCGCTGACGCTCGCGCTGCCGTTTCTTGCGGTCGCCTTGGTCCGCATGGCCGCAGTCGCGCACGTTCTGCTCAAGCGCCGCCGAAGACCGGGAAGAAAGATAGACCGTCGCTTCGACGGCCGCCTGCCGACCTATTCGGTACTGGTTCCGCTCTACCACGAGCGCCGGGTCGTGCCATCCCTCGTCAAATCGATGGCACGCCTCGATTATCCAATGGACCGGCTCGAGATCCTGTTCATCACCGAGGCGGACGATCACGCAACGCGACGCGCGCTTCTCGAGGCTGGATTGCGGCCAAATATGCGCATAGTGACGGTTCCAAAGGGTCAGCCGAAAACCAAGCCGAGAGCGCTGAACTATGCGCTTCAGGACGCGCGCGGTGTGCTTGTGGCCGTGTTCGATGCCGAAGACATCCCGGAGCCCGATCAACTGCGCCGTGCCGCTTCAGCCTTTATCGAAGGCGGGCCACGTCTCGCGTGCGTGCAGGCTCAGCTTCTGATCCACAATGCCGATCAATCATTCTGGAGCGGTCAGCTTGCGCACGAGTATTCGGCGCTTTTTTGTGGACTACTTCCGGCACTGGACTTCTTGCGGCTGCCGATCCCGCTCGGCGGAACCTCAAACCATTTTCGTCGCGATTTGTTGCTCAAGTGCGGCGGCTGGGACCCCTTCAACGTGACCGAGGATGCCGATTTGGGCGTGCGGCTTGCGCGGCTCGGCTACGATGTCTCCGTCATCGACTCGCGAACGCTGGAGGAAGCGCCGGCGGCAAGGCGGTCTTGGATCGGACAGCGGACGCGCTGGATCAAGGGCTGGATTCAAACCTACCTCGTGCACATGCGGCGGCCTCTACGGCTCTGGCGTGATCTCGGAAGCTGGCGGTTTACGGGATTTCAGGTCACGGTCGGTGCAACGATCCTGTCGATGCTCGTCCACCCGTGGTTTTTCATCCTGGCGGCCTGGCACGGCCTTCCGGATTGGGAGGTGCTGCGAAAGGACCCATTCTGGCTGATTTGCGGTGTGACGCTCACCACCGGATACGGCGCCGCCTGGCTTCTGATCGTGATCACGGCACTCCGATCCGATCCGCCGCGCCGGCTGTGGTCGGTTCTATGGCTTCCCTTCTACTGGCTGGCGATCTCGTTCGCCGCCTACCGCGCCCTCGGCGATTTGATCATCCGGCCCTTCTACTGGGAAAAGACGATGCACGGCGTCAGCGTGAAGCGCGCCGCCTCCGATCATCGTCGATTGCGAGCCGTGCTCAACCGTCCGCATGCGGGACGGGAACGGGCCTCGTCATGAGGACACCACGGCGTTATTCGCTTTTACCGAAAATTTTTCTGAGCTCGCCCTTGGCGCGGTTGAGCGTGTCGCGCTGGCTTTCGGAAAGGTTTTTTCCGGCACGGTTTATATAGAACGTGAGCATCGACATCGCCGACCGGAAAGGCGAACTCTTGCGTCTATGACTCTCCTCCGCCGACCGCTTGAGCGAGCGGGCGATCGCTTCGGGGCTCGTCAGCGTGAACACCCCTGCTTCCAAATCGAGCGCATTGCTTGTGCGGGTGACGTCGGCCGACCAGTACTTTGCGCGGCCCCGAGCACCAGCACCATTTCGGTTCTTCTCCGAAGACGTCGCCGTCGCAGCCTTCTTGCGCTTGCGCATCGCGCACGCTCTTGCAATCGGGTTTGATCCGGATGCGTTAAGTCCGCGTTGTCCACCCAATAGGGTAGAAATACAACGGGACCTGGGTTATATACTACTTTTAAGGGCGGCTGAGCCCGTCCTTGGAACGAAACGGTGTCCGGATGCGTTCCTGCGCCGGCGTAATGATGCGTGCCGATCTGATACAATGATGCTGGCGCTGCGATCTCTGTTGAACCGTTGCATTCAGCGTGGCTCGCTGACGCTGGAGCTCGCAAGTGGCGAGCGCCTTTCCGCAGGTGATGGCACGGGTCCGCCGCTCACCGTGCGCCTCATCGATCGAAAGGCCGGACGGGAGCTTTTTCTCAATCCCGAGATGGCGCTGGGCGAGCTTTACACCGACGGACGCCTGATCGTCTCGGGTGGGTCGGTTTACGACCTTCTCGAGCTGCTCGGGCGCAATCTGCCGGGCCTGGAGCCGCCGCAAATCGGGCACCTGCGCCATGTGTTCCGCAAGGCATTCGACCGTTGGACACGGCGGAATTCTGAAAAGCGCGCCAGGCGCAACGTTCATCACCACTACGACATCGACGACCGCATCTACTCGCTGTTTCTCGATTCCGACCGGCAATATTCGTGCGCCTATTTCGAATCTCCGGACCAGGATCTCGAAGCGGCGCAGCTTGCAAAGAAGCGACATATCGCGGCGAAACTTCTGGTATCGCCAAGCGCCTCCATACTCGACATCGGCAGCGGATGGGGCGGCCTCGCCCTCTATCTCGCAGACCTCTGCGATGCCGACGTTACCGGGCTGACGCTGTCACCCGAGCAGCTCAAGGTTGCCGAGCGGCGCGCCGCCGAGCGGGGACTTTCTTCCCGCGTGCATTTCCGTTTGCAGGATTACCGGGCTCTGAGCAGCACCTTCGATCGCATCGTCTCGGTCGGAATGTTCGAGCACGTCGGGCTCCGTGATTACGACACATTTTTTGCGGTCGTGCACCGGAGCCTGAAGGGCGACGGCGTCGCGCTTCTCCACTCCATCGGCCGCATGGATGGCAAGAGCCCGACCAATCCCTGGTTTGAGAAATACATATTCCCGGGCAGCTACGTCCCCTCGCTGGCCGAAGTTCTGCCGTCGATCGAAAAGTCAGGGCTCATTGTCACCGACATTGAAATTTTGCGCCTTCACTATGCCGACACGCTCGCCGAGTGGCGGTCGCGTTTCATGAGCCGCCGTGCCGAGGCAGCGGCCGTCCTCGGCGAAAGATTTTGCCGGATGTGGGAATTCTACCTCGCGGCCGCCGAGGCAGGCTTCCGTTACGGCGGCTTGATGGTCTTCCAGATTCAGATGTCGAAGAAGCTCGATGCGGTGCCGCGAACCCGCGATTACATTGCGGACGAGGAACAGCGACTGCGTCAACGCGAGCAGGAAAAGATCGGACAGCCTATCGCCGCCGAATGATGTGCGCAGGCACGCTTACGAGGACCTTCGGCGCGCTTCGCCGGAGCGGGCCTCTTCCACCGAATGTCCCCCGGCCTTCGCGAGTTCATAAGCGCGCGCCGTGATGGCATTGAGAGAACGCTCAACCTCCTGCCGGGCGCTCTCGAGGGCTTCGTCGCTGGCGTCAGCCGCAACGAAGATGGGCTCTCCTGCAACGAGGGCCAGCGTCGAGAACGGCAAATTGATCGTCATCCTGCTCCAAGTGTTGAGGACCAGATATCGCGAGGTGGCTGCCGCAACCGGAATGATCGGCCGTCCCGAAAGTCGGGCGAGAGTCACTATGCCACTGCCAGCAATCCGCGGCGTCGTACTCGGAACATCGGCGGTCATGGCGACGATCGAGCCGCCTTCAAGCGCCTTGGTGGCGGCGCGAAGCGCATAGGCGCCGCCCCGGTCTCTTTTGCGTGCTCCTGCACCGGCCCCGCGGATGGATGAAATGCCGAAGTGCCGTAACACCTGGGCAATGATCTCGGCGTCGCCGTGGCGCGCGACCATCGCAGCCACCGGATACTCGCGCGTATTGAGATCGCCGAGCATCATGAATTGGCCGTGCCACATCCCCATGATGAACGGCACGTTGCCGCGTAGTCTGTCGAAGAAGCCCGGTGGCTCGTAGACCGTCGTCGACGTCGCTTTGATGAGCCGGATGAAACCGGCCAATAGACGCCCGGTGGCCACTGTGAGTAATCCACTTTTCTTCGGCAACTGTCCCATTTTCCCGGTACGTGCGATGTGTTGGAGGGCCTTGGGCACCAAGGCGCCGATGTTATGAGTCCAGTACCGGCAAGATCAACCGTTGGAAAGCCCAGCCTCTGACGCTCATTGCCCGGCAGTGAAGGTGCCGCATATCATAAAGCGATCGCATAACAGGCGGCGGCAGCCGGCCGCAGGCGCAGAGAAGAGCCCTGCCCCGCGCTCAATGCGCGGGGCTCACTCTCGCTTCAAGTCCGGCGCGAGCGCGGGGCGGATACCGAGGCGCCGAACCCCAAATCGAAGCCAAAATCGGCTCACATCAAGAAAACGTAGAGCAGAAGAAGGACCAGCAGAACGCCAGCTACCGCGCGCTTCACGCCCCACACGAACCCGCGGTACGTCTCGAGGTGGTCGTCGAAGTCCGCAGCTCCGGGGCGATTGTCCTCGGCACCAATTCGTTGATCAGTGTTGAGCTGGCGTTGTTGAGGGGTGCGCGTATCTTCGCGCGGCATCATTGCACTAAAGACCATTTGGCTCTCCGTTCAGCCGTTTCGGTTCGAACGCGATGCATATCCGCGCGCTCCGATGGCCAACGAGGCGGGAACGGCGGTGTGCGACCGGCCCCCGTCCCCCTAAAATAGGGGCGAATTCGGATGAGCCAAACGGCCAAATGGCGGGGGGCGGACCTCTTGCCGCAAATCAATGGCCGGACCACATCGGCCGCTACCATAGGGCCGTTAAGATAGGACTGTTGCGGCTGAGTCTTTGCCGGAGTGAGAGCACCCTAATGCCCTACCCCACGATCGCCGATCTGCCTCCGTCCCTGCGCGCCCATTTGCCGCTCCACGCCCAGGAGATTTATCGCGCCGCTTTCAACAACGCTTGGTCCGAATACCCAGAGGCGATGCGTGAGGAAATCGCCCACCGCATTGCCTGGGCGGCAGTCAAGCGCAAATATCGCAAGTTGGGAAATCAGTGGATCGAGAAATGAGCGCCTTAATCGACTGGCCGCGTGCGACGACGGAACGCCGTGCGCCGATGCCGTTCTGGACGCTTCCAGTCGATGACACGCTGCACGCTCTCAATGCCCGGCGGAGTGGGCTGACGTCTGCGGAAGCCGCCGAGCGGCTGGTCCGCTATGGCCCGAACGTGGTCGATGCCAGGGTCCGCCATAGCATTGCCGTGAAGCTTGCCCGGCGCCTCGTCGAACCACTGACTGCCATTCTGCTTCTTTCGGCCACCGTCTCCGGTATCACCGGTGATTGGCAGAGCTGCATCATCATCATTCTCATCATATCGCTGTCGATCGTGCTCGATATCGTTCAGGAGCATCGTGCCGAGGCGGTGATCGATGCCCTGAAGCAATCGGTTGCCGTGAAGGCCGAGGTGGAGCGCGACGGGCAGCTCGTGGAATTGCCGGTGAAGGACATCGTGCCGGGGGACGTGGTGCGATTGCGAGCCGGCGATCTCGTTCCGGCGGACGGAATCTTGCTTGAATCGCGCGGTGCCCTCGCAAGCGAGGCGAGCCTGACCGGGGAACCTTATCCGGTCGAGAAGCATGCCGGCCCATGCGCGAGCCTTTCTCCGGCCGAGGCGGCCAACGCTCTTTTCGCTGGAACCAGCCTCATTGCTGGCGAGGCCAGAATGCTGGTTGTCGCCACCGGACGCGCTACGAGCTTCGGGGAAATCGCCGCATCGGTACAGGCCGCCGAGCCACCGACCGCATTCGAGCGCGGCCTGCACCGTCTTGGCATGTTGATTGTGCGCCTCACGGGATTTCTCGTACTTTTTGTGCTGCTGACGCAGTTGTCGCGCCACGGCCTCTCGCTCGAAAGCTTCATGTTCGCCGTCGCCCTCGCCGTCGGTCTGACACCCGAACTTCTGCCGATGATCATGACCGTCACGCTGGCACGCGGTGCGGTTCGGATGGTCGATCGGAAGGTCGTGGTAAAGCGTCTTTCGGCCATTCACGATCTTGGCGCGATAAACGTATTGTGCACCGATAAGACCGGCACGCTCACCGAGGCCCGGATCGCCCACGTCGGCAGTTTTGGGGCCGATGGTTCAGATAGCGTTCGCGTGACGGAGCTGATCCGTCTGAACAGCCGCTTCGCCCGCGGCGTGCGCAGCAATCTTGACGATGCGGTACTGGCCGGAGCGCCGCCTCTCTCCGGCGCGCCAGATCTCATAGATGATCTGCCGTTCGATTTTGAAAGACGGCGTGCCTCGGTCCTCCTGGCACACGATGGCATCCACGAAATGATCACGAAGGGCGCGCCGGAAACGGTACTGGCGCATTGTATCCAAGTCGAGAACTCCGACGGTTCGCTCGTCCCGCTTGAGGACGCCAGGCGGGCCGCAATTGCCGCACTCTATGAGGAGAAGGGCCGTCAGGGCTTTCGCCTTCTTGCCGTAGCCCGCCGCCCGATGCCGCAGTCCTGCTCCAAGCTCGAACCCGACGATGAGAACGAACTCATCTTCGTCGGTTTTGCGATGTTCGTCGATCCGCCGAAGGCGACCGCCACGGAGGCCGCGGCACGGCTCGAGAAAGCCGGCGTCCGTCTCAAGATCATCTCAGGCGATGCCGCACCCGTCGTCCTCCATTTGGTCGAGATCCTCCAAATTCCCGCAGAAGGAATCCTCACGGGCGAAGAGATTGCGACACTGAACGATCGCGCGCTGAGGGACAAGGTCGCCACGACCGATCTCTTCGTGCGGGTTTCCCCGGATCAGAAGAGCCGCATCGTCCGCGCACTGCGCCGCCGAGGCGATATCGTTGGCTTCCTCGGTGATGGCATTAACGATGCCTCCGCCATCCATGACGCCGACGTCGGCATTTCCGTCGATAGCGGCACCGATGTCGCCCGCGAGGCGGCCGATATCATTTTGCTGGCACCCGATCTTAGCGTGCTCGCCGACGGCGTCGCCGAGGGACGGCGCACCTATGCCAACATCATGAAGTATGTGCGGATGGGGACGAGCTCGAACTTCGGCAACATGCTATCGATGGCCTTCGCCTCGCTTCTGTTGCCGTTCCTCCCCCTAACACCCTTGCAGATCTTGCTGAACAACTTGCTTTACGACTTATCAGAAATCGGCATTCCTTTTGATAGAGCCGATGCCGATGACCTCGCCAAGCCGCAAGCCTGGGACATCAGGTCTGTCTTGCACTTCACGCTGATTATGGGACCGCTTTCATCGCTGTTCGATCTCGCGACGTTCGCCCTCCTTCATCTCGGTTTCAACGCCGGTGTGGACGTGTTCCGGACTGCCTGGTTCGTCGAATCGATTGCAACGCAGATTCTTGTGATCTTCATCATTCGGACTGCGCGCCCGTTCTGGGCGAGCCGACCTCACGAGGTCTTGACCGCCACCTCGCTCGGAGCACTCGCAGTTGCTTTGGTTCTGGCCTTGACGCCGCTAGGCAGAGTTGTGAGCTTCGTCGGCCTGCCATGGCCCGTCCTCGCCGCAATTGCGGCTCTTACCGCGCTCTATCTGGCTGCCGCCGAAATCTTGAAGCCTTACGCCATCGGCTGGGCGGCGAGCCGGCCACAGGCTCGACACAGAGGAATTTCCCGGATGCGCCGTTAGCCGATCTCTTGCGAGCCACCATCGGCGTTCCTGGTGACGAACGCTTGACCCCCGTCAAACGAGGTACGAGTTTTCGGCGATACGGATGATCTCGATCCCGGGTTCACAAGGGAGCCTGTTGAAAAATGCATCTGCCAAAACTTACGCGCGATCTTGAAAGGCTTTCGAGCGCGGATGCGCTTCTCGCCGACGCCTACCTGCAACATATTCTGAGTAAGTTGGGCTTCTATGCAATTGCAGCGCTTGTCGCCGTTCTCGGCGTTGCCGCGCTAGGGATCTCGGTATTCTGGCTGCTTGCCGAACGCTTGGGTCCGACCGCATCCGCGGCCATCGTGGGTATCATCGGCTGCGCATTGGCCATGCTGATCTATACATATGCGAGCCGCCTTGAGCCGGAGCGTGAATTCACATTGGCCCTGAGCATGCGGCGCTCGGCTCTTGAGGACCTCGGCGAAGATCTTGCATCGGAAAATATCGCAGGTCCGCCCGTCTATCCGAGCACCGAAGCCCTCATCGCTGCGCTGATCGTACCGGTCGTCGCCTCGCTGCTTCGTGGGTTGAAGGAGCCGAAAGTCACGAAGGCCGAGCTTCCAGACCCGCAGAAATAAAACAGATGGACGCTTCTGAACTTGACCGAAAGAGGTCGGCCGATGGCACGCATCGCAATCATTGTTGGCCACCCGCGCAAGGACACCTTTTGCGAGCAGATCGGATCTGCTTATCAGAGGGGCGCAATGGCAGGAGGCCACTCCGCAGAGCTGTTTGTGACCTCACACATGAATTTCGATCCGATCCTGCGCGAAGGGTTCGTGAAGATCCAGCCTCTGGAGCCGGATTTGGCAGCCGCACATGACGCAATCTTGGCCGCCGATCACCTCGTGTTGATTTTTCCGCTTTGGCTCGGAGACATGCCCGCCATATTCAAAGGCTTCCTGGAGCGCGTCCTTCAGCCGGATTTGGTGGAAGCCGCAAAAGAGGGCAAGTTCCTGCCCATCCTGAAGCACAAGTCGGCGCGCATCATCGTGACGATGGGGATGCCGGGGCTGATCTATCGCTGGTGGTTCGGCGCCTACGTTCTCAAGATCATGAAGCGCAACATGCTCGGTTTTCTCGGGGCAGGGCCCGTTCGCAGCACGATCCTGGGCCGCATCGAGGATGTCACACGCGAAACGCGGCAGCGTTGGCTTGACGACGCTGCCGCGCTTGGACGTCTTGCGAACTGAAGATGGGTGTTCACAAATTGAGAAAAGTTATGATTATCCCGCAAGTTCCTCCAGGCGGCCACCATCGAGTACGTGGATTTCCGTTCCGTCGATCACCTCAATGACGCGCATCGATCGCAATTTTGTGATCGTCCGGCTGACTGTCTCGATCGTGAGCCCGAGAAGATCGGCGATATCCGAGCGGCGCATCGGCAGTTTGAAGACGTCCCCGTCTCCTTCGCTCTCGGCGCGGTCGCGCAAATTCACCAGAAATGATGCGATCCGCTCCATGGCGGTCCCCTGGCCGACGGTGACCAGAAGATTGCGGGCCGTGTTGAGCTCCGCCGACACCGCCTTGTAAAGTTTGAGTGCTAAGCTGGCATCCCGGGCTGCGGCGTGTTCAAGTGCCTGAGCCGACAAACATTTAACCTTCGCGGGGCAGGTTGCCTGAGCGTCGAAAATATGTTCGTCTAACACCCCAAGGCCAATGTAGTCGCCCGGAAAAGCAAAGTCGATGATCTGCCGTCGGCCGTCACCTAGGACCTTGGAAAGCGCAATAACGCCTTCCTCGATGCGAAAAACATGTGTTCTCGGGTCGCCCTCACAAAAGACGTGTTCCTTGGCTTCGACCCTGCGAAGGGTGCCGCGCTCGAAGCCGTCACTATCCCGGTAACCCCGCAAGGCCGGCAACTGGCTGTAGGCTTTATAAGAAGCAGGCTCGTTGACGTGTGTCGCGCTGAACATCTCGGGTTTCCTCCTTGGACTTCCGGCGTGTCTTGCAGAGCGGATAAGAGCCGCACACCGTTGATCGCGTATGCGCGTGCGGTAATGAATTGTAATCGTTTGTAACAGCGGCGATGGCGTCTAAAGAGGAGTGATAAGTGGGTACCGAGATTCTCGTTATCGATGATGATGCCGAGGTCCGCCAGCTTCTGCGCACCTGCTTCGAGCGCGAGGGATACATTGTATCCGAAGCCGCTGACGCCACGGGTGCCCGTGTCGCCCTCGACCGTGGCGGTGTGGGACTCGTCACTCTCGATCTGACGCTTGGTAGCGACGACGGGCTGACGCTTGCCCGCGAGATCAGGGCAAGCTGCGACGTGCCGATCATCATGGTTTCGGGAAAGGGCGATGCAGTGGACCGCATCGTCGGTCTCGAAATTGGCGCCGACGATTACATCACCAAGCCATTTAACTTGCGTGAGGTTCTGGCACGCGTCCGGGCCGTCTTGCGGCGCCGTGAGGCCGCAAAGCCGGCAACGATGAACTCGGCCATGCAACACGATGTATTCTATTTTGGCGGCTGGGCTCTTGATACGACGAGCCGCGAGCTGAAGGACCCAAACGGCATCGTGCGCGAACTCACGACGGCCGAATTCAATCTGCTTGAAATGTTTATCAAGCGTCCTCACCGGGTGCTCTCGCGCGATGAGATCATGGACCTGCTCAAGGGCCATGATTATTCGCCGCTTGATCGCTCGATCGATGCTCTGGTCAGCAGATTACGCAAGAAGATCGAGCTGGACACCACGAGGCCGGCGCAAATCAAGTCGATCCGCGGTGTCGGCTACATGTTTGCCTGTGACGTGCGCCGCGCTTAAAGAAATAGGACGAAGTGTTGCATCCGGAGGCTCCCTCTGACTTACGCCTCCGGACGACATGGGCTGCTTTCTTCGGTTTTTGGCGAGCCTATGCAGCCTTCTTGGCCTCGATCTGCTTCTCGCCCTTGATCTCGATCTTCTTAGTCGCCTTCTGGACCTCTGGCGGCTTGGGGAGCGTCAGCGTCAGAACACCATCCTTGTAGACGGCTTGGACCTTGCTGGCGTCGACCTCGTAAGGAAGCGATAGGCGCCTTTGGAATGAGCCGAACGACCGCTCGACGCGATGATAGGCGCGGCCTTCTTCATCTTTTTTCTCTTCGCGCTCGGATTTCTTCTGACCCTTAATGAGCAAATCGCTGCCCGTTAGCGTAATCTCGATATCTTTCTGATCGACACCGGGGAGTTCTGCCGTGACCTGAATTTCCTTGTCAGTTTCACTCACGTCCATTCGTGGCCACAGCTCCGTCGCCGTCCATGAGATTTCCGGAAAGCCAAGGTCTTTCGTCCAACTTTCGAAAAGGTTGTCCATTTCCTGCCGGAGGGACCTCAATGGATGGGGTTCGTCACGCCAAATGCGGGGGAGCAAACTTCGAACTGTCACGATAACCTCCATGTCTCCTTGGATGCATGTCTCCTTGGATAGTTCGCTACATCGAACTGATGAGGCATCTAGGTGTGCCTCCTTAAACGTCAATACCCCTACAGGCACGAGAAGCCTTGACTTGCATCAACGGGGGAATCGTCGAGCGCCGAATGAAGTTTTCCTTGCTCCGTCAGAGCTTACTTCGCACGTCCATCGAGGACCGTGCGCACGACGGCTGCAAGCTCGCTTTGCGTATAGGGCTTGCGAAGTATTGGCCACGCAGCGTTTGCGGTCGCCGCATTGGCAACGGTTTCATCGGCAAAACCGGTCGTCAAAATGACCGGGAGCGCCGGCATCTTCTCCATGATCCATTTCCCGAGATCGACGCCTGTAAGACCACCGGGCATCATGATGTCGGTAAAGATCGCGTCAACCTTTGTGCCTTGCTCCAGCGCCTCTTTGGCCTGAGCGCCGGTCGCACACTCGATGACCTTATAGCCGAGGCGCTCAAGCCGCTTGACTGTCAGCGCGCGAACGTCGCGATTGTCCTCGACCACCATGATTCGCTCGCCGTTGGTCGATCTCTGATCGCGCGAAGGACCTGCCGCATGGCGTTGGCCGCTGGCATCTGGGCACCGCGGCAAATAGAGATTGACCGTCGTCCCGACGCCGGGTTCGCTGTAAATCGTGATGTTGCCATTCGACTGCTTGACGAATCCGTAGATCGTGCTGAGACCGAGCCCGGTACCGCGTCCCGGCGGCTTGGTCGTGAAGAACGGCTCGAACACGCGGCTGAGCGTCTCCTTGCTCATACCGAGGCCGTTATCGGAGACGGAGATGCGAACGTACTCTCCAGCGATGAGTGGCCCATCAAAACCCGTCTCGCCTTCTTCAAGCGTGGCATTGTCGGTCCGGATCGAAAGCTTCCCGCCCGCAGGCATCGCATCGCGGGCATTGATCGCCAGGTTTAGAACCGCCGATTCGACTTCTCCCGCATCAACGCGCGCCAGCCAGAGATCGGGCGCGAGATGCGTTCTTAGCTCGATTGTATCGCCGAGGGTGCGCAGCAGCAGCTCGATCATCCCGCGGACTTGCTCGTTGAGATTGATGACCTCCGGGGCAAGGTGCCGCCGTCGCGCAAAGGTCAGCAGGCGATTGGTTAAGCGGGCACCCGCGTCCGCTGCCCTGATGGCCCGTGACAACAGCTCATGATCCTGAGGATTTGAAATTGAATCTTCGAGCAGCTCGAGATTGCCGGAAATAATCGTGAGCAGGTTGTTGAAATCGTGCGCAATCCCGCCCGTCAATTGGCCGATGGCCTCAAGGCGCTGCGATTTCAGCACGGCTTCCTTCTGCTTGAGCTCCTCAGTGACATCGCGAAAGAGGCTGACAACCGCCATGCGCTGTTGATCGGCGCCGTAAAGAACAGCGATGTTCCCTTTCGCCGGGAACCTCGAGCCATCCTTTCGGAGCAGGGTTGCAGCAATCGATGTGCTCGCTGGACCGGCCCCGACTTCCGCCGCCAGATCTCGTTGCAGTCGCTCCGGAATGAGCGGGTCCTCGAACAGCGTCATCCAGTCGAGATCGACGATGTCGTCGGCTTCATAACCGAACATGCGCGTTGCCGCCGGATTGACCAGGATGATCTGTCCCTCCGGAGCGGAAACGACGAGCGCCTCGGGCATGTGATCGAAGACAGTCTGGAAGAGCAGCGACTGCCGGTCGATTTCTGCCTGCAAACTGGCGCGGGCACTAAGATCGTTGATAATACCCGAGAAGAAGCGCCCACCTCCGACCTCAAATTCCGCGACCGAGAGATGGATCGGGAAGATGGTGCCATCTCTCCGTTGCCCCTCGACCTCGCGCCCGATGCCGATGATGCGTCGTTCGCCCGTTGTGAGGTAATGCCGGAGGTAGGCGTCGTGCGCGCTGCGATAAGGCTCCGGCATGAGCATGCTGACAGGCTGTCCGAGCATCTCATCGGCTGTGTAGCCAAACATCCTCTCTGTCGCCGGGTTCACGCTCTGGATACGTCCGGCACTATCAATCGCAAGAATGGCCGCAACCGCCGACTCGAGGATGGCCTGCAGCATTGCTGGTTTCGATATGACCTGGTCTTTTGGCTGCACCTTAATGCCTCGAAATCAGCTTCGCCACGGGTCGTTCAAATTTAAAGAAGACATCATCGAGCAACTCTCTCGCTGGCGAACTGATCCTGATCAAAATCTCCTGGCCGTCATCGTCCAAGCGGCCGGCTTGGGCTTTCCTGGCGTCTCAACCCGAAATTGCTGGAGAATGCTCGCACCGGAAGACTTTTCGACCCTTGATAGAGGTCAAAGCGGAAGGCTGTCACTGCCCTAACTTTGCAATCGAGACAAGATGGAATCTCGAAGGATCTCTTTTGATGAAGCCCCAAAGGACATGGATATTGGTCGCAGATGGCGGCGGCGCGCGAATTTTCGAAAGCATGGGGCAAGGACGCGGCATGCACCTCGTCTCCGGCACTAAATCGCAAGTCGATAATCCGCCGAGCCATGAACTCGGGCGGGAAAGGCCCGGTCGGGTGTATGAGTCCGTCGGTACTGCTCGACATGCCGTGGAGCCGAAGCGCGACCCTCACCGGGCCCTCGAAGCGCTCTTTGCCAATCAGCTGGCAACGATGCTTGCGAACTATTCGGCGAATAATTCATTCGATCGGCTAGTGATCGTTGCGCCGCCTGCAATGCTCGGTGAGCTGCGCAAGGATATAAAACCCGCCCTGCGTGAGAAAATCGTTGCCGAGATCGACAAGGATCTGAGCAAGGTCCCGAGCAATGAGATCGCGGCTCACATCGAGAATGTGATCGCGCTGTAATAACCGACCATGAGGAGATGTCATGGCGAAGCTGAATAGCATTCGTCTCGAGCTTGCACGTGATCACGACTTTCCCGAAGGCAGCCGAACCCGAGGGTACGAGCTGATCGCACCCTTGGACGAAAAATGGCATCTGGATGAGGAGGCCTGGAAGACGCTTCGCGATCGCTGCAAGGTCAAGCGCTTCTGGGCGGGCGAGGCCAACGAGATAGGTCATCTCGTCCATCGGCGAGGCCAATGGTTTTTTGATTACGATCCGGAGCGCGAAAGCGACGACGAGCCAGGATATAAACTCGACAAGCACGTTTTCAGGCCTGGCGAGTACATTTCGATACGCGAGCATGGTGGCGTGATGCGGACCTTCCGCATCGCATCGGTTGTCGAGCTGGAATAGACGTCCGCGAAGAGCCTCCGCTGTTTCCGGACGCCGCCGCGCGCGTTTCCAGGCTCACCCCCGATTGGAGGAAGAGGAAGCGAGCGCCTCCGCATAGACACGCGGATGCCAGACAACCTCGCGAACGTCGGGATCACCCTCGTGCGGGTGGCTCGTGAACCCGAGCTCACGGGCCATTTCGAGCATTTGCCGATTACTGACATGCACGAGCCCGAACACTTCGCCGACGCCTTCGTTCTGCGCATAACGCAAGAGGGCGTTCATAAGTTGCCACCCGACGCCGTGACCCTGCAGGTCGGAGCGAACGAGGATCCCGAATTCGCCGCGTGTCAGATCGGGATCGAGGACGAGGCGTGAGACGCCGAGCAGCTCCTGTGTGCTGTCCTTGATCGCAACAAAAGCCATTTCTCGCGCATAGTCGATTTGTGTGAGACGGGCCAGGAACGCATGCGGAAAGCTGCGCCTGGCCGTGAAGAATCTGAGGCGGACATCATCGGGCGAGACGGCAGCAAAGAACGGAATGTAGCGCGGTTCATCATCGGGCCGCACCGGTCGCAATGTGACGTCTCCAACCCCCTCGATCCTGATTTTTTGCTTGAGGTGAGCTGGATAGGGGCGAATCGCAAGCGGCAGTCGCGGGCTCGTCTTTTCGTCGGCAAGCTTGATGCGCGCATCTATGGCCATCACACCGTCTGCATCGACCAGCAAGGGATTGATATCGAGCTCACGGATTGCCGGATGGCGAATGATGAGGTCGCTGACCCGCACAAGTGTCTCGGCGAGCGCATCGACGTTTGCGGCCGGACGGTCGCGGTATCCGGCAAGGAGCCGCGAAATCCGTGTCTTGGCGATCATTTGCCGCGCCAGGAGTAGGTCGAGCGGAGGCAAGGCCAACGCGCGGTCGCGCAACACTTCGACGGCGACGCCGCCAGCCCCAACGAGCATCATCGGCCCGAACGTCTGATCGACATTCATGCCGACGATCATCTCGAGCGCATGCGGCCTCGTAATCATCGGCTCGACCGTGAAACCATTGATCCGCGCTTCAGGCAATCGGGCCTTGACATGAAGGAGCATCTCGCTTGCTGCCTGTTCGGCCGATTGAGCACTCTCAAGTCCGAGGCGCACCCCGCCGACGTCGGACTTATGGGAAATATCGGGCGATTCAATCTTGATGACGCAGGCTTCGGCATGCGCGAGAATTTCCTCTGCCGCCGCGCGGACTTCAGCCGCGTCTCGGGCCAGGAGGGTTCTGTTGGTGGGAATACCATAGGCCGCAAGTATGGATTTTGCTTCACGCGCTGAGGCGACTGTGCGTTTGTCCGCCAGGACATTGCCAATCTCCTGCTCCGCTTTCGCCGGATCGTAAATCCGTTCCGCGGCCGCCACCGGAGGAGTCTGCATGAGTTCGGCCTGCGCCCGCCGGTAGTCAACGAGCTGCATGAAACCGGTAATGGCCTCCGACGTCGTCTCGAAGGTCGGGATCTTATGCGCCTGAAAGAGTTCACGCGGCTCTTTCGCAGCGATCTCGCCGAGCCAGCATGTAAGTATCGGCTTTAACGGGCCTCCGCCGCGCGTGCTGCGATCGACGCAATCGATGACCGCCTTGGCGGCCTCGGTCGCCGAAATCGTCGCCGAAAGGCAATGCAGAACGAGGATGGCATCGGAATTCGGATCGCCGAGCATCACCTCTAACGCATCCCGGTAACGGCCCGTTCCGGCGTCACCGATGATATCGACGGGATTCCCATGTGACCAGTTCGGTGGGAGTACCTGATTGAGTGCCGTAAGCGTAGCCGTATCGAGCGAGGCGAGCGTGCCGTCCTGGTCCTGCAATTCGTCGGCCGCAAGGACACCGGCACCGCCCCCGTTCGTCAGGATCGCGAGCCTTTCGCCGTTGAGTTTGGGAACCCGCGCCAGCGTTTCAGCCGCTGCGAAGAGATCATCGAGCGTCTTGACCCGGAGAAGGCCGGAGCGCCGGAAAGCGGCGTCATAGGCGGCATCCGACCCGGCCAGCGCACCGGTGTGCGAAAGGGCGGCATGGGCACCCGCCTCATGTCTGCCGCTCTTGACGACAACGACAGGTTTCGATCGCGCGGCCCGCCGCGCCGCCGAGAGGAATTTTGCCGCGTGCGTGACGGCTTCGACATAGAGCAGGACGGCCCGGCTTGCTTGGTCCGACGCGAGATAATCGAGCATGTCGCCGAGGTCGATGTCGGCCATCTCTCCGAGCGAGACGACATGCGAGAAGCCAATTCTGCGTGCAGCCGCCCAATCGATAACGGCTGTGATCAGCGCCCCCGACTGCGATACGAAAGCGAGATCGCCGGCAAGCGGCGGCCGATGCGCGAAACTCGCGTTGAGTCCTGCGTTCGGCGCCATCAGACCAATGCAATTCGGTCCAAGAATGCGCAGACAGAAGGGCTGCGCAGCCTTGAGCATATCCTGCGACCGCGCCCCGAGCCCGGCGGTAAGCACGATCGCCGCCCGCGTCCCTTTGCGACCAAGCTCGCCGATTAGACCTGGAACCGTATCCGGTGGTGTTGCAATCACCGCGAGATCCGGGGCGGCGGGCAGGTCTGTGACGGAGGGATAGCAGCGCTGGCCGTCGATTTCGGAATGTTTGGGGTTAACGAGGCCGATCTCACCCTCAAAGCCGCCGGTAAACAGATTGCGCATCACGGTCTGGCCAACCGAGCCCGGGCGCGGACTGGCCCCAATCAGCACAACGGATTGGGGTGCCGTCAGATACCTCAGATTGCGGACGGTCATGAGCCTCTATCTCCAATTGTCAACATATTTGACGCATTTGCGATGTAGTCGTTTGTATACGGCGCCGGTGTCGTCACAATGAAGCGCTGCTTGGGAACCGCGGCCGTTGAGCTGAGTCAATTCAATTGTGAATTGCCGATGTATCCAGGGCGGACGAAAATCTTGAGACCGGTAGGTGCGCAGTGCTGACCAAAATGAAGAGCTCGGTTCCGATGCTCCGCCCGGAAACGCTTGCCCCAGCAAGTCATGAGGCCGGGGAGGTCCCCGAGTGCCCGAAAGAGCAACCTGGTCTCCTCTTTTCCGATCACCAGGATCTTGATCGCTACCTGAATTATCTCGTTGCACGCGCTACCGCGGGCGTGGCGCCTGCGGCTGTCGCGAATGCCTTCTTCGACTGGGGATTCCATCTGGCGTCCTCCCCGGGACTCCAACTTGAGCTGCTCGGCGCGGCTGTCCATCAGTGGATGCGTCTGGCGGCATTCGCGCAAACGGCGGCGATTTCGGGGACACATGCCGACCCATGCACTCTGCCCCAGGCCAATGACAACAGATTTCGCTCCGAGCGTTGGAAGGAATTTCCCTTCAGTATTTACTCCCAGGCCTTTCTACTTCTGGAAGAATGGTGGCACGAGGCCGCGACGCGTGTACGGGGGGTTGAAAAGCAGAATCAGCGGCGCGTTGACTTCATGATGCGCCAGGTGCTCGACGTTTTTGCGCCGACGAATTTCGTGCTGACCAATCCCGATGTCCTGGTGCGCACCCAAGCCGAATGCGGACTAAATCTCGTTCATGGGTTTTGGAATTTCCTTGATGACCTGGAGCGCTTGCGGACGCGCCAGGCGCCGGAAGGTGCCGAACGGTTCAAGGTCGGCAAGACGGTCGCGGTGACCCGCGGAAAGGTCGTCTTCCGCAATCACCTGATCGAGCTCATCCAGTATGAGCCGAAGACGAAAAAGGTCCATCCCGAGCCAGTGCTCATCGTTCCGGCCTGGATCATGAAATATTACATTCTCGATCTGAGACCGGAAAACTCGCTGGTCAAGTATCTGGTCGAGCAGGGTTTCACCGTATTTATCATCTCTTGGCGCAATCCGGACGCCGAAGACCGCTACACGAGCTTCGACGATTACCGCCGCCTCGGCGTGATGGCCGCCATCGATACAGTCAGCCAAATTGTTGGCGGTCACAAAATTCATGCGGCCGGCTACTGCCTCGGCGGAACGCTTCTGGCAACGGCGGCGGCGGCCATGGCACTTGATGATGATGATCGCCTCCAGACATTGACAATGCTCGCAGCTCAGGCCGATTTCCGGGAGGCGGGCGAGCTCACGCTATTCATCGACGAAAGTCAGGTATCTCTGCTCGAAGACATGATGGAGCACCAGGGCTTCTTGGATAGCGTGCAGATGGCCGGCGCCTTCCAGCTCCTGCGCTCGAACGACCTGATCTGGTCGCACGTCGTCAATGACTACCTCCTCGGCGAGCGTCAGCCTGTCTTTGATCTGCTGGCATGGAACGCCGATGCGACGCGCATGCCCTACCGGATGCATTCGGACTATTTGCGCTCGCTCTTCCTCAATAATGATCTGGCCGAAGGCCGGTTCAAGGTCAACGGACGCACCATTGCGTTGACGGATCTGCGGGTTCCAATCTTTGCTCTCGGCACCGAGACCGACCACGTTGCGCCATGGCGATCGGTCTACAAGTTCAATATTCTGAGCGACACCACCGTGACGTTCCTGCTGACGAGCGGCGGCCATAACGCAGGCATCGTCTCTCCTCCGGGAACGCCGAACCGCAGCTACCGGATGGGAACGAAGGTCGAGGAAGGACGCTTCGTCGATCCGGACGAGTGGATTGAGCGCACGCCGAAGTCTGACGGTTCCTGGTGGCCTGCATGGACCCGGTGGCTGGCCGAACGTTCCTCCGAGCCAGACTATCCCCCGCCGATGGGGGCACCCGAATTAGGTCTTGAGCCGCTGGACGACGCTCCCGGAACCTATGTTTTTCAGCGATGAGTTTGAAGCTCAGGCGCAAGAAAGGGCTGGCTCTGCGCTTGATCTCGGTCAATGTTGGCAACTCGGTCGACCCAATATTCTAAATAATGGCTCATTTGTTCAGGAGTTGATGAGATGCTCGATCATCCCAGCCGGACAGAGGGTGGGGCCACATTCCTCGGTTCAAAAGTTCCCGCCCCTGGACTTGCCCCTTTTCTTGCCGTTTGGACGCCGACATCGGAGCGCTTGGAGGCCTGGAATTCCAACGCCATTCGCGTCGGAGACGAAATCACCCAAAGTTGGCTGAAATTTCTCAGTGATCGCTTTGCGAAGGATACCGCTCTGCCGGAGCAGCTTGCGTCATGCCAGAATATGAATGACGTTTTCACGGTCTATTCGCAATTCTGGCAGCAGGCGACAAAGGATTATGTTTCGGAGTATCTTGCCATTGCGAACGCCGCGTGGGGCGCCGTGCGGAGCTCTATGGAAGCGAAAGCCTCCCGCAAGGACGGCTGAGCCCCGCCCCCTCCGGAGTGACTGAGGAAACGCCTGATGAAAGCCCGCGATGTCATGACGACGAAGGTCGTCTCGGTGACGCCTGAGACCACGTTGTTGGATATGACACGCATCATGCTGGAGCACCGCATCAGCGGCCTGCCCGTCATCACAGAGGAGGGCAAGCTTGTCGGCATCGTCACCGAAGGCGATTGTCTGCGCCGGATCGAAACCGGGACGGAGGTCAAGAGGTCCCGCTGGCGCTCGCTGTTGACGGCGCCTGCCAAGCTCGCCGAGGAGTATATACGCTCCCACGGCCGCAAGGTCGCCGAGGTCATGACCACGGATCCGATCACGGTCAGCGAGGACACCGACCTTGCCGAGATCATCCACCTGATGGAGACAAACCAGATCAAGCGGGTACCTGTCGTGAAAGACGGTGCCGTGGTGGGGATCGTGAGCCGGGCCAATTTGGTCCAGGCTCTGGCGGGCCTCCTGCATGGCGCCGCCGGGGATGTCGACGAGAGTGATAGTGCAATTCGCAAGAACATCCTTGCCGAGCTGGACAAGCTTCCATGGGCGGCGAAAGAGTTTGTGAATGTCACCGTCAAAAATGGCGTCGTTGATCTATGGGGCTCATTTACAGCTTTTCGTCAGGATGAGGCGGCTATCGTCGCCGCCGAAAACGTTCCGGGCGTAAAGGAGGTTCACAGCCATCTGGCATGGGTCGATCCGATGTCAGGGCTCGTGGTCTATTCGCCCGATGACCAGCGGGCCACAGCCACCGCAGGGCAATCGTCCATGCCTTCTTGACTGACACGCCCGCGCCACCGCAAATGCGGTGAAGGATTGCTACCGTTGCGCGTTCATTCAATTGTTCAATCGACGAGGGTAAGCATCGGAACGGCGAGCGCGCGTGAGCGCTCGGTTGGGCGCCGGCAAAGGATGCCGTTCAGATCTTGCGAATGAGGACGCTTTGGGCAAGGCACAGCTGCTGACATCGACCGGAAAAGGGGGCGAGCGAATTCTTGAGGCCGCGGGCGCCTGGACGGTCGCCAACGCGCGCGAGCTTGATTCCGTCACGGACGTCTTTGTTGCCGACCGTTCGGCGCTTGAGGGCGCGAGCATCGACGCCAGTGGGATCGAGAGCTTCGATACCTATGGTGCGCGCCTGTTGGATCGTCTGGTTCGCGCATCGGGTCGCGACGGCGGCGAAGCCCGCGTCATCGGCCTCCCGCCATCATATCAGGGCCTTTATGACAGAGTGCGCGAAGCCAGTGCGACACCGTCTGAACCCACCCCGAAGGCATCGCCGCTGATTGATCCTTTTGACGCCCTCGGCCGCAGTGTAACGCAGTCGGCGGTCGGGCTCGGCGGCCTGCTCACCATGCTCGGTCAGATCAGTTGGGCGCTGTTGCGGGTCATCTCAAACCCGCGCCGGTTCCGAATGACGTCTGCGGTCAATCAGCTTGACAGGGTCGGGTGGCAGGCGGTGCCGATCATCTTGCTGATCACCTTTCTGATCGGCTGCATCATCGCGCAGCAGGGCTTCTTTCATTTTCGAAAGTTTGGCGCGGACGAGTACGTCGTCGATATGGTCGGCATCCTGGTTCTGCGCGAGATCGGCGTCCTGATCGTCGCCATTATGGTCGCCGGCCGTTCGGGCAGCGCCTATACCGCAGAGCTCGGCTCGATGAAGATGCGCGAGGAGATTGATGCCTTGCGGACGATGGGCCTCGATCCCGTGGAAATTCTGGTGTTACCGCGTCTGATCGCCCTGGTAATTGCGCTCCCGATGCTCGACTTCCTCGGCTCGATGGCAGCCCTTTACGGTGGCGGTCTGACGGCCTGGCTCTACGGAAACATGGCTCCGGAGATTTTCGTCACCCGATTGAAG
>Ga0272446_1002742_pt1 | contig 23399 bp, 23 predicted proteins | sample YNPCB0061_FD_194587 | JGI IMG/M metagenome (GOLD analysis project Ga0272446, IMG submission 194587) | Hot spring microbial mat communities from Yellowstone National Park, WY, United States - YNP-CB-006-1 | ecosystem: Environmental > Aquatic > Thermal springs > Hot (42-90C) > Sediment | place... | reverse complement strand
CGACGCTTGATCCAGCTCTCGAGCAGGTCGCCGGCCTGGGCCATGACGCCGAGCATGGCCGCGACCGCGGCCGCGCGGGAAGCCCCCCCGGGGGCGAGGATGGCGGCGGCAATGACGCCGACAGCGACCGCCGAGGCGAGCCCCCCGGCCGCCCCCGACCAGGTCTTGTTGGGCGAGATGGCGGGGGCGAGCTTCGCGCCGCCGAAGGCGCGGCCGGCCATATAGGCGCCGATGTCCGAGGCCCAGACCACGAGGACGAGGAAGAGCACATTGGCGCGGCCGGCCTCGTTGTCGTGGCGGAGCTCGATCAGCGCGATGCCGGCCAGCCCGATGTAGAGGATGCCGGCGGCGAGCCAGCCAGCCGGCTGGGTCGGGCGGTCGGGCCCGCGCATCCGCGCCGCGTGCCACCAGGTCACCGCCCACAGCGCCAGCAGCAGCAGCAGCGCGGCGCGCGGGTGTTCGGCCACCGCGAGCGTGCCGGCGGCAAGCACCGCGACCGGCACCGCCGCGCCCGGCAGGGCGCGCGTGGACAGGCCGCAGAGATGCACCCATTCCCAGGCGAGGAGGGCCACCGCCAGGGCCACGAGCGCGGTCCAGGGCTCGGCCCCGAGCCAGATGCAGGCCAGCGCGACGGGCCCGAGCACGAGCGCGGAGAGGAAGCGCTTGCGCAGGTCGCGCCAGCGCTTGGGCTCGTCCGCGGGGGCGGCGGCAGCGCTCAGGGCCGCGCCCCGTAGCGGCGTTCGCGCCGCACATAGGCGGCCACCGCCTCGGCCAGATGCTCGGCCCCGTAGTCGGGCCAGAGCACGTCCTGGAACACGAACTCGGCATAGGCGGCCTGCCAGAGCAGGAAATTGGACAGCCGCTGCTCGCCGGAGGTGCGGATGATGAGGTCAGGATCCGGCATGCCCGCGGTCTGGAGGAAGCCCCCGAAGGTCGCCTCGTCCAGCGCCTCGGGCGCGAGGCGCCCCTCGGCGACGGCCCGCGCCGCCTGCCGCGCCGCCGCCAGGATCTCGTCGCGCCCGCCGTAGGAGAGCGCGATGGCGAGGTTGAGCCGCGCCCCGCCCGCGGTCGCCTCCTCGGCGGCGCGGATGGCGCGGCCGAGCTCGGCGCCGAAGCGCCCGTAATCCCCGATGACGCGCAGCCGGACCCCTTCCTTGACCAGGCTCGCGACCTCGGAGCGGAGGTAGAGGCGGAGCAGCCCGGTCAGGGCCGAGACCTCCTCGTAGGGGCGGCGCCAGTTCTCGGAGGAGAAGGCGAAGAGGGTCAGCCAGCCGATGCCCTGCCGCGCGGCGGCTTCGACCGTGCGGCGGGCGGCCTCGGCCCCGGCCCTGTGGCCGAGGGCGACGGGCAGGCCGCGCGCCTGCGCCCAGCGGCGGTTGCCGTCCATGATGATGGCGACATGGGCGGGCGGCTCCCCCGCCTGGGCGGGCGCGGCGCGCGCGGTGCCGGAGACGGCGCTCATGCCGCCCCAGCCCTCCCGCACCGTGGCATCATGGGCCTCATGCGCTCGACCGCCCTCCGCGCCTTGCTGCCGGCCTCGCTCAGACCGTCCGGATGTCCTTTTCCTTCTCGGCCAGCGCGGCGTCCACCTGCTTCACGTACTGGTCGGTGAGCTTCTGGATCTCGTCCTCGGCGCGCTTCGCCTCGTCCTCGCTGACCTCGTGCTTCTTGTCCCAGGCCTTGACCTGCTCCATCCCGTCGCGGCGCACGCCGCGGATGGCGACGCGGGCCTGCTCGGCATAGCGGGCGGCGGCCTTGGCGAGCTCGTTGCGCCGCTCCTGGGTCAGCGGCGGCAGGGGGACGCGGATGACCTGCCCCTCGGCCTGCGGGTTGAGGCCGAGATTGGACTCGCGGATCGCCGATTCCACCGCCTTGGTCAGCGCCTTGTCCCAGACCTGCACCGAGAGCAGGCCCGGCCCGGCGACCGAGACATTGGCCACCTGATTGAGCGGCGTCATGGACCCGTAGGCCTCGACGCGGATGGGTTCGAGCAGCGCCGGGCTGGCGCGGCCGGTGCGCAGCCCGGCGAACTCCTTCTTCAGCGTCTCCATCGCGCCGTCCATGCGGCGCTGCAGGTCCCGCTTCAGGGCCTGGAAGTCTGCGGCCATGGGGCCCTCCCGCTCAGTTCTGGTCCTCGTGGACGGTGGTGAAGCGCCCTTCGCCCTTCATCACCGCGGTGAAGGAACCGGGCTCGTGGATGTTGAAGACGATGATCGGCAGGTGGTTCTCGCGCGCGAGGCTGATCGCGGCCGCGTCCATCACCGCGAGGTCGCGGGCGAGCATGTCGAGGTAGGTGAGGCTGACATAGCGCTCGGCATCGGGGTTCTTGCGCGGGTCGGCGGAATAGACGCCGTCCACCTGCGTGCCCTTGAGCAGCACGTCGCAGCCCATCTCGGCGGCGCGCAGCGCCGCGGCGGTGTCGGTGGTGAAGAAGGGGTTGCCCGTGCCGGCGGCAAAGATGACGACCCGGCCCTTCTCCATGTGGCGGACGGCGCGGCGGCGGATGAAGGGCTCGCAGACGCTCGCCATCGGGATCGCGGACTGCACGCGCGTCGCCACGCCGATCTTCTCGAGCGCCGATTGCATGGCAAGCGCGTTCATCACGGTCGCCAGCATGCCGATGGAATCGGCCTGGGCGCGGTCCATGCCGGCGGCGGCGCCGGCCACGCCGCGGAAGATGTTGCCCCCGCCGATGACCATGCACACCTGGACGCCGAGCTCCACCACGCCCTTCACGTCCTCGGCGATGCGGCGGCAGACGGCGGTGTCGAGGCCGTAGTCGCGGCTGCCCATCAGGGCCTCCCCCGACACCTTGAGCAGGACGCGCTTGTAGTCAGGCTTGTCGCTCATGGCGGGGACCGCGATTCCGTTCCGGTGCAAGAGCGCGGCACCATACTGGCCGCGCCCCGGGGGCGACAATAAGGCGGGGCCGGGGGCGCGCCGGACCGTTTCAGCCCTGGCCGGCCGCGGCCGCGACCTCGGCCGCGAAATCGCTCTGCTGCTTCTCGATCCCCTCGCCGAGCTGGAAGCGGGCGAATCCGGCCAGCCTGACGCCCGCCTTCTCGACCACGGCCTTCACGCGGCTCTCGCCGTCATGGACCCAGACCTGCTCGAGCAGCACCACCTCCTCGTAGTACTTGCGGATGCGGCCCTCGACCATCTTCTGGATGACCGCCTCGGGCTTGCCCGAGGCCTTGGCCTGCTCGGTGAGCACGGCCTTCTCCCGCTCCAGCGCCGCCGGGTCCACGGCCGAGATGTCGAGCGCCTCGGGCCGCGCGGCGGCGACATGCATGCCGATCTGGCGGCCGAGCGTCTCCATCACCTCGAGCTCGGACGCGCCCTCGAGCGCGACCAGCACGCCGATCTTGCCGAGGCCCGGCTTCACGGCGGAATGGACATAGGTCGCGACCACGCCCTCGGGCACGTGCAGGCGCTTCGCGCGCCGGATCGTCATGTTCTCGCCGATGGTGGCGATGAGGTGGGTCAACTGCTCGGCCACGGTGCGATGGGCCGTGCCGCCCTCCACGAGGTCCATCGAGCCGGGCCAGCGCGCGTTCTTCAGCGCCTCGACGTCGTCGCCGACGGTCAGCGCCAGTTCCGCCACCGTCGCCACGAAGTTCTGGAACAGCTCGTTGCGCGCGACGAAGTCGGTCTCGGCATTGACCTCGACCATGGCGGCGGTGCGGGGGGCGGAGGCGACGCCGATCAGCCCCTCGGCCGCGACGCGGCCGGACTTCTTGGCGGCGGCGGCAAGACCCTTCTTGCGCAGCCAGTCGATCGCCGCCTCCATCTCGCCGCCCGTTTCGACGAGCGCCTTCTTGCAGTCCATCATGCCCGCGCCGGTCTTCTCGCGCAGGTCGCGGACCATCGCCGCGGTGATCTCGGCCATCGGAATGCTCCGTGGTTGCCAGGGAAAGGAATGCGGGGAAGCCGGGGCCGCGCGGCCCCGGCCGGTCGGCCTCAGGCCTGGCGCGGCGCCTCGGCGGCGGCCTCGGGCAGCACCTCGGGCAGCACTTCGGGCAGCACCTCGGGCGGCAGCTCCTCGGCGGCGCCGACATCCACGCCCGAGGCCTGGAGCTCGGCCGAGATGCCATCGAGCACGGCCGAGGCCATCAGGTCGCAATAGAGGGTGATGGCGCGGATCGCGTCGTCGTTGCCGGGGATGGGGTAGGTTACGCCCTCGGGATCGGCGTTGGAGTCGACCACCGCGATGACGGGGATGCCGAGCTTGTTGGCCTCCTCGATCGCGAGCTTCTCCTTCACCGTGTCGATGACGAAGAGGATGTCGGGCAGGCCGCCCATCTCCTTGATGCCGCCCAGCGCGCGCTCGAGCTTCTCCTTCGCGCGCGTCAGCATCAGGACTTCCTTCTTGGTCAGGCCGGCGGTGTCGCCCGCCAGCCGCTCCTCCATCTGCTTGAGGCGCTTGATCGAGCCCGTGATGGTCTTCCAGTTCGTCAGCGTCCCGCCGAGCCAGCGGTGGTTGACGTAGTACTGGCCGCAGCGGGTCGCCGCCTCCTTCACGATGTCGGCGGCCGCCTTCTTGGTGCCGACGAAGAGCACGCGCCCGCCGGCGGCGACCGTGTCCCGCGCCGCGCGGAGCGCGCGCTCCATCAGCGGGACGGTCTGCCGCAGGTCCAGGATGTGGACCTGGTTGCGCACACCGAAGATGTAGGGCGCCATGCGGGGATTCCAGCGGCGCGTGTGGTGGCCGAAATGGACGCCCGCCTCGAGCAGGGCACGCAGCGTGACTTCGCGCATCGCCATGGGGCGATCCTCCTTCCTGTAGTCCGGTTGGGCCTCCGCGGCGCTTCCCCCGAGGGTGGGGGACCGGACCCGGCCGGAGCCGGAAGGGCGCGCCGCGTGCGGATTTGCCGGGCGGGGCACGCCCCGTCCGGCGCGCCGGATATGACGGAAACGGGCCGGCGGGGCAAGCCCCCGCAGCCCGTTACCGAGGCTTCACGCAACCCGCCCCGGCGCCGGGGCAGCATCCGGGCCCACCCGACTCGGAGGAACCTCATGGACAGCCTCAGCCGCCACATCCTCGACCTCTCCCGCCGGGGGCTGCTCCGCGGCGCCGGCGGCCTCGCGGCGCTCGCCGCGCTCGGGGGTGGCGCGGGGCGCACGGCCGCGCAGCCCGTCTTCCGCAGCCACCCCTTCACCCTCGGCGTCGCGAGCGGCGAGCCCGCCCCGGACGGCTTCGTGATCTGGACGCGGCTCGCCCCCGAACCCCTCGCCCCCGATGGCGGCATGCCGCGCGCCGCCGTCCCGGTCCTGTGGGAGGTCGCGGAGGACGAGCGCTTCCACCGCATCGCCGCCGCCGGCACCGCCCTGGCGCGGCCCGAACTCGGCCACGCCGTCCATGTCGAGGTCGCCGGGCTCGCGCCCGGCCGGCCCTGGTTCTACCGCTTCCGGGCCGGGGCGGAGGAGAGCGCCACGGGAGGGAGCCGCACCGCCCCGGCGCCGGGCGCCGTCCCGGCGCGCCTGCGCTTCGCGACCGCCGGCTGCCAGCACTACGAGCATGGCCACTTCACCGCCTGGCGGCACATCGCCGCCGAGCCCGAACTCGACTTCGTCTTCCACTACGGGGACTACATCTACGAGTACGGCGGCCGCGCCCCCGGGCAGCCGGGCTGGGGGCCGCTGGTGCGGCCGCATCTCGGCGAGGAGGTCTACAGCCTCTCCGACTACCGCCTCCGCTACGCGCAGTACCGGCTCGATCCCGACCTGCAGGCCGCGCACGCCGCCCATCCCTTCCTCGTCAGCTACGACGACCACGAGGTGGACAACAACTGGGCCGGGGAGATCAGCGAGGAGGACGGGCAGGGCCGCTTTCCCCTCCATGTGCCGCCCGAGATCTTCGCGCTGCGCAAGGCGGCCGCCTTCCAGGCCTGGTACGAGCACATGCCGCTCCGCCGCGGCGCGATCCCGCGCGGGCCCGACATCACGGCCTTTCGCCGGCTCGATTTCGGTGCCATGGCGCGGGTCTTCGTGCTCGACACCCGGCAGTTCCGCGACGACCAGCCCTGCGGGGACGGCGTGAAGCGGGCCTGCGCCGAGGTGGCGCGGCCGGAGGCGCAGATGCTCGGCCCGGCGCAGGAGGCCTGGCTGCTCCGCGGCCTCGCCGGGAGCCCGGGGCGGTGGAACATCCTCGCCCAGCAGGTGCCGATGATGCGGCGCGAGTTGCGCGGGGGCGCCATCTCCATGGACAAGTGGGATGGTTACCCGGCGGCGCGGCAGCGCCTCCTCGACGCGCTCGCCGAACGCCGCACGCCGAACCCGGTGGTCCTCTCGGGCGATGTGCATGTCGCGCTCGCCGCGACGCTCCGCCGCACGCCGGAGGGCCCGCCGGTGGCGACGGAGTTCACCGCCACCTCCATCACCAGCGCCGGCGACGGCGCCGACAGCACGGCGGCGGGGGAGGAGATGCTCGCGCGCAACCCCGACATCGGCTTCTTCCACGCCCGCCGCGGCTACTGCGTGAGCGAGGCGGATCAGCGCCGGCTGGTGACCGAGTTCGTGAGCCTGCCCTTCGTGACGCGGCCGGACGCGCCGCGGCAGGTGGCCGCACGCTTCACCGTGGAGGCCGGAGAGGCCGGGCTCAAGAAGGGCGGCTGAGCGACGGGCCCGCACCGCGGCCGGGGCGGCGGCGGGGCCGGTGCGCGAGGAGGGTGGCCGACCGCCGCCGCCCCCTCGCCCCCTCCTCAGGAGCCGACCTTCAGCGTGCTGGTCAGCCCGCGCAGGCAGGCGAGGATGGACAGCGGCGTGATCCGGCCGGTGCGGGGGTTCTCCTCGCTCGGCACGTTCTCGATCGTCATGGTCAGGCGGGCGGCGGCGGCCTCGACGCGGATGGTGTGGGTGTTGCGCGTCACGCCCGGGTCGGCCCAGATCTCGACCATGGTGCGCTCGGGGCCGATGCCGGCCAGCGCCAGCGCCGCGGCGACGTTGACATTGGCCGGGAAGCCCTGGGCCGCGTCGAAGGCGTTGCCCGCGAAGACGCGGGTGGCCGCCGTGACGGCCATGACGTCGATGCCCTGCCGCGCGAGGTGGGGCGCGCCCGCGAGGCCGCGCGGCGGCTTGCGCGTCTCGATGGTCACGCTCTCGACCTCGCCCTCGGCGGCCGCGCGCACGGCATCGAGGCCGAGCAGCGCGCCGGTGGGCACGATGATGCGCGCGCCGCGCTCGCGCGCGCGGTCGACCAGATGCATGCGCGGCAGCAGCGCGCCGACCGAGGAGGGGACGAAGATGCGCCCGGCCTCGATCGCGGCGGTCGCGATCTCCTCGAAGGCGGCCGCCGGGGCGGCTTCCACCACCACGTCGCAGGCGGCGAGGTCGGCGTTCGGCACGACGAGCGGCGGGGCGCAGAAGCCGGCGATCCGCGCCCGCGCCCCGGTCAGGTCCCGGGCGCTGACCGCGGCGAGGCGCAGGCCCTCAACCCCGGCATCCAGCGCCCGCGCGAGCGAGAGCCCGATCGCGCCGAGCCCCGCGATGCCAACCGTCAACTCCCGCCCCATGCCCCGCCTCCGTCCGCAACGGCAGGCCGCTTAGCATGCCGGCGGGCGGGGCGACAGGCTCACTCCTCCCGGTAGCCGTAGGCGGGGATGCCCTGCTCGTTGCCGTAGTACTTGTAGGGCAGGAACTTGCCGGTCATGACGATCTTCACCCTATCGCCCTTCTCGTGGGCCATGCGCTCGAAGTGGAAGTCGAAGTCGATGGCCGACATGATGCCATCCCCGAACTCCTCCTCGATCAGCGCCTTCCAGGCCGGGCCGTTGACCATCACCAACTCGTAGAAGCGGTAGATCAGCGGGTCGGTCGGCGGCATCGGGGTGCCGCGATGGGGCACCTCGTTCAGCATGCGCTCCTCGGCCTCGGACAGGCCGAAGAGCGCGGCCGCCTTGCGCGCGAGCGGCTTGACGAGCTTCATCTGGCCGAGCAGCGCGCCGACGATCAGCGTGTCCGAGACGCCGCCGATCTCATCGCAGATGTGGCGCCAGCTCCACCCCTTCTCGCGCTTGATGTCGAGGATCTTCTCCGTGAGTTGGGCACGGGTCATGGGCGGTCTCCTGGTTGCGGGCGGTCACGCCGCGGCGGCCGGCGGCGAGGTCGGGCAGGCCGGGCGCAGTTCCGGCACCGCCCGCGCGGCCCAGCCGGGCGGCGGGCGTGCCGCGTCGAAGGCGCGCGAGCGGGTGATGAGGAAGTCGAGCACATGGTCGCGCAGCGCGTGATAGCCCGCCATGTGGTGCAGCGTGGCGCGGGTGCGCGGCTTGGGCAGGGTGTTCACCACCACCTCCGCGATGCGCGCGCCGGGGCCGTTCGACATCAGCAGGATGCGGTCGGCGAGCAGGATCGCCTCATCGACGTCATGGGTGATCATGAAGGCGGTCTGCGCGGTCTCGGCGACGAGGCGCGCCACCTCGTCCTGCAGCGCCCCGCGCGTGAGCGCATCGAGGGCGCTGAAGGGCTCATCCATCAGCAGCATCTTGGGGTTGAGCGCGAGCGCACGGGCGATGCCCACACGCTGCTTCATGCCGCCCGAGAGCTCGGCCGGGCGGCGGTCCGCGGCATGGCCGAGGCCGACGCGCTCGAGCGCCTCCCGCGCCTCGGCCTCGCAGCGCGCGCGCGGCCAGTCGCGGTGCCGGCAGGAGAGGGCGAAGGCGACATTGCCCGCCGCCGTCAGCCACGGCATCAGCGCATGGCCCTGGAAGACCACCGCGCGGTCGAGGGAGGGGCCCCCGATCTCGGCGCCGTCCACGATCACCGCGCCCTCGTCCGGCGCCTCGAGACCGGCGAGGATGTTGAGGATGGTGGTCTTGCCGCAACCCGAATGGCCGACGAGGCAGACGAACTCGCCGCGCCGGATGCCGAACCAGACATCCTCGAAGATGGTGGTCGCGCCGTAGCGGCGGGCGATGCCCTCGACGCTGACATAGTGGCTGCTCACGGCCTCACTCCCGCCAGGCCACGGCCGCGGCGGCGAGGCCGAGCAGCCGGTCGAGCGCAAGGCCGACGAGGCCGATCATCAGGATGGCGATGACGATGTCGGCGATGGAGAGGTTGTTCCACTGGTTCCACACCCAGTAGCCGATGCCGGTGCCGCCGACGAGCATCTCGGCCGCCACGATCACCAGCCAGGCGATGCCGATGGAGATGCGCATACCCGTCACGATGGTGGGTGCGGCGGCGGGCAGGATGACGCGGGTGGCCGTCTTCCAGGTCCCCGCCTCGAGGGTGCGCGCCACATTGAGCCATTCCCGCCGCACGGTGGCGACGCCGAAGGCGGTGTTGAGCAGCATCGGCCAGACCGAGCAGATGAAGATGACGAAGATGGAGGAGACCGCGCTGTCCTTGATGGAATAGAGCGCGAGCGGCATCCAGGCGAGCGGGCTGACCGGCCGCAGCACCTGGATGAAGGGATTGAGCGCGGCGTTGAGCAGCGGCGACATCCCGATCAGGAAGCCGAGGGGGATGGCGACGAGCGCGGCGAGCGAGAAGCCCGCGCCGACGCGCAGGAGCGACCAGGCGATCTGCACGCCGATGCCCTGGTCGTTGGTGCCGCGCACATAGAACGGGTCGGCGAGCAGTTCGGCCAGCCGCCGGCCGATGGCGATCGGCCCGGGCATCGGCGTGGTGCCGCCCTGCGCGGCCGCCTGGCCGAGAAGGGCGGCATATTCGGGATCAACGGCGGGGCCCTGGCCCGCCCGCGGCATCACCGCGATCTCCCAGGCGATGAGGAAGGCCGCGAGGATGAGCAGCGAGAGCGGGGCCGCCCGCCAGAAGGGAACCGCCGTGGTCATGGGATCAGGCGCGGATCGCCCGCTCCGCCCAGGGGGCGGGATTCGCGGGGTCGAAGGTGCGGCCCATGATGCGCTCGATGCGCAGCGGCGAGACGGGGACGGAGAGGCCGAGATCGCGCATGGCGCGCCCGGCATCCAGCGCCAGGAAGACCTGCTCGGCCACCTGGGCGTAGTCCACCTCGCGCGGCAGCTGGCCCCAGCGGCGCATCTGGGTGAGGATCCAGTAGGCCATCGAATGCCAGGGGAAGGGGTCGAAGCCGATGCGGTCGGGCACGCGCTGCACGCGGCCCAAGCCGTCGGCGAAGGTGCCGGTCAGCACCTGCTCGACCACGGTCGGGGGCTGGTTCAGGTAGTTCTGCCCGGCGATCGCCTGCGCCACCTCGCGCCGGTTTTCGGGCTTCTGCGAATGGGCGGTCGCCTCCACGATCGCGCGCATCAGGGCGGCGAAGGTGTTGGGCTGGTCGGTGATCATGCCGCGCGGCACGGCGAAGGCGCAGCAGGGATGCCCGTCCCACAATTCCTTCGTCAGGATGTGGATGAAGCCCACGCCGTCGAACACCGCGCGCTGGTTGAAGGGGTCGGGGCCGAGGAAGCCGTCGATGTTGTCCGCGCGCAGATTGGCGACCATCTCGGGCGGCGGTACGGCGCGGATCTGGACGTCGCGGTCGGGATCGACGCCGTTCTCGGCCAGGTAGTGGCGCAGCAGGTAGTTGTGCATCGAGAAGTCGAAGGGCACGGCGAAACGGAAGCCCTTCCACTCGCGCGGATTGCGCCGCTCGCGGTGCTTGTTGGCGAGCGTGATGGCCTGGCCGTTGATGTTCTCGATCGCCGCCACCGCGAAGGGCTGCGGCTGGCCCACGCCGACGCCGAGGCTCATCGCGATCGGCATCGGGGCCAGCATGTGCGCCGCGTCGTATTCGCGGGCGATGGCGCGGTCGCGGATCACGGCCCATCCCGCGGTGCGCACCACCTCCACATTCAGACCGTGGCGCGCGTAGAAGCCCATCGGATGCGCCATGATGATGGGGGTGGCGCAGGTGATCGGGATGAAGCCGATCTTGAGGTCGCGCTTTTCCGGCGCGCCGGCCGCCTGCGCCAGGGCCTCGCGCGCGGTGGCCAGCGGGAAGAGGCTCTCGATGGCCGCGAGCACGGTCCCGGCCCCGAACAGCCTGAGCAGGGCACGGCGCGCGGCATCCTCGGGAAAGAGGGCGCGCATGACCGCGACTTCGGCGGCTTCGCCCAAGGGCCCGGTCCCGTCCGCCGGGGCGGCGGCGGCCTCGCAGGCGAGGCCGGGCGGATGGGCGCGGCCGCAGGAACAGGCCGCGAGATCAACCTTTTCCGAGAACGGGTCCTGGAAGATGCGCGCCATCGATGCCTCCCGGCTGCCGGCTGCAGAGCCGACCCGGAACCAGCAAGTGGCGTGCCAGCCGGGATGCGGGCGGATCAGGCCGCCAAGGCCTGCGGCGGCGCCGAAAGAGGCGGCGAACTGCGCATTCCGCGGGCAGGGGTTGGCGCGCGCTCAGACCACGGGGCTCGCCCCGCCATCCACATTGATGGCGGTGCCGGTCACATAGCCGCCGGCATCCGAGGCGAGCAGCAGCGCCATGGCCGCGAACTCCTCCGCCCGGCCGATCCGCCCGAGGGGGACGGCGCGGCCCTGCTCGGCCTTCCACTCCTCCCAGGAGATGTCGCGTGTCTCGGCCGCGTGGCGGCGCACCCACTGGTCGCTCTCGATGATGCCGACGAGCAGCGCGTTGACGAGCACATTGTCGGGGGCGAACTCGTTGGCGAGCGCCTTGGTCAGCGCCATGCCCGCCGCCCGTGTCACGCTCGTGGGGGTGGAGGCGGCCTTGGGCGCCTTGGCCCCGATGTTCAGCACGTTGATGATGCGCCCCCATCTGCGCTCCCGCATCCCCGGCAGCGCGAGGCGCGAGAGCCGTATCGCCGCGAAGAGCTTGAGGTCGAGATCGTCCTGCCAGAGCGCATCCGTCACCTCGAGGAAGGGGCCGCGCTGGGAGGTGCCGGCGTTGTTGACGAGGATGTCGACCTGCCCGAGGGCGCGCACCGCCCCGCCGTAGGCCTGATCGCAGCCCGCGGGGGTGCGGATGTCGGCGGCGATCGCCGCCACCCTCGCGCTGGGGGCGGCCTCGCGGATCTCGGCCTCGGCGCGGGCGAGCGCCTCCGCCCCGCGCGCGATGATCGCGACATTCCCCCCCGCCCGGGCGAAGGCCTTGGCCATGGCGAGGCCGAGCCCCTTGGAGCCGCCGGTGATCAGCGCCGCGCGGCCGTCGAGCGATATCTGCATGGCGTCCTCCCCCCTTCGGATGCGCGCCATCCTGCCGGGAAGCGCGCCATGCGCAAGCAAGGGAGGAGGGTGGGGCGACCAACGGGACTCGAACCCGTGACATCCAGGACCACAACCTGGCGCTCTACCAACTGAGCTATGGCCGCCACCGGAGGCGCGGGAGATACGGCCCCCGCCCCGGTCCCGTCAACCGCGCCCGCGCCGCGCATGGCTGGGCTGCGCAAGGGCCGCGGTTGTCCGCCCCGCCCGCGGGGTGACATGGTGCGCCGCGAGAGGAGCCCAGGATGACCCTTCCCCCCGCCGCCCGCGGCACGCTGCCCGCCGGCCTCCTGATCGCCTGCGCGGTCGGCGGGGCCATGCTCGCCATGGGGCTGCGCCAGTCCTTCGGCCTCTTCCTCGCGCCGATGACCGCGGCCCATGCCTGGTCGGCCTCCGGCTTCGCGCTCGCCATCGCGCTGCAGGTCCTGCTCAACGGCGTCTCGCAGCCGCTTACCGGCCAGCTCGCTGACCGTTTCGGCGGGCGGCGGGTGATCATCGGCGGGGCGCTGCTCTACGCCGGCGGCATCCTCGGCATGGCGCTGGCGCGTGACCTGCCGCTCTTCACCTTCTTCGCGGGCGTGGTGATGGGGGTCGCGGTCTCGGCCGCCGGCATGCCGACCATCATCGCGAGCCTGACGCGCCTTCTGCCCGAGGAGATGCGCGGCCGCGCCGTCGGCCTCGGCACGGCGGGGTCCTCGGCGGGGCAGTTCCTGGTGGTGCCGCTCGCCGGCTTCGCCATCTCGGGCTTCGGCTGGCAATGGGCGCTCTTCGCCATGGCCGCGGCGGCGCTGCTCATGGTGCCGCTCGCCTGGCCGCTGAACGACCGGCCGGCGCCGGCCCAGGCCCAGGCCACGGCGGCGGCGGCGGCGGGCGAGACCGCCCGCGCCGCGCTCGCGCGCGCCTTCCGCGACCCCTCCTTCTGGTGCCTCTTCGCGGGCTTCTTCGTCTGCGGGCTGCACGTCTCCTTCCTCACCGTCCACCTGCCGGGCTTCGTCCATTCCTGCGGCCTGCCGCTCCATGTCGGGGCGGGGGCGATCTCGCTGATCGGCCTCTTCAACATCGCGGGCTCGCTGGTCTCGGGGGAGCTGACGCAGCGCTGGCGGCGGCGGGAACTGCTGGTCGCGATCTACGCCTGCCGCGGGGTGCTGATGGCCGGCTTCATGCTGGCCGAGAAGACGACGGCGAGCGTGATGGTCTTCGCGGCGCTGATGGGCGTGCTGTGGCTGTCCACCGTGCCGCCCACCGTCGCGCTCTGCGCGCGCAACTGGGGGACGCGCTGGCTCGCCACCATCTTCGGCCTCGTCTTCCTCGGCCATCAGATCGGCGGCTTCGCCGGGGCCTTCCTGGGCGGGCTGGTGTTCGACGCGACCGGCTCCTACGACCTGATGTGGAGCCTCGGCATCGCCGCGGCCGCCTTCGCCGCGCTGATCCACCTGCCGGTGCGCGACGGCCCCCGCGCGGCCCCTGCCCTGGCCTGATCCTCCCCACCCCGCCCGAGGCCCGACCGATGAGCACGCCGCGCCGCATCGCCCTGATCCACGCCCTGCGCCATTCCCCGCCGCCGATCGAGGCCGCCTTCGCCCGCCTCTGGCCGGGCCAGGTGCTGATGAACCTGATGGATGACAGCCTCTCGGCCGACCTCGCGCGGGAGGGCGCGCTGAGCCCGCGCATGACCGAGCGCTTCCTCACCCTCGCCCGCTATGCCGCCGGGACCGGGGCGGAGGCGATCCTCTTCACCTGCTCCGCCTTCGGCCCCTGCATCGAGGCCTGCGCGGCCGATCTCGCGCCGCTGCCCGTGCTCAAGCCGAACGAGGCGATGATCGAGGAAGCCGCGGCGATGGGCCGGCGGATCGGCCTCCTGGTCACCTTCCCCGGCACCATCCCCTCCATGACGCCGGAGTTCCCCGCGGGCATCACGGTCGTGCCCAAGCTCGCCGAGGGCGCGCTCGCCGCGCTGGATGCCGGGGATCTTGCCGCCCATGACCGCATCGCGGCCGAGGCGGCGAAGGACCTTGCCGATTGCGACGCCATCGCCCTCGGCCAGTTCAGCCTGGCGCGGGCCAGGCCCCTGGTCGAGGCGGCGACGGGCCGGCCGGTGCTGACCACGCCCGTGAGCGCGGTGCTCAAGCTCAAGCGGCTGCTCGGCGGCTGAGCGGCGGCCTCAGCCCCGCGGCGCCCAGGGGGATCGGCCACCCGGGGCCTCCGGCCGCGCCGGGCCCCGCCACCAGGGCGCGCCGGCCGGGCTGGGCGTGATCCGCACCGTCTCGTCCGCGCCGGGCTCCGCCTGCGCCGAGGCCGGGGTCTCTTCCGCCGCCGGGGCGAGCGCGATCGGGCCGGGGTCGCGCCCGCCCGCGAAGCGCACCAGCGCCTCGATGCGCGCCGGGATGGGCGGGTGCGTGGCCATGAGGGAGGAGAGGGCGCTGTCGGAGGCATCCTCGAGGAAGAGGGCGCGGAGCTGGGACGGCACCTCGGGCATGTCGGCCCGGCCCTCGACCTTGCGCAGCGCGGAGATCATCGCATCGGGGTCGGCGGTCATCTCGACCGCCCCGGCATCGGCCAGGAACTCCCGGTTCCGCGACAGGGCCATGCGCAGCACCATCGAGAGCAGCCAGGCCGCGGCGATGATCAGCACCCCGATCAGCGCCGCCGCATTGCCCTGGCGCGAGCCGCCGCCGCCGCTTCTCCGCCAGCCGCCGCTCGCCCGCGCGGCGCGCGTCCCGCGCGCCATCATCTCGAAGCCGAGCGAGATCACGCCCACGAAGACGGCGGCGATGAGGCCGAGCCGGGCATCCCCGTTGCGGATGTGGCTGAGCTCATGCGCCAGCACGGCGGCGAGTTCGCGGTCGTCGAGAGCCTCCATCAGCCCGCGGGTGACGGTGACGGACCCCGTCTGTCGCGACAGGCCGGCGGCAAAGGCGTTGAGCGCCGGCGTCTCGATCACGGCGAGGCGCGGCATGCGCATCCCGCGCGAGATGCAGAGGTTCTCGGTCAGGTTCCACAGCCGCGGCTCCTCGCTCCGCGTCACCGGATGGGCGCCGCTGGCCCAGTCGAGGATGCGGTTGTGCGCGACCCAGGCGATGGCGAACCAGACCAGCGCCACCCCCCAGCAGAGGGCGTAGAGGAGCGGCAGATTGCCGAGCGCCTCGGCGAAGGCGCGGCCGAGGTCGCGCTGCTCGGGCCCGATGATCAGCCCGAGCCCGAGCGCCGTGACCGCGAGCAGCAGCGGGAAGCCCGCGATCAGCAGCGCCGACCGCCAGGCGGTGTTCCAGGCATGGGTGCGCAGCCCGACCGCCCGCATGGCGCAAGGCCCCTCAGGAGAAGCGGACCTGCGGCGCCGCCTGCACAGCCCCCCGCTCGGCTTCCGGGATCTCGAAGAAGCCGCGCTGCTGGAAACCGAGGGCGCGGGCGAAGAACACCGCCGGGATGCTTTCTGTCATGGCGTTGTATTCGGCAACCGAGGAGTTGTAGAAGCGCCGCGCCGCCGCGATCTTGTTCTCGATGTCCGCGAGCTCGGCCTGCAGGGACAGGAAGTTCTGGTTGGCCTTGAGGTCCGGATAGGCTTCCGAGAGGGCGAAGAGCCGCCCCAAAGCCGCGCCGAGCGCGCCCTCCGCCGGCCCCGCCGCGGCGGGGCCCTGCGCCTGGGCCGCGACCGCGGCGTTGCGCGCCTGGATGACGGCATCAAGGGTCTGCCGCTCATGCGCGGCATAGCCCTTCACCGTCTCGACGAGATTGGGGATGAGGTCGTGGCGCTGCTTGAGCTGGACGTCCACGTCCGACCAGGCCTGCCCCGTCACCTGCCGCAGCGTCACAAGGCGGTTGTAGATGACGACCAGCCAGACGATCAGCACCAGGACGATGCCGAGGATGACCCATTCCATGCTGCGCGGCTCCCTGCCCCTGCCTCTCGGTCCGGTACGGTAGAGCAAGAGACGGGGCGGGGGAAACGGCGGGCTTGGCGCCGGCGCAACGAAGCCGCGCCACGGGGCGGAGGAGAAGCCTCGTTTCGGTTGTGCCGCCGCCCGGGATGCCGCCGAGCCCCACAGCCCCACCAGCGTTCTCTCAAATCCTGCGCGTCTGCTCGGCCTGGACTCGCGGACTGAGAACAGGCGCAAATGAAAGGGATAGTCTCAACATCACGCACGTGTGGCGCACGTGTTTTTGTTTTGGAGACCGATCTCCGAAGTCGGCACCTTCCGCGCAGCGAGAGGGGTCGCCACGGCCCCGTCCACGCCGCCCCGGTTCCCGACGGCATCACCGGCAGCAATGCGCCGCCCGCCTGGCAGACCCAGAGCCATCAGAACGTGCCGACCTGCCGCTCCCAGAACATCCCCTGGCTGGTCACGGTCTCGACGGGGGGGATGCTGCGCGCGGCCAATCTGACGGTCAGCACCGCCGCCTGGTCGGCGGTGAACGGGGCCGGGACGGGCACCGGCACGCAGGGCGCAGGCAGCGGCGGGCAGATCGTCTCCCAGTGCCGGCGCATCACGACCCCGGGCGACGTGAGCCCGCTCTGGGCGCATGCCGAGCGCATCGCGGGCAACGTGATCGAGGTCAACAGCCCGACAGGGGGCGCGACGATCATCTCCGCGGTCAGCCGCAATGACAACGCCAACCGTCTCTCCTGGCAGATCCGCACGGGCAATGTCAGCCAGACGAGTTCGGTCGGCGCGACGCAGGGCGGGGCGGCGACGATCTCCAACGGCTTCGTCGTGCCCGCGGGCCAGACCCTCTTCGTGACCGAGGTCTATGCCGTGGTGCGGCCCTGGGTCCTCAGCGCCGGGCTGATCGGCACCGCCCTGCCCTCGGTCATCAACGGCACCACGCTGTTTCTCTCCCGCGCGCCGGATCCCGTCGCCCTGCAGGCGCAGGCCGCCGCCGGCAACGTCCCGGACGGCACGGCATGAAACCGCTCCTCGACCGCCGCGGCGCCGTGCGCGGCTCGCCCACCGCCTCCGAACTGCTCTACAACGCCTATGGCCGCGCCGCGGACTGGAACGCGAACTTCCCCACCCTGCCGATCAGCCCGATCGGCCAGACGAGCGCCGACAGCCGGCTGGACGCGCGCTTTTCGGCCATCTGCGCCGCGATGAAGGGGACCGCCAGCGCGAACCCGGCGGACCACCGCATCCGCATCCACGTCGTCGGCTTCGAGGTCGCCACGCCCGCCCACCGCAACCTGCTGCGCGCCTACGCGAGCAGCCCCTCCGCGCCCTACTATCTCGAGGCGCCGACGGCGGCCGAGCTGCAGGGCGCCTTCGCGCAGATCGCCAACGCCCTGACCGGCCTGCGGCTGGTGGAATAGGCCCCGCGCGGCGGCGTCAGACCGGCAGGCTCACCACGGCCGTCAGCCCGCCGCCCGCGCGGTTGCGCAGCACCACGTCACCGCCATGGGCGCGGAAGATGTTGCGCGCGATGGTCAGGCCGAGGCCGGTCCCGCCCGTCTCCCGGTTGCGGCTCGCCTCGAGCCGACGGAAGGGGGTGAAGACGGCCTCGAGCTCCACCTCGGGGATCCCCGGGCCGTCATCCTCCACCTCGAGCCGCACCACGCCCGCCGCCGGCGGATGCAGGCGCAGCCGCGCCGCGCCGCCATAGGCGAGCGCGTTGCTGACGAGGTTCGCGACCGCCCGCTTCAGCGCCACCGGCCGGGCGCGCAGCACGAGGCGCTCCGGCCCCTCATAGCCGATCGCCTCCGCACGCTCGGGGTGGGCGTCGGCGGCCTCGTCGGCGACGGTGCGGCAGAGCGCGGCGAGGTCGATCGGCGCCGCCGGCTCGGCCGCCGCGTCGTCGCGGGCGAAGGCGAGGGTGGCCGAGATCATCTGCTCCATCTCGTCGAGATCGGCGAGCATCTTGCGCCGCTGCTCCTCGTCCTCCATGAACTCCGCGCGCAGCCGGAGCCGCGTGATCGGCGTACGCAGGTCGTGGCCGATGGCGGCGAGCATCTGCGTGCGGTCGGCGACGAAGCGGCGGATGCGCTCGGCCATCCGGTTGAAGGCGCGGGCGGCGGTCGCGACCTCGGAGGGGCCGGTCTCGGGCAGCGGGGGCGCGTTCACGTCCCGCCCGAGCCGGTCGGCCGCGGCGGCGAGCAGCCGCACCGGGCGCATCAGCCGCGCCACCGCCCACAGGATGAGGAGCACCGCGGCCACCGTCATCACCACGAAGGCGGCGAGGAAGGTGGCCGAGTGCCAGGGCCGGGGCGGGGGCGTCTCGACCCGCAGGTTCAGCCATTCCCCATCCGGCAGGCGCAGCGCGGCGGCGAAGCCGCCCGCCCCGACCGCGGCAAGCCGCACCTCGCGCGGGCGGAAGCGCGGCGAACCGCCGCCGAGGAGATCGAGGCGGAACAGCCGCACGACATGGGGCGGCGGCGGCGGTGCGCCGGGCCGGACGGAGGGCGTGTCCGAGAGTTCGACCCTGAGCCCGTCCGGGAGGTCGAAATCGGCGAGCATCTGCTCCCGCCGGTCGGGCGGGGCGAGCAGCGCCGTGCGCCAGGCGCCGAAGGCGCGGCCGGCGATCTCGCGCGCATGGATGAAGCGCTGCAGGTCCACGCGGTCGAGCGCATGGATGGTCAGCCCCGCCGCCTGCACCGCCATCAGCGCGACGATCAGCCAGAAGGCGGTGCGCCCGCCGAGGCTCGCGGGCAGGCGCACCCGCCGCAGCACGCCGCGCACGGGCTCGCGCGCGGCGGCCTCCGCGGCCCGGTCCGGCCCGAGGGCGCGCGCCTCAGCCACGCTCGACGGTCGCCGCCAGCACGTAGCCGCCCCCGCGCACGGTCTTGATGAGGGTCGGGTTGCGCCCGTCATCCTCGAGCTTGCGCCTGAGGCGGGAGACGGCGACATCGATGGCGCGGTCGAAGGGGCCAGCCTGGCGGCCGCGCAGCAGGTCCATCAGCATGTCGCGCGTCAGCACGCGGTTGGGGCGCTCGACCAGCACGAGCAGCAGCTCGTACTCGCCGCCCGTCAGCGAGACCTCGGCGCCTTCGGGGTTGAGCAGCCGCCGCCGCGCCGGCTCGAGCGTCCAGCCGGCGAAGCGGATGACCTTGGCCGGCGGCTCCCTCACCGGCCCCTCCCCGCCGGCGCGCCGCAGCACGGCGCGGATGCGCGCGAGCAGTTCGCGCGGGTTGAAGGGCTTGGCCACGTAGTCGTCGGCGCCGAGTTCGAGGCCGACGATGCGGTCCGTCTCCTCCCCCATCGCGGTGAGGATGACGATCGGCACATCGGACTGGGCGCGCAGCCAGCGCGCGAAGTCGAGGCCCGGCTCGCCCGGCATCATCAGGTCGAGCACCACTAGGTTATAGCGGCCGAGGGGCCAGACGCGCCGCGCCTCCCGCGCATCGCGGGCGGCGGTGACGCGCATCCCCTGCTTCTCGAGGAAGCGGGAGAGCAGGTCGCGGATCTCGCGGTCGTCGTCCACGACCAGGATGTGCGGGGCGGGCTCCATGCTCCGTTACAATAGGACGAGGCGGAGCGAGTTCAGCGCCTGGCCGCGTTTCTTTCCGTAACGGCGGCGGTGCGCGTTGCCCTCGGTTGCAATCCGGCGCCGGAAGGGGCTTCGTGCGCGGCGATGCAGCACCCACCTCCCCCGCCACGGGCCGCCGCAGGCAACCTCCCCCGCAGCGGCGGTCCATGGGCGGCGGGGGCAGCCTCCGCACTTCCCACGGCCCCCGCCGCCCCTTCCCTGCCGCCCGACTGGGCGCTGGAGGGTCTTGCCGTTCTGGCCCGCCGCGACCCCGATCTCGCCACCATCGAGGCGCGGGCCGGCCCCCTGCCCTGGCGGCGGCGCGACCCGGGCTTTCCCGGCCTGCTCCGCGGGATCTGCGGCCAGATGATCAGCAACCAGGCGGCGGCGGCGATCTGGGGGCGGCTCTCCGCCCTGCCCGGCGCGCTGGACCCCCGCGGGCTGCTCGCGCTCGAGGAGGAGGCGCTGCGCGGCGCCGGGCTTTCGCGCCCGAAGGTGGCCCATGCGCGCGCCCTGGCCGCGGCGGTCGCGGAGGGGCGGCTCGACCTCGCGGCGCTGCGCGAGGCGCCGGAGGAGGCGGTGGTCGCCGCCCTCTCGGCCCTGCCCGGCCTCGGCCGCTGGACGGCCGAGATCCACCTCCTCTTCGGCTTCGAGCGGCCGGACGTCTTTCCCGCCGGGGATCTCGCGCTCGCCGCGGCGCTTGCGCATCTGAAATCCCTTCCCAAACGGCCGAAGCCGCGGGCGCTGGCGGCGATGGCCGAGGCCTTCGCGCCCTGGCGCTCGCTCGCCGCGCGGCTGCTTTGGCACCACTGGCGGCACGTGACCGGCCGCCCGGCGGGCGAGGCGGCATAGACGCGCGCGCCGGGCGGTGGTTTGGTCGCCCGCCATGGACTTCCCCCTCTCGCCCCGCATCCGCGCCACGCAGACGCCGCCCATCCCTTCCGTCCGCCGCTGGGCCGCCCGCTACGGCGGGGCGGCGGGCCCGGTGCTCGACCTCACCCAGGCGGTGCCCGGCTATCCGCCCCATGCCGGGCTGCTCGCGCAACTGGCGGAGCGCGCGGGGGACCGGGCCCTGGCCGGCTACGGCCCGATCGACGGCGAGCCGGCCCTGCGCGCGGCGCTCGCCGAGGACATCAGCGGCTTCTACGGCGCGCGGGTGGAAAGCGCGGATGTGGCCATCACCTCCGGCGGCAACCTCGCCTTCACCATGACGATGACCGTCCTCGCCGGCGCGGGGGAGGCGGTGATGCTGCCCGCGCCCTGGTACTTCAACCACCGCATGGCGCTCGCCGCACTCGGCATCCCCTGCGTGCCGCTGCCCTGCCGCGCCGAGGACGGCTTCGTCCCCGACCCCGAGCGCGCGGCGCGGCTGATGGGGGACGTGCGCGCCATCGTGCTGGTCAGCCCCAACAACCCCACCGGGGCGGTCTATCCGCCCGCCGTCATCGCCCGCTTCGCGGAGCTCGCGCGCGCCCACCGCGCCTGGCTGGTGCTGGACGAGACCTATCGCGACTTCCTCGCCCCCGACCGGTCGCCGCCGCACGCGCTCTTCGCCGACCCGGCTTGGCGGGAGAACGTGGTGCATCTCTATTCCTTCTCGAAGGCCTATTGCGTGCCTGGGCACCGCGTCGCGGCGATCGCGTCCGGCCCGGCGTTCCGCGCGGAACTGATGAAGGCCCTCGACACCATGCAGATCTGCGCCCCGCGCGCGGCGCAGGCGGCGCTGGCCTGGGCGGTCGGGGGCCTGCGCGACTGGCGCGCGGCCAACCGCGCCCTCATGGCCGGCCGCGCCGAGGCCTTCCGCCGCGCGGCCGCGCAGGTGCCGGGCTGGCGGCTCGATGCGCTCGGGGCCTATTTCGCCTATCTCCGCCTGCCCGAGGATGCGCCCGAGGCGGTGGCGACCGCCGAGCGGCTGGCCGTCGAACGCGGCCTGCTCGGCCTGCCGGGACCCTTCTTCGGCCCGGGACAGGAGAGGCATCTCCGCCTCGCCTTCGCCAATGCCGAGGAGGGCGTGATCGCCGAGGTGCCGGCGCGGCTCGGGCCAGGCTGATGCCACCCCGCGCGCCGATGACCGCGGCGAGGGGCTCGCGGGGGGCGATCGGCCCCGGCGCGCCTGGTCGCGGCGGAGCCGCTCAGCCGAGCGCGGCCGGCGGCGCCGGGTCGAAGCCGTCCGGCACCACGCCGCGCGGGCGGATGAAGTCGTAGGGCGCGCGCGGCAGGAAGCGGCCAGTGCCGGGTTCGGCCTGCACCTTGCCATCGCGCATGACCACCTCGCCACGGCGGATGGTCGCGACCGGCCAGCCGGTCACTTCCATCCCCTCATAGGGCGTATAGTCGATCGCGTGCTGCATCAGCGCATTGGTGAGCGTGACCTTCTTCGCCGGATCCCACAGCGCGAGGTCGGCATCCGCACCCACCGCGATCATGCCCTTGCGCGGGGCGAGGCCCATCAGGCGCGCCGGATTCGTGCTGGTCAGGCGCACGAAGTCATCCAGGCCGATGCGGCCCTTGCTCACACCCTCGCTGAAGATGATGGGCAGGCGCGCGGCGAAGCCGGGGATGCCGTTGGGGATGTCGCGGAAGACGGCATCGGCGCCGTTCTGGCGCTTGCCCTTGTCGCCTTCATACGAGAACGCGCAGTGGTCCGACGAGATGACGTCGAGGATCCCCCGCCGGATCATCTCCCAGATCCGCGCGTGCTCCTCGCGCGTGCGCGGGGCGGGGCTGCACATGAACTTCGCCCCCTCGAAGCCGGGGCGGTCCATGTCGGCGGCGGTCAGCGCCACGTATTGCGGGCAGGTCTCGCCCCAGACCTTGACGCCGCGCGCCTGGGCGCGGGCGATCTCCTCGGCGGCCTCGGCGCAGGAGACGTGAAAGACCTGGATCGGCTGGTCCACGAGTTCGGCGAGCGCGATGGCGCGGTGCGTCGCCTCGCGCTCCACCACCGGGGGGCGGGCCCAGGCGTGGTACTTGGGCGCCGTCATGCCGCGCTTGAGCAGCTCGGCGGTGCGCCAGGTGATGGCGTCGTAGTTCTCGCAATGCACGGTGACGAGGCAGCCCAGTTCGCGCGCGCGGGTCAGCACGCGCAGATACTGCGCATCGGTCAGGTGCAGCGGCTCGTAGGTGAGGAAGACCTTGAGGCTGCGCACGCCCTCGGCGACCACGCGCGGCACCTCCTGCTCCATCACCGCATCGGTGGGGTCGGAGATGATCTGGTGGAAGGCGTGGTCGAGCATCCCGCGCGCCGCACGCGCGCGGTAGTCGAGGTAGCGGTCCCAGACGCCATGCCCCTTCCATTGCGGGATGAAGCAGACGACCGAGGTGGTCCCGCCGGCGAAGGCCGACGCGCTGGCGGTGGCGAAGGATTCCTCATTCACCGTGACGGGGGGTTCGGCCGCGCCGGTGCTGGCATAGCCGCCGCGCGAGGGTTCCTCGATATGGCAATGGCTGTCCACGCCGCCGGGCAGGACCAGCAGGCCGTCGGCCTCGATGCTGCGCGCGGCGTCGGTGATGCGCTCGGCGAGGGCGACGATGCGCCCCTCCCTCACGCCGATGTCGCAGCGCGTGGTGCCGAAGCCCGTCGCCACCAGCCCGCCGCGCACCGCGAGGTCGTATGCCGCCATCATCCCCGCTCCCTCTCCCCTCACCCGGCCAAGTCTGGGGGCCGGGCGGCGGCGCGTCAAGCCTCAGCGGCGCGCGATCACCAGGCGCATGCCGGCCTTCGGCCGCAGGGTCAGGCGGCATTGCGGCGCCGGCGCCCAGCCCGCCGGCAGGGCGAAGCGGAAGCGCCGCAGCAGGATGGCGAGGAA
>Ga0272446_1002741_pt1 | contig 23401 bp, 16 predicted proteins | sample YNPCB0061_FD_194587 | JGI IMG/M metagenome (GOLD analysis project Ga0272446, IMG submission 194587) | Hot spring microbial mat communities from Yellowstone National Park, WY, United States - YNP-CB-006-1 | ecosystem: Environmental > Aquatic > Thermal springs > Hot (42-90C) > Sediment | place... | reverse complement strand
CAGGCATAACGCATTTGAATACTGTGCTATATTGGATTGGTGCAGGTATTTTTATGGGACTTTTGGTGTATCAGCATGTATTGGTTACTCCCAAAGACATCAGCAAAGTCAATCTTGCTTTTTTTACCTTAAATGGGATAGGGAGTGTAGTGTATGGTATATTTACCTGCTTTGCTGTATATTGGAAGGTATAAGTATGCTCAAAAGTTTGTGAGGAAAAAAAGAATTTATTATCTTGCGTAATCATTAAACTTTTACTTGTATGAACATGAAATCATTCTTCTATCTTGGTTTATGGGCAGTATGTTTTTTACTTACCTGTCCCAATGGTATGGCACAAAGAACTTGCGGTACTATGGAAGCATGGCAAAATCAGATTGCTAAAGACCCGAATGTAGTACATCGCAAAGCGGTTATCGAAAATGAAATGCAGGCATGGATAGCAGAGCATGGCAGTCAAAAAACGAATGCTGTGATTACTATTCCTGTGGTAGTACACGTAGTTTACAACACAACTGCGGAAAATATTTCTGATGCACAGATTCAAAGCCAGATTGATGTTTTAAACAAAGACTTCAGAAAACAAAACACTGATGCCAGTTCAGTACCTTCTGCTTTTGCAAGCCTTGCGGCAGATTGTGAAATCCAGTTTTGTTTGGCAGACCGAGACCCTAATGGTAACCCCACTACGGGAATTACAAGAACTTCTACCAGCAAAACTTCTTTCTCTCAAAGTGCAGAAGATGTAAAATCTTCCAGCACGGGCGGAAAAGACCCTTGGGATACAGACAAATACCTTAATATGTGGGTATGTAATTTAAGCGGGGGTTTGTTGGGATATGCACAATTTCCCGGTGGTGGTGCCTCTACTGACGGAGTAGTGATGCTATACACTGCTTTTGGTACTATGGGTTCAGCCACAGCTCCTTACAACAAAGGTAGAACAACTACTCATGAAGTAGGTCACTATTTAAATTTATATCATATCTGGGGAGATGAACCGAGCTGCGACCAAGATGATGAGGTTTCAGATACTCCTTTACAAGGAGACAAAAATTTTGGTTGTCCTACGTTTCCTTTAACTGATAGTTGCCAGACTTCTTCTCCGGGTGTGATGTTTATGAATTATATGGACTATGTAGATGATGCTTGTATGTATATGTTTACCGCAGGGCAGAAAGCACGCATGCATGCGGCAATAAACACATCTCGTGCAGGGTTAAAAACTTCAAATGGTTGTAGTTCTACCTCTATCCAAGAACTTGCTTTATTAGATAGTCAAGTTATGTTATACCCTAATCCTGTTACAGATATGGTGCAAATACAATCCGAAAAACCTCTGAAAAATGTAACTCTGAAAATTTATGATTATACAGGTAAAATATGTTATCAGAGCTATGAAAAAACACTCAGTGCTTTCACTTTGGATTTGCATAATTATACAGAAGGAATTTACTTTGTACACTTACTTTCTGACGAAGGATTTAGTACAAAAAAACTAATTGTTCAAAAGTAATACCTATACTTTCACCCAAAAAAGCGTAGTTTTTAAATTAAAAATTATAGAAAAACTTGCATAATTATATACAAACCCGTATATTTGCATCTAAATTCTGATAAATTTATATGAAAAAAATATTTGCAACATCTATTATTGCCAGTTTGCTTGTTTGCTTGGGTGCTAACATAGCCGAAGCTAAGCCCAAAATCAAAAAATACTCTTTGAAATCACAGAAAAAGTGCTGGAAACCAAGAGGGGAAAAACGAGTAGGTTAAGTAGATGGTAGATGTTATTATACCTACCTATAACAACTACGCTGAGCTGAAAAAGTGTTTGAACGCATTGTCCTGTCAAACAGTACAGTGCTTTGAAGTATGGATTGCGGTAGATGGTTCAAGTGATGAAACGCTATCATATCTACCGCAATATATTTTAGAATTACCCTACAAAGTACATATTTTAGAGCATTCAGACAAACAAAACCATGGGCGTTCTGCAGCACGTAATCTAGCGTTGTCATACATAAAAAACCAATTTGTATGGCTATTGGATTCGGATATGATACCAGAACCCAATTGTCTAGAATCTCATTTGTTTATTTGTTGCAAATATAAACATGTGGTTTCTGTGGGTGCTATCTATTACGAAAACTCAACTTCAAATCTTTGGGCAAAGTATATTTCTACCCGCGGACATGCCAAAAGCAAGCATCAAGACCCTTTGCCCTGGAATTATTTTGTTACAGCAAACAGTGTTGTTCCTGCCAGGTATTTTATTGAACTCACTGGTTTTGATGAAAATATAAAAAAATACGGGGGTGAAGATATGGAATTTGCCTACCGAATGCATCTCAAATATTCTCCTGTTTTCTATAAAAATGAACTTGCTGTTTGTAAAACTATACAAAACAAAACCTTATCGCAAGCCTTGTTACAATTGGAAGAATACGGAAGAGAAGGTTTGCCTTACATTTATCAAAAGCATGCGGATATGCCCAAAGTATATCATTTGGATAAATTAACTGGAAAGCCAATGAGCAAAAAACTGTATCGGTTTTTAACTCTTCCTTTATGGTCAAAATGTGTTAAACGTGTAGTAAAATATCTCCCTTTTACACTTGCAAAGCATGCTATCAATTATTTGGTAATCAGTACTGTTTTTAAGGGGTACAGCAATCAAACCAAAAGGTAAAGATATTCAATATACTTGGTCAGGAAGTGCATAACCAAATGCTGTTTGAAGTGTATCCGTTCAGTAAGCACAGCTTAAATGTAGGCTATATGAGTACAGGAACGTACTTTGTGCAGGTGAGTGCAGGTGATAAAACGGTAACGAAAAAATTAGTGGTAACAAGGTAAAAAGGTAGGGGTTCAGCAACGATTGAGCCTCTTGCTGTATCCATCAAAAAAGTCCACCTATAAATCCGAAAATTTACGCCATTTTTCTATGAGTTGTTGCATATCCTCAGGCAGAGGTTGCTCAAAAAACATCTTTTGATTTGTAAAAGGGTGCTTAAACCCGAGTGTATGGGCATGTAAGGCTTGTCTTGGGCATATTTCAAAACAGTTTTGTATAAACTGCTTGTATTTTTGTGTATTCTGACCTGATAACATTTTATCTCCTCCGTACATCTCATCACCAAACAGAGTGTGTCCTATGTGTTTCATGTGAACGCGTATTTGGTGCGTCCTACCTGTTTCCAATTGTAAAGAGAGCAATGTAGTATGGCGAAATCGTTCCAATACTGTATAGTGCGTAATGGCATGTTTACCTTGTGTGTTGTCTTTACTGACAGCATACATTTTTCTGTCATGTTCTGCCCTTATAATATTTCCTGTAACTGTTCCTTGTTCTTGTTTTACATCTCCCCACACAATCGCAATATATTTGCGTTCTATGGTATGTTCAAAAAATTGTTTGGCAAGTTTTGCCATAGCGGGTTCTGTTTTGGCTACAACCAATAAACCGCTGGTATTTTTATCTATACGATGTACCAATCCCGGTCTGTGTTCGTTTCCTTGCTGTTGGGGTAAGTGCTTAAAATACCATAATAAACCTTGTACCAACGTACCATGATAATTTCCTACACCCGGGTGAACCACTAATCCTGCGGGTTTGTTGAGTACAATAATGTGTTCGTCTTCATAAATAATATCAAGCGGTACGTATTCAAGTTCGCATTCAGGAGGGGGAGGTGTAGGCAGTACAATGGTAATTATATCACGGGGTTTTACTTTGTAGCTTACTTTTACGGGTTTGTCGTTTACGCGTATGCATTCCGCTTCTGCGGCGTATTTGATGCGGGTACGGGAGGTTTTGCTGCCTAACCGTTGTGCAAGAAATACATCTATACGCACAGGCGTTTGCCCTGCATCTACCACAAAGCGATAATGTTCATATTCTTCATGGCTGTCCGTTTCAGAGAGTGTTGATATTTCCATAAGTGTATATTGAAAGTGAGAAATATACAAAAAACCTTGTTAGGAGTAATTAAACCGATAAAGTATTTTATAGAAACAATAATGCTTCAGATGGTATGATATTGTTTTTAAGCATTGACTCATAATAGATTACAGGCATGTCCCTGCATCAATGCTACCCTGAATGCAAAATCTAATATTTAGCTCGTTATTTAAATTGTTTGGTAAGTATTAAAAATGTCTTTTTGTAATATTGCCCGTTATTTAAAGCATTCAGATTTATGGTCAGGTATATAAACCCAAACAACCTGTATAAGTATTCGCTCTTGTTCTCTGTTATTATCAATGTTGTTTTGTTTCTTGTCAAATATTTGTTTGGAAAATGCCCTGTATATGCTTACAATGATGATGTTTTTATGAGATTAATTTGTTCAGGACATTTTATCAGAGATGAACCTTCCTCTTATCTTTTGTTCATAAATGTTTTACTTGGCAAGTTTTTAAGCGTTTTATATACGTACTTTCCCTTGCAGTCTTGGTATGACCTTTTTTTAGTATTTTGTCTTTGGGTATCTTATGTCGTTTTTTTGTATGTTGCTCTCCGGCTTAATCCAAAAATGGCAACTGTAATTGCCTACTTTATTTTTTTCATTATTTTAGGGGGTGCCCGTATTACCCTGTTAACATTTACCATAGTTGCAGGAATTATAACTTTTGCAGGTTTGATATTATTATATTTTAATCCTGTACAGGAAAGGGGGTATTCAAGATGGAAAGATATTATACAACAGAGGGTTTCGTATTATGAATTATCTGGTGCATTACTGATTATTACAGGGGGACTTATCCGATTTGAAGAATGTTTATTAGTGATATTGTTTTTTGTTGTAGCAATACTGTTGTGCAGGTTTTCAAAAAAAAATACGCGTATCCAAACAGCAAGGAAAAGTATGTTTAGCCTTTCATCAGTCATACTTCTGTTTATTGCTCATGCGTATCACATACAAAGTATGCAAAAATCAGATAATTTTTATGGGTTTAATATAAACCGAGCGGTATTTGTTGATTACAAAATTTTAGAAAATGTAGATAAGAATGAAAAAACGAAAATTCTAAAAGAAGCGGGCTGGACAGAAAATGATTACGAAATGTTAAGAGCTTGGTTTTTTATGGATACTGCTTTGTATAATAACAGCAAGTTTAATTATATAATAGCAAAAAGTACATCAAAAAAATTTTTCACCTTAAAAGGAATTTCAGAAAAAATACAGCACTCATCGAATGTAATAAAAAAAGAAATCTTGCCTGACATAGACTACGAGTTAATTCTTATCTTGATAATGATATTATTTTTTATTGAGAAGGGTAAAATCATTCATGTAATACTGTTTTTGTCAATCGCTTTTCTTATGTTATTGTTGGTTTTAATTGTTTTTGACAGACATGGTGCTACGCAATATCCTTTATTTTTCATGTGTGGTACGCTACCCCTGTTTTATATATCAGATAATTCTATAGTAAAAAACATAAAAGGAGCAGGCAATAGCTCTAAAACGAAGCGGTTCATACACTTTTTTATTTTATTGACAGGTTTGGCTGTTTTGGCAGGGTTGATTAACAAAAAAGTGGGCATTATCAAGCAGAAATTTGAGCTGAAAGGTTATTTATTTTTAAATAAAGACGGTAATTTAAAGAAATTTGTGCAAGATATGAACGAATCTGGCGGGGATATGTATGTTTTTTGGGGAGATTGTATTCCTTATGAACACGTTATTTTACCGTTTTCTGATGTGAGTATTGTGAAAGAATTAAAAGTAAAAATATTCCCGTTGATATTGTTTCAGAGATGTGAGTTGGTCGGCAACTACCTGATGAAGAAATACGGGGTAAAAAACATTTATCTGGATATTATAAATCGGGAACATACCTATCTTGTTTGTTCAAGAGTTGAAAAGGAATTGTACATGCAATTTATGCGGGAACATTATAATGTAGAACTGGAAGCAAAAAGAATTGATGGAAAAATTATCAGAAGCCCCTATTGCGGCAGAAAAAAAGATTGTAACCTCCTTACGTATTATACAACGTATCAAATTGTAAGAAAACCGTAAAAATTAAAGTATCAGACCTGCCAGGTTGTGAAAAGACAGGTCTGATAGAAGTTGTATTTTACATGTGAATAACTTCACCGTAGGCATCAGCGGTGGCTTCCATAATAGCTTCGGAAAGCGTGGGGTGTGGGTGTACAGATTTAATGATTTCATGTCCTGTGGTTTCCAATTTGCGAGCAACTACGGCTTCTGCAATCATATCTGTTACTCCATCTCCGATAAGATGACAGCCTAACCATTCACCATATTTGGCATCAAAAATTACTTTTACCAAACCATCACTTTTACCTGAGGCTTTGGCTTTACCTGATGCTGTAAAAGGGAATTTGCCTACCTTGATTTCATAGCCGAGTTCTTTGGCTTTTTTCTCGGTAAGTCCTACACTGGCTACCTGCGGAGTACAATAGGTACAACCGGGGATATTGCTATAATCCAAAGGTTCTACGTGCAATCCTTTAATTTTTTCCACACAGATAATACCTTCCGCACTGGCTACGTGTGCCAACCATGGTCCTGTACCGTTCACATCACCGATGGCATAAATCCCTTGTACTTTGGTCTGATACCATTGGTCTACTTCAATCCAGCCTGCTTTACTAGTGGTAATGCCCACATTTTCTAAACCTAATCCGTCTGTATTGGGGGCAACGCCTACTGCAGAGAGTAATACATCAGCTTCAATAGTTTCTACTCCTGCGGGAGTTTTAATGTGTGCTTTTACCCCATTTGCAGTATGTTCTACTTTTTCTACAAGACTTTCCGTTTTGATTTCCATACCATTTTTTCGGTAGATACGTTCCAAAGTGCGGGAAATTTCTTCATCTTCCACAGGCAGAATGTTTTTTTGAAGTTCTACCAGCACTACCTGTGTGCCTATACTTTGGTAGAAGTACGCAAATTCTACTCCGATAGCCCCTGCACCTACAATAATCATTTTTTTAGGTTGTGTAGGGAGCATCATAGCTTCGGTAGAAGAGATAATTTTTTTGCCGTCTATAGGCATAGAAGGCAAAGAGCGTGGTTTTGCACCTGTAGCAATAATGATGTGTTTAGCGGAGTAGTTGGTTGTTTTTCCTGTTTCATCTTTAACTGCTAGACTTTTATCTTTATTAAAAGTAGCGGCACCTTTAATCACAGTAATTTTATTTTTCTTCATCAAGAACTCAATTCCTTTACTCATACCATCTGCCACATCTCTGCTTCTTTTTATCATACCTGCAAAATTTGCTTTGGCATCTACTACGTCTATGCCATAGTCTTTCGCGTGAGTGATGTATTGAAACACATCAGCACTTTTTAGAAGTGCTTTGGTAGGTATACAACCGATATTCAGACATACTCCGCCGAGTTTGTTTTTTTCAATCAGACCTACGGAGAAGCCTAATTGTGCGGCACGAATGGCGGCTACATACCCGCCTGGTCCTGCACCAATAACAATAATATCAAATTGGCTCATATTTTAATTTAGTTGAGCAAAAATAAGAATAATATTGCCGCATACAAATTTTTAAGAAAATTAACTTGCTCAAACCAACATGAATTATTTGGTTAATTATGGCATATTTGTTGATAAAACCATTCTTATTAAAGTTGTTGTTTCAAAACTTTGGCATTAAATTATTTGTAATTTGTATAAAAAATTTTTACCTTTGGAATTGAAATTTCTATTTTTGCAGTAAATATGAAAAAAACAGTATTAGGTTTGTTTATAGGGTTAGTTTTTTTTAACATGAGCAACCTTTTTGCACAAGGAGGTATCATAGGTTTAAATCCGCCCCGTTTGGAAGCTAATAAGTTTCCTTCGGGATTAGAAATTGGGCAAAAAGCACCGCCCATTACTGCGTTGGATAACCATGCTGACCCTATATTTTTATTGAACTTATTAAAAAAAGGCCCTGCTGTGATTTTATTTTATGGCGGAAGATGGGATCCTGTTGCCCGTAAACAAATCCGTGATATTCAGGATTCCATTAAATATATTACCGAAAAAGGTGCTTTTTTGCTCGCCGTTACAGCAGACAGTTATGAAGAAATTGACCGTATGGTAGCAGAAACAGGGGCTACTTTTCCTATTATCCATGACAGAAGCCACTTGATTATGGACGCCTACAAGGTTTCTTACCGTGTAAGTGAAGATATGATTGCCAAATTCAAAAAACTTAATATTACTTTGAAGAAAAATCCTGATGAAGAGTTTTATACTTTGCCTGTATCTTGTACGTATGTTGTGGGCAGGGACAGAAAAGTAGCCGCAATCTGGTTAAATAAAAACTATGAATTAACTGCTGGAGTTCGTTATATCATTAACAAACTGAAAGAACTTGGCATGAAAAAAGAATAACTCAATATATTATACTAAATTCCTATGAAAAAAATGAATATGAAGCAATATATCCTTATTATAGCAATGCTCTGTGTGTCTTTATTACAGGCACAAACTGCAGGGCGTTCTAAGTATGGCAAAATTACCAATCTGGGTAAAAATGTTAATTCTTCGTATGAAGATTATCAGCCTACCATTACTGCTGACGAAAAAATGATTCTTTTCGCTTCTTACAGACCTGGTGGTTTGGGTGCAGAAGATTTCTGGATTACGGAAAAAATTGACAGCGTAAAATGGGGAATGGCTTATAACGTAGGCGCACCTGTAAATACTCCGGGTACAGAAGGAAGTGGTTGTATTGCCGCAGACGGACAACGTATCTTTTATGTAAAAAACCTTGATGATGGTAATAACTGTGATATTTTTGTTTCTACACTTAAAGGTAAACAGTGGTCACCTCCAGAAAGACTTCCGCCTACTGTAAATAGTCCTTATTGGGACTCTCAACCCAGTATCTCTGCTGATGGCAATATGCTTTTCTTTGCAAGCAATAGACCTGGTGGAAAAGGCTTAACAGATATTTGGTGGTCAAGAAGAGGACCTGACGGCAAATGGCAACAAGCCAAACCGATTACCAAAATCAATACACCTGAATCAGAAGCTACTCCCTATATTCATGCAGATAATAAAACTTTATTTTTTAGTACAAACGGTAGACCAGGATTAGGAGGCTACGACGTATTTAGAAGTATTTATGATGCCGAAAAAGATGAATGGTCTACTCCTGTAAATATGGGAGACCCTATTTGTTCAGAACTTGATGACAAGTACTTTATCTTATCTCCAGATGGTAACAGAGGGTACTTCGCTTCTAACCGTGATGGTGGATTTGGAGAACATGACTTGTACATGATTAGCATGTTTGCAGGAAGCAAGCAGGTAATTGTTACTTTGACAGGTTTTGTAAAAGATGCCAAAACCCTTAAACCCGTAGGTGCAAAAGTTACCTTGATGAACCTTACCAAAGGTGAAAAAATCAACGAGTTTGATGCAAACTCTGACAATGGTAAATATCTTGTGGTTATGCAAGGTGGAAACAACTACGGTCTATTTGTGGAAGCTGATGGTTATGCTCCTTTTTCTGAAAGTTATTACATTGACCAATATGCGGGTTCAGGAACATATCCAAGGGATATTTTGCTTAAATCTCTCGTGGGTGAAACAACTACTTTGAACAATATATTCTTTGAAACAGGAAAAGCTGTGCTTTTGCCAAGTTCTAAAATTGAATTGGACAAGATGGTCGAAATTATGAAGAAAAACCCCAGTCTAAAAGCAGAAATTATTGGGCATACAGACAATCAGGGAACTCCCGAAGGCAACCAAAGGCTGTCTGAAGACCGTGCAAAAGCCGTATCCAAATATCTTTCCGATAATGGTGTTGGGGCAGACCGTTTGAAAACCAAAGGTTATGGCGATACTAAACCTGTAGCGGACAACACAACCGAAGACGGTAGACGTAAAAACCGCCGCGTGGAAATGGCATTTACAAAATAATATACCATATTTTTCGCAAAGAACCTCAAAAGCAGTGTCCTAACACTGCTTTTTGTTATTTTATCGTTTTTGGTAATTTTTTTGGGCGTTCCTGCTTGCTGCGCGGCGCAGTCGGCGTGCTACGGGCTACGCTATCGCTTCGGTGCGGTTCGCACCATGCGTGCAAGCACGCATGCCCTCCGCATGCCTAACGCAAAAGAAGTGTTTTTTTGAGGGGTGTCGGGTTTACCCATCCGCCCGCCCACAGGGTAAAATGAGGTAAAAAACACTTCTTTTTATGCAAATAACGTGTATGTCCGCGCGTATCCGCGTGAGGGATAGCAGCGAAAAGCCCGCAATGAGCGTTAGCGAATGAAGTACAGGCGTGGCATGCCACGTTTCTACCAGCGTATAGCCCGACCCCGAAGCGCAAGCGCAGGGGACACGCCCTGAAAAATCAATAAGATTGTAACTTTTTTAATAACGGAGAATTTTATTCTCTTTGCTTACATTTGAATTAAAAAAACATATTCCCAACTGAAAAACATCTATGGTAAGGCTTACCTTCGGGTGCTGATAAATATACTCCCACACATTCAACATATCTTTTGACCAGTGAATGTCATCAAAAACGAGAATACTTTTTTCATTCATGTAGGGTAAAAACAGTGTAAAATACTCTTGGGTAGCTTCAAAAGTATGGTTTCCATCTATAAAAATAAGGTCAATGGTGTTGTGTTTTGCCAAAACAGAAGGTAGTTCTTTTTCAAAACTGTTTTGCAACAAAATCAGATTTTGTTTTTTCAAAGTTTCCAAATGGGACTTTGCAATATTGTGCCTTGCGGGAGAACCTTCTATGCTGTAAAAATGTGTTCCTTCAAAGTCATGAAGCATGTAAAGGGTGCTTATACCCAAACATGTACCTAATTCTATCATTATCTGTGGCTTAAAGTATTTTACCAATTGATGCAGGATATGTCCGAATTTGGGGCGTACAGAAGATGTTTTAGCTATATAGGACACTTGTTCATGCCCTGTATTTTTTCCTGTACCTAAATCCTGCTTTTTCAAATAAGTGTTATTCTTGCAAAGTTCTTTGAATACAGAAGAAATATGAGTATCATATAAAGTATCTTTTCTGGCGGGTTTAATCACATTTTCCCAGAACTGATACAAAAACGGAGAATGTATAGTATAAGCATTTTCTGCTATAAACTGATATTTTAACCATTCTTTAAACTGAAAAAGTTTAGTCATCAAGACGTTGTTCAATAAAATCCAACTCCCTGTTGTTTAAATGGTTACGTGTATCTGACAAGAACTGTTTGATATGCCTTTTATCGTATTCTGTAAGTTTGAGATTTTTGCTTTCGTGTTCGTATTTTGCACAAGGTAAAAGTTGAAAATTGGCACCGGGCATACGTTCATTTTCCTGCCATACCCACACAGGAATATACCTGAACCTTTGAAAAGAAACGGCATTAGTTTCTTTATTTTTAAGCATATCAAAAGTAAAAATAATACCTCCCTCTGTATATCGCCATCGAGGGGTTTCACCGCGCATGTTGGAAATAAAATTGCCTAATGAATAGATAACATAGCAGGTTTTCTTTTTACCTTGATACATGATTTCTTGCTTTTCCAAAGGTTGTAATACGTGTGGATGCGAACCCAAAATAACATCTACCCCATTTCTGAAAGCAAAAGAAGCAATTTTTTTCTGAAACGCATTTGGATAAAGCTGATACTCATCTCCCCAATGTATAGCTAAAAAAATAGCATCAGGATTAGAGAGTTTTGCCTTTTCAATATCTTTGAGTATTTGCAAAGTATCAATTAAATTTGCTTTCACGGGTGGATTGATAGGCATTCCATTAGTACCATACGTACAATTGAGTACAGCAATCGTAAAATTACCTTTTTGCCAGATGTAAGGGTAGTTTTTATCTCTGTCCTCCTGACTGACAAATGTGCCTGTGTGTGGCAGGTTTTGCCTGTCCAAACATTTATTCGTATTTATAAGTCCTTCTGTTCCTTTATCCAAACAGTGGTTGTTGGCAGTAACAATAAGGTTAAAATTGGCATCTTTCAGAAAATAAGCAATGGTATCTGGGCTACAAAAACGTGGATACCCCGAGAAAGGGGGTTTCCCAAGTGTGGTTTCTAAATTACCTATGACCAAATCATATTTTTTGAATATTGGTTTTATGTGTCTGAAAGAAGGTTCAAAATTATATTTGCCTGAGTTGCCTATCTGCGCAGACTGATACTGAAATTCATGAAACATAATATCCCCCACTGAAGCTACTTTCAAGGTATCATACTGGGAAAAGGCGTTGAAACAAAATAAAAGACTTGGAAACAGTAAAGCAAAGTTTAAAACTCTGACAGTTAGTCTTTTCAACTTACAATAACGCATACCTTGCAAAACTAACAAAAATAATTGATTTTTATGGGGTTCAGAAATTTATTGATTACTGAATCAAACCTCATAAATATACCAGTATCTGCATCAAAAACCCTCAAAAATAAAATTTGATTTGCATATTTTGTATAATTTAAGTAAATTTGCTGTATTAAGTTGAGTTAATTCGTAGAGAATGTAACATAGCTTTTGGGATAACCTTGTGTATTTATACACAAGGTTTATTATTTGTATGCAACTAAACACATACAAAAAACGTATAACAGTAAGCAGTGAATTGTGTTATTATGAAACGTAACTTGATATTTTGGGGAACTACTATAACCGCAGGAGCATTGCTTGTTTTGCTAAATGTATATGTATATCAGCCTGAAAAGAAAACAATTACTTTCTTTAAAGTTGAAAACCATAAAATTGTACCGCCCAAAACAGTTGTCCATAAACACAATTCAGAGAAACCCAAATCAACTGAAAACAAAGAAACAAGAAAAAAAACCGAAAATATCAAACCTGACCCCCAGCCCAGAAAATCCAATAATACTCCTCAAAAAACGGAAGTTACTCCAAAATTGAATAATAATACTCTTGTAAATACTGTTCTTACATATAAGCAAACAGATAAAAACAACATAAAACCGAAAAACACAGCAGTAGAAAGTAAACAAGTTGAAAAGCAACCTGATGAAGTTAAAAATTTTCCTTTTACACAACCTTTATATCATATTAAAAAAACTAAAACAGACTCAAACCCTGAAACGAAAAAGCTAGAAGCTATTTACCATGAGGAAAAGTTTTTTGATTACCGTCACGCCTTAAAACCTTACTTCGAAAGAAACGTACCTCACAGTGAGTATCTATGGATAATAGATGACAAGGATTATGTCCATACGACCTCTCAAAATTCCAAGATAAAGTTACATAACACAGTTTTTGTAGACAAATATGGTCATAAAATACAAGGCGAAGCCGTATTGGAGTTTAAAGAACTTGTTAATGGCAAAGATATGTTCAAGGCAAATGTCAATACCAGTATTGATAAAAAACTAAAACAAGCGCATCAAGTATGGTATATAGGTGCAAAACAAAAAAATAAAACGGTATTCATGGGACAGAATACGTTAATTTCTATTGAAGTACAGAGTTTAGAAAATCTCGTTTTTTATATGGGTAAACGTAATTATAACGGAGAAATAGAGTGGAAACCTGTACCCAAAAATCAAGTTCAGAAAATTCCTGTAAGCATCATCAAAAAAAGAGGCATATTGTATGAGTATTATTGTAATTTGTCTGAATTAGGCTGGGTGGCGGCTTTTTATGAAGAAAATAAAGATAGCAAAGAGAAAGAAAATAAAGAGATAAAGCCTCTTTCTGTTAGTATTAAAGCCCCTAATGAAATATCTTCTAACGAAATAAGCGTTTATTATATTGACGATAAAGCTAACTACCCGCTACAAAACCTCACTCAGACAACACCTCTTACAAGTTATCGTAATACCTTGGCAAGAAAAATAAAAAAGTACACACAAGGCAATCTTTTTGAGGGTAACATACCTGTGCAAAACAGAAATAAAGGTAAAATCATAGCCTTAGCTTATGACAAAGGAAATTATTACTTTGCCCAAACAAACATCAATGTTCATAAAGAACAAATAGAGTTGAACCTTTTACCTGTAAAAGAAACCGAAATAAATCAATATATTTGCAACGATTAAAATATGAATTTTCGCATTCTTTTCATACTGCTTGCTTTTCTTGTAACTTTTCCATGTTGTCCTTTATGGGCTACCCATAACAGGGCAGGAGAGATTACATATACACATATATCCGGGCTTACGTACCAGCTTACCATAACTACTTTTACCGCATTTGGGGGCAGTCAGCCCGATAGAAATGATTTGGATTTGGAAATATATTCATTCAACAGTATAACTAATACGTGGTCTATGGTTACTAAATTAACTGTAAATAGAACCAGCAAAGTTGATATAAGTAAGAATGGACAAAATATATACAGGAACAAATATGTCACCAACTATACTTTTCCAGGGCAAGGCACTTACAAACTCGGAATGCGCGACCCCAATCGTAATGATGGGGTTTTGAATATTCCGAACTCTGTGAATGTGGAGTTTTATATTGAAACACAAATGCAAATCAATTTTCAGTTTGGTATCAATAATTCTCCTGTATTGCTGTTGGAACCCTTGGATGTAGCGGCATTAAACCGTTTGTTTGTACATAATCCTGCGGCTTATGACCCTGATGATGACTCTCTCGTGTTTTCGCTTATTCCCTGTCAAGATAAAATCAACAGCCCTATTACGGGATACGTTTACCCCAATAATACACCCAGTTGTTCGGGGGGTACATTTACGATAAACAGCCAAACAGGCGAAATTCGATGGAATGTCCCTTTATGTCCCGGTGAATACAACATTGCCATTTTAATTGAAGAGTACAGACGCATTCCCCCGCGTACCAATCGTATACGGATTGCATATACCATTCGGGATATGCAGATTCTGGTTGTTCCCAGTTCAAATAATCCTCCTGTTATATTACCCATTCAAGATACGTGTGTAATAGCGGGTTCTCCTATATACAAACGAATATTTGCCACTGATATAGACCCTGTCCAGATTGTTAAACTTACCGCAGCCAGTGAGGTGTTTACTTTAACTTCATCTCCCGCCACTTTCACTGCCAGTGTAGATAGTAACCCTGCCCGAGGAACTTTTCAATGGAATACCAACTGTAACCATGTACGCAGTAATCCTTATCAGGTAGTCTTTAAAGCAGAAGATGATGCTAAAATACCAGCCAACAAGCCTGTACCGAGTTTGGTAGACTTGAAAACGTATCTTATACGTGTTATCGCACCTCCTGTTACAAACTTACAAATAGTTTCTCAATTCGGTAAAAACTTACTTTCATGGGATATTCACCCCTGTACCAATGCATCAGGCTATCGTATATACCGAAGACAAGGCTGCGATACATGGTCGCCGGGAGTATGTGAAACCGGAGTGCCTTCCTCTTTGGGTTATACCTTGGTAGCCACTCTCCCCAGCAGAACTACGCTTACCTATACTGATGACAACGGAGGCGCAGGGTTTAATTTTGGGAATACGTATGCCTATCATGTAGTTGCTTATTTTGAAGAAACTGTACCCGGTACAAGCACAACCTTTATAGCTTCAGAGAGCATAGCCAGCAATAAACAATGTATAACCATTAAGAGGGATATTCCTGTCATTACGAATGTAAGCGTTACAGTTACAGACAGTATATCAGGTCAAATGTTGTTACGTTGGCGCAGACCTGACACAACAGGTGCAAAACTTCCGTCAGGGGTTATTCATTATAAGATTTATCAAAGTTCAGGATTAAGTTCTGCCACATACGCACTTATAGGTACAAATACAGGCGGTATCACAGATACAACCTTTACAGTTACTAATATAGATACAAAAAATTCTGCGTTTAACTACCGCATTGAATATATTGTCTTTAACACCTCACAGCCTGAAGTAAAAGTGGCAACCAGCGTAGCCGCCAGTTCTCCCAGACTTTCAGGGACACCTTTACACCGTGCCGCTTCTTTATCATGGGCATTTAATACTCCTTGGACGGAAGATACCTTCTACGTGTACAGGAGTGTGAACTTTACAGGACCTTATACACTTGTAACCACTACCAACACCACAACCTATACCGATACAGGACTACAACCTCGTAAACCCTACTTCTATTACATTACTACTTCGGGAGCTTATTATTTTACCACAGAAATTGCACGCCCATTATTAAATAATTCCCAAATTTTAAGAGTTATACCCAAAGATACTGTTCCCCCGTGTCCAACTACACTTCTTGGCAATTTAGATTGTGCTACACAGACCTATTCTTTCAATTGGACACTACCCAACAACATACCCTGCGGCGAAGAAGATGACAATGAAAAATTCAATCTGTATTTCAAGCGATATTTGGACAGTCCGTATCAAAAGATAGCTACTTTTACCCGTAATCAACTCAACACTCAAACCACTTTTGCAGATTTAGGTCTGACAGGCTGTTATTACGTAACCGTAGTAGATTCTTCGGGTAATGAGTCCAAGGCAAGTAACGAGGTTTGTTTTGATAACCCTTGTATGGAATTAGAATTTCCGAATATCATTACTCCGGGTAATGGTGATGAAAGAAATGAAGTATTCAAACCCAAAAGATATAAATTTGTAGATGGTGTAGATATGTGTATATACAACCGTTGGGGCGTAGAAGTACGAAGAAGCAGTGATATAAGCAATTTTTGGGACGGTAAAATAAATGGTATGGAAAGCCCTGAAAGTGTGTATTATTTTATAGCAACGGCAACCATACAACGACTGAAAGGGGTAGAAAAACGCAAAATACCTGGAAATCTTACTATTTTAAGGTAGTTCAAAAACGTTATTGCTTAATGTTTTACTTTATATAATTTGGGCGTTCCTGCTTGCTGCGCGGCGCAGTCGGCGTGCTACGGGCTACGCTATCGCTTCGGTGCTGACCGCACCATGCTGACGCATGCCCTTCGCATGCCTAACGCAAAAGAAGTGTTTTTTTGTGGGGGTTTCGGGTTTACCCACCCACCCGCCCACGAGTAAAAATGAGGTAAAAAACACTTCTTTTTTTATATGTGTGGTATAGGTACGCGCGATTATCTACGTGAGGGATAGTAGCGAAAAGCCCGCAATGAGCGAAGCGAATGAAGTACAGGCGTGGCATGCCACGTCTCTACCAGCGCATAGCCCGACCCCGAAGCGCATCTAGGGGACACGCCCTGAATTTTTATATACATAACTTTTATACTTTTGCAAGCATGAACGTACATAGCTTTACCTTTAATTTATTTTCTGAAAATACCTATATCCTGACGGATAACCATAGCAAAGATTGCATTATTATTGACCCAGGATGCAGCAATTACTATGAACAGAATGTTCTCATGAATTTTATTCAGAATAACCAGTTAAAGCCTGTTTTGTTGCTCAATACACATTGCCATATAGACCATGTATTTGGAAACAAATGGGTAAAAGATACTTTTAATATTCCGTTTTATGCCCACGAAAAAGAAATGGATAATTTACATAAATTACCCATGTATGCACCTATGTTCGGGCTTCCGCCATTTTCTTCCCCATTTCCTGACAAATATATTGACGAAAAAGATACTATTACATTCAGCAATACTACTTTGAAAATTCTTTTCACCCCTGGACATTCCGCAGGCAGTATTTGTTTTTATCATCAGGAAAGTCACCAGATTATCAGCGGAGATGTACTTTTCAGAGGAAGCATAGGCAGATATGATTTACCTGGAGGCAATTATCGCACCCTTATACAAAGTATACAAACCAAACTTTTAACCCTCCCTGATGAAACTATTGTGTACAGTGGGCATGGAGAATCCACTACTTTGATAGAAGAAAAACAGTTCAATCCATTTTTGCAGTAGTGCAATAATTTTTCCTTAAAAAATATTTGGAACTTATATAAGTTTAATTTATCTTTGCAGAAGTGCAAACAAAAAAACATAAATGGGTTTTACCACTGTTGTTGTGTAGTTTTATACTGTACAATGTAGGTATACCTCTGTTTGTACATTTTTGTGCCTCAAAAAACAGCACTACCACACACCTAATCTATAAAAAAGATACTTGCAAGTCCAAAAAAGAAAACCATAAAACGGGTCAAAAATCTTGCTGTGATAAAAAATCAGGTAAAGAAAACAAATCAAAACTACCTAAACAGGAAAATAACTGCTATGGTGAATATTTCTCTCCCAGCGACTGCTGTAAATTAACCTATCAGATTAAGCAAAATCAGCAGAAATATCTTGCAGAAAATACAAAAGGTATCAAAAAAAATACGCCATGTACTATAACTACATTTCACCACTATTTGGCGGGAATACCTCTCCCTATTCATAAAAACAATAAGAGAAATAACCTTCAGAATCCTTCTCCGTTGGAAATACCTCTCATAGAGTATTTCCCATTAAGACTATGAATATAAAGAACAGCAAAACACTTGCTTTTATCTTGTTCTTCATTATTCCTTATTTCTAAAAATGTATTCATAGTCTATGAAAAAAAACGTATTTATAATTCTTAACCTTCTTTTGTGCAGTTACTTTATTCATGCACAACAAAAATTATACGGTGTAGTAAAAGATATACACCATAAGCCTGTACAATATGCTACCGTATGGGTAGTTCCTGATACCAAGTATCAAACAGAAACGGACAGTTTAGGGGGTTTTCAATTCACCTTCCCTGACAATTTTGAAGTCCCTTTTCTTATCCTAACCAGTCATACAGGGTACATTAACGATACGCTCTTTTTCGGATTTTCCTTTTCTTCTTTTTCTCCCTCCCAACCTTTGGAAATAGTACTTAAACCTGTACAGATGAAAGAAGTAATTGTTACAGAAAAGCAAGACCCTACGCTTATCGGCACACTGCCCATTCGTAACGAAGTAATTACCGAAAAAGAATTCAGGCGTGCCGCTTGCTGCAACGTGTCTGAAAGTTTTGAAACCAATCCTTCCATAGATGCCTCCTTTTCTGATGCAGTTTCAGGTATTAGACAAATCAGCATGCTGGGTTTATCAGGCAAATATGCCTTGACTACCATTGAAAATCTACCGCTTATTCGGGGTATTAACCTCTTTTCAGGTTTTGCGGATATTCCTGCTACATGGGTAAAAAATATCCATATCAGTAAAGGGACGGGGTCTGTTTTACAAGGATATGAAAGTATTACAGGACAAATCAACCTCAATTTTCAAGACCCTGAATTTACTGAAGAAAACATCTATCTTAACGGATACATCAATCATTTATCCCGCAGTGAAATCAATGCGAATGCTAAATACAATCTGCATGAAAAATTAAGCGGAATGACCCTTGTACATGCCAGTACCATGAGCAAAGACATAGACCAAAATAAAGATGGATTTATGGATATGAGCATGAACCAACGTCTTACAGGTATGCAACGCTGGGTATACAGACCTAATGAAAATTGGGAAATCCGTGCAGGGGTTCGGGGCGGGTATGAATACCGTAAAAGCGGACAAATACACAATGAAAACCATCATCATGGTTCTTTGTACGAAGTAAATATTTATAACCGCAGAATAGATTATTTCCTTAAAGCAGGCAGATTGTTTGAAAAACAAGGACGTTCTTTGGGTTTACTGTATTCAGGTATACATCATCAACAAAATGCAAGTTTTGGAATTTATCCTTATTCAGGATTACAAAATACGGCTAATTTTCAAGCTATTTATGAAGAACCTTTGTCCGAAAATCATCAAATTAAACTCTCTGCACAATACCGTTATGAGCAAAACTATGAACAAAATGCTTATCTTTCTTATGACCGTTTAGAACATACATTCGGCATAATGGCAGAACATACATGGAAAATCAACAAAAAACACGTTATTCTTACAGGTGCAAGAGCAGATTATCACAATCTTTTTGGTTGGATATTCACACCCCGCTTACATAGCAAATGGACTATTACACCGACTACTACATTCAGAACAGTTGCAGGAAAAGGCACAAGAATACCAAATATCATTACAGAAAACTTTGCCAGTTTAGTCAGCAACAGGGTTTGGATACTTAATCAAAATCTGAAACCTGAAACAGGTTGGAATTTTGGAAGCATTATTGACCAGAAATTTACTCTTTTTGATAGAAAAGGACGCATTTCCGCAGAAGGATTTTACACTGTATTTACACAGCAGGTCGTAGAAGATTATGACGCAAATCCGCAAACAATTGTATTTTATAATCTCAATGGCACTTCATACTCGTTTTATACACAAACTGAACTTGAATATGAACTCATAAAAAATCTTACTGCCAGAATCGCCTACAAATACTATAATGTAAAAATAACCTTGCGGGATAAACTCATGGAACGTCCTTTTGTATCCAAGCACAGGGGATTAGCCACATTGTCCTATCTGACCAATAATGAAAAATGGCAGTTTGATGCTACGCTTCAATATCATGGCAGACAGAGATTACCCAGAACACAAACCAATCCCACAGAATATCAAAGACCCGATTATACCCCTGATTATTTTATTTTGTTAGCGCAGGCACAATTTCTGTCCAAAAAGCATTGGGAACTGTATTTGGGAGGAGAAAATTTACTTAATGTACGTCAACCTAATCCCATTATCAGTGCAGAAAATCCGTACAGCATGTATTTTGATACCACTTTGGTCTATGCACCTATTCTCGGCAGGATTATTTATGCAGGAATACGTTGGAAATGGTAATAAACACATGTTCACAACTGAGGTTATGCAAAACGAGGAATAAATAAGGGCGTGTCCCTCCGCTGATGCTTCGGGTCGGGCTATACGCTGGTAGAGACGTGGCATGCCACGCCTGTACTTCATTCGCTTCGCTCATTGCGGGCTTTCCGCTGCTATCCCTCACGCGGATATGTGCGTACATGTACGTTACGCATACGCGTTAGGCATGCGGAGGGCATGCGTCAGCATGGTGCGAACCGCACCGAAGCGATAGCGTAGCCCGTAGCACGCCGACTGCGCCGCGCAGCAAGCAGGAACGCCCAAAAAATGAGTTTATCAACATGAGATATACAAACAAATCCTATTTTTGTATTTATGTTCATTATCACAGAAAAACCTTTGTCTGTTTCAGAATCCGTCGAATTAGCGAATAAAACCACTCCTTTACACCTTGAAAACGCTGTTTTACAAAAAGCAGATGCCTGTTATCAATATATCCAAAAAATCACCAAAAACCCTGATACACTTATGTATGGCATAAACACAGGGTTTGGGGCTTTGGCAAATACTGCTATTTCTGCACAGGAATTACAACAGTTACAAATAAACCTTCTGCGTTCACACGCATGCGGATTGGGGGATACTGTACCTGTACCCATAGTGCGTTTAATGCTCTTATTCAAGATAAAGGCACTTTTGCAAGGATATTCAGGAGTTAATCCCAAAACGATACAACAATTAGTATATTTATGGAACCATAACCTTATTCCTGTGGTCTATACACAAGGTTCTTTGGGCGCAAGCGGAGATTTAGCCCCTTTGGCACATCTTTCTTTGCCGCTTATCAAAGAAGGAGAAGTGTGGTACAAAGGACATATAACCCCAACAGAACAAATACCCAATTTAACCCCCATAGATTTAGGTCCCAAAGAGGGTTTGGCACTCATCAACGGGACGCAGTTCATAACCGCTTATGGAGCATATTGCATATACAAAGCCTATCAGTTGTGGGACTGGGCAAATGCTATAGCTTCGCTTTCCTTAGACGCTTTTGATGGTCGTGTAGAACCGTTTGATGAACGCATACAAAATATTCGTCCTCATCAGGGGCAAAAAAACGCCGCACAGGCTATCCGAACATGGTTGCAAGGTTCTCAATGGATACAACAACCTAAAAAACACGTTCAAGACCCTTATTCTTTCCGATGTATTCCACAAGTGCATGGGGCGACTTATACGGCTATTACCCATGCAGAAGAAATATTTACAACAGAAATCAACGCAGTGAGTGATAATCCGAATGTGTTTTATCAAGATAGTGTAGTACTTTCAGGGGGTAACTTCCACGCACAGGCATTAGCTTTACCTTTGGATTATCTTTCTATGGCAATGGCGGAATTAGCCAATATTTCAGAACGGAGAACATATCTCATGCTTTCAGGACAGCGTGGTCTACCTGTATTTTTAACCCCTTCCGCAGGATTACATTCAGGACTGATGATACCACAGTATGTAGCCGCAGGCATTGTATCCGAAATTAAAATGATGTGCATGCCCAACAGCGTGGATTCTATACCCAGTTCCAACGGGCAAGAAGACCATGTAAGTATGGGCGCAAATGGTGCGGTAAAATTGTATCGCATTTTGCATAATGTAGAGAAAGTATTGGCTATTGAACTGTTTAATGCAACACAAGCTATTTCTTTCAGAACAGAAGGAAATACCAGCCCTGCGCTGCAAAAACTACTTTCTGCATACAGAGAACAGGTTTCACCCGTAACCAAAGACCGTTTTTTACATCAGGATTTGCTACAATCCGTGCAATTTATTCAACATCACAAACCTTCGGAGTTTTTAATTGGTTAATTTAATATGTTCAAATATTCCGCATTTTTGTTGACCGTTGTGGTTATATTCATAACCGCCTGTAATAAAGGCAAAAAAAACAAGTCTGTATCACAAGGTAAGGCAGGTCAAATACATATTGTAATGGATAAGCGTTTAATGGAACACCCCGTCAGAAATATTATTGAGCAGGTTTTTAATATGGAAACTCCGTATCAATGCAAAGTACTGCCTTTTGAGAATTGGGAAAAGCATAAATTACAAAGAAATCTGCTTGTGGTAGGCAACGTCAATGACGGGTCAGAAGTCAGTACAGTTATTTTATCTCATTTAACGGAAACTGTAAGGGAAAATGCAAAAAATAATCTTGGTTTCATCAAAGTAGAAAATGACACTTTTGCTACCCCACAAAAAATAATTTACGCATACAGCGGTTCGGATTCTTTATTGGCAGAGCGTTTTTTACAAAAAGGGCATAATCTTGCAGACGAGTTCAGATTGTTCGAACAAAAACAAAGTTATAATGCTTTGTATAAAGACGGATTTGAGCAAAAAATGAGTGAAGATGTATTCAAAAAACACGATTTTTATCTCAAATTGCCGAAAAATACTAAAATAACCACTTCTGAACCTCAAAAACTTACCCTCTCTCACCCTGATTTTTCTGCTACAGTAGCCTATGCGGATTCTGCACAGACCTTACCCAAAATTGAACCTATTCAGGAAAAAAATCAACATATTTTTGAGTTCAAGAATATGAAAGTGCTGTCGTTGTATAAAGACAACATCAGCCAGTTTGCTTTTCTTGACGAAGCCCAGAAACGAAAGTATATCTTTGAATTTAAAACAACACGTAATGAAAGTATATTTGTTATACAGACCTTATTTTCCACTTTTGAAAATGCCCCTGAACA
>Ga0272446_1002740_pt1 | contig 23415 bp, 20 predicted proteins | sample YNPCB0061_FD_194587 | JGI IMG/M metagenome (GOLD analysis project Ga0272446, IMG submission 194587) | Hot spring microbial mat communities from Yellowstone National Park, WY, United States - YNP-CB-006-1 | ecosystem: Environmental > Aquatic > Thermal springs > Hot (42-90C) > Sediment | place... | reverse complement strand
CGGTTTGTGGATCATCGACCAGCACGTAGCCCATGAGCGCGTGCTGTTTGAGAAAATCCTCCGGCAGATGTCCGAAGGCCGCGTGGAACGGCAGCAGTTGCTGATGCCGCTGATCATCGAGCTTACTCCCTCCCAGCAAGTAGAGTATGGCCGCATTGCCGGAGAACTCCACCGCGCCGGCTTCGAGACTGAGTTGTTCGGAAGCCGCACCATTGCCGTGCAGGCGGCGCCGGCGGGAGTCAGCCTCGGGGACATTGAAAAGCTGGTTCTGGAGATATTAGAGATCGCCGAGCGGGAACTGCGCCGGGTGACCATGGACGACTTGCGCCGCGCCGTAGCCGCTTCGGTCGCCTGCCGTGCGGCGATCAAGGTCAATACCCGCCTGGAAACTGAGAAAATCGAGTGGCTGCTGGCCGAATTAGGGCGTACCCAGTGCCCGATGAGCTGCCCCCATGGACGCCCGGTGGCGCTGCGCTATTCCACCCGGGAGATCCTTAAAGCCTTCCACCGGATTTGAGCCAAATCCTCGAAACCGGGCTACTCGGACTCTGGATGCAGAACGTGACACTCCACATCCAGGGGGCGGCGGTTCAGGCCATACTCAAAGCCTTTGTCGAAGGCCTTAAGATTGAGCGTCACGAAGGCGTCGGGTACCGAATCCGCCACGGCTCGCCGCAGCGAGTCGGGGTTCAACAGCCCGGTAATGGCCGCAAAAAACCCCACCATGACGATGTTCAGCGTCATTTTCTTGCCCAATTCCTCGGCCAGACGGGTGGCCGGACAGGCAAAGGCCTGAAGCCCGGAACGGAGATGGTCAACCCGAACTAAATCCTCTTCAATCAACAAGATGCCTCCGTCTTTCACCTCCGGAGAAAACTTGTTATAGGCATCCTGCGACATCACGATTAAAATGTCTGGATTCGTGATGTACGGGTACAAAATGGGCTCGTCGGACAAAATCAATTGAGCCGAGCAGGCGCTGCCCCGCGCTTCCGGACCGAAGTTCTGGGTCAGCGTCGCATAGCCGTTTTCGAAAATCGACGCCGCTTTGCCGATCACCATGGCGGCCAGAATCACGCCTTGGCCGCCAAAGCCCGCCACGCGGATTTCCGTCATGCGCATTCGCAACTCTCCTCGACGTGGATTTTGGGATCGATGAACTTCTCGCCCAACCGCGCCCGCATCTGCGCCTTCATGGTTTCCAAATAGTCCGGACGGTCCCGGTCCACAAATTTGCCCACGATGATTTCCCCCGTCAGGGTCATCGTCAGCTCACTCGTGGGGGCGCCGTGCCGGATCTTGCTCTTTTCTTTATAAAACTTCATAGCGTCCAGACCGTCGCCCATCCGGTTACGGCGCTGAAACAGGGTGGGGCAAGGCGAAATGATCTCGATGAAGCAGAATCCCTTCTTTTTGAACACCTCCGTCATGGAGCGCGTCAACTGGCGCACGTGGAACGTAGTCCAGCGGGCGACATAAGCCGCGCCGGCGGCTTCCGCCAAAGCAGGCAAGTTGAAAGCCGGCTCGTATGCCCCGTAGGGCGAGGTGGTGGTGATGGCTTCAGGCGGCGTCGTGGGCGCCACTTGTCCGCCGGTCATGGAATAGGTGAGGTTGTTGACGCACACCACCTTGATGTCCAAGTTTCGGCGGGCGGCATGGATCAGATGATTCCCCCCGATGGCCGAAAGATCGCCGTCACCCGAGTAAACGATCACGTTCAGGTCCGGATTGGCCAGCTTCAGTCCTGTGGCGAACGGAATGGCGCGCCCGTGAGTGGTATGGAAGGAGTCCAGCTTCAAATAGCCCGCCACACGCCCCGTGCAACCGATGCCGGACACCACCACCGTCTTCTTTAAGTCCGCGCCGGAATCCAACATCGCCCGCACAAAACAGTTGACCGTGGTTCCGATCCCGCAGCCCGGACACCAGATGTGAGGCATTCGGTCCGTACGCAGGAACGGTTCAACCGGATTGATAACCGCCAGTTCGCTCATCGCGCCGCCTCCCTAATGGCTTTGAGAATATCTTCCGGACGGTGGACGGACCCGCCGGCGTGCGGGACGTGGATGGCCTTGGCGCGCCCCGCCGCAGCGCGCTCCACTTCCAGCACGATCTGCCCGAGGTTGATCTCGGGCACAACAAAGGCTTTCACCCGCTCCGCCAAAGTGCGAATCCGCGCTTCCGGGAAGGGCCATACGGTGATCAGCCGCAGCCTGCCAACCCTAAGGCCCTCCGCCCTAGCCATTTGTATGGCGCGCTCGGCCACCCGGGCGGTGATGCCATAAGAAACCACCACCACGTCGGCGTCATCCAAGCCGTCTTCATCCAGCCGGATGATTTTGTGGGCGGCTCGGGCGATTTTGTCCTTCAGGCGCCGCACCAGCTTGTCTTGCGCCTGCGGGTTCATGGCCGGATACCCACGCTCATCGTGGGTCAAGCCGGTGATGTGGAAGTGGTAGCCTTCGCCGGCGTGCGCCATCTCCGGGACCAGATCCTCCCCGGTGGCGTAGGGTTTGTAGTCGTCCGGCGCCGCTTTGGTGTGGCGCCTGGGCGTGACTTGAATCTGCTCGGCTGGTGGGATGATCACTTTCTCGGTCATGTGCCCCACGCATTCATCCATCATCATCAGCACCGGGACCCGGTACTGCTCAGACAGGTTAAATGCTTCAATCGTAAGGTCAAAACACTCTTGGGGCGAGCTCGGCGATAAAGCGATGACGCCGTAGTCGCCATGCGAACCCCAGCGGGCTTGCATCATGTCGGCCTGGGCAGGCAGGGTGGGCAAGCCTGTGGAGGGACCGCCGCGCTGGACGTTGACAAAGACACATGGAGTCTCGGTCATTGCGGCGTAACCGATATGCTCCATCATGAGCGAAAAACCGGGTCCGGAAGTAACAGTAAATGCCTTCGCGCCGGCCCAAACTGCGCCAAGAATCGCAATGGAGGAAGCCAGTTCGTCCTCCATTTGGATGAAGACACCCCCAACGGTGGGGATACGTGCGGCAAATCGCTCAACTATTTCTGTAGATGGGGTGATCGGGTATCCGGCTGCGAATCTTGCCCCAGCCGCCAAACAACCTTCCGTACAGGCTTGGTCCCCATCGAGGAAGTGAGCGCCAGTCAGGACGCCCGCTGGGTCAGCTTGCATCTTGCGCCTCCTTTTCCGTAGCGGCCAATTTGTAGCCAAAAATAGCGAAATCTGGGCAATACATGCCGCAAAGATCGCATCCGCTGCACTTTTCTGCGTTCACCACATGCGGAGGGTGGTAGCCTTTGGAATTGAAGGCCGAGGACAGCTCCAGGACCTTGGTGGGGCAAAATTCAACACAAAACCCGCATCCTTTACATCGTTCTACTAATATCGATACTGAGCCTTTGGGCATTCGAAACCTCGACCTCCCAGTTCAGGTACAATAAGATAGCGCAATTTAGTTGCCACTCGCCGGTCTCCAGTTGCCGGCTTGATCCGCCGATATGAAAGATGTATGCTCAACCCGATAGTGACAGAATGCCTGAAACGGGGGGAGTGGCGCTGACATCCATTGAATAGGTCCCGGTGGATTCTGGGGCCCGGGAAGGGGACGGTCTTGGACGAACAACTCAGAGACCTGATGCAGGAATTGGGCAACGCGATCAACGAATCGTTGTCCGAGTCCGACCGGATTGCCGGCGTGATTGGGGAGATCAAACGCGCCGGTTTTGACGTGTTTTTGGTGCTGGAAGCCACCATAGGGTTCAATAAACGTCAAGATTCTGTTGAAGAGGACGACGACCAGCCGGAACCCCAAATGGAAATCGAGGAGCTACCGTACTCGAGCAGCCGGGACAATAGGGGACGCATCCGGTTCACCTCGCAAGATCAGAAGTTCCTCCGGGCTCTGAAGATTGCCGCCGACGAAGACTAGCACCCGACTTCACTCCAGCAACTCCCTATAAGCCGACCAAGTTTGCTCCACGGCTTTCTCCCAAGTGAATGCCGCCGCGCGCTGCCTCCCTAACTGCGCCAGCCGAATTCTGAGATCTTGATCTTCGGCAAGCTGTTCCAACGCAGAGGAAATCCTTTCCGTGTCAGTAGGATCCACGAGAAGGGCGGCCGAACCGGCGACCTCGGGTAGGGCGGAGCGGTCTGAAGTCAGCACGGGAGCACCCCAAGCCATAGCTTCCAGCACGGGAATGCCAAATCCCTCGTCCAGAGAAGGAAAGGCAAAGATTCGCGCGCGAGAATACAAACCCTCAAGTTCCGAGCGGTCTACATAACCGGTGAGCCGGATGCGCTCCCAAGCCGGACTGCGCTTAATTTGCGCCAGGATTTCCGGATACCCATAGCCTCCGCCACCGGCAAGCACCAGGCGCCAGTGGTGCGGTAGGCGCTCGAAGGCGCGCACCAAACGGGGGATGTTCTTGCGAATCTGGATGGCGCCTACCGACAGCACCAGATTTTCGCGTTCCGGATCGGGCGGCACCGCGGCCGGCGCGCGGACGCCGTGGTGGACAACCCGGATGCGCGAGCGCTCCACCCCGAGCAGCGCGTGCACCTGGTCCGCCGTGAAAGCTGACACAGTGAGAATGAGATCCGCGCGAGCCGCGGCCAGACGCGCCTGCTGTGTGAACCGCCTGCGGAACTCGGGCGTGGAGTATTCGCCGGTCAGGACGAACAGGTCATGGAATGTGCATACCGTGTGCTTGGCGCGCCAGGAAGGCAAGCGCTGATTCAGCCCGTGGAACAGATCCGCTCGGAAGGTGGGAAGCGAGTCGAACAAAGGGCGGCGGCGGACATTCGCAGGCAGATCGGCGCGCAAAAGCTGCCGGAACCGGTGGGTGCGGCAGCAAAACGTGAACCGCTGCCCGGGATGGGCGCCGGCCATGCCGTACAGAATTTCGCGGCAATAGACGCCCACGCCGGAAAGCTGCTCGCCGAAACCGTAGGTGGCGTCCAGTGCGATATTCAAGAGACAGATACGCGCTCGTTGCGACCGGCTGGTGCGATCTCCCGCTTATTCTCGCACAGGGCTGCCTGGGCTTGTTGAAACAGGCGGTTCCAGTCCGCAGCGGCTGATTGCCAAACAGAGGTCGCGCTCACGGTCACCGCGAGGTGGGGGGCGACTCGGCGGAAAGCGTGTTTGATGCGCAGAGCCAGACGGTCACAGCCGGTCTTGGAGTCGAGCCTGGCAATCCCGAACAACGCATCGCCGGCGATCCCGACTAAATCTCCCGGGGAGCAGGCTTTGCGAACCGCCTCGGCGGCTTCAAGCTTCAGCAGGTGCACAGCGGCTATTCCATGGGCTTCGCGAAACTCGTTTAGACCTTCTAACCGTACCAGCACCAGGATCTGGTCGCAGCCGAGCCGGCGCGCCTGGGCGAAATCGCGTTCGCCGAGCTCGTGAAAAGCCCGGGTGGCGTACAGTCCGGCGCCGGGATCCCGAAACATTTCGCTGCGGGCGGCGTTCAGCAACCGCTGGCGCTCGCAACCGTTGCGCAGGGCTCGGGCGAGCGAGCCGCTGTCGAGCTCCGGGGTGAGCAGGAAATCCTGTGCGCCCTCGCGCAAGGCGCTGAGAATTAGCGCTTCGTCCGGTTGGCGACCTAAAAGCAGGATGGCGGTGTCGGGCGCCGCCTCACGCAGTCTGAGATAGGCGTGTAAGGAATGGCTGTCGGGCAATTGCACGTCCAGCAAGGCGGCGTCAAAGCGCTCCTCGCCCAGCACCGCCAAGGCATCCTCCAGCCGTTCCAGATGCAGGGGCTCGAAAAGCGGGCTCCACGCCTGCCCCTGCTGCCTTTGCTCGACTTCCATCAAGGCTTCTTTGACCAGCAAGGCGTCATCGGGATCCGGTTCAATGAGGAGCAGTTTTACCGTGCGCCAATGCATACCGCCGCTTACTGGTTTAGTGCCGGAAGCGGACGGCAAGTCTCAGCCGGCGGGGCGAGCAGCGGCAGCCGCGCCGGCTTTTCGGCTTTTTGTCAATGTCCTCCCTCTTCCAGGGAGACTTTACCGCTCATGGTGCGATAGACGTAGACGGTGTAGCCAGTGGCCAGAAGGATGCCGGGAATCCACCAACCCAGTCCCACTTTCAGCCCGTAGGGAGCTGCGGCGGTGTTATAGATGGTGAGGCTATTGGCGGTTTCGCCGATAGCGGGCAATACGTCCGGGAAGATGCCGAAGGCAGCGCTGGTGAGCATCCCCACGATGTACAGGGCGGAGCCCAAAAAGCTTGGCAACTCCTTTTTACCGAACTCGTTAGCCGCGATCAGGCCGAGTCCCGCCAGCGCCAGCGCGGGAAAAACGTAACCCCAAGGATGGGCGGCGAAATTGGCCCGGATGAGCGGCTGAACGGCCCAGCTCAGGAGAGTCACCACGATGGTCATCAGCATTACCAGCGCCCACAGCGGTTTGACCAGGGATTTGGCCCGCTGGCGTATGGCGCCTTCGGTTTTGTATACCACCCAAAGCGCGCCGTGTTGGGTGAGCGTCAAAAAGGCCAGGATACCGACCGGGATGGTGTACCAATCCAGAATGCCCGCCTCCGGCTGCACCCGGAAGTTCGTCCAGAGGGGGAGGAAAAAGTCGCCGCTTTTATCCAGCGGAACGCCACGCACGACGTTGCCCAGCGCACCGCCGAACAGGATGGCCAGCAGCGCGCTGGAGCCGAAGAACGTAGCATCCCAGAACGGACGCCAAGTGGGCGAGTCCAGCATGCTGCGGAGTTCGATGGACAGCGCCCTCAGAATCAGAAGCCACAAGACGATCATCAGCGGAAGGTAAAAACCGCTGAAGCTGGAGGCGTACAGTCCCGGGAAAGCGAAATACAGCACTCCGCCTCCGGCGAGCAGCCATACTTCATTGCCGTCCCACACCGGACCCACCGAGCGGATCACCATGCGGCGCTCACTGTCGGTGCGGGCGACGTAGAGATGCACGATGCCGGCGCCGATGTCGAACCCGTCCAGCACGACATAAACCGTGATCATGACCGCAACGATGCAAAACCAGAGGATTTCCATGGTGGTTTGCCTCCCTTCTAGTAATGCGCGGCTTCCTGCGCGCCGCCCGGCCCTTTGTCGATCACCCGGTAGCTCAAAAACAGGAACAAGATGCTCAGCACAGTGTACATTCCCATAAATCCGAGCAACGTGAACATGACGTTGCCGGATGAAACGTGGGGTGAAGCGCCCTCGCTGGTGCGTATCAGGCCGTAAATGAGCCACGGCTGGCGTCCGAGTTCGGCCGTCATCCAACCGGCAGTGGTCGCGATATAGGGGAACGGCAGCAGGAGCATGAGCACCCACAGCATGGGACGGCTGTCGAACAGCTTTCCCCGCCACAGAAGGTAAACCGCCACCGTCATGATCGCGATGAAGATGGTCCCGAGCCCGACCATAATGTGGAAGCTATAGAAAAGAAGTGGGATATTGTCCGGCCACAGCTCCCTGGGGAAGCTGTCGAGACCTTTGACCTCCGCCTGCCAGCGGCGGTAGGTGATAAAGCTCAACATGTTGGGGATGGTGAGCGGGTTATCCAGCCGCTGCTTCTCGACGTCCGGCTGTCCGAGGATGGCGATGGGCGCTCCCTGCTGGGTCTCGAACAAGCCCTCCATCGCCGCCAGGGCCGCGGGCTGGTGGCGAGCCACCATCTTGCCGTGTCCGTCGCCGGTCGGCAGCAACAACAAGACCGCCGTGATGAAGCCGGCGATGACTCCCATGCGGACAAAGCCGCGCGCGTAGTCTTCATGCTTGTGGTTCAGCAAGTAGAAGCTGCCAATGGAAGCCATGACCACGGCTGCCAGGAACACCGCCGCCGTCATATTGTGAGCGTACTGCCAGAAGGTCCAGGGATTCAAAATGAGAGCCCAGAAACTCTCCAACTGAATCTCGCCGTTAGGTCCGCGGGTATAGCCGACCGGGTGCTGCATCCACGCGTTGGTGGCGATGATGAAGAACCCGGACAGCCAGGAGCCCGCAAAGACGCACAAAGAAGTGATCCAGTGCCCGATTCTCCCCAGCCTTTTTTCGCCAAAAAGGAACAGCCCAAGGAAGGACGACTCGAGGAAGAACGAGTAGACGCCCTCCATAGCCAAGGTGTGGCCGATCACGCCGCCGGCTGCTTTGGAAAAGCGCGACCAGTTGGTGCCGAACTGGAACTCGAGAGGGATTCCTGTGACCACCCCCATGGCGAAGTTGACGGCGAAGATCTTACCCCAGAACCTGGCCGAATTGTTGTAGCGTTCGTCGCCGGTGCGTATGTACATCGTTTTGAGGATCGCCATCAGCAAGGCGAGCCCCATGGTAAGGGGTGGAAAGATGTAGTGATACGTCACCGTGAAGGCAAAATGGAAACGGTGTATCGCCAGGGCGCTATCCATGCATGATCCTCACGCAGTTCTGACAGTATACACGAGGTTGGCGCAGTTGGTGACGCGGCGCTACGGCTTACGCCTTCCCTTCGGTTTCGTGGGCACAGGACTTCACGCCTAACTTCTTCAGAATGGTCATCATCGGGCACCAATTGCTGAAAGCGGACTGGAACAGATTCAAGCCTACGAAGGCGGTGAACAAGAACCAGCCCGGGTGCACATAATAGCCCAGAGCCAAGCTAAGCAGCACGAAAAACCCCGCGATCATACGCAGGTAACGGTCGACTGTCATCAGAGTGTCCTCCTTATAGCGGTACGGCCGGCGCCGGCCGGCGCCGGTTCAGGATGAAGTAGACGATCGGTACGGTCATTCGCGACAACAGCAGGGAGGCGATCTCCCCCGCCATCAACGAGATAGCCAGACCTTGAAAGATCGGGTCGAACAGGATCACCGCGGAACCGACTACAACCGCCGCCGCCGTCAGCATCATGGGGCGGAAGCGGACCGCTCCGGCGTCGATCACCGCTTCATCAAGCGGCATGCCCTCGTGCAGCCGGAGTTCTATGAAGTCCACCAGGATGATGGAGTTGCGCACCACGATGCCGGCGCCGGCGATGAAGCCGATCATCGAGGTGGCGGTGAAGAAGGCATTCAGCAGTCCGTGCGCTGGAAGGATGCCCACCAGCGAGAAGGGGATGGCCGCCATGATCACCAGAGGGGTGATAAAGGACTGGAACCAGCCCACCACCAAGACATAGATCAGCACCAGCACGGCGGCGAAGGCGATGCCGAGGTCGCGGAACACTTCATAGGTGATGTGCCACTCGCCATCCCATTTCATGGCGTAGCGGCTGGCGTCAAACGGCTGCCGGGCGGTGTACTGCTCCAGCGTGTATCCTTCGGGCAGCTTCAGCTTAGAGATCTGCGGACCGATTTTAAGGATGGCGTACACGGGGCTTTCCATCGCCCCGGCAACGTCGGCGGTGACGTAAGTGACCGGCATCAGGTTCTTGTGGTAGATGCTCTTATCTTCGATGCGCGTCTCCACGCGCACCAGTTCCCGCAAAGCCACCATCGAGCCGTTGCGTCCCTGGACCTTCAGGTTCTGGATGCGGTCCATGTCGGAGCGCGCGGCGCGGTCCAATCGCAGCGTAATGGGCACGTCCTCTTTGGCGTGGTCCATATGGGCCAAACCCACGGGCTCACCCGCCACGGCTATGCGCATGGTGCGGGCGATGTCCTCTTCGGAGATGCCGTGCAGGGCGGCCTTTTCTTTATCCACGACCAGAATCTGCTTGGGCTGGTCGTCTTCGACATACCAGTCGACATCCACCACGCCATCGGTTTTCTCGAAGATCTCCTTGATCTGGCGGGCGATGCGCAACTGACCTTCCTGGTTGCCGCCGTAGATTTCGGCGACCAAGGTCTGGAGCACCGGAGGTCCGGGCGGAACTTCGGCCACTTTGATGTTGGCATTGTTGCGGCGGGCGATGGGAACCAGCTCGTTGCGGATCTGTTTGGCGATGTCGTGACTCTGCAAGTCGCGGTCGTGCTTGGGCTTAAGATTGACCTGGATGTCGGCGACGTTCGAACCGGCGCGAAGGAAGTAGTGCCGGACCAGCCCGTTAAAATTGAACGGAGACGCCGTGCCGACGTAAGTTTGCACGTTCACCACCTCGTTGTGTTTCAGCACTGCGTCGGCCAACAAGCGAGTCACGCGCGCGGTCTCCTCCAGGGTAGTTCCCTCCGGCATGTCGATGATGACCTGGAACTCGCTCTTATTGTCGAACGGAAGCATTTTCACTTTGACGAACTCGACATACACCAGCGCCATGGAGCCGAGCAGCAACAAGGTGACCAGGAGCAGAAAGCCTGCGCGCCAAACGAAACTATGCAAGACACGGCCCATGAACCAGCGGTAGGCGCGGGTGAAAGGGTCTTCCTTTTCCCCATGTTCGTGATGGCCGCCCCATCCTAGAACGCGAATGGCCGCCCACGGCGTCACCAGGAAAGCGACGATCATGGAGAACACCATGGCGGCGGAAGCGCCGATCGGAATAGGCCTCATGTAGGGTCCCATCAGGCCGCTGACGAAAGCCATTGGCAGAATGGCCGCGATTACGGTGAGCGTGGCCAGAATGGTGGGGTTGCCGACTTCATCCACCGCCTCGACGGCCACCACGGCGAGCGAGCGCCCCTGGTTGCCCGGCATCCGCGCGTGACGGACAATGTTTTCCACCACCACGATGGCGTCGTCCACCAGAATGCCGATGGAAAAGATGAGGGCGAACAGCGTGATGCGGTTGAGCGTGTAGCCGTACAGATAGAAGACCATCAGGGTCAACGCCAGCGTCACCGGGATGGCGGTGAAGACAATGAGGGATTCGCGCATGCCGAGCGTGATTCCGATGAGCAAACTGACCGAGACGACGGCAATCGCCATATGGAATAACAGCTCATTGGACTTTTCGGCTGCCGTCTCACCGTAGTGGCGGGTCACGGCGACCGTGACGTCGGAGGGGATAAGCTGCCCTTTCAGGAGCTCGACCCGCTGTAGAACGTTGTTGGCGACCTCGATGGCATTGGTGCTCTTGCGCTTGGAGATGGAGAGCGTGACGGCCGGGGTAAAGACGCCCCCGGATGCGAAGTGCACATACTGGGAGGGTTCCTCTCCCCCGTCGCGGACGTCGGCCACATCGCGCACATAGACCGGGCGGCCGTTGGCCACCCCGGCCACCACGTTGCGGACATCTTCGGCGGTGCGCAGAAACTCCCCGGTTTCCAGCAGAATTTCCCGGTTGGCCGTGGCGTACTTGCCGGAAGGCAATTTGCGGTTGGAAGCCCCCAGCGCTTGGAACACTTGACCGGGCGACAGATTGTAGCCCGCCAGGCGGGATTCATCCAGAGTGACTCGGATCTCACGCCTTTGACCGCCGATGATGATGACCTGCGCGACATCATTGACCTGCTTGATGGCGTCGTGGAGTTGGGCGGCCACTTGCCGCAACTGGTACGCGTCGTAGCGCGGGCTGGTGAGCGTGAGAGCCAGGATGGGAACGTCGTCGATCGAGCGCGGTTTGATGAGCGGCGGGGTTGCGCCGGGCGGAATCAGATCGAAATTGGCGAACATTTTCTGATTCAGCTTGACGATGCTCTTCTCCTCGTCTTCGCCCACTTTAAAGCGGACGATGGCCAGAGCGCCGCCCGGTTGGGAGGTGGAATAGATGTACTCGACCCCGGGAATCTCCCACAGAAGCTTCTCCATCGGCTTGGTGACGCGCTCCTCCACTTCGCGGGCGGACGCGCCGGGCATGCCGACGAAGATGTCGATCATCGGGACGATAATTTGCGGCTCTTCTTCGCGTGGTAACTTGACCACCGCGAACACGCCAAGCAGGAGCGAGGCTCCGATGAGCAGAGGGGTGAGCTTGGAGTTGATCCACCCTTGCGCCAGTTTCCCGGCGATGCCAAGGCGTTGTGGTTTCACGGGCGGACCTCCAGCGGAGCGCCGTCGGCGAGGTTGGCCGGTCTCGGGTACACCACTTTTTCGCCGGGCGTCAGACCGGAGAGGATTTCGACTTTGCCGCCCTGGCGGCTGCCGACGGTGACCAGACGGTGGCGCGCCGCGCCCCCTTCAGCCACGATGACCGAGGTCACCTGGCCCTGCTCGATGACGGCGTCCGCCGGGACCGCCAGAACCTGCCGGCGGGCGCCCAAAGGGAAGACCGCGCGGCCGAACATGCCGCTGTGAAGCATCGGGAGGGAAGGCAAATCGATCTTCACCGTGAAAGTGCGCGACTGCGGATCTCCCGCCGGCACCACTTCGGATACGCGAGCCGGCACGGTCTTCTGGATCGCTTCCAGATGAACCGTAACCGGGGAGCCCACGCGGATTTGCGTCTTCTTGGATTCTTCCACAGCCGCCTCGAAGCGGTAGCCGCCGGACTGCTCGATCACCAACAAGGGGACCCCCGGGGCAGCGAGGTTGCCTGGTTCCACCCTCTTTTCGACCACCGTGCCGGCGAAGGGCGCGGTGATGCGGGCGTAACCCAGCATGATGCGGGCGGCCTTCACAGCCTCCTCCGCCTGGCGGATTTTAGCGCGCAACTGCTGCTGCTTGGAAACCGCCATTTCATAGCCGGCGCGCGCCACCTTCAAACGCGCCGAAGCCTCGTCGTACTCTTGATTGGAAATAGATTTCTTTTGGAACAGGTCTTCCATACGATTAAAGGTGACCTGCGCCAGCTCGAGATTCGCTTTGGCCGAGGCGACGGCGTTGTTGACCTCTTGTTCCGCATTTCGCGCTTCCTGGCTGGCGGCTTCAGCCTGCCGGACCTGGCTTTCGAGGTCTCGGGCGTCAATTTCAATCAAGAGCTGGCCCGCCTGCACCTGGTCGCCGGTGGAAACCTTTACTTCCCGCACATAACCCATTACTTTCGCGGACACGACGCCGGTGGTTTTCGCGCGAACCGTGCCTGTGGTCTCGTAAACTGCCGGCGCTTCGGCAGTGGCAGCCGTGATAACTTGGACGGGAACCGGCGCCGCGGCGGGCGCCGACTTGGCGGAGTGAGTCTCCTTCTTTCCGCCGCAGCCGGCTAACAAGAGCAAGAGGATGAACAGGGGGATGCTAGGCATGGCAAGTTTCATTTCAAAACCTCCGATTCCGGCGTAAGTGCGCCCGCAGCCAGGCTAACGGCGGTAGCCGCCAGCCTTTCGTCGTATACGGCTGCAAGAACACGCATTTTCGTCTCCAGTAAGGCTATTTCCGTGCGCAAAAGATCGGTGACGGTGGCCAGACCGGCTTCGTAACGGTTCTTGGTGATGCGCAAGCTCTCCTCGGCCATGGCTACAGCCGCCTGGGCCACCTGAACCCGCTGCCTGGCCGCATCGAGGTTGGATTTGGCGCTGCGCACCTGGAGTTGCACGCCGGACTGCATTTGGCGCAACTGGGCTTGCGCGGCAGTCAAATTCTGGTTCGCCTCGGCGATGCGTTGTTTGTCGGCGTTTCCGTTGAAGAGGTTCCAGCGCAGCATGGCGCCGAACATCCAGTTTGCGCCGCCCTTGCGGATAAATTCCTGGCGGTCGGCTTCGAAGCCGGCGCGGACAAAGACCTGCGGCAACATAGCGCCCTTGGCCGCCTGAATCTGAGTTTCGGCCACTTGGGCGGCCAGCTTCAACTGGCGCACTTCCGGGCGTTGATCGAGTGCGATTTTCTCTGCCACAGCCTCGAGATCTCGCGCGGCAGGGGGCGTAAGAGGCGTGGTGAGTTCATGGCGGGTGTCGAGCGGCAGTCCGATCGCCTCATTGAGGGCAGCGCGCGCCACTTCCAACTCGTCGGCGCGCTTGATCTGCTGCTCCCGCACAGCGGCGAGGTGGACTTTGATGGATAGCACATCGGCGTCGGTGGCCATACCGGCCGCGCGGATCGCTTCGGCGCGCTGGAGGTCCGCCTCGGCGGATTTTACGGCCTCGGTGGCCACTTTCAAGGCTTCCGCGGCCAAGACGGCGCCGAAGTAGGATCGAACGACGTTCGCGATCAGGTTTTGTTTGGTAAGCCGGTCGTCCTCCGCCGCAATGTTCTTGCCGAGATTGGCCGCCGCCGTCATGGACTTGGTCTGGCGGGCGTCATAAACGGGCTGATCGACAATGAGGGTGGATTGGAAGTTGTTCAGGAAATCGGGGCGATTCAGGAAACGAACGTCGAAATTCCTCTCGGTGAACTGGTGCTGCGTCAGCAGCGAGCCGAATACGAAGACGGGATTGTCGCTTCGCATCCACGATTCCTGGTAGTTGACCCGCGGCAGGCGGCCGCTGCGCGCCTGTTCCATGCGCGCATCGGCGGCGCGGAGACGCGCCGCGCTGGCCTCCACCGCCGGATGTTTTTGGACGGCCATCCGGACTGCGTCGCTCAGGCTGAGGGGGTTTTGCGCCCAGAGGGGCGCGGCAAGAACCACTGCGCAGAAAGTCACACACTGTTTCATTCGTACTCCAAGCGGGGTGTCTGTCTAGCAAGATGCACTCAACGGCGCTGTGTAACAGTGTCACGTTCTCCATGCTTCCGCATCTTGTTAGATACAGGCATGGCGGGTCCATGTCAAGGGGGAGTGGTGCGCGTCTACAATGAAAGGAAGTGGAACGCATCGAAAACCCGGACGCCGAACTGGCGCGCCAACTGCTGGCCGGACAGCCGGGCGCATTTGAGCGGTTCGTCGAAGTTTACGGCGCCAAGGTGTACCAGTACAGTTACCTCATGTGCGGGCAGCGCGAGGACGCCGAGGAGGTGACGCAAGAGACGCTCATGAAAGTGTTCTCCAGTCTGGACCAGTTGCGAGAGCCCGAGCGGTTGAAGGCTTGGGTGTTCCGCATTGCCCGCAATGCTTGTTATATGAAGCGCCGCAAAAGCGTCTTCGCGCCGGCGCAGGAATTGTCGCTGGAGGAGTTTTTGCCGGCATTTGAAGCCGGCGGCGACAAGCGGAAACTTCAGATTGCCGACTGGTCCGCCCTGCCCGACGATCTGATGCTGCAACAGGAACTGCGCCGCGAATTGCACCAAGCCATCTCCGAACTGCCTGAGATTTACAAGTCAGTCGTGCTGCTTCGCGACGTCGAGGAGCTTTCGACCGAGGAAACCGCGCAGATTCTTGAGGTGGGAACCGACGTTGTGAAAACCAGGCTGCATCGCGCCCGGCTGGCTCTTCGCAAGCGATTGGATGAGTACTTGCGTTCAGCCCGGGCGGGGAGGAATTAGCCGTCATGAGTGGCCACCACCAGCACTCCGCTGAAGAATGCCGCGAAGTCTTCGAGCGGTTAAGCGAGTACTTGGACCAGGAGTTGCCGGAGGGCGACTGCCGGCGCCTGAAAGAGCACATCGAGGGTTGCGCACCGTGCGTGGAATTTTTGGAGAGCTTAAAGCGCACCATCCACCTGTGCCATGAGTTTCGCTCAGCTCAACCGCCACAGGCGCTTCCGGAGAAACTGAAAGCTGAAATGCTCGAATGCTATCGGAAGATGCTTGCCGCCAGGACCCGCGGAAAGACATAATACGATTGCCATGTGGACGCGAAGAGCCTGGTTGCAGATGGCGGGCGCCGCGGCGCTGCCCGCCCGAGTAGGGAGCCGACGGCCGAATATCGTTTTCATCCTTGCCGATGACCTGGGTTACGGCGACCTGGGCGTATACGGTCATCCGTTCCACCAGACGCCGAATCTGGACCGGCTGGCCGCGAAGGGAGTGCGATTCACCGATTTCGTAGTGTCTTGGCCTGCGTGCACGCCCTCCCGCGGGAGCATCCTCACGGGGCGCTATCCGCAACGCAACGGGCTTTACGACATGATCCGCAACAACGAGGTGAACTGCGGATATCAGTTCACCGAGGAGACGTACGCCGTTTCGCCCGAGATGACGCTTGGGCTGGACTTGCGCGAGATCACCATTGGCCAGGCGCTCAAGAAAGCTGGTTACGCCACCGGGCTGGTTGGCAAATGGGACAGCGGGCGTGCGCGGCGATTCCTGCCCCTTCAAAGAGGCTTCGACTTTTTTTACGGCTTCGCCAACACGGGCATCGATTATTACACGCACGAGCGCTACGGCATCCCATCCATGTTCCGGGGCAATGAGCGGATCAAGGAGCAAGGGCACGCCACGGACTTGTTTTTGCGCGAATCGCTTCGCTTCGTGCAAGAAAACCGCCAGCGCCCCTTTTTCCTGTATCTGTCATTCAACGCGCCGCACGGTGCTTCGACCTTCGACAAGAAGGCGCGACAAGTTCCGGAGGAGTACTTGAAAAGGTATCCGTCTTTGCCCGCGGAGAAAGCGCTTTATCCGGCGCTGATCACTCAGATGGACGAAGCGATTGGGAAGCTGTGGGAAGAGCTGCGCAAGCTGGGGTTGGAGGAAAACACTTTCATCTTCTTCACGAGCGACAATGGAGCGCCGGGGGCAGGCCGCAATGGCGTGCTGCGCGGGCGCAAGGCCCAGATGTTTGAAGGCGGCATACGGGTACCGGCCATCGCGCGCTGGCCGGGGCGGATTCCGGAGGGCAAGACGATCACAGACTTCGCCAGCACGCTGGAGTTGTTCCCCACTTTTTTGGCGGCAGCCGGCGCCCCTGCGCCCGGCGGTGTGAAGCTGGATGGATTCAATATGCTGCCGGTGCTGGAAGGCAAGGCGCGATCGTCTCGTACGGAGTTCTTCTGGCAGCGGCAGGGCGACAAAGCGGCCCGCGTGGGCCATTGGAAGTGGGTGGAGTCCCAAGCGGGGAGCGGGTTGTTCGACCTCTCGACAGACTTGCCGGAAAAGAACGACCTTTCCGCCCAGAAACCTGATGTTCTCAAGAAGTTGAAAGAGCGCTGGCTGGCCTGGCGCAAGGAAATGGACGCTGCCGAGCCTCGTGGACCGTTCCGGGATTACTGAGGCTTTGCCTGCCGGCCCAATTTTCGGCTTTCTGTTTTTCAGGGGCGGGACCGTTAACTCCAATAGTTCCGGTCGAGGCTGCGATACTGGACGGCTTCAGCGACGTGTTTGGCGGCGAGAGCAGGCGCCTGGTCGAGATCGGCTATGGTGCGCGCCACCTTGAGGATACGATCGTGGGCGCGGGCAGAGAGGCCCAAGCGCCGGACGGCCATCTCGAGGGTGCGTTCGCCCGCCTCATCCAAGCGGCATAGCGAACGCAATTCCTTATGCGGGATGTGGGCGTTGTAGAAGCCGCGCTGGGTTTGGATTTGGCGGGCCCGTATGACGCGGGCGCGCATTTCGTCCGAGCACCGCGCGGGGCCGTTGGAACGGAGCTCCTTATAGGCTACGGCCGGCACCTCCAGGTGGAGGTCGATGCGGTCGAGCAGGGGCCCGCTGATTTTGCCCAGATAACGCTGAATGATCCCGCCCGTGCAGCGGCACTCCCGCGTCGGATCGCCGTGAAAGCCGCAAGGACAAGGGTTCATCGCCGCAACCAGCATAAAGCGCGCGGGGAACGACAGGGTCATATTGGCGCGGGCGATGGTGACCGAATTGTCTTCCAAGGGCTGGCGGAGGAGTTCGAGCACATTGCGGGGAAACTCCGGGAGCTCGTCGAGGAATAGCACTCCGTTATGGGCCAAGCTGGCTTCGCCCGGCCGCGGCATGCCGGCGCCGCCGCCGATGAGACCGGCGTCGGAGATTGTGTGATGCGGCGCGCGAAAGGGGCGCGTCCGCAGCAGGCCCTGGCCCGGCGGGAGCGCTCCGGCCACGCTGTGGATTTTGGTGGTCTCGAGCGCCTCTTCGAAGGTAAGCGGAGGCAGAATGCCAGCCATGCGCTTGGCCAGCATCGTTTTGCCGGAGCCAGGCGGACCGATCATGAGCACGTTATGCGCCCCGGCGGCGGCTATCTCGAGCGCCCGCTTGGCGGCCGCCTGGCCTTTGACTTCGGCAAAGTCGGGTTCGGAGGCGTCTGACCCATCTAAGGCCGGGGCCGCGGCACGCACCGCTTGGAATTCCCCTTGGCCGTTGAGCAGAGTGGCGACTTCGGCCAAGTGGCGCAGGCCGAACACCTGGACGCCATCGACCACGGCGGCTTCCGGCGCGTTTTCGGCGGGCAAAATCAGGCGCGCCAGACCCTCCTTACGGGCGCAGACGGCGATGGGCAGCGCGCCGCGCACGGGCCGCAGGGATCCATCCAGAGATAGCTCACCCGCCAGCATGGTGTCGGCGGAAGCCGGAACCACGCCCATAGCGCCCAGAATCCCCACCGCAACCGGCAGATCGAAGCCCGCTCCTTCCTTGCGCAGATTGGCCGGAGCGAGATTGATGGTGACACATTTCGCCGGATACCGGAAGCCGGTATTGGCTAGGGCGGACTTGATGCGCTGGCGGCTTTCCTTCACCGCCGTGTCCGGCATACCGACCACAATGATTTCGCGCGACTCGCCCGCGTACATGTCGATTTCGACGTGAATCGGGTGGGCGTCGATGCCGAATACGGCCGCGCTGCGGGTCAGATATAGCGCCACGTGAGGTAGTGGGGCTTGCCCGGCCGAACTCTCACCCTGGACGCGCTATTCGACCGTAAAGACGTGCCGGCTTTCGGCCGTTTGGCCTCCCACCCCATCGCGAAGGGTCAACACGACGGTGTAGGCGCCCGGCTTCACAGCCGGGGTGAGATTTAGGCTAAACGCTCCGGGCACGTAGCGCTTAGGATAAAACGACTGATCTTTTTCGACAGCGGCGTTGGCTTGCGAATAGATCTGTTTGCCGGCGGGCGAAAGGACGGCGATGTCATACTCCAAGTGCAAGCGGTTCTTTTCAGCCAGTTTGAAGCCGGTGATGTCGAAGCGGGCCCACACGGTGGAACCGGGCCGGTAGGCGGGGGGATTCAGCGGTTCGGCGTCGTCTTCCGTGCGCAAGAAGCGGAAATTGTGGATGCCGAGTTTGTCTGCGGGGGCCATACTTAGCCCCCGGACGTTAAAAGTGAGCTCTCGCGAGGCTTCTTGTCCGGAGTTGAGATCGCGGACGACAGCCGTCAGCCGGTAGGCGCCCGAAAGCGCCCACGGCGGGATGACGAATTCCCAGCGGATCTTCGGTTTCCAGTCTTTGTCCTGGGGGGCCAGTTCCGCGCGGAGCTTCCCGCTTTTCGGCTCGACCAAGGGTACGTGGTCCGAATCCATGGCCGCGAGGCTGTAGGCGAGCTGCACAACTTGGTCCTCGCCTTCGGGCTTGAAGCCGGCGACTTGGAGGCTGAAAAAAACCGTATCGCCGGCGGCATAGGCGAAGGAGGCGGGCACGGCGGGGCCGTCCTCGAATTGATGGAACTGGGGCTGGACGATAGTCAGCGGCGGCGGGGCGGCCAGCCATGCAAGCAAAGATAAGCCAGCCAGCCGCATCGCGGCCCCCTATTGCTTGACCGGGATTGAGACGGGCGAGGGCAAGTTCAACGGAATTTCGATGAGGGCGGCGGCCAGCTTGTCTTCGGGCTGCTCCGGTTCGCCTTCTTCGCGGACGCGCAGTTTGTAGGCGTCCTGGGGCGCGTCAAACAGGACGCGTCCATCCAGAGTTTCGGCCGGTGCGAGGCGCCGCAAGGGCGGCAGCCGGTCCGGGAAGCCGTCGATGTCGGTTTGTTCGTAGTAGGAAGCGCCGCCGGCCGATTCCAGCGTCAAGCCCGGGACGCCGGTGGGGCGCCCACCGCTGTTGGTGACGCTCACGCGCAGCAGCAGGAAGCGGTGCTGCGGGAGCACTTGCTTTTCGCCGACTTTCAGATCCGCATGCCATTCGGCTTCGATGACGTTATAGATCAGCGGTCCCACCTGGACCTGTTCGCCCATGCGCCAGACGCGGCCGCCGGAGGCCGGCTGCTTCCGGCAGGAAGCCGAGGCGACAAGGAGGGCAACGGCGCCGAGCGCCAAAACGATGCGCTTCATTCCACCCGATTCAGTCATCGCTCGTCGTAGCAAATGTAGCACAACCACCGGGGCTTGGCGGAGCTGCATCGGCATTTTGCCGAGCGCCGGAAGGTGGCCGAGGATCTTCGAGGCCGCGTATGGTCGGGGCGGTCGGATTTGAACCAACGACCCCCTGCGCCCAAGGCAGGTGCGCTACCAGGCTGCGCCACGCCCCGACCTGTGCGGGCGCCGCGCCGCGGCAGCGCCCTGATCTCAGTACAGCACGGCGCGGCGCCGGGCCGCAAGGCCAAAGGGGCAATGCTACGAGCTGGTTAGAAAAGCGCGAAGGATCGGTTAGCGCTTCGTAAGGCGGGCGAAAAGTTAACGCAGATTCCGGATTTCATTCATTCGGTTGCAATTAGCGGCAGTGCATCCTTAAGATGTGGCGCAAGGCTTTGCGACGGGCAGCGCCGCCACGGCGATCTTAGGCTACATTGCGGCGGTGGACGGCGAGTTGACGCGGCGCGCCAACTGGTGGCGGCCGCCGCGGTGGATTCGTGTGTGGATGATCTGCGCCACGCGAGGCGGGGACGGGTGGTTGTGGTACGCCACGGGACTGCTGGTCCTCCTGTTCGGAGGTGACGCGAAGTGGGCGGCGATCGAGTCGGCAGCCCTTGCCTCGGGCGCCGGCATAGCACTTTTCACCTGGCTGAAGCGCCGCATTCGCCGGCCTAGGCCGTGCTCTCGTCAGGCACACTGCTGGTCGAACATTGGGCCGCCTGATCAGTTTTCGTTCCCGTCCGGGCATTCCATTACCGCATTTGCCGTTACGGCGCCCTTAAGTGCGGCCTATCCGGAGCTGGCTCCCGGCTTCCTGTTCTGCGCCTCCAGTGTGGCTGCGTCGCGGGTGTTGCTGGGGATGCATTACCTGAGCGACGTAGTAGCCGGATCGCTGATCGGCGCCTTGCTGGGCACGGCGGCTTATTATCTGCTCGCCTGATGCAGGCCGGCGTGCCCTCCCCTCATGAGGTCCATTTCTATCGGGAGTTCGAAGCGTGAACCAAAAGACGGTTGTGGATTTCGGTTTTTTCCAAGGATGGAAGCCCCAGCACATCTTGCGGCGGTTCGCCTCCGGCGTTCCTCCAGGGGGCTTTCCGGAGTTAGTGGAGCGCCAAGTCGTCCCTCGACTGTTCAGCGGGCTTGAAGCATTCATGGAGCGGGCCGCTCGCCGAGGCGTGGGGCAGTCGATTTTCCGGAATTTGTTGGACGAGCTGGGCGTGCAGGTGGCGGTGGATCCGGATGATGTCAGCCGGATCCCGAAACGCGGTCCGTTGGTCTTGGTGAGCAATCATCCCTTCGGTCTGCTTGAGGGAGCCATTCTCGCCGAGATATGTTTCAGGGTTCGCCAGGACGTAAAAATCATGGCCAACCACCTCATGCCGCGCCACCACCTGTTACGAGACCACTTCATTCTGGTGGATCCGTATGGGCGGCGCACGTCGGTTCGCTCCAATTGCGCCCCTCTTCTCGAAGCTGTGCGTTGGCTCCGAAGCGGCGGCGCACTGGTTGTTTTTCCGGCAGGCGAAGTGTCCTATGTCGACTGGAGGCGCCGCGCCGTGGCCGATCCCAGTTGGAGTCCGTCCGCCGCCCGTCTCATTCGGCTGTCCGGCGCCACAGCTTTGCCGGTTTATTTCCATGGCTCCAACAGCGCCGCATTCCATATGCTGGGGATGCTCCATCCCCGCCTGAGGTCCTTGCGGATTCCGGCCGAGTTTCTCAATAAACGCGGTCAGAAGGTTGAGTTGCGCATCGGCCGACCCTTGAGTCCGGACCAATTCATTTCGATGAGCGACAAAGATGCAGCGGACCAACTGCGGGTGCGGACGTACTTACTGGCTTATCGTCCCGAGAGCCGCCGGCGTAATGTTCTCCGCGCGGCCGGCCCCTGTGAGACCCAGGCGGAAGCCGGCGTGGCCGATCTGGTGGAAAGACTTCCCGCCGAATGCATGCTTCTGGACAAAGAGGAATGGAGAGTCTTCTGCTTTCCCGGCGCTCGGGCTCCGGAACTTATGCGGGTGATCGGCCGGCTGCGGGAAGAAACGTTCCGCGCAGCAGGGGAAGGCACCGGCAAGGCGTTGGATTTGGACCGCTTCGATCTCCACTACGAACAACTCCTGCTCTGGAATAAGACGAACCGGGAAATCGCCGGCGGATACCGGATCGCCCGCGTCGAGCCGGTTTTGAAGGAAATGGGAATGGGCGGATTGTACACGGCGACGCTTTTCCGGTACGACCCGGAGTTCTTCCGCCGCGTCGGACCAGCTATCGAACTGGGCCGATCTTTCGTCAGCCAGAGCTACCAAAAACAATACGCGCCTCTGCTCGCTTTGTGGCAAGGTATAGGAACTTATGTATCCCAACATCCGGAATGCCGCTTCTTGTTCGGCGCCGTGAGCATCAGCCCCGACTACCAACCGCTATCCCGGCAGTTGATGGCGGTGACGCTTTCCAACGCGCTCTCGGATCCCGAACTGTCCGGTTTGGTCAAACCCTACCGGCGTCTGGCTGGCGCCAAATTCCCCGGCATCGGCGACGAGTGGAAGCGCTTGCGCATCTGCGACCCTTTGGAACTCTCCGAACTCGTCGCAGACCTCGAGCCGGATGGAAAGGGTTTGCCTGTTCTGCTCCGCCAGTACCTGCGTCTGGGCGGTCGAGTTCTGAGTTTCATGGTGGACGAGCGGTTTTCGGGCGTGCTCGACTGTCTGGTTATGGTTGATTTGCTCCGCACCGAACGCCCGCTACTCGAGCGTTACATGACCAAGAGCGGCGCCGAAGCCTTCCTGGCGTATCACGGAGCCTAAACAATTCTAAAAACAATTGTTTTATCTGTCCGTCACCGCTCTGGCATCACGCCGTAAAGTGCGGCGGCGAAGCTGATGTCAGGGAGGATCAGTGACGCGAAACAATTTGCATGTCCCATGGCGGGGACAAGGCCCACCGCGGCAATTTCGGAGCGCCGTGTCCCTTCACAGCCACACGCACCATTCCCAGGAAAGCCTCGTGTTCTTGTACAGGCTTGCCGCGCGGGTCGGATTCATCGATTGGGCCGTTAAGTGCGGCCAACGCGGCTCCGCTTCCAGGTTTGATCTGGCGCGGGGTTGGTGGACGCCCCCGCTAGTGCCGCGTGCCGCCTGGGAACTGGAACGCCGCCAGATCGAATCCGATCTCGGTCTGGCAGCGCTGGTTTCTTTAACCGACCACGATTCCATTGAAGGCCCCATGTCTTTGAGGGCTGCTGACGGGCTCCAGGAAGTGACGGTATCCGTCGAGTGGACGGCGCCGTTCCACAACACGTTCGTTCACCTCGGCATTCACAACCTGCCGGCGGCGGCCGCACGAGAAGCTATGGCAGCCATGGCTGACTATACCGCACATCCCCGGCAGGAGGCGCTGAGCAGCCTGCTGAACTGGTTCCATGAGATGCCGGAGACGCTGGTTGTCTTCAACCATCCCTTTTGGGACGAAAAGGGGATCGGACCCAAGCAGCACCGTAGCGTGCTTCAAGCCTTTCTTCACCGGCACGGAGACACCATTCACGCCTTTGAGCTGAACGGGCTGCGACCGTGGACCGAGAACCTTTGGGTGCTGGAGTTGGGCCGGGTGTGGAACAAGCCGGTTGTCTCCGGCGGGGACCGGCACGGGCTCGAGCCAAACGCCGTC
>Ga0272446_1002739_pt1 | contig 23418 bp, 13 predicted proteins | sample YNPCB0061_FD_194587 | JGI IMG/M metagenome (GOLD analysis project Ga0272446, IMG submission 194587) | Hot spring microbial mat communities from Yellowstone National Park, WY, United States - YNP-CB-006-1 | ecosystem: Environmental > Aquatic > Thermal springs > Hot (42-90C) > Sediment | place... | reverse complement strand
GGCAACGGCCGCGGCGCGCGGGCCGCGCCGGCACCTGTGCAACAGCGCCGGGCTGCTGGAACTGCCCCGGGCGCACTTCGATCTGGTCCGGCCCGGTCTGCTGGCGCTGGGCGTGTATCCGTCGGAAACGTGCCGGCGGTTGCCGGGGCTGGAGCCGGTGCTGAGCGTGAAGGCGCGCATCGAGGCCCTGCACATCCTCGAACCGGGCGAGGCGGTGGGCTACGGGTTGCGCTACACCGCCCGTTCCCGGCGGCGCATCGCCGTGGTGCCGGTGGGTTACGGCGACGGCTACCCGCGGCTGAGCAACCAGGGACACGTGCTCGTCCGGGGCCGGCGGTTCGCCCCGTTGCCGGCGCGTCAGGCCAGTTCCATCAACACCTGGGGGTCGGCGTCTTCTTCCTCGCCCGGCGGCTGTCGTTCGGCCGGAGTCGGCTGGGGTAATTCGTCCGCGCGGAAGGTTTCGCCCGCCACCACCGCGGCCAAGGTTTCCCGCAGCTCGGGGAACAGGGCCACTGTGGCTTCGAGCACCCAGAGCAGCTCGAGCAATTCCTGGCTCAACTCCGCCGTCCACCGTTCCGGGCGGATTTCGTCCAGCGGCGAGGAAGCGCGCCCCGCGCCGGCCTTCATCCGGTAGCTCAGCCACGACCGCACCACTGGCAGGCCGGACACGCTGAACTCCCACACCGCCCGCGACACCGGTCCGAACTCGCCCTCGCCCACGCGCAGCACCCGCCGGGCGTCGTGGTAGGCGAAGTCCTCGGGATAACCGCCCGGCGTGTCGGGCACGGCGCGCCGGCAACGGGCGCGGCCCTGCGGCACTTCGCCAGTCTGGCGGCGCGGCGGCACGAACCGCTCGCCAAAGGTGTGCAGCCAGACCAACCGCCGGCCCAGCCGCGCGGTGCGGCGGAACAGCTCGCGGTCCTTGGTCAAAGGCACGCGCGGGCCGGGCACGGTGAGTTCCTCGGAGAAGGTCTCGACGTAGGCCGGCGTGGCCAGCAGCGCGTAGCAGTAGGCGAAAAAGTCCTCCGGCAGGACCACGCCCAGATGCGCTCGCAACCGCGCCAGCAGCCCGGCGGTGAGGTTGGGATGCGAACCCGTCGCGTTCCGCCAGAGGGGAATCACGTCCTTGCCGCCGCGTCCGCTGAAGTGGTGCAAATCCGGCACACACGCCGTGACTGTTGCCGCCGGGCCAAGGCCCAACACGCCCGACAACAGGCTGGTGAGGTAAACCTGCCAGTTGCTGTGGGTGCGCCAGAGAACCGGGCGCAGGTAATCGCCCAGGCGCGTGTCCATGAAAGCGTATTGCCGATCAAAACTCCGAAAACCGTAGCGCTCGATCAGCGGGGTCAGCGCGTTCTTTTCCAGCGTGGCCAGGGCCGGCAGGCGGACGCCACCGGTGAGCGCCTCATATTGCTGGTCCACCTTGCGGTCGCGGGATTCGCGAAACGCCTTTTGCCGTCCCGCCGCATCCAGGCTGAGGAACGCCCGCCAGCGGCGCTTGAGCACTTCGGCCGTTTCCCCGATGGGCCAGGTGCGCTTGAACTGCACGCCGGAATGTTGCCAGGGGAAGAGGTCGGTCAACCGCGGCCAGGCGAAGTAGTCGCCCCGACCGCGCGGCAGGAAGGGCTCGGTCCAGCCCGTGTAGCACTCCTCCCAGGCCACGTCGCGGAAGGAGCGGATGGCGTCCAGCCGGGCCAGCTTCTCCGCGCGCGTGCCGGTCAGGCGGGTGTAGCGGACGCGCGCCGGGGTTTGCGGCCGCGCCTCGCCGTAACGGACGCCGATGGCAATGGCCACGGGCGTCTGAATGTTGAAGACGTTTTCCGTTTTGCGCGCGCCCAGGTTGTCGCCCTCCAGGTCAAGAATCCACAGCTCGTCGAAGGCTTCCCGCATCTTGCGCCGCATCCCCACAAAGCCCGGCCCGCGCAGGTAGGACGCGGCGGTGATGAAACTGATGATGCCCGGGCCGCTGGCCTCGGGGTTCTCGAACAGCTTCCACAGCGCCCAGCGCCAGAAATACACGTAGTCGTTGTAGAGGTTCTTCACGTGCACGCCCGCACCCGCCGCGGTCGCCGGCTCGATGAAATCCTGGAGGATGGCGCGGGTGCGCTGGCCAGCATGGGCGGGGTCGGGATCGCCGTGGCGCACCCAGCCGCCCTTGCGCTGGTGGGCGGGGCGTTCGCCCGTGCCGTCCTGCTCGCGGTCGTAGGGCGGATTGCCCATGCAGACCAGCACGCGGGTGTGTTTCTTGACCCGCTGGGCGCGGCGGTGCTCCTCGGTGAGGCGGCGGGCGAAGACGTTCAGCACCGGCGGCTCGAGGTGGGGCGATTCCAGGGTGTCGGTGAGATACACGTGGAGGCCCTCGGGCGGAGGCGTGCCGCCGTAGTGGGCGATCAGTTGAGAGAGGCGCAGGTGGGCCACGGCATACGGCCCGACCATGTTCTCGAAGGCGTGAATGTTTTCCGCGCACTTGCTGGCCGCCGCCGGGACAATGCCCGGGCCGTAGCGTTCGCGCGCCTGGCGCACGGCGTGTTCGACCGCCGCCAGCGGGTAGGCGGCCGTGCCGGCGGCGGGGTCGAGGAACACCACGCCGTCGTCGGCAAAGGAGCGGCGCTTGTGGAAGCGGGTTTCCAACAGCTCGGACACCAGCCGCACCTGCGCGCCGATGACCGCCTGCGGGGTGTAATAGACGCCCTGGTCCTTGCGCAGCCGGGGGTCGTAGGCGGCCAGGAAGTCCTCGTAAAAGTAGAGCCAGGGATCGCCGCGCTCGCCCAGTTGCGCCGGGTCCACCGCCGCGATGACGCGCTCGAGCAGGTCCACCGCCAGCTCGATCTCGCGCCGGGCTTCGGGCTGGGCCAGCACGCGCAGGGTTTGGGCCAGCAGCCCGTGGCCGCTGTCCAGCGCGCGGGCCGCCGACTCGGTGGTCAGGCGCGTTTCGCCGTTGAGGCGGGCCAGGAGCAGCGCGTAGGTGAGCGTCTGGGCGTAGGCGTCGGCGAACTGGAATTCGCCTGCCTCGGGGAAGAGGTATTCGCGGAACTCGTGGAAAAGCTGGGCGAGGTTCGAGTCGGAACGTTGCACGGCGCGCAAGACCTCCTCGCGGGCCAGGTGGCACAGGGGCGCGAGGGCTTGCGCCAGCTCGGCGGGGCTGCGCGGGACGATGGGCTGCCAGTTGAAAAAGGCCAGCAGGAGCTGGTGCAGCTTCTCGGCGTCGGCGCCGGCAATGGCGGCCGCGCCGTCGGTCGTGAGGTCGCCGGAGAAGCGGACCACCGCCGGCTCGGCGGCGGGCCAGGGCGCGCCGTTGCGGTAAAGCGCCCACTCGTTGCCGTCGGTGTAGAGCAGATTGGGCAGCGCCTTGAACTTCTCCCACTGCCGCTTGTCCGCGCCGGTGAACCGCTGTGGGCGCGCGCCCTTGCCGGGGGCTTTTAGTTCCACGTAGCCGCAAAGCAGGCCGCCGGAAGCCACGCCGATGTCGGGCCGGGCCTCGACCTCGGCCTGCGGCTCGGAGCGGGTTTCGATCTGGCGCGCCGCCGCGCGAAGGACTTCCTGCACGCCGGGCTTGAGCTGGTCTTCCGGCTGCGCGGGGATGCCGGCGGCAAAGTTGCGCCGGAGGTCCTCGGCGAACTGGCGCAGGGTCTCAACGAATGGCATGACTTGCTTGTGTTGCGCGGGAGCCTACCAATCGGGGCAGCGGGTGGCAGCCCTTTTCGCGGCGGGAACGGTCGCTGTAGCGACGAACGCCTTTGCCGGAGAGGCGCACCTGCGCTGGTTGGCCAGGGATTGCGGAAAGCGCGGTGCTCCGCAGGGGTGGATTCAAGTCGCCGCCGCGCCGCTACGGGCGGGCTTCCAGCAGCGCCAGCACCCGCGGCTGAGCCTGCTCGAACAGACGACGAATTTCCGGCACCTCCGGCACGCGGGCGCGCGCAAAGGCCGCTTGCAATTCAGCCGCCGTGAAACGCTCCTGGCGCAGCAAGAAGCGCAGGTCGGCCAGGTCGTTCTCGTCCGCGCGCGCCATTTTGGTCAGGATCAAATCCAGGGTGTGGGGAGGGGGCGATAGAGCGTCAGCCACCGCAGCTCCAGCTGGATGCGCACCCGCCGCGTGAACCACTCCGGCGTTAAGATCAGGTCAGATTCGCGAAACAGGTGAGTCACATATAACCCTTCTCCGGCCAGAGCTTCGTTGGTTCGCTGCTGGGCCTCCCAAAAATCGTCGTGTTGCCCGGTGCTCTCCAACCATTGCAGGGGTAGAATTGCGTCCACATCGCGGGTGCTGGAAAATTCCGGCGGACTGCCGGGGTAACCCAGCACCAACGCCGCCCGGCCAAACAGGGTGAGTTCCTCCGGCCCGGATAGATGCTAGTCGAGCGTGGTCAAATGCGCAGCGGGTTATTCATGGCGGCAAAGCCAGACGCTGCGGGCCGGACCGCCATAAGCACTGATCCCGGTGTGGCTCACCAAACGGGTCCAATGGGGCAGGGCGTCAGTGCGCGGCACCGGGCGGAAGGGCAGCCGGCGGCGAATCTCCGCCCACGGCAATAATTCCGGCGCGTATCGGGCAGCCAATTCGGCGAAGTAGCGCAACACCGGTTCGCAACGCTCCTGCACGGCCAAGCGACAGAGCCGTTCGACATCCGTCCGCGGGGAACTGAGCAGTTGCGCGGCGGCGCGCAATCGGTCCAGGTCGTAGGGCAACTCACCCAGACAGAGCGCCAAGCCGATCTCCTCGTCGGACACCTCGGGACAATCCGGCGGTAGGGTTGAGTCCGGAGAACGCGCGAAGTGCCGGGCGCCGCGCAGAACGGCCACCTGAAACAACCACTCCGCCACCCGTGCGCCCGCACCGCTACGCTGCGCCAGCCGCTTCAGCAGCCCCGAGACGTGCGGCACTTCGCCCAGCCGGCGGGCCAAGGTGTCCTGGACTGTTTGTTCCTTCAACTCCACTTGCGTCAAGATGCCCCCAACGACCCGCGTTGTCAGTGGTCAACCTGCTGCCGCCCTGCGGACACGGCGGCGGCTTTTTTCGGAAAAGCACCGGGCTGAACCTGCATGTCCTCGAGAGCGGAAATTGACCCGTCCGCCCGGACCTCGACCGCGCGCGCGCTCGCCGGCAGGCGCAGGGTCACTGGCTCCGCCCGCCCCGGCCAGCGCACCTGCACCTGCGTGGCCGCGCCCGCAAACGCCGGAATCACCCCCGCCCCGTCCTGCGACCAATACCCCGCCCCCCCGTGCAACTCTCGCGCCGGCCCCCACCGCGCCCCGTCCCCCAACCGCACCACCGCCCCCCACCCGGCTGGATTGCCCGGCGGCCCCGCCAGCCGCACCCGCAGCCCCGGCCGCGCCTGCCGGTTCCGGTACAGTCGCGTTGCCGCCCCGTTCTGCGTCACCACCAGGTCCGGCCGCCCGTCGTGGTCGAAGTCCGCCACCGCGCAGCCGCGCTGCTCGCCGTAGATTTTGAGCCCGCTGGTCTGCCCCGGCACCGGCGCCAGGCCGCCGCGACCGTCCCCGCGCAAGAGCAGCCCGCGGCCGGCGTCGTAGCGCGTGTAGTCGGGCGCCACAGCGAAAAAGTTCTGGCTCAGGAAGACGTCTTCGGCGCCGTCGCCGTCGAAATCCGCCACCGCGATGCCGAAGGCCGGCGCCCACTGGGCCTCGGCCGGCAAGGGCCGCGCCTCGAAATGGTCGCCGCGATTGAGGAAGACCATCACGGCGAGCGTGTTCACGTCCACGTGGGCCGCGCGGGCGAGGCGTTCGCCGTAGATTTGCTCGAGGCTGGCGGTGCCGTACTCCTCGAAGGAGCGAATGCGCGTTTGGAGAAACGGCATGGCGGCCATCACGGCCAGCAGGCCGCGCTCGGGCACCCAGGCGTTCAGGCCGCGGTCGAAGCGGGCCTCGACCAGTTGCACGCCGCCGCTCTCGTCGAGGTCGCCGAAGTAAAGGCGCCGAGGGAACTCCGGGCCGGCGTCGCGCCAGCGGTGGTTCAGGCCCCAGTTGCCGGCGATCAAATCCTGCCGGCCGTCGCCGTCCAGGTCGGCCGTGTTGAGACCGGTCCACCAGCCGGTGAGGTCGGCCAGGGTGCGGCGCGCCTCCGGCTGGCGGGCGTCGCGCACGGGCGGGTTCCAGGGCACCGGCCGGCCGGCCTCGAAACGAAACAGCCGCAGCGGGCCCCACTCGCACGCCAGGGCGAGCTCGGGCCGGCCGTCGCCGTCCAGGTCGGTGAACACGGCGGCCGTGACCAGGCCCAGTTTCTCGAAGCGGTGCAAGGGCACGAAGCGCCCGCCCTCGTTGCGCAAGAGGAGGGACTCGGCCGGCTCGGGGTAACGCCCGGCCACGACCCGGCCGCCGATGAACAGCTCGAGCGTGCCGTCGCCGTCCACGTCGCCCAGCGCCAGCGGGCCGGTGCTGCTGCGCGGGCCCAGCACGCTTTCGCCGGCGGCTTGGCGGCGCAGGTCATAGACGCGCAACCAGCCGCCGTTGGTCTGGCCGTCCTCGTAGTTGGCCGCGCCGATGAAGAGCGTTTCCCCGATGCCCACCACGGCGGTTTGGTCCCGGCCGACCGGACGGGCAAGCGCGGGGGATTGCACGGGCGCGAAGCCGCCGCGGCCGTCGTTGCGGAAAAAGGCCGGCGCGCCGCCGCGCCCGGAGGCGATGACCAAATCTTCCCAGCCGTCGCCGTCGAAGTCGTGCCAGGCCACGCCGGGACCGAGCTGGCTGAGCCGGTGCGGGAGGAGCGGTTGGCGCTCGAAGTCGTCGAAGGGTTCCTCGTGGTGGGTGTGGTTGAGCCGCTCGCTCACGTCCTCGAACCACGGTTCGGGCGCGGGCGGCGCAGGCGCGGGCGGCGGGGCGGTGGCGCCGCGGGCGTCCACTTCCAGGAGGCTGTTGGCCGGCACGCCGCGCACCAGGCTGCGGCGGCCGTCGCGCCAGCGCACTTCGACGTCCAGGCGGTTGGTGGCGTGGCCGGCGGCAAACACGCGCAGCGGCTCGGCGCCGGAGAGGTAGTGGCCGCCGGCGAGGATTTCCTGCGACTGCGGCACCGGGCCGCCGGTGACATAAATGCGGCCGCCGATGCCCTGGATGTTGCCGGGCGGCCCGCGCAGGCGCACGGCCAGGCGCGGAGCGGTCGCGTCGTTCCGGTACACGCCGGCCGGTTCGTTGAGCTTGTTGACCACCACGTCCAGGTCGCCGTCGCCGTCCAGGTCAGCCGTGGCGGTGCCCTGGGAGATGCCCTTGTCGGCGAAGCCCCAGCGGCCCTGCATTTCCTCGAAGGTCCAGTCGCCGCGGTTGCGGAAAATGAGGCTGGGGGTGCTGAAGTCGGGGAACATCTGAACCAGGGCGATGATGTCGGCCTGGGTGAGCGGGCGGGCGGCGCGGGCGGCCTCGAGGCGCTGCTGCATGTCCACGTTTTGGAAGTCGCGCATCTGGCCGTTGGGGATGAGCACGTCCTCGAAGCCGTCCAGGTCCACGTCCAGGAACAGCGGCATCCAGGACCAGTTTGAAGCCTCGACGCCGGCGTAGAAGGCGATTTCGGCGAAGGTACCGTCGCCGCGGTTGACGTGAAGGGTGTTGCGCCAGACCTGGGGGCGGTTGTCAATGAGCCCGGGCGGCCAGGCGACCGGCTTTTGGGTGCTGACCTGGGTGTGGCGGTCTTTGTGCCCCGTGGCCAGCATGTCCACGATCATGAAGTCCACGTCCCCGTCGCGGTCCAGGTCGCCGAAGTCCACCCCCATCGAGAAGGTCGAGGTGGTCCGCAAGGCCAGCCGGTCAATGGCGCGGAAACGGCCGCGGCCGTCGTTGATCCAGAAGCGGTCCGGGCTGAAGAGGTCGTTGCACACGTAGATGTCCGGCGCGCCGTCGCCGTTGACGTCGCGCATTTGCACGGACAGTCCCCAGTCGCGCGGGGCGTCCTCGAGTGGGCGGCCGTCTTCATCGAGGAAGGCGCCGCCGGTCCAGGAGACGGCGGTGAAGTGGCCGCGGCCGTCGTTGAGGTAAAGCACGTCCGGCTCGCCCAGTTCGAGCACCTCGCCGTTCGGAGCCAGCACGAAGCGGTTGGTCAGGTGCGGGGCGGTAACTGGTTCGCCGTTGACCGCGACCACGGTGGGGCGGCCGTTGACCACGTTGATGCGGAAGGTGGTGGTGGGGCGGTCCATGATGGTGGTCTCGCGGTAGTTGACCACGTACAGGTCCAGGTCGCCGTCGCCGTCCACATCCGCCAGGGCCAGGGACATGCCGCCGGTGCGGGCGCGCAGGCCGGCGGCGTCGGTCGCGTCGGTGAACCGGCCAGTGCCGTCGTTGAGCAACAGGCGCGGGCCCTGGCCGAGGGTGTTCACCACCAGGTCCAGGTCGCCGTCGCCGTCCACATCCGCCAGCACGGCGGCCATGCAATCCAGGCCCGGCAACGCCACGCCGGCGCGGGCGGTGATGTCCTCGAAGCGCCAGTGGCCGAGGTTGCGGAACAGGGCGTTGTCGCTGTCCAGGCCGCAAAAAAACAGGTCGCAGAGTCCGTCGCCGTCCACGTCGCCCGCGGCCACGCCGGCGCCGCTGAGCAAGTTGCGGTTGGTGATGCTGCGCTCGTTGGCCAGGCGGTTGGTGAAGAGGAGGCCGGTTTGGGCCGGGGGCAGGCGGGTGAAGCCGGTCTGGCCCTGGGCGGGCACGGTCAGCGGGCGCCAGCGAAATCCCTCGCCGGCCTGCCAATCCGCGGGCGAAGTTTCCGCCCGGGCCAACCCGCCGGCCAGCAGGGCGAGGGCGAGTCCGCGCGTGGCGGCGGCGAGACGTCGGCCGGGGGCGGGTGAGGCATTGGTGCGTCGCACGGTGGGGAAGTTAAGCCGGGGGGTGAGGCCCGGGCCAGCTTGAAGGCGGGTGGTGGCGGAGAGGGGGGGATTCGAACCCCCGGTACGGCTTTTGACCGTACAACGGTTTAGCAAACCGCCGCCTTCAGCCACTCGGCCACCTCTCCGGGTGTGGAGCGGGTGGTGGGAATCGAACCCACGTGGCCAGCTTGGAAGGCTGGAACTCTACCACTGAGCTACACCCGCGACGCTGGCGGCAGCCTACCGGGCAAGCGCCCGATGTCAACCGCGGAAGGCGAAGATTGCCAGCGATGGGTTGCCGGAATTAACCAGGGCTGCCGTCCCGGGCTATTCCTGCGGGTAGAGCAGAATGCGGTCGTGGACCAGCACCACGAGGTCGTTTTTGCCGTCGCCGGTGAAGTCAGCAATGAGCGCCTCGCGCGGCTCGGGCGTGGGCGCGGCCAGGCGACCGCGGAAGGTGCGTTCCTCGAAGACCTGCCAGCGGTTGGCGGGCACCAGCCGGTGGGGCGGTTCGTAGGTGACGATGTCCAGGTGGTTCTTGCCCGTTTCAAGGAAGACCAGCTCCAGCCGGCCGTCGTGGTTGAGGTCGCCGGAGATGACATCGTGCAGATAGCCCTCGCGGATGGGCGTTTCGTAGTTGTCCAGCTCCTTGAACTCCCAGACCTCGCCGTCCAAGGGCAGCCAGGCCACGGCATTGAGGCCGAGGAAGCCCACGGCCGGGGGACGGTTGCCCGCCAAGGTCAGCGGCTGGAGGGCGTTAAACTCGGTCACCGGCAGGGGCAGGTTGCGCACGATCTGCCAGACGCCGGCGGGGCTGCGCTCGCAGAAGGTGAGCACCTTGCGGTCGGCGTCCAGCAGGAACAGGCCGGGGATGGCGTTGGTGCCGTTGGTCAGGGCGGCGGCACCCACCAGGCGCGAGCTGCTCGAGACGCCGTTGATCTGCTCCTTCACGCGGAAAATCCAGGCCGGCTTGTTGGTCGAGCCGGGCGGGGGCGGCTCGGCCACGAGGGTGACGGCGCGCAGGAAGTTCTTCTGGGCCAGGAGCAGCTCGGGGCGGCCGTCGCCGTCCACGTCCGCGCGGCTCAACCAGGGTTGCTCGGCGCTGCCGCCGGGCGGGGCGACGTCCTGTTCCTCGAAGCGCAGGTCCTCAAGCTGGCGCAGGACCTTGATTTTCTCGTAGGGCACCAGCACGACGAGGTCGGCGAGGCCGTCCTGGTCGAGGTCGTGCCAGGCCAGGCCGGTGGGGTTGGCCTTGAAGGTTTCGGCCAGGCGCTGGCGGCGGGTTTCGCCGTTGGCCGCGCGCAGGAGCAACTCCCGCTTCCCGTCGAAATCGGCAATCACTGCCAGCAGCGCCGGCTGGCCGGGACGGGGAGCGCCGGCGGCCATGGCCAGCGGGCGGCCCTCGAGGTTCAAGGGAGTGGGAAACGGCAACTGGCCGGCCTCCGTGAGGCGGGTCACGCCCACCACCCGCTCGTCGGTGCTAAGCAGGAAAATCTCCGCCCGGTCGTCGCCGTCCCAGTCGGCCACGGCAATTTCAGCGATGCCCGTGAAGGCGGGGAAAGTGCGTGCGGCGCCGAGGGTGCCGTCGGCTTGCTGGAGGAAGAGGGTCAATTGTCCGCCCTCGGGGTCGGCCACCAGCAGGTCCGTGGCGGCGTCGTGATTGAGGTCCGCCCAGACCAACCCGCGCCGGCTCTTGGCGGTGCGGGTCAGAGGCTGCAGTTGGAACTGGCCCTGGCGGAAAGCGCCGGCCAGCGGCTCGGCCGGGCGGGTGACAAAGTGCGAAATCTGCGCGCGGCCGGATTTCTGGGCGATGGTGACGATCTCGGTCTTGCCGTCGCTGTCCAAGTCGTCGGCCCAATAGGACCGGAAGGGCGGCAGGGTAAAGTGCACTTCGGGGCCGAGCTGGCCGTTGGCGTTTTGGAGGCGGAAGCGAAACGGGTTGGCCTGGTCCCAGTTGACCAGGAGCAGGTCCAGCCGGCCGTCCCCGTTGAGGTCGAGCATCTGGGCGGCCTTGACGGTGCCGCTGTACGGGATTTTTTCCGGCTCGGCGAGGGTGTGGTCCGCGGTTTGGGCGAGGAAGTACACGGCGCTTTCGCCCACCAGGAGCAGGTCGGTGCGGCCGTCGCCGTTGAGGTCGCCCTCGGTCAGGGCGTTCATGTCCAGGAGGCCGTCCTCCAAGGGCCAGCGTTTGGGGGCGCTCCAGGCGTTGGTGCCTTCGCGGTAGAGCACGACCAGTTCCTTGGGCTCGCCGAAGTAGGCCAGGTCCGGGCGGCCGTCGCTGTTGAGGTCGGCCACGACCAGCGAGGCGATGCGTTTTTCGGAGGCGAGGGATTCGATGCGGAAGCGGGCGTCGGGGGGCAGTTCGTTGAGCTCGCGCTTGGCCGGGCGCCGGGCGGCGTCGGTGGTGTTGGTCTGGCCGGTCTGGTTGAAGAGCAGGTTGATCTTCGAGCGGGCGTTGTTCACCACCAGCAGGTCCTCGCGGCCGTCGCCGTCCAGGTCGGCGTGGCGCAGGTGGCTGATGAGGTTGTCAATCGGGAAAATCTCCGGGCCGGTGAAGCCGAATCGCTCGGCCACGTCCGGGTCGGCCAGGGCGGCGCGCACGGCCAACGCGCCCGCCAGCAGGGCCGGAACGAGGCGACGTCGCGGCGGCCGGCCCGGCGCGCGGCCGGGCGCCCGGAACGATTCCAGCCTTGGGAAGGACTGCGAGATTGGGTTCATCATGGGGGCAAAGGTATGCGGAATTCAGGCGGCGTCGCTGCCCAGCAGGTGCACCACCACGCGGCGGCGGTGAGGCGCCCGGCGGTGTTCCCACACATAAATGCCCTGCCAGGTGCCCAGCGCCAAACGACCGCCCGCGAAGGGTACGCCCAGCGAGACGGAGGTCAACGCGGCGCGGACGTGGGCCGGCATGTCATCCGGGCCTTCGGCGGTGTGTTGGAAGAGCGGGTCGCCGTCCGGAACCAGGCGGGCGAAAAAGCGTTCCAGGTCCCGGCGCACTTCGGGGTCGGCGTTTTCCTGGATGAGCAACGAAGCGGAGGTGTGCTGCAACAAGAGCGTGACCAGCCCGCAGGACCAACCCGTGGCCGTGACCAGCGCCTGCACCGCCCCGGTGATCTCGGTGAACCCGCGCCCGCGCGTGGGCACGTCCAATTCGCGGATGAGTTGGGCGGGCATGGCGGCCGCGGGCGGGGCGGTCAGCGACCGGGCGCGGCGGGGGCCGCGGCGGCGGCGGGTTCGAGCCGGCGCTCCAGGTCCGGGTTGGCCGGCTGACCCAGGGCGCGAGCCTTTTGGTAGTGGTAGCGGGCCAGCTCGAGGGCGGGCGGACGGGCCAGGGCGTAAACGACCGCGAGATTGGCGTGGGCCTCGCCGTAGTTGGGGTCCAGCGCCACGGCGCGGCGCAGGGCGGTTTCGGCCGCGGCCCGTTGTCCGCGCTGGCTGAGGGTCACGCCGAGGTAGTTTTGCGTGTAGGGATTGTCCGGGTTGAGTTGGGCGGCGCGGCTGAGCAGGTCAAAGGCCTCATCAAACCGGCCCTGGCGGAAGCGCAGCAGCCCCAGGAGCGAGACCCCGTCGGCGTTGTTCGGGTCCACGGCCAGCGCGCGCTGGAGCGTGGCCTCCGCCTCGCGGAAACGCTCCTGTTCGAGCTGGGCGGCGGCCAGGTAGGTCAACATGTCCACGTTGCGCTCATCGAGCTGGAGGGCCTGGGCGAACTTGCGTTCGGCCTCGTCGTAGCGGCGCAACTGGAAGGCGCGCTGGCCTTCGCTCACCAGCGTGGCCGCGCCGGCCGGAATCTGCCGCAGGGCGCGGCGGGTGTCTTTGATTTCGGCGGTGTTGGTGGTGGCGCCGGAGACGCCGGCGGTTTGTTTCATCAGGGCCAATTCCTCCGGGGTGTAGGGCACGGCCTTGGATTCGTAGGCCTCGAGCCGGGCGCGCAGGATGGCCAGTTGGTCACTGGCGGTGTTGGTGCCGGTGTGGGCGGTCTGGCGGCGGAGGTCCTCGAGTTGCCGGCTCAACACGCGGAGGCGTTTGGTCAATTCATCGCGGTCGCGCTCGAGCTGGCGGATGCGCGCCTTGTCCGCCTCGCGCTGGTACTTGGCCAGGACCTTTTCCTGCTTGGAACCGGGCGCCGGCTCGCGGGTGAGGTTGGTTTGGACGTGGGCGGGGGCCGCGGCCGGAGGCGTCGCGGGAGCCGCGGCCGGCGGGGCCGGCGCGGCGGCGGCCGGAGGTGCAGCCGGTTTGGCGGCAGTGAGCTCGGCGACGCGCTTTTCAAGGAGTTCCTTTTCGGCCTTGAAGTTCTCGGCGCGCCAACGTTCGGTGGCCAGTTCTTGCTGAAGTTTTTCGAGTCGCTCGCGCAGTTCGTTTAACTGCCGGGTGGTGTCCGCGGGCGGGACGGTGGGTGCCGGTTTGCGGGTGTCGCGTTCGGCGGGGGGACGCGTGGCGGCGGCTTTTTCCTTCTCGGCGCGCGCGGCCTCGAGTTGTTTGGTGGCGGTGGCGAGACGGGCCTCAAGATCGGCCACGCGCTGGCGCCATTCGAGGTTCTGGCGGCGGGTTTGCTCGAGCTCTTCGCGCAGCCGGGTCAAATCCGGCGCGGCCGGGGCCGGACGGGCGGCAAGCTGTTTTTCGAGTTCGGCGACGCGCGCTTGCAAGGCGGCGGTTTGGCGGCGCGCGGCCTCGAGTTCTTCGCGCGTCCGGGCGGCGGCAGTCGCATCGGCCGGCGGTGCGGTGGCGCGGGCGCGGGTTTCTTCGAGCTGGCGCTGGAGGGTCTCGATCTGGCGGGTGAGGTTGGTGACGGTTTCGCTTTGACGGGTGAGGGTTTGGCGGGCGTCGGCCAGGGCCTGGCGGGCTTCGGCGAGTTGGTCCTGAAGCTGGCGGGCGTTGGCGGCCTCGGCCAGGCGGGCGTCGCGGGCGACGATTTCGGCGCGGAGCTGCTCGATTTCGCGCTGGAGGGTGCCGATGCGTTCCTGGGCGCGGGCCAGTTCGCGGGGATCAGCAGCGGCGGGCTGGGCGGCGAGGGCTTCGCGGAGGCGCGCCTGGAGGAGGTCGCGCTCGGCAGCGAGCTGCTTGAGTTCCTCGCGCAGGGTGGCGACCTGGGGGTTTTCCGGAGCGGCGGGGGCGGCGGGGGCGACCACGCCGGCGCCGGCGCCGGGCGCGGGCGGCGGGGCGCCGATGCGTTCCTGGAGATATTGCTTGCGGAAGCGGATGAGCGCGTCGTTCCAGCCGGGGTAATTTTTCTCGAATGCTTCGAGCAAACGGAGCGCCTCGCCGTAACGGGCGCGGGCCTCGCCGACGCGGTTGTTTTGAAAGAAGGTGTCGCCCTGCTGGATCAGGGCGTAAATGCGGATGAAGTCGTCATCCGGCCCGGCACCGGCCAGGCGACCGGGGCCCAGCAGGGACAGGCCGAGAAGAAGACACCAGACCACTCGCTTCATGCGAGGCATGGTACGGGCGGCGGCGGGGGCTTGGCAAATGCGTTTGGCGGGGCCGATTGACACTGGGGGCGGGGTTGGGTAGCCTCGCACCATCCGGGTGGCCAAGATGAGCAGCTTCCTGAGTCAGCAGGTCCTGGTGTTGAACCGGCTGTGGCAGGCGGTGAACGTCTGCTCGGTGCGGCGGGCCCTGACGCTGGTTTTCGAGGGTCACGCCCAGGTGGTGTTCAGCGACGGGGACGGGTCGTTTCGCACGTTCGGATTCCAGGAGTGGCGGGACTTCTCGGTGCGCCAGCCGCACCCCGAATCCATCGCCACGATTTCCTTCCGCATCCGGGTGCCGCGGGTGATTTTGCTGCTGTTCTTCGACCGCTTGCCCAAGCAGGAGGTCAAGTTCACGCGGCACAACATCTTCGCCCGGGACAAAAACACCTGCCAGTACTGCGGCCAGGTGTTTGATCGGAAGGACCTGAACCTGGACCACGTGATCCCGCGGGACCGGGGCGGGCCGACCTCGTGGGAGAACATCGTGTGCTCGTGCGTGAGCTGCAACACGCGCAAGGCCAACCGGACGCCCCAAGAAGCGGGGATGCGGCTCATCCGCAAGCCCAAGCGACCCAAGTGGCGGCCGTTTGTGCAGGTGTCCTTCGAGACGCCCTACCCGGACAGTTGGAAGCACTTCATTGACCTGGCGTACTGGAACGTCGAGCTGGGTCAGGATGTGGCCTGAACCGGCGTTCGCGGGCGGCGGGCGCGCTCCCGGGCGGGCTGACTAGGTGCGCGCGCGGCCCCGGGCGGCTTCTTCGATCATCTCCCAAAACTTCGGGTTGTCTTGCAAGGCCTCGTCCTCGGCCACGGGCAAGTTCGAGCGGAACTGAAAATCCTTGAGCGTGTTTTTGTGCAGGATGCGGTGGACCACCAGCCCCAGGTCATGCCGCTCGAAATACACGCGGAAGTCGCCGATGCGGAAGCGGTGCAGGAGCTTGCCCCCGCGGCGCAGCTTGCCGAAGCGGTCGGGATCGTGGCTCATCAACTCCGTGGGCACGCCGCGGAATTCGCCCAGAATCTGCAACTGCAAATCCTTGGGCATGCGGGACAATTCCGCCGCGCTGGTCGGGTTGAAGATGATTTGGAAGATGTGCATGGCGTGGCGCCGGCAGCCGCCCCGAACCGGATTTGGTAGCGCGTATGGGAATCGAACCCATCTTCCGGCCTTGAGAGGGCCGTGTCCTAGCCGATAGACGAACGCGCCAACCGCGTCAAACTGGTTAGCGTTCAGGCCGGAGAAAGTCAACCGGAAGGCTCCGGGAATCCGGGACAGCCCGGGTGGATTGTGCCCCCGATGGTGAAGCTCCAGCTTCCCTGTTTTTGCGCCAGGAGCGCACGGCACGTTTGCAGTCAGCGCCCAACCCGTGTCCACTTCGCCGGCACCCGGATCCACGCGCGAAGATGCCCGGCCCGGGCCTCCGGGCTTGTCCGGGCCTGTCCGGGCCGGTTTAATTCGCCGCCGTGCCTGACGACGCCCACGACCGGAACGCGCCCGGGGCGCCGAATGCCGAGACCGCGGCGCTTCCGGGCCCACGCCCCGCTTCCCGGCACGAGCCTTCCGCGCACCGGCTGGCGGACCGCTTGAGCGAATGGTTGTTGCTGGGCATGGTGGTTTTTTCCCCTTGGGCCCTGGCCGGCTGGCCGGCATGGTCGGTCTGGACCTTGAACGTGGGCGGGTACCTGTTGTGGCTGTTGCTGGCGGTCAAGGGGATCATCCGCCGCCGCACCGGCTATCAGCCCCTGCGGTGGACCGCCGCCCAACCGGCTTGGACGGGCCGCGTGTTGGCGATGCTGACCGTGCTGGTGCTGCTCTGGTGCCTGGTCAGCGCCCTCAATGCCCGGGCGACCGTGGACGTGGCGGCGCTGCGGCTGCGCGAACGCGCCGACTATCTGCCCTGGCTGCCGCACAGCTTCGACGCGCCGTCCACGTGGTTCACGTTCTGGACCGCGCTGGGTCTGGCCGGGGTGTTTTGGGCGACGCGGGATTGGTTGACCCAGCTCACGCGCCGCGAACGGCACCTGGCCCGCCAGGCCGGGGAATCGGCGGCCACTCCCAACGGCCCGCCCGGCGAGGAAGTCCTGGCGCAGCGCGGCCCGCATTTCCTGCCCCGCCGGCTCAAGCGCCTGCTCTGGGTGTTGTGCGTGAACGGCACCTTGGTGGCGTTGGTGGGCGTGGCCGGTACGCTGCGGCCGTCGCAAAACATTCTGGGCCTGTTTCCTCACCCCACCCGGCAGGGCGGATTCTTTGGGCCGTTTTGGTACCGCAACAACGGCGCGCAGTACCTGAACCTGCTCTGGCCGGCGGCGCTGGCCTTGTGGCACGCGTTCTACCTGCGGGCGGCGGACTCGGGGCATTTCCTGCGGCGGCTGACCAACTCGCCCGCGCTGGCCCTGCTGCCCTGCGTGGGCTTCATGACCGCCGCGCCGTTTGTCACCACCAGCCGCGGCGGCACGCTCATCAGCCTGCTGGTGATGCTGGCCTGCCTGGCGGTGCTCTTGCCGAGCGCCTGGCGGCGCGGCTGGCGGTGGGCCTTGCCGCTGGTGCTGGTGCCCGTCGGCGCGGGTGCAGGGCTGCTGCTGGCCTGGGCGCCGCTGGCCGACCGGTTTCTGAACGAATTCCGGATTCTGAGCACGGGCGCCAAGGCGGGATTCGAGGCGTTCACCGTCCGCTGCGTGGTCACCGTGCCGCAGAACCTGGGCCGGCGGCCGGTCAATTTGGTGGTGCTCTCGGACAGTGGCCGGTCCTACGACCAAAGCTCGAACATCGTCATGCTCCGGTTCCAGGGCGAGGGGCGCGTGGCCGTGCGGTTTTTGCTCGATGCCCGCGACCGCGTGCTCGAGCTGACCGGCACCAACGCCGCGCTGGCGCAGGCCGGGCGCACGCTCGAATTGATCCTCGCCCAAGCGGGCGCGGAGACCCGGTTGTACCTGGACGGCGCGCCGGTGCCGCTGGTCAGCCGCGCCGGCAAGGGCGGCTTCGCCTGGCCGGAGCGTTTCGCCTCGCGCTACGCTTGGGTGGGCCGGGGCGACGGCGCGGACATCATCCGCGGGCGCATCCGCGCGGTGACGCTGCTGGACCGGGCGTTGAGCGCGGAAGAAATCGCCGGGCTCGCCCGCCGACCGGAGCAGCCCGGTGCGGCGTCGCCCGGCGCGATTGACAACGCTCCCTGGGGACAACTGCGTCCGGCGCCGTTGCTCAATCTCGATTGGGGCACGCTCTCGCCCGCGCGCTGGAAGGCAGCCGGGCTGGGCGGACGCACATCCATTTACGAGGACGCGCGCCAGATGATGGCGCAGTACCCGGCGGCGTTCGGGTCGGGGCCGGGCACGTTCGCCAACTTGTACAAGGTGCACTTGCGCGACCCCCAGGCCACGGACGCCTGGTACGTCCACAACGACCACCTGGAAACCCGGCTCACGTTCGGCTGGCTGGGCGCGGCGCTGGTGTATCTGCTGCTGGCGGCGGCGGTGGCCCCCGTGCTGGTGCCCGGGGGGTTGCGCGCGCCGCGATATTTCACGCTGTGCCTGTTAATCGGCCTGGGCGGCGCGCTGCTGCACGCCCGGTTCGATTTTGTCTTCCAAACCCACGCCCTGCTGTTTCTGGCGGTGGTGCTGTGCAGCCTCCTGAGCATCCTGACGCTGCGCGGCGCAGCCCGATAAATGGCGGCCGGCGCGGCCCGCGGCTACGCGAGCCGCGCACGGGCTTTCACCGCAACCCTCCACCGCGAGACTCCTCAACGCTCAAGGGCGCGCAGCAGTGCGCGCACCGCCTCGGGCTCGTGCCCCAGGGCCAGTGCGCGGGCGGCGGCGGCGCGGGCTTCCTCGAACCGGCCCAACCGGGCCAGGACAGTAGCCCGGGCGAACGGGATGCGCGGGTCGGCGGGGTTGGCGGCTTCCGCGGCGGCCAGGGCCGACTCGGCCTCGGCGGGGCGGCCCAAGGCATCGCGGGCCAGTCCCAGATTGTATCCGGCCCGGGCGTGGCGGGGGTCGAGTTGGACGGCGCGTTCGAGGGCGGCGGCGGCTTCGAGCAATTGACCCAGTTCGTTCCACGCCAGGCCCAGCTTGAAGGCGTACTCGGCCTCGCGCGGCGCCAAGCGGCAGGCGGTCTGCAACTGTTCGAGGGCCTCGCGCGCGCGGCCAGCCCGGCTCAAGGCCACCGCGTAGTCATGTCGGATGGGTGCCGAATTCGGGTCCCAGGCCACGGCGCAGGCATAGGCGGCGAGGGCGGCGTCCAAGTCCCCGCGTTCCAGGGCCAGGGCGCCGCGTTGCATCTGGCCGGTGGGTTGGTCGGCGTGGAGGTCCAGCAGGTGCCGCAACTCGCGTCCGGCGCGGGAATCCAGGTCCAGCCGGTCGCGCAAGGCCCAGGCCGCGGCCAGGCGCACGGCGCGGACCGGGTCTTCGAGCCGCGCAGCCAGGGCGGCGGCGTTGTCGCGCTCGGTGGCGCGCGGTTCGAGGGCGCGGGCGGCGCGTTCGCGCACCAGCGGATGTGGGTGGCCCAAGTAGGCGCGCAGCGCGGCCGCCACCGGGGAGTCGTCTACCCAATGCCCCAGCAGACCGGCGGCGACCGCTTGCCAGTAAACGTTGGTCTCGGTGTTGAGCAGCGCGAGCAACGGCCCGCGCGCGCCGGGGTCACCGGTGCGGGCGGCGGCGATGACCCGGGCGCGCTGCCGGGAGGGACGTTCCATTTTTTCGCCGTACCAGCGTTCGGTGTGTTCGAGGGCCCAGTCCACCGATTGGTCAGTGTGACAGCGGTTGCAGGCGTTGGGGATGCCCAGTTCGCGGGTGAGCCGGGGGTCGGGAATGGTGAAGCCGTGGTCGTGCCGGGGATGCCGTTGCATGTAGGTGGTGACCGGCATGTGGCAGGCCACGCATTCGCCGCCGGTCTCGGCGATTCGCCGCGGGTCGTAAGCCGCCAGGTCCACCGCTTGCGGCACGCCGTTGGTGTCGTAGCCGAACACCCGGTGCCGGCTGTGGGCGACCGGTTCGATGACCGGCGCGTTGGGGTAACTGCCGTTGTGGCAACGCAGGCAGAGCCAGTTGCCCGGCAGCCGCGTCTTCGCCGTATGCGGTTCGTGGCAGTCCAGACAGGTCACGCCCGCCGCGCCCATGCGGCTGCCCAGAAACGCCGCGTACTCGAAGTCTTCCTCGCGCACCTGACCGTCGGGGTAAAACAGGTCCGATTCGTCCACCAGGCTCGGGCTGAAGTGGTCGAAGAAGTCCTCGCCCGGCGCGAAATCGCCGGTCAATTCGCCGCGGCGCGCATGGCAGGCGGCGCAGGTGGCGAACATCTGGTTGGTCGAGAGCGCGGGCAGCTTCGGGTCCGGCACGGCCTTGTCCGGGAAACGCCGGCGCCAGTCCACGTGCCGCCGCAGGGGGCCGTGACAGGACTCGCACCCCACGCCGTGCTCGACCCACGCGGTGCGGTAAGTGTCCGTGGCGGGGTCGTAATTTTTGCGGACGCGCACGTTGTGGCAGCCGGCGCACATCGCGTTCCAGTTCATGCCCCGGCCGGTCCAATGTCCCCATTCGCCGGGCTGGCGGTCCTCAGCGCCGAAGACATTGAACCACTCGCGGTGGTGCGGGTCCCAGGCCGCCTCGAGCGCCTGCCAGCGGCCGCCCGGGAAGGACGCCAGGAACTGCCGCAGCGGTTCGTGGCCGATGACGCGCTCGACCGTGAAGGCTTCCTGGTTGCCGCTCAGGCCGCGGGTGCTGACCTGGAAGCTGCCCGCCGTAGTGCCGACCGCGGTGTGCTGCGAGCCGTGCGCAAACTGCCGGGGCGGGTCAAAGGCCTCGCGGTCCCGGGCCGGGTCCACGGGCCGTTCCGCCAGGGCGTGATGAGACGTTGCCCACGCCGCGTAAGCCGCCTCGTGGCACTCGCGGCAACTGGCCGAGCCGGCGTATCCGGCGTAAGTGTGGGCCTGGTCGGGCAGGAGGGCGACGCCCCCGGGTGGTTTCGGAGCCGCGGGGTCGGCGGGCCGCGGCCCGTACCACCGGAGGGCCAGCAACACCACGGCCGCCAAGCCGGAGGCCAGGAGCGACCACGGGAGGGCCGGTGTGCGCCGGCCGCCGCGCGGCAGGGAGGTTTTTCGCGGGGGTGCCACCGCGGACCGGAGTTTAAGGTCGGGCGGACTTTGGGCGCAAAGGCCAACGAGCAGCCGGCCTTGGCCGCCCGGGGCTGCTGGGCGGCGGTGTCGGGCGCAGCTTCGAGGTGCAAGCGTACTTTACAAATGGTCCGACCAAATGAAAAGTGCGGCTGCATGATACCACGGCCCTTCTGGCTGCAACGAATCGAGGCCGCCTGGCGCGAGGCCTCCATTGTCTGGCTTTGCGGCGTACGGCGCGCGGGCAAGACCACGCTGGCGCAGCAGCTTGGCGAGGCGCGCATCCTCTACGTCAACTGCGACCTGCCCGTGGTGGAAGACATGGTGCGCGACCCCCAATTGTTTTACCGCGACTGTCCCAAGCCGGTGGTGGTGTTTGATGAAATCCACCAGCTCCGGGATCCCAGCCGCGTGCTCAAGGTGGGGGCCGATCTGTTCCCTCACTTGAAAATCCTGGCCACGGGCTCCTCAACGTTGGCGGCCAGCCGGAAATTCCGTGATACGCTGACCGGCCGCAAACGTTTGGTGCATCTGGTTCCGGTGCTGTGGAGCGAGCTGGCGGCCTTTGGCAACGTCCCGCTCCCGCGGCGGCTGCTCCACGGCGGATTGCCCTCGGCGCTGCTGGCCGAGACAAAGCAGCCGGCGTTTTATCGGGAATGGATGGACTCCTTTTTCGCCCGCGACATCCAACGCCTGTTCGGTTTCCGCGATTTGGACCGGTTCAATGCGCTGTTTGAGTACGTGCTGCGGCAAAGCGGGGGGCAACTGGAAGTGACGCGGACGGCCTCGGAGCTGGGCATCAGCCGCCCCACCGCGGAGAGCCACCTACGGGCCCTCGAGATCACGCACGCGATCACGATCGTGCGGCCGTTCCACGGCGGCGGACAAAAAGAGCTGGTCCGGCAGCCGAAAGTGTATGGTTTCGATACCGGGTTCGTGAGTTTCGCGCGCGGCTGGGACCCGTTACGTCCGGACGACTGCGGCCCGTTGTGGGAGCATCTGGTGCTGGAAAGCCTCTTGGCGCTCTTTCCCGACACCCCGGTCCGCTACTGGCGGGACAAGGCCGGGCATGAAGTGGACTTCGTGCTGGCGCACCGGCGTGACGCGGTAGATGCCCTCGAATGCAAGTGGGACGCCAGCGCCTTCGATCCGGTCTCGCTCAAGGCGTTTCGGTCGTACTATCCCCATGGCCGGAATTTCCTGGTCACTCCGCTGGCCGGGCCGGCGTACTCGCGGCGCTTCGGAGATTTGGAGGTCAGAGTGTGCAACCCCGACGGGCTGGTCGGCTGAACCTGGATTGGGGGAGCCCCCGGGTGACGCCGGCAGCGCCCGGCATCCGGTTTCGTCGGCGCAGGGATGGCTGCCCCAATGAGGAGTCAATCGGAGCCGACGCGGCCTTGGTACCGCGACGCCCCTATCAGGAAGTTGTCCCCGTGGAGTCAGTGGGAACTTTTTCGCCCCGCGGTGCGCGCCTCAATGCCGGAAGTGCCGCCGGCCGGTGAAGACCATCGCCAGACCGCGCGCGTCCGCGGCGGCGATGACCTCGGCGTCGCGCACCGAGCCGCCGGGTTGAATGGCCGCCGTGGCGCCCGCTTCGGCCGCGGCGATCAGGCCGTCCGGGAACGGAAAAAAGGCGTCGCTGCACACCACGCATTCCCCGGCGGGTTTTTGGCCCGGCGGCGGCAGAGTGCCCGCCTCGCGGCCTTTCCAAACGGCGATGCGGCTGGCGTCCACCCGGCTCATTTGGCCGGCGCCGATGCCCAAGGTGCGGTCGGCGGCGGCATAGACGATGGCGTTGGACTTGACGTGCTTGACCACGCGCCAGCCGAAGAGCAGCGCGCGCCGCTCGGCCTCGGTGGGCGCGCGGCGGGTGACCACTTTGAGGTCGGCGTCCGCGAGCGGCGGGCGGTCGCTCTCTTGCCAGAGGTACGAATCGGCCCCCACGCTGCGCACTTCCCAATCCGCCGCCCGCCGCGGGTCCTGCAACAGGCGCAGCAGGCGGAGGTGCTTTCTTTTCTGCAGCACGGCCAGGGCCTCGGGGGTGAAGTCCGGGGCCACGATGACTTCGCTGAAAATCTCGGCGATGGCCTCGGCGCAGGGCGCGTCCAGCGGCTGGTTCACCGCGATGATCCCGCCGAAGGGCGCCTGGCGGTCGGTGGCGAAGGCCTTGTCCCACGCCTCGCGCAGGCTGGCGCCCTGGCCCACGCCGCAGGGGTTGGTGTGCTTGAGGATGGCCAGTGTGGGCGGGTCGCCGGCAAATTCCGCCAGGAGCGCCGCGGCGGCGGTGAGGTCCAGGATGTTGTTGTAGGAAAGTTCCTTGCCGTGGAGTTGGCGGAAAAACTCGGGGAAGCGGCCGTAAAGCGCGGCGGCCTGGTGCGGGTTTTCCCCGTAGCGGAGGGTTTGCACCAGCGGGGCCTCGAGGCGCAACGCAGCGGGCGCGCGCGCCGGTGCGGGGCGGCCCTCGGCGGCGGCGAAAAACCGCGGCAGGTGCGCGGCGATGGCGGCGTCGTAGGCCGCGGTGCGGGCATAGACCTTGGCGGCCAGGCGGCGGCGCAGCTCGAGCGTGGTGTCGCCGTGGGCCCGGATTTGGGCGATCACCTCGGCGTAATCGGCCGGATCGGTCACGACGGTCACCGAGACGTGGTTCTTGGCCGCGCTGCGGAGCATGGCCGGGCCGCCGATGTCAATGTTCTCGATGACCTCGGCGAGGCTGACGCCGGGTTTGGCCACGGTGGCCTCGAAGGGGTACAGGTTCACCACCACCAGGTCAATCGGGCGCAGGTCGTGCCGGGCGGCGGCGGCTTCGTGCTCGGGGTGGTCGCGCAGGTACAACAACCCGCCGTGCACCCGGGGATGAAGGGTCTTGACCCGGCCGTCGAGGATTTCGGGAAACCCGGTGAACTCGCTCAACTCGGTGACGGGCAACCCGGCCAGGCGTAGCGCGCGGGCCGTCCCGCCGGTCGAGAGCAGCTCCGCGCCCAACTCGGCCACAACCCGGGCCAAATCCACGATGCCGGTCTTGTCGTACACAGAGAGGAGGGCGCGGCGAAT